>Ga0187864_10000153_pt1 | contig 77143 bp, 71 predicted proteins | sample June2016WEW_11_4_FD_132985 | JGI IMG/M metagenome (GOLD analysis project Ga0187864, IMG submission 132985) | Peatland microbial communities from SPRUCE experiment site at the Marcell Experimental Forest, Minnesota, USA - June2016WEW_11_40 | ecosystem: Environmental > Terrestrial > Soil >... | reverse complement strand
TCGCTCCTCGATAGAAGGTGAAAGGTGTTCACAACTTCACCTTACCCGGCGAGCGACGTTTTTTTTAGCTTTGGTTGCGGCTCTGCCGCGCTGTGCTCTTCGCGTCTTCGCGGTTGCATTTCCCCACGCATTTCAGCGTTGACAACCGCGGCGAAAAGTGAAGGCTTGTTTGGCAAGGAGAGCCAACGAAATGTCCAAGCAATATGCGCAGCCGCCGAAGATGAGCATCGATCCGAGCAAGAAGTACGTCGCCACATTCGATACCTCGCGGGGAACGATCGTTTGCGATTTGTACGCAAAGGAAGCGCCGGTCACGGTGAACAATTTCGTGTTCCTCGCCCGCGAGAAGTTTTACGATGGGACGAAATTCCACCGGGTGATTTCGAACTTCATGGTTCAGGGCGGCGATCCGACCGGGACGGGCAGCGGGGGACCGGGATATCGCTTCGCCGATGAACTGAAGGACAATCCGCACAAGCATCAGGTGGGAACGCTTTCGATGGCCAACGCCGGGCCGAATACCAACGGAAGCCAATTCTTCCTCACCCATGTGGTGACGGATTGGCTGGATGGCAAGCACACCGTGTTCGGGAAGGCGAAGGACAGCCAGAGCCAGCAGATCATCAACGCGGTGAAGCAGGGGGATACGTTGAACAGCGTAACGATTGCCGAGGGCTGAGGCTGTGGCCGGTTGGAAGGCGAGTTTGCCGGTCATTCTCGCGATGGCGGGGATGATTGCCGCCGCGCCCGCGGAAGAATTGCCGCGGGATGTTCTGGCCACGCTTTACCGGGGAGAGTTGGGGAATCAGTTTAACGCCGCCGAGATGCCGAGGCTCGTTGCAGCGCACGAACTGCTGGAACGATATTTTGCGTCGTCGTCGGCTGGGGAGCGAAGTGAGATTGCGGGGAAGATCGACGCGGTGGGGCTGGACCGATCGATCGTCGGGCGGCTGGCGAGGTTGCGGATGGGGTGGGCGGCGCTGCCGCCGGGGGTGTATTACATCCATGAAAAGGCCGGGCCGCTGGAGGTGCGGTATTTTCTGGGAATCCCCAAGTCATACGACGTGACGAAGGCGTGGCCGCTGGTGGTCAAGCTGCCGGTCGCCAACGCGTTTTTGAGCTCGCCGCCTCCGGATGCGCAGCGGGTGACGGATATTTATTCGCGGTGGATGACCGATGAACTGTCGGCCCATCCGGATGCGATCGTGCTGATGCCGCTGCTGAACCTGGATGAGCTTTACGGACCGGGGCCCGTGGGGATGAACCTGGTAATGCAGCCCATCTTGGACGCAGCGGGAAGAGCAAATATCGACCCGGCGCGGGTCTATCTGAGCGGACATTCGATGGCAGCGCATGGCGTGTGGAACGTGGCGATCCACTATCCGACGTATTTCGCGGCGATCAATCCGATGGCGGGTTCGATGCATGATGCGTGGCAGCGATTTCGGCTGGGGAACCTTCAGAACGTATTGTGCGTTGTTTGGCACGACGCTTCGGATGATGTGGTGAACGTGGTGGAATCGCGCGAAATCGTGCGCTATCTGCGCAACCTGCAATACGATGTGGATTACACGGAAACGCAGACGGCCGGCCACGTGCCGCCGCCGGCGATTGTGGAGGAGGAATACCGGAAACTGCGGGGGCGGGAGCGCAGTCTATATCCGCGGCAAGTGTTTGTTCAGTCCAACAGCGCCGAAACGATTTATAACCGAGCGGATTGGGTGCAGATTTACCAGCCGATGTCGCCTGGACAGCAGGCGAAGGTGGAGTTTTCACGCGGAAGCCAGGGGATGTATCTGTATCAGAACGGCTTCCGGGCGGCGGGCGAGATCGCGGATTCTCACACGATTGAATTGAATACGAGGAACGTTCGCGTCGTTCGGCTGTATCTGAACGAACAGATGGTGGACCTGGATCAGCCGGTGAAAGTGGTGGTGAATGGGAAAACACGATTTGAGGGGATGGCAGAACAAAGCACGGAGGAGATGCTGAAGGACCAGGTGTTTCTGGGGCGGGGCTGGCGATATTACACGGCGGTGATCGATCTGGACTTAACCCAATCCCCAACAACGAATCCAACCGCGCCGAAGTGACATTCGAGCCGCTCGCGTCCTCGCCCCGGTTACTTGACCCCCTGCCGGCCTGTCCTACCATCTGTTGGCGATTCCGGGCTTTCTTTTCCATTCGGATCGGCGAAATGGCCGATAAGTGTCGGAGAAACGGAGTCAGCCTATGCGACTGGTCAGGGATGAGCCTGTCATGGAAGCGGAAATGGAAAGCGTTCCCGATGCCGATGGACCCGTGCAGGACGCGGCGGAGGATGCCGAGTCCGAGGAAGGGTTGCATCTGGTATCGGAAGAGGTGGACACCCGGCTGCTGGAAGCGCTGCTGCTGTCCACGCATCATCCGCTGACCGCCGGAAGGATCGCGGAGTTGATGGATTTGCAGGCCACGAAACCGGTTCGGCAGGCCATCAAGGACCTCAATATCCAATACGAGGAATCGCACCGGGCGTTCAGGGTGGAGCAGGTGGCGGGGGGGTATCAGATCCTGACGTTGCCGGAATTCGGGGAGCACCTCAAGAAATTGCATCAGCGTGAAATTGACGCGAAGTTGACTAAGGCGGCGTTGGAGACCCTGGCGATCATCGCCTACAAGCAGCCGATCCTGCGGGCCGACATCGAGGCGATTCGCGGCGTGATGTGCGGAGAGACCATTCGCAGCCTGATGGAGAAGCGGCTGGTAAACATCGCGGGGCGCGCGGAGGAGCCGGGACGGCCGATTCTGTACGGGACGACCAAGCGGTTTTTGGAAGTCTTTGGCCTGAATACGCTGAAGGACTTGCCGCAATCGGAAGAGGCGCTCAAGCCGAGGGAATGATTCGCGTCGGGGAATAACGCGTAACGAGCGAGGCGGCGTTGGCAATTACTGTTGCGACGGCTCGGTCGCGGGATGAATATTGCCCATTCCCCGCCCAGGTTCGACGGACTTCAGCGGCGGATATGTGGGTAGGGCATCGGCCTTGAAATCCGCGACGATTTTTCCTACCGTCAGATGCGAATCGATCTCCAGTGAATCGCCGGCCACATCCAGCATATTTTGGACCTTGTTGCCCTTGGGCTCAATTCCAGAGGGGGGAATCTCCAGCGGATTGTAAAAGGCATTGACAAGTTTGGTCAGATCGACGGTCGCCTCCACATGAGTTTTGTCGGTGGCGGTGAGTGCCGCGCTGTCGAGCATGGCGCGCCAAGCCAAGTTTCTGCGAGATTCCCGAGCGGGCTCGGCCGCCGCGCCCGAGACCGATTCGCGGAAGGCCTCGACAAACGCGACCAGGCCGGAAACATCCGCCTCGGTCATTTCGGCCGAGACATGAATTTTGTCCCCGGTCCGAATGAGCTTTGCCTTGCCGCTGACAAGCGCCGAACGAAGCGATTGGAGGGTTTGGGTATTGAAGGGATCGTCGATCCGAGTCGTCGGCTGGCCGCGATCGGACGATTCATGTCGCATGGCCCAGGTGGTTTGATCGATCACGCCCTTGGTGAAGGCGTCCCAGGCCATCTGCGAGGTCAGTCCGCTCTGACGATGCTGAAATTCGGAGTCGATCCAGCCGACGAGCGAATTACTCGTGGCCGCCGCGAGGCGGTGATTCGCGGCTTCGACCATCTCATCCACGGTTTTGCCGGGAATGACGATCTGCTGAAAATAGCAGAGGCTGTTGCGTCCCCGAATGAAAAATCGCCCGGGCAGGACCTGAATATCATCCAGGGGAATCGTGGCGATTTCGCGGGTCAAACCCGATGTGGCGGCAGCGCTCAAATCCACACCGGCATACAGCGAATTGGAAATGCGAAGATACGCCCCTTCGCCGAAGCCCTCCCACGGCCAAGGCGATCCGATGGGCGAAAGGATCAGATGATCGCGATTGGCATACAGCGAGCGGAGCCAGGCGAAATCGGCGGCGGACTTGTCGGCTTGTGTGGCGATGTTCTGAAAGACAATCAGGAATCGGAATCGGTCGTGCTGGGCGTCGTACGCAGCCGAGACGGACTTGTCCGCGGTTAAACAGCCCGGGATATACAGGGCAACGAGGGTCAAACAAATCAGGACGAGAAACGATTTGGGAAATTGAATGAATTTCATCGCGGCTCCCGAAATGCGATGCCCACGCGACGGCATCGCCGTGATCGTTCAAGCCAGATCAACCCGGACCAATGGAAGCGGATCAAGGTTGTGCTTCCTCCTTGATTCTCCACACGCTGTTGAAATTGCCGGCGCCCTGAAGGCCGACGATCGAGCAGCCTTGCAGCAGCTTGGCGGTATCGTCGGCGGGACTGCGGCCCACCACCCACACCCGGCGGTAGCCAAAAATCCGCCGCTTGACGTCGTCGCTCAGCGGAGTGGATATCAACAGCACGGGAACTTTCCATTCGCCGTTGTAATGTTCGATGGCGAAGTATGTGAATGCGGGATCGTCCCCGTTGGCTGCGATAATGACGGCGTCGCCGGAGATGACATTGTTCCTCAAGAACTTCGCCGTCGCCCGGTGGTCCTCGAGTTGATACACCGAGGCGATGCCGAGTTCAGGCCCCTGCTGATAGCGGGCAATGCCGAAGGCCATGGCCCCGAATAATACCACGAGCGGAACGATTTTTCCGAGCCGGCCAGGCAGGGGCATCGCCAGGATCGCATAGACCGCCGGCGCGGCAATGAAAGGGTATCGATCGATCTGAAGAAGGCCGGAATGTCGGAATAGATCGACGGCCAGAACGATGCCGATCGTGAAAAGGGTCCATAGCCACCACAGCGTTTTGCGACGATCAAGCGGCGGGAGCACGTACGTCATGATGGCCAGCGCTACTGCCGCCGGCCAGTTCATGAAATTGACTTGGCCAAGCGTCAGTCTCTGCGCCACGTCGAGGGTGGATTTCAAGGGAGTTGGCGTGAACCTAAGCACGCCCAAAGCGTTATGAAACGCCCCTCGATTATGCCATAGCTCGGGCGCCCAGAGGGCGGCGGCGAGGCCGGTCGCGAGTGTAATTGTCGCGAGGGTCCTCGAGCCAGTCGCTCTTTTGAACCTGAGCAATGCATAAACCGTCGCCGCGATGACGATTCCGATGGCGAAGTAATGGGTCAGCACGAGGGCCGCGACGGAAGATGCCAAAGCGAGCAGCTTTAGCGCCGATGGACCGTGGCGTTCGATTCGGAAGAGAGCGGCGGCGATGAGCAAGCCCTCAAACGCGATCAGCGTGTAGGGCCGCGCTTGCACGCAGAAGTCGATTTGGATGGGCGCGAAGGTCATGATTCCGGCGCCTACCAATCCGTACCATGGACCTCGCCAGGTGCGTATTGAATCGAAGAGCAGCGCGATACAACCCAAGCCGAATAGCAGGGACATGATTCTAACGGACCGATCGCTTTCGCCGAAAAGGTCCACCCACCCTCGCAGGAGGAAGTAGTACAAGGGGGGATGGGTCACGCTGTGGAGGCCCGTCCAGATGTGCCACCAATGAGGCGCGCCCGCAAATCCCACCGGCGGGGGACTGGTGATCAGCGTTTGAAGCGGAATCTGGAAAAGCGCGTCGCCTCTGCCCGTGGCCAGGTAGAGCCCCCAATATTCGTCGCGCCAGGCGCCGAAGCGGCCAAGGTCCGGCAGGCGGATGAATGTTCCAACGATCAGCAGCAGAGCCAGGCAGGCGATGTGATACCAGCGCAGGTTGGTCATCGAGTTCGGGGATTATAGAGAATGGAGTGGTGAATTCCGATGGCGAAAGGGCGGGTGCAGTTGCGGCTTGCGGGCAGCGGGCAATTGCCGATGATATTTCGCCCAGGAAACGGACGGAAATAATGGCATGATCATCACCATCGACGGCCCGGCCGGGACGGGAAAATCGACGGTAGCGCAGACGGTGGCGCGGGAGCTGGGATTTGATTTCCTGGATACCGGGGCGATGTATCGGGCAATCGGCCTGGCAGCGCTGCGGCGGAACGCAAACCTAGAGGATGGGCGCGAGCTGTCGTACGTGGCGCGGCTGGCGAAGATAAGTTTCGATTTTTCGATGCAACCGCCGGGGGTGTCGCTGAATGGCGAGCCGGTGGGGCATCTGCTGCGAGCGGGGGAGACAACACGAGCGGCGTCGTTTGTCGCGGCGGTGCCGGCGGTTCGCGAGCTGCTCGTCCGCCAGCAGCAGGAAATCGGGGCGGCCCGGCCGAACCTGGTTACCGAGGGAAGAGATCAGGGGTCGGTGGTCTTTCCAAATGCGGAGTTGAAGTTTTATCTGGATGCAACGCCGGTCGAGCGGGCACGGCGGCGGGCGAATCAACTCCGGGCCCGCGGCGAAGTGGTGGACATCGCCCAGCTTCAGAATCAGATCATGGATCGGGACAGGCGGGATGCCAAACGGGCGGTCGGGCCGCTGGCGGTCCCAAAGGATTCCGAAGTGATCGACACGACAAGCCTGTCGTTGCAAGAGGTGGTGGATCGCATCGTGGGCCGGGCGCGGCAGCGGCGTGCCGAGAGGTGAGGGCATGGATCAGCGTTCATTTGCATGGAAAGCCCTGCAGGCGATTGCGCGGGTTGGGACGACGCCGCTTTTTGATTTGAAAACCTACGGACGGCGGAACGTCCCGAAAAAAGGCGGCGTTTTGCTGGTCGCCAATCATCAGAGCTATCTGGATCCGATTTTGGTGGCCGTGCATCTCTATCGCCCGGTGAGTTTTCTGGCCAAGAGCGAGCTGTTTGAGAATCCCCTTCTTGCCGGGCTGCTGCGGCTGCTCACGGCGGTTGCCGTGCGGCAGGGGGCGGGGGATGTCGGGGCCATGAAGGAAGTCATCCGTCGATTGCGCGAGGGATATGCGGTGAGTATTTTTCCCGAAGGGACGCGGACATTGACCGGCGAGATCGAGCCGTTGGAAAAGGGGGTGGCCCTAGTGATTCGCCGAGCCGAAGTGCCGGTGGTGCCGGTGGCGATACATGGGTCGTTCGAGGCATGGCCCAGGGGAAGCAAGGTTTTTCATTCGCATCGCATCCGGGTGAAATACGGCAAGCCGATGGACTTTAACGGCAAGAAAGCCGACGAGATTGTGAGGGAATTGGAAGGGGAGCTGAGGACGTTGTTGGCGGATTTGCGCAGGGAAAATTGAATGGAAGCGCGCCAGTGGCGTACAATACTCGCATGATGCAAGATCCCACGCCGACTGGGCCTGATGTTCAGCGGCTGATGGTGCCGGAGGAATTGCTTCGCCAGCTTCATGACGCCGACGAGCGGCTCCGAGTCGCCAAGCAACGCCTCGAAGAGGCCATGGATGAGACGGAGCTGGTTTCCCGTCACGAGCAGCAGGTCGAAGACCGGCTTGGCGACCTGCGAAAGACAGAGAAGGAGTTGGAGGAGATTTCCAAGAAAATCAAAGAGATCCTGGGGCGGACGGTTTAACATTCCAAAGCGGAGAGCGGCGGCGTGTTTGTTTACAGTCGTCGGAAAATTGCCAGGCTGATGGGGTTGGATTACCTCGGAGCCGGTTTGGTCGGACAGGCCATGGGGACGGTGCTGACGGCAGCTGCCTGGGGAACTGACCAGAGGACGCCGGGGGCGATTGGGAATCTGCTGCTGGTGCTGGGGACCGGTGTCCTGCTGGGGGGGTGTGGAATTTATGCGCGATATCATCGGCTGAGCCGGTGGTGGGGGCTGCTGGGAGTTTTTAGCGTCGTCGGGGTGTTGATATTACTGGTCCTGCCGCTGATCTCGCGGGAGCGCAAGTACGGCCCGGGGTTTGGGGTGATGTTTGCCGAGCCGTATCGGCGAGATGTATGGCGCATGGACGTGCGCGTGACATTGGATCAAAACGTCGGGACGGCGGTGCGCGAACCGATCCTGTTGCAATTGCCGCGCGGCGCGAATGTGGGGACAGCGATGAAGACGCTCGCGGGGGTGATCCCGGAACTGGACAGCGGGGAGTTGCCGGCGGCGCGGTTTGCGATCAACGGACAGCCGGCCGATCGGAGAACGGAATTGAGCCACGGAGATGAGTTGGCGGTCTGTGCAACCATCGCGGAGGGTGCGCGTGAATAGCAAAGAATTGGCGTCGCGGCTTGACATCCATTTGTGCGGCGCGTAGTTATCTGCCTCTTGCAAAGAGGGTTTTAGCGTGATTGTGGTGAGCGAGTTGACCAAGATGTACGGTCAGACCTTGGCGGTAGATCATATCTCATTTGAAGTCGGCAAGGGCCAGATCGTTGGGTTCCTGGGGCCCAACGGCGCCGGCAAATCAACGACTCTGAAAATCCTGACGTGCTACCTGCCGCCCACCAGCGGCGGGGCGACGGTCAATGGATTCGATATTTTTCATCAGTCGCAACAGGTGCGGCAAAACGTGGGGTATTTGCCGGAGAACGTGCCGCTGTATGCGGAAATGAAGGTGCGGGAATATCTGGATTTCCGCGGCCGGCTCCGAAAGATGGATCGCGGCGCGCGGCGGAAGAGGATCGATTATGTTCTGGAGCGATGCTGGCTCAAGCCGGTGGAGCACAAGACCATCAGCCATTTGTCCAAGGGGTATCGGCAGCGTGTGGGTCTGGCCGATGCCCTGCTCCACAACCCGGCTGTGCTGATTTTGGATGAGCCCACCATCGGCCTGGACCCGACGCAGATTCGAGAAACGCGCAAACTGATCAAGGACTTGGGCGGCCACCACACGGTGGTTTTGTCCACGCACATTCTCCCGGAGGTGGAGGCGACGTGCGACCGTGCGATCGTGATCTCGGCGGGGCGGATCGTGGCCCAGGGTTCTCCGGACGAATTGCGCGCCAGCCGTCGGCTGACGGCCCGGGTGCTGGTGGAGTGCCGAGGCCCGCGCGCGGAAGTCCAGGCCGCTCTGTTGCGCGTCAGCGGCGTGAGCAAGGTGGAAATACTCGACGGCAACGCCCCGAGCGGATCCGACGGGAAATATGTCACCGCGGCCCTCCGAGCCAAGGAGGGTTGCGATATCCGCGAGGAAGCCGCCAGAACGGTGATCCAGCACGGTTGGCCGCTGCGCGAGATTCGGCTGGAGCACGCGACGCTCGAGGAATTTTTCGTGCAGGTGACGGCCGATCAGGCCACGGCAAGGGTGTAAACTCCATGACACGCGCGGCCACCATCGCTCGACGGGAATTGACCAGCTACTTCTATTCGCCCATCGCGTATGTGGCGATGGCGGTGTTTCTCATCGCCTGCGGGTTTACATTCTGGGACGATTTTCAGCCCGGGGAAATCGCCGGGATGAGGAATCTGTTCAACTGGATGGTTTGGTTGCTTGTCTCGATCATTCCATTGCTGTCGATGGGATTGCTGGCCCAGGAATGGTCCACGGGGACGATTGAAACGCTCATGACGGCGCCGGTGGCGGAGATGGAGGTGGTGATCGGAAAATTCCTCGGGTCGTTCGGATTTTTTCTGGTGATGCTGGCGCCGACGCTGTTGTACGCGGGGGTTTTGGCGGTTTACGCGAATCCGCGGATCGACTTTGGCCCGATCCGCAGCGGGTATCTGGGGATCGTTCTGGTGGGGGCGCTGTTTATCTCCATCGGGCTATTTTTCTCGTCGCTGACGCGGAGCCAGATCGTCTCGGCGGTGGCGACGGCCGCGGTCTTGTTCGCGATCACCATCGTGCCGTGGTGGGCCAGCGGGAAGATGCTGTCGCAGACCTCGGTGAAGATCATCGATCAAACGGTTTTCAAGCGGTACACCGATTTCAGCCGGGGAATCATCGATTCGGGACACGTGGCTTTTTTTGTTTTGGCGACCGCCGTGTTTTTGTTTCTGACGACAAAGGTTTTGGAATCACGGCGATGGAAATGAAGACTTGGAATGTTTCCCCCCAAGCCCGCGGCGCCGCCGTGGGTCTTCGCGGAGAGCGCTAGAAATGGCCAACCCAACCCTGCCCCCCCCGGAATCCCAGCACGAGCGGTGGATAAAGTACGGCGCAAACGTCCTGATCTCCAGCATCGTCGTCGCGGCCCTGGCGGTGATGCTGACCTGGATGGCCCAGGGGCACGCTCTGCGCGTGGATACGACGGTGGGCCAGACGCAAAGCCTCCGGCCGCAATCGGTCAATTTCATCCGGGACCTCGCCCGGAGCGTGCGCCTCGTCGCCCTCTATCCCAAGCTCAAGAACGATTCGCACGAGCAGGATTTCTATCAGCCGGTCGCGGATTTGCTCAACGAATACGCCACCAAGGGAAAGAACATCACCGCCGAACTGCTCGATCCGGATACGCAGAAGGACGAGTTCAACAAACTGGTCGCGGACGTGACGAACAAGTACGGCGGCGAGGTGAAGGGTTACAAGGAAATCCTCGGCGCCCTGCCCGATGAGAACAAGCAGGTGGATCAATTTGTCGTGGATGAGGCGCAGAAGTTCCGGACGCTGCCGCTGGACCAGGTGCAGGACCAGCAGGTTCAGCAGGACCTGTACGCGGCCTATCTGACGCTGGTCATGGCGCATCATCAGCTCCAGGACCTGAAGACGGCGGTGGATTCCGAGCTGGATCAGCAGGTGCCGAGCTACAAGGACGGCGTGGACGACGCCAAGACGACCTACACGTCGATTTCGCAGCTCTTGCAGCAATACTCGCAGGTGCTGAGAACCTTTCCAGCCATCACCACACTGAGCAAGGAGATTCGCGACTTTTCCACTCCCGCCGCGGCGCGCGCCGACGCCGTCCGGAAAGTGGCCGATGCATTTCTCGGTAAAATTGCGAGCCTGGGTTCGCTGAAGGAACTGGATGAGTTCCGCACGCAGTTGAGGAGCAAGTCGATCCTCGTGATGACGGACGGCGGATATAAGATTCTGTCGTTCGATCAGGTGTGGAAGGTCCCGGAATCCAGCCGGTTCGCGTCGGCGGCGCCGGACGTTCAACCCAAGCTGAGTTTTGCCGGCGAGCAGCAGATCACGGCGGCGATCGCCTCGCTGACGGGCGGTCCCAAGCCGATGGTGGTTTTCGTCCGGCCGGGAGGGCCGCCGCTGGCGACGATCACGACGCCCGGGCAGGCCCCGATGTTCGCGGTGCTGGGTCAGCGCCTCAAGGATGAAAACTTCGACGTGCAGGAGAAAGATGCCAGCGGCCAGTCGGCAATGCAGGAAACGCCGATGCCGGAGCCGACCGATTCGCAGATGACCTCGGCGGTGTGGGTGGTGGTGAGACCCCCGTGGGAACAGCCCTCGGAGCAGCCGCTGCCGCTGGATCAGATGCTGGCCGACCATCTGAAGTCGGGCGGATCGGCGATGGTCCTGCTCTTCCCGCTGAAGGACCCGATGGATTCGGCCCTGGAGCCGATGGGCATTCGGGCAAGAGCGGATTTTGTGATCGTCCACGAGGCGCTGCCGCCGCCGGAGCGAAGGTCGAGCGATCTGGTTGAGGCGGCGTTGCAGTCGAACCAGTTTGTGTTCAAGGTGAATCATTACGGGGACCATGCGATCGCGGCTCCGCTGGAGGGGTTGGATTTTTTGCAGGCGGGATCGATGCCGGTGATGGCGGCGGCGGAAGCGCCGGCGGGTGTGAAAGCCACGCCGCTCCTGCCGATCCCGATGTCGCCGCATTTTTGGGCCAGCGCGGATGCCGAAGCGATTTTGAACGCGGACCGCGCCCGGGCGGTCACGTTCACGGCGAGCGCTGACGCGAACAGCGGCCGACTTTACGGAGACATCGACAACACACCGGCCAGTCCGCTGTACGGCGCCGCGGCATCCGAGAAAACTGATGGGGCACGCCTGGTGGTCGTGGGCAGCTCGCTCTTTGCCAGCAGCGACCTCGTCGATTTGCCGGATAACGAGATGTTGGAAAAACACGGACTGACCGTGGCCCGGCTGCCGGGCAACGGTGAGTTTTTCGTCAACAGCATCCTCTGGCTGGCGCATGAGGATTCGATGCTGGCGATCAGCCCGCACGCGCTTCAAGTCGCGCGGATCAAGGAGATGTCGCCTGCAACGCTGGGGTTCTGGCGCATCGGAGTGTTCACCGTGGGTTTGCCGCTGGCGGTGATCTTGGCGGGATTGTTGGTCTACTCCAACCGGCGGGATTGAGTCAGGGCGATGAATTTCAAAACGACGATTGTTCTGCTCGTGGCGCTGGCGGTAGTGGGCGGTGTCTTTTGGTATAGCCAGCTCGGCGAGAAGAAGACGCCGGAGCAGGCCAGCGAGCAAGCGACGGCCGGAGGGGGGCAGAAATTGCTCGATCTGCAAAGCGACCAGGTGACGGGATTCACGCTCACGGATTCGGATGGGAATCACACGACCGTGGAAAGGAGCGGGGCAGCCTGGCGGATGACCGAGCCGGTGAGCGCGGCCGCTGTCGATTGGCAGACGCAGGACCTGATTCGCACGTTGTGTGATCTGCGGTCGCAGGGCAGGCCGGCCAGCGCGCCGTCCGATGCGGGGCTGGATAAGCCGAGGTACAGGGTTGCGCTTTCCACCAGCGACGGGAAGACGGCGCGGATCGTGATTGGCAACAAGAATTTCACCGGCGATTTGATGTTTGCGCAGGTGAACGATGGGGAGGTCAACCTGATCGATTCGAGTTTGGCGAAAACGTTGAAGACGGCGGCCGATGATTTGCGAGACAAACATCTGCTGACGGCGAATTCGCTGGAGGTGCAGCAGATTCGGATCATCACGGCGACTGGACGGCTGGTGCTGAACAAGACGGGATCGAAGTGGAAAATCGTGGAGCCGGTGGAGATGCCCGGGGACAGCGAGGCGATTTCATCGCTGATCTCGACGATCACGGGGACGGAGGCGAGCGAATTCGTGAAGCCCGATTCGGATGATCTGGCGTTTGCAAGGTTCGATCGTCCCAGCGCGCAGATGTGGCTCAGCACGGAAGCGCCGCCGACCCGCCCGACGACCGAGCCGGCCGCCCTGCCTTCGGGCGGCCAGACGCTGACCATCGGAGCGCCGGACAGTCTTACCAAGGATCATTATTTCGTTCGGACATCCGATGGGTTGGTGGCGAAGATTGCCGGCTCGTCCCTGGATAATCTGAAGAAGACTCCGCTGGACTTGCGGGACAAGGATGTCGTGACGATTCTGCCCGAGGACGTGAAGGGAATCTCTCTGGTGAAGGAAACCTGGCCCGCTCCGGCAACGCAAAACGCCAACGCCGTAATTCAGCGAGCGCCGGCAGTGGTTCTGGCTAGGCGTCCCAAAGAATCACCCAAACCATTCGGCCCCACGCTTCCGGCGAATCTGAAATCCGGCGCAAGGCCCACCACCGCTCCGGCGGCCACGGCCCCGGCGACACAGCCGGCCCAATCCCTCTGGATTTTCGCCGCCCCGGCCGACAAGGCGCAGCCGGCGGATGATTCCAAGGTGGACGCGCTTCTGGGGCAATTCAATCCGCTGCACGCGGACAAATACCTGGAAAAGAATCCCAATTCGCCGCCGCAGCAGAGATATCTCGTGTCACTCGAAACGAAAATGCAGCGCTATCACGTGGAGTTCGTTCGTCCGTCCAATGGACAGTCGGCATACGGGATCTACGACGATTTGGAATTTGAAATTCCCACGGCGTTGCTCGACGCCCTCGACGCGGATTTCCACAGGACGGGGCCGTGATGGCCAAGCACCTGGGGCACAAGTCGATCTTGACGGACCGGCAAATCGCCGCGCCGCGGACAATTCTGGACACGTTCGCGAATCCGCGTCCGGGACGGGATTACGAGATTGAATTTGTTTTTCCGGAGTTCACCAGCGTCTGTCCGGTGACGGGGCAACCGGATTTTGCCACGATCACGGTGAGTTATGTGCCCGCTCGGCTGTGCGTTGAGATGAAAAGTCTGAAGCTGTATTTCTTTTCCTATCGGAACAAGGGGATTTTTTACGAGGCCGTGGTGAACGAGATTCTGGATGATCTGGCGGCGGTGGTGAAGCCGAAACGGATGACGGTAACGGGAAAGTTTACGGCGCGCGGGGGGACGGCGGGGACGGTCACGGCGGGTTTTATCGCATTGAGAAAAAAGAATTGAGCCGCGAAGACGCGGTTGCATTTTGATTGCAGTCTTGGGGAATGACGCAGTAAACTAATAATCCGGGAAAGCCCCGCTTCGAGAGGTGCCATGGATTTTCAAGTGCTCATGCGTTTCGCCGCCGAGCGAGGAGCTTCGGATATTCATATCCAAGCCGGACTCTCTCCAAAGCTGCGAATCCAGGGAGTTCTACATACGGTGGATCTGCCGCCCATCGGCGATGAGGCGCTTCATCAATTCATCACGTCGATCGCCCCGGCGAGGCTGCGGGACAATTTGGACGATCGGCTGACGGCGGGGATGGATTTTTCTTATGCCGCGCCGGGGATTTGCCGTTTCCGGTGCTCCGCGTATCGGCAGTTGGGGCTTGCGGGAATTTCGATGCGGCTCATCAAGAGCAAGATCCCCACCATCGCGCAACTGAATTTGCCCACGGTAATCAACGACATCGCGATGTCGGGCCGGGGGTTGACGCTGGTGACCGGGACGACGGGATCGGGCAAGTCGACCACGCTGGCGGCGATGATCGATCTGATCAACCAGACAAAGGCGACGAAGATCATCAGCATCGAAGACCCGGTGGAATATTTGCACACGCCAAAAATGGCGCTGATCGCGCAGTTGGAGGTGGGGACGGACACGCCGAGCTTCGAGCAGGCGCTTCGGCAGGCGTTGCGGCAGGACCCGGATGTGGTGCTGGTGGGGGAACTGCGCGACATGGATACGCTGCGGATCGCGCTGCGGGCGGCGGATACGGGACACCAGGTATTTTCGACGGTTCACTCGGCGAGCGCGCCGCAGACCATCGAGCGCATCATAGCGATGTTTCCGCCGGCGGAGCACAAGCTGCTTCTGACGCAATTGGCGGGGAACCTGGAAGCGATCATTTCGCAACGGCTGGTAATCGCGCGGGACGGCATGCGGCGTCCGGCGGCGGAGATTTTGCGCGGGGGGCCGGTGCCGCAGAAATACATTCTCGAGGGGCGAGCGCTGGAATTAGGGGATTACATGAAGAGCGCTGGAAACGGGCAGCAGACGTTCGATCAGCATTTGCTCCAGTTGTTCCAACAGGAATTGATCTCGCACAGCGAGGCGATCCAAAACGCCACGAACCGGGAATCGCTGGAGATGTCGGTACGGGGGATCGGCTCGGCGAAAACGGCCGAGGCGGCGAGCGCGTCGCGGCCGAAGCCCGCGCCGGCGGTCAGGCCAACCTGATAAAATCGTCGGCATGGCGCTTGCGAGCCCGTCATTCACGTTACTGGGCGTAAGAGGATCAGTTTCTTCCCGCATGGGCCGCGTCAATCACTCGTCGCGCTTCGGTTGCCAGCGGAGTATTTGGGAGATCATGGATGATCCGCCCCATAATTTTGGGCAAATCGTTTGCACCGAGCGGTTCAAAGCTTCGGCGGTATTGATTGACGGCCGCTTCGACCAACGGCTTGCCATAGGGACCCAGCAAATCGACTCCGCCGGCCGAAGCCATGGCACGCTGTTTCTGCCAATAGGCGACCTGATCTTCCAATGCACCGGGGCGCATCATGTCCTCCGCAATGGGATTTGATGGCCGCCTGGGCTTGGGGGCGTTGAGCAGGTCGGACTTTCTTTTTTCAAATGTCCACCGCAGGTCGTTCATCGCCACCTCGTCATATGCACGGGCGCTTTTATGGTCATGAACGGCATTGAGGATAGATGAGCAGAGTATGCCCGCCCGCGGCACCATGAGTTCCGTGGATTCAGAAGTACCCTCGGCATCGATCCTGTAATACTTTTGGTGATCGTATCGCTTAATGATGTCTTCAAAGACTTCAAGCGATTCGCGTTCCCTGGGCGGAGAGCGCTGACCTAATTCCACCGCCAAGTCAAATTCAATTTTCAGATTCTCTGGATCGTCGGGGCGCAGGGCCAGTGCATTTCTGAGGTGGGCAACTCTTTGATCGCGGTTGGCGGCCATTTCGGCGGCGGCGATCTCCGCGACGAACGTCGCTGGCGAATTCGGGCGAGTTGCCGGCATCGTCGCGGGAGGCGGAACCTCGGCCGGAATCGGATCAGCCACAATGCAGTCCAGCGTCAGATGCATGGGATCACCTTTTTCAGGCGCATAATAGTCGCCGGCGATATAGACCGTGTGAAATGCAACCTGTTCGACATAGCTGCCATCATTGGTCACCCATGCGATCGACCATTTGTGCTGCGGATCATCGTTGAGCCAGGTCTTTCCGCCATCCAATGTCATTTGTGCCCGGACCTCCATTGGTTCATTGATCCAAATGCTCCAATGATCCGGCGGCTCGATGATTCGCACTTGGAGAGTGGGAGGACGTTCGGCCGGCTGCGGGGAATTCGCCGCGCATCGCGCGGTCAGGATTATGGCAACAAGACCCGCAATACGGTGAACGCCGGCCTGGAGGGGATAAGGATTGTCTCTGCCGTGAGCGTGACGTTGCCAGGTTATCACCTTCCAATTATCGCGGGGGTCCACCGGGAATGGAAATTGCTTTCAGCTAGGATTCGGTTTAAGGGCAATCGGCATTTGGAATTCGGCATTCTTTCGCGGAGTTGTTAGAATTTGTGGATGTATGACACAAACACTTCCTCCAGGACAGGGCCCGGTTGATCCGCGTGGGGCGTTTGCGATGCCGCCAAGCCCAGGCGGCGGCGGAGGGCGGGGTTGGCCGCCGCCGGGAGCGCCGGTGCCGATCGTGTTTCCGCCGATGCCGCCGTTTCCACCACGTCGCCGCGGCGGTCTCTGGATCGTCATCGTGCTCCTGCTGATCGCTCTGGCCGTTTCCGTGCTCGTCAACATGGCCCAATTCGGCGCCACGTTGGCCGGGGCGGAGGTTCGGCAAACCGTGATCTCCGGTGAAGGCAGCGACAAGATCGCGGTGGTGCCGATCGACGGGATCATTGATGACGATAGCGCACAAACGTTCGACAAAGAGCTGAAAGTGGTGGAGAAGGATTCGGCGGTGAAAGCGCTGGTGGTGGAGATCGACACGCCGGGCGGAACGGCCACCGCGGCCGATGAGATGTATCATCGGCTGGATCGGTTCAAGAGCGAAAAGAAAGTGCCGGTGGTGGTGGCGATGCGCGGGATGGCCACCAGCGGAGGATATTACGTTTCGTGCGCGGCGGATTACATTTTTGCCGAGCCGGGATGCCTGACGGGGAACATCGGCGTTCTGTTTCCGCGGTTCAACATGAGCAAGATGCTCGACAAGTGGGGCGTATCGGAGACGACGCTGACGGCGACGGCGCCGGGGCATTCGTACAAGAACGCCGGGTCGATGTTCCAGCCGGAAAATCCCAGGGACGAGGCGTATCTTCAGGGGCTCGTGGACGGCACGTTCGCACAGTTCAAGACCGTGGTGCAGACGGGGCGGAAAGCGAAGCTCAGCGACAAGCTCGGCGATATCTTCAGCGGCAAAGCATTCATCGCCCAGGATGCGCTGGATCGCGGGCTGGTCGATCAAATAGGATATCCGGACAAGGCGTATGATTATGCGGCGAGCGCGGCGGGCGTGACGAGCCGGTCGGTCGTGCGATACACGCCAAGCCCGACGTTGCTGCAAATACTGACGGCTCGGTCGAATATTCAGCGTGGAGAGTCAGGAACTTCATCGGGAATGGTGAGCATTGACGGCTTCAGCATGGATGCGCGAGCGGTGGAGGGTTTGTTTACGGCGCGGCCGCTGTTGCTGTGGCGGGGGAACTGATGCGCGCCATGGGGGGTTGGGTGATTATGAGAATGCTGATGGAAATGGGTTTTAAGGCTTTCCCACGGCGGCGCCGTGGGCTTTGTTTTGGAATGTGCTTCATGGTGGCGGTTTTGGCGCGCGCGGAGTTGGTGCGCGCGGCAACGCCGGATGAGGTGCAGAATTCCATCGATAAGGCGGAGCAATATCTCTACGCGAAACAGATGGGCGGGAATTGGGAATCGGCGAAGAAGAAGAAAAAATCGGCCTCGCCGGCGCAAGACCGGGGCGGCATGACGGTCACCGCGGTATATGCCCTGCTGTCGGCGGGGGAAAGACCCGAAAATCCGAAACTGGCGGCGGCGATCAGTTACCTCGAGGGGACCGATTTCACCAGCATCTATGCGCTGGGAATGCGTTGCCAGGTCTGGCGGACGCTTCCGCCGAATGACCTGGTGAAGGCCGCGCTGAGGCGGGATGGGGAGTTGCTGGTGAAGGGCATTTCTCTGGATTCGGGGATGTATGGTTGGAACGGAGTGGCGGCTCGCGCAGCCAGTGCGTATGGCGTGCAGGGCGTTTGGGCGTGCGCGCGGGAGGGGATGGAGATTCCGACCGGCTATTGGCAGAGTGTGAACGCTGGATGGAGAAAGATTCAGCGACCCGACGGGAGTTGGTATTACGGCAGGAAAACCGTGGATGAGAATCAGGTGTTGCCGATGACGGCGGGGGGCGTGGCCACGCTGTTTATTGCGCAGGATGAGCTGGCGCTGGGCACGAGCCCATCCTGCACGGGGAATTTCAACGATCCGCGGATCGAGCAGGGACTGACGTGGCTTGGGGACCATTTCGCCGGCGCGTTTAAGGGGAATTATCTGTATGACGGGCTGTACGGACTGGAAGAAATTGGAGCGGCGAGCGGACGGAAATATTTCGGGAGCACGGATTGGTATGCGCAAGGGGCGGATTTCCTGGTGCGAACGCAGCAGGCCGACGGCTCGTGGGGGACGAGCCTGCCCGATACGTGCTTCGCGATGTTGTTCCTCACGCGGGGGCGAGCGCCCGTCGGAATGAACAAGCTGCAATATTTTGTGTCGGCAGACCATCAGGAGACCGAGGGGAATTGGAACCAGCGGCCGCGCGATCTGGCGAATTTCGATCTCTGGATGGGGCGGCAGGTGGAGTTGGATCGGCTGCTGAACTGGCAGGTGGTGAATCTGCGGGCGCAGGCGGGCGATCTGCACGATGCGCCGATTCTCTACATCGCCGGAGACAAGGCGCTGCATTTTGCCGACGAGTCAAAACAAAAGCTCAAGACGTTCATCGAGCAGGGAGGGATGATCCTGTTCAACGCGGATTGCGGGAGCGCGGAATTCACGGAGTCGGTGAAGCAGTTGGCTGCGGAGATGTTTCCGCGGATCGGGGAATTTCGCGAGCTGCCGACGAATCACTGCATTTTGAGGAACGAGCAGTTTCTGGGCAGCGACTGGAGGGATCCGCCGGTGATATTGGGATTCAGCAACGGGGTGCGGGAACTGATGATCTTGTTGCCCAAGGCTGATCCCTCGCGCGCGTGGCAGGCGCAGCTCACGGCATCGCGGGAACCGATGTTCGAGCTGGGGGCGGATTTGCTTCTGTATGCATCCGGCAAGAGGAATATTCGGGAGAAGGGCGAGACGTATATTGTTGGGCCGAGTTCACGGATTAGCGACACGAGGTCGCTGAAAGTGGCGCGGATTAAATACGACGGGTTGTGGGACCCGGAGCCGGGCGGGTGGCGCCGGTTGGCCGCCGTGATGCACAACCGCGATCAGCTTGATTTGCAGGTGGAGCCGGTGGCGCTGGGGCCGCAAATCAGTCTCGGCGATTACAAGGTGGCTCATCTGACCGGGTCGGGACATATCAAGCTGAATTTAGACGACTGGATTCAGCTTCACGCGTTCGTGGAAAATGGCGGAACGCTGATCATCGATGCGGCCGGTGGCTCGCCGACGTTCGGGCAGGATATTCGGGCCCAGCTTGGGTCGGCGTTTTTTGACGATGCGAACCAGCTCGATCAACCGCTGCGAGCGGGACACGTGCTGTACACGGAGGTCGGCAGCAAAATTGATGAGGTGGCGTATCGGGCGTATGCGCGGCACGTGCTGACGGAGGATTTCAAGATGCCGCGGATTCGGGGGATCAAGGTGGGGGATCGGATCGGGGTCTTTTTTAGTGCTGAGGATATCAGCGCGGGATTGGTGGGGGAGCCGGTGGATGGAATCGTGGGATACGATCCGGATTCGGCGACGGCGCTGATGGAGCATATGATTTTGTATGCTGAAAGCGGTGGCCGGCCGACAAAGGGGAACGGGGACGTCAGCGGAGTCCGTTAGCCACGCGCGGTCGCGGCGCTCTCCGTATATTAATTTTGATCAGAATTTGGATTGGATTGAAGATTTACCTTGACAATCCCGCGCGGGAAGATTTATTTTAAGTCCACGTCGAAAGAATTGTCTCGGTAACCTTGGGTTGGGCAACAACCGAAAAGGATAACGCAATCTTTCGGCGAAACACATCATATTGGGTTGAGTCGCACCGTCTCGGCGGCGCAACTACAAGGAGGAGCCATGACCGTGCTGCATCCTTGGGGCGTTTCGGGAGGGAAGTCCCCGTCAAATATTAACGTCGCGAAAGGCTTTAGGACAAACGGATTCCGTAAATCTCATCGGCGGTTTCATGGCCGCTTGAGAGCGGCGATTCAGGCCGTGATCGAGCCTCTGGAGCAGCGGGTTCTTCTTAGCGTATCCGTGTCACCCACCAATATTTACGCGGTGGAAACAAAGTCCTTTGACCCGGGTGACTTGGACGGGACGGGCTCGGTCTATGTGGCTTCGGGGAACAGCCTGTCCGCCGATCGCGTTCGAGAACAAAGCCTAACCGTCGATGGCTCGATGGTGATCGACCCTGGCAGCGGCGACGACGACCCCTCCCACGCGAGCGTGGTGGATAATTTGGTCATGGATACCAACAGCAGCGGCCAGTTCCTGGGAACGCTGGACCTGACCGACAACGCCCTGATCATCGAGACGACGGCTTCGAATCGCCAGAACGTGTTGAATATGCTCCAGGCCGCTCTTTATAGCGGGTACAACGGTGGTTCCTGGAATGGGACAGGCATCATCAGTTCAACGGCCGCAAGCAATTCCAATTACGGCTTGGGCTTCATTGTCAACGATGGCAACTATAACTACTCAACGGGAACCGACGGTAGTGGAGGGGCATCCGCGATTCATACGTCCTACGCCGGTCAAACGGTTGATGCAAATTCGATCATTGTTGCCTACACGCTAGTGGGTGATACAAACTTGGATGGGTTGGTAGACGGGACCGACTTCACCACCTTAGCGAGCCATTTGGCGCAACAGGGAATTTGGGCGACGGGAGATTTTAACTACGACGGCGTGGTTAATGATGGCGATTTTACCTCCCTCGTCATAAACGAAGGGAGATCCGTCAGTTTTTCGGCGGCACCGGACACCTCCACGGCGCCGCAGTACGTCGCCACGTTCACGGGTGCAACCGACGGATTGGCCAGCGGCTATACCGCCACCATCAGTTGGGGCGATGGGACCTCACCAACGGCGGGAACCATCATTGCCGCGGGCGGTGGGAATTACGACGTTCTGGGAACTCATACCTATCCGCTCGATCCGACTTCCAGCGGGGTCACCACCGGGACCTATAACGTGTCTGTTCAGGTTACGGAAACGGCAACGGAAGACACCTCTACCGCTATCAGCACGGCGTATGTCACCTTTGTGCCTGACCTGATGATCGACGGCGCGGCCAGCGCGACGAATAGCCCATACTCCCTTGACCTGTCGGCGATGTTCGCGACAGATTTTGACGGCGCCATGAACGACATCAGTTCCTGGACGGTTGATTGGGGCGATGGCGACACCCAGACGTATTATCAAACCCCGACATTCAATCCCGGCTGGGCGGTTGTGACGCATTCGTATTCGGGTTCCACCGGCTTATTTGACATTACGGCCACTGCCTTCGACGGCACCCATACGTACACGGCGCCGGAAACAATCCCTGTAGCTCTAAATTTCTCCGGCTCCGGCAATGGCGCGATTCAGACCACCCAGGGCCAGAGCTATAGCGGGCCTGTCGCCACTTTTGTCGGCACTCCCGATGGAGACACGAGCAATTATTCTGCCAGCATCAACTGGGGAGACGGCTCGACCGTCGCCAGCGGGAGCATCGTCTATGAGGGCGGCGAAAACTATGAGGTTACCGGCAGTTATACTTATGAGCAGGAGGGAACTTTTGGAATCCAGGTCGGAATTACCGAGGCCGACGATGGCGCCCAGGTGTCCGTAAACAGCACCGCGGATGTCGCAGTAGCGCCGACAACCGCCTCAGCCATCACCCTGCCAGGAATCCTGCCGACATATTCGCCCAATGGACCAGCATCCAACCCGACGCTGCCCTCGGGCATGAATACGTTCACGCTCAACACAAGTGAAATCAGCGGTTCACCCGGCACGGGGGCTCCAATTTTCGCGGCGTCCGATCCCACGGCGCAGCCGGATCAGACCATTACCGTGACCGGAAGCAATTTCACGGTTTATCCAAACGAAACCGACGCATTCGCCGATACGCAGTTCATTGTCTACGGACAGACGAGTTCGTCGAACGGAAGATTCTCAGATGCTCAAATCCAGGATCCTACACTGAACGGGGCGATGTTGACGATTGGCACATCCGAGCCCGCCAACTCGATGTATCTGGTATGGGCGGTGAATGCCAGCGGGGCAAGCGCGCCGATCGCCGTTAATGACACAACAGCTTGGTGGGCCGGGGCTCCCACCGAGCCGATCCAGCAATCTCAGTCTCCAACATCGGTTTCCGCGTACCTCGGCCAGACGTTGTCGGTTTACGGCGAAAACCTCTCGAACGGGGCAGCTACCCCGCAGTCCTGGGTATACCTCCAGCCGACCGGTGGCGGCAGCGGAACCTGGGCCACCGTGACGGCGGTCAATCCCTACAAAGTTGATTTTACAGTTCCCGGCACGCTCACCGTCGGCGATACTTACCAGATATGGATTAATAATGGTCTGGGCGGCCAATATAGTTGGTCGGAAGCGCCAACGACTCTGAGCGTCGCGGCAAGCAGCGCGCCAACATGGTCCGGCACGACGATCAATGTAACTTCGTACGGCGCTGTGGGAGACGGAAAGACGAATGATTATAGCAAGATTCAATCCGCGCTCGATGTTCTTCAGCCGGGAGATACTCTATATTTTCCGGCTGGTACTTATTTGGTTAACGACACCTCTGGCGCTTACCAACTGTTGATCCCAACAGCGCTATCGGACATCAGAATCGAGGGTACTGCAGCATCGACGACGATAATAATATTTGGAGGTGCAACCCCGAGTACCGGCTTCGGAGCGTTCGAATTGGGCCAACCGTGGTATGGGGGAGCACCCGAAGGGCCAATCGAGTTTGATTCAATGACGCTCGAATACAACGGTACCGGCGGTGCGGGCGAGCTCCTTAGCTTGCGGCATAGCACGGGCGACACCTTCAATGGCGTGACGTTGCATGCCAATTCACTCGAACCCATTGACGCAACCGGAGCGAGTGAGTTTACAATCACCAATTCCACCATTTTTGGAGGAACCGAGAATGGATCGATCTTCCTGAGCGGTGGCGCGGATGATTTTTTCAACAGTGACACATTTCTAATGCAGTATGACCCCGAAGCCGCATTAAATATTTGGGGGTCGCAAAATGTGAGCGTCACAAATTGCGTATTTCAAGACTATGATGACTCGGCCGATAATTCGTCAGGGTTTGGTTTGGGGCGGATTCTCGATGCGCCGGCAAACGGCGGTTCACAATCAAACTATTACTTCTCAAATAACGCTTCGATCAACCTAACGCCGGATCCATTTGGCCCTGGCAACGATGGGGAGCAAATTAACACTGAAGGAGACATTCAGCCTTACCATGGATCCATTGTCTCCGCTGGTAGCGATACGGTGAGCGTTGATATCAGCGGGAGTCCAACCCTTAGCATTGGGGAATACGTACTTGTGGTGAGCGGAACCGGAATGGGTGAATTGGAGCCCATCACCGGCGTATCAAATTCTGGCGATCGCTATACATTGACATTGGGCGGGAACTGGAATGACGAACCCGATTCCACAAGTACGATTGAGGTACTCGCGGAGATTTTTAATTTGGCATTCATTTCCAATTCCCTTTCGGATGCGACCGGTGCTTATGGTAATGCGGGGTTCGAGTCTTGGGATGGTGGATATTCCGAAATATTTGCCAACAACATAGTTCAGAACGTGGCTACCGGCGCAGTGCTTGCAAGTGCTCTTCCGAGTGATGACGGAAGCCAGTCACAACCCCAAATGTTTACCGAAGTAATCAACAATCAATTGGAGAACACGTTGCAAGGTGTGGATTTAGGGGGGGATTTCGAATCTGCGCCCGATGGAACTCCCAACGATGTTGGCGTAATCATTCGAGACAATAGCGTTGATGGAGGGGTCGCTGGAGTAACAGTGGACGGGCACGCGAGTCCTGCCACATTGGCCGTTATTGAACACAACCTGATTGCTACTTCGGCGGAGACTGGTATAGTTTACTATCCGAATTCTGATATGACGAACCCAATCGTTCCTGGTGCGGTTGTCGTGCAAGGTGATGACTTTGGCTCCCTTGCATACGATAACACAATCGTTGAGCCAGACTCCATAGAGGGCTCGAGCTATCCTCTTCCGGCGGGTATTTACTACGACACCGCCTCTACATCGGGAATACTTCTTCGCAATAATCAGTATGAAAACTTTGACTCAAGCGTGTATGGGTACGCAAGTGGCGTTAGTTCACCCTCTTTGTTTGCAATGCCGACAGATGTCTTGTACGCCACTGCGGTGTCTGGAGACAGCAGTAACTTCAGCTTTGCATTGTGGGACGATGGAGCCGCGAGCCGCTCTTGGTCCGCGGCGATCGAGTCGGGTACGGCGTGGCTCACCGTCGCGAGCGGCGACTCCAGCAGCGGTACGATTTCTGGTGAAGATGATAATAGCAGTGATTCGAACCTCTATCTCACCGCCAACTCCAGCGGTCTGTCGACCGGAACTCATACAGCCACAGTTACCATTACTGCAGGCAGCCAAACACGAGTAGTTACAGTAGTTTTCACGGTGACTTAGCGCAAGAATTCTCGGTTCCGGACCTCATAATCGCTCAATGCGTTCCGGTTCGACACAGCCGCGTATAAGGAGCGAAAATGCAAGAAAACTTCCCCTTAAGCGGCCTGCGCGGTCTATCGTCCGGTCAGGCCGGAGTAACCCAAATGCGTTGGAGCAAGTTCCCTTTAGCCAATGGCTAAGGAGGACTTCGTTGAACGGTATGGACCCTTTTCGCCAAAGATAATATGGATTCATCACCTGCGAAAATCCGAAGCGAACTCCCGAGAGCCTCATTTTCTGTTCGAGCAGGTGTATTATGCGGCAGGCTTCGTATGTGCCCACTTTGCCGTATGGCCGGGAACGCGCGGCGAAGTCCGCGTCCTCGAGCCAGCCATACAGGGGAAGGCGCTCGTCAAAACTAACGTGATCAAAAACTGACCGGCGTATGTTCATCGAACATCCCAATCCGCAGGCGCCTTCCCTGAATTCATCCGGCGCGGACCAGTGGGCGAGGGCTTGGCGCGCCTGATCGCGGCTCATGCCAAGACCATTGCGCACATTGGCAAAACAGATGGCCACGTCAGGACGTTGGGTGAAAATTCCCTGCACCCTTTCAAAATAGTCTTTGGGTAATTCAACGTCGTCATCCATCATGGAAACGATCTCGCACTTTCGATCCAGTGCAGCGATGGCCCTATTGCGTTGCCGCGTCAGCCCTTTGGTGCCGAAGAGAACCTGAATGCGAGGATCGGTTCTTCCCTCATCCCAATCGGCCGGCTCAACGGCCGAGATGATGACCTGATCCGGCATTACCATTTGCCGGAATACCGATTCTACGGTCGCGCGGCATGATTCTGGGCGGCCCGTTGTGGGGATGATGATGGAATGAAACACGAGACAATATTAGCCGGTGCGAGAGATCAAACAAGCCGGGTCCGGTTGGCACGGGGAAACTCAAATTGCCGCACTACGGCTTGCGGCAAATCACGGCAAGATGTGAGTAATACATGCGCGACCAAAGCGGCCCGAATATCATGGGCAGGTATCGCCCCGTCATCAGTGCCTGCCACTGTTTAGCGGTCCCCCAACCGTTCTTGCGGCACATAAAGCGAATTCTCTCGGCGGGCTGCCTCGGAAAATATCGGCGTGATCGAATGGGACGAATGCCGGCATTTCCGAGCAACGCCTTGAAGGACGCTGCGGTGAAGAACTGGACGTGTCCGGCCGGATTTTTCGTGCGGTCTTTCAAATAGCTCTTCAGCCTGCAGAGCGGGAGATCTTCAAGGGGAACCTCAGCGATCAGATACGAATAATCAATCCGGCTGAGCGCCTTCAGCATTTCGTCCGGCTTGTCGAGATGCTCGATAACGTGGCTCAAAACGACGACGTCGAAATGACCTGGAATCGCGAACGAGGAGGAAGCGATGTCTCCCGAGCTGATGTCGATCCCTTTGGAATTGTCTCGCAGGTATTGGATCGCAGGTTCAGAATAGTCTATGGCGGCGTATCTTCGTGCGTAATCCCTGCGCTGGCATTCCTTGATGACCTCGCCGGTCCCGCAACCAAGTTCGAGAATGCTGTCGGGGGTGACGCCGCATTGGCTCAATAGGAATCCAATGGAGTCAGTTTTATCGGTGGCTCCCAATCGCAGCCACTCCACCTCCGCGGCCAAATCTTTCCGATAAATGGCATCGTACTGGTCGCGTCCGGATTGAACGGTTGTTTCGCCCATGACCTCCGATTCGTGAAATTCAGGTTATGGTCTGTAGCATCAACCGTAAAGTCAAGAACATTTGAACCACTTCAACCGTCGGAGTCTGGGCCGGTGGTGCACCGATGGCATTTTGTCGCTCACTGCCAACTCCAGCGGTATCTCGCCGGGGACTTATTCATCCACGGTGACAATTACCGCCGGTGGGCAAACGCGAGTGATTACGGTATTCATGACTGTGACTTCGTAATGCCGAGAAGGTAACCTACGCAATGGGTGAGCGAGGATATGGAATTATCCGGTTCTTCTTTTGCCGAGCGAGCGGTGGTTTGCCCGCTCTGTGGAGGAGCGATTCATCGCTGGTCAAGCAAAAAGGGGCGTCGTGGCGGACTTTTCCATTACGATCGATGCGGTGAGTGCGATTTTGTGTTCGTGAATCCGCGACCGACGTTGCAATGGCTCGGCCGCTACTATTCCGAAAATTCTTCAGAGCTGCCCGACCGGCCCGAGCCCATGGCGACACCGGTCCCGCCGGCCCGGGATTCAGGGCTCGTCCGTGCGATTGAGTCAATGCTGGGGTTTCGTCGGCCCCCGGGTCGTTTTCTGGACGTCGGCGCGGGGCGGGGGGGGTTCTCCCACGCGGCGAAAATGGCCGGGCTTGACGTCACAGCGCTGGAAGTCGATCCGCAGGACGTTCGCATGCTCCAGGCCATCGGTGGATTGAGCGTCATTCCGACGACGCTTGAGGAGTTCGACGAGAAGCCGGGTAGCTTCGACTATGTCCTGATGAGCCATGTCCTTGAACATGCGCACGATCCTAAGCAATGGATCAAGAAAGCTTCCATGTTGCTCGCCCCTGGGGGAATTCTTGCAATCATGCTGCCTCACTTCAACAGCGTCTACAGGTTCCTGGTGGGAACGGGTGATCCGTACTTTTTTCCGCCGGAACATTTGAATCACTTCAACCGTCGAAGTCTGGGCCGGCAGTGCACCGATTGCGGATTACTGGAGGCCGGGTGCCGAACCGAGACGAGCTTTCCGAGCGATGTCATAACCAAGCGCGTTCCCATGCCAAATATTATTCGATGGCCCGTTCAGCGGTTAACAGCCATTGCCAGTGCCATGGCCGGTCGAGTTACCTCGGCCACGGGATGCGGACACGTCTTAATTGCCCACTACAAGAAAAGGGGAGGCGCGTGACCCATCGCTTTGCAATCGCTCTATTCGATCCGGTGCGTGGCGGGCGTGAAGGATCGGCGAAACAGCGAGAAATTTGTTCCGCAGGTCATCGCTCGGATATCTCGAAATGTGGTTGAGTGGTTCGGCGATGATTCACCGCTACGGTATGCCGAGAAAACGAGAAACCCCGGGCCAGCGTGTCGTCCGGCCGACCGCCGGCCGGACGACACTGCCCGTGGGAACCAACCGCGCTCCATGAATTTTTGAGTGACTCGCTCAGTCACCCATAACCGTCACCACGACGATTACGTAGAACCGTAGAACAAAGCCGATGCCAAAGACCGGTCGGCGGCGGAAAATGGATCGAAAATGCGGTTTTTGATGCAATAATGGGGATGGGACGCGTAGGGGAGCGTGGCTGAGGCTGGAGGGGGATCATCATTTGTTAATCAGTTGCGGCGTTGGAGCGGGAAAAGCGCGCAGTTGGCGCGCAGTCGTCGGAGTTACCGCCTGGGACGCTTTACATTTGGGCGCGGGTGGTTGACACTCTCGCCGACACGATGGCGGAACATTGGGATCTGTTCGGATGGGGCCGGTGGTTGCTTCTGATTGGAGCGGTGCTGCTTTACGTGGCATCGCGGGCTGGGGTGGATGCGCTGAGCGGCGGCCGGACGAGCCCGGGTCGGCGAGCGGTGGGGCATTGGATTCCCATTGCGGCGACGGGGCTGGTGGCGGTGGCGTTGCGGCGCGCGGATTTGGCGATCTCCGTCGTGTTCGCGACCAGCGTGGGGTCCTTGTCGCTGCTGGTGGGTTCAATCTCAATCATCAGCCCCGATTCCGACGCGCCGCCCGCCTTCCGGCGGCTGTGGCCGTTTGCCTTGCCGGCGGCGCTCCTCGTGCTTCTGGTGGGATTCACGGGCCAATTTAGGTGGCAACACGCGCTGGTGCTGCTGATCGAAGGGGGCGTGCTCCTGTTGGCGTGGAAGGAACTGAGCGTTGCGGGAGAGGCGGTGGCGGCGGTCGGTGACGTGGACACTGTTCCAGCGCCCGGACGGGGATCGCGGCGGCTCAATTTGGCGCTGAGCGTTTGTTTGGCGCTAGTCGGGGCAGCGGCGGCCGTTTTGGGGGCGGAGCGCATCGGCCGGGACCTGCCGCAGATTTCCGCCACGGCATGCGTGGTGGCGGTTCTGGGGCCGCTGCTGGTGCTGCCGATGTTGACGGGGGGAGCGGCGCTGGCGCAGAAAAAACGCGCCTGGGTGGCGATGACCTCGGGAGTGGGGGTGGTGTTGCTGAATCTCTGTCTGTTGCTGCCAATGCTTGTTTTTCTCTGGTATCCGGTCAATGCGGTGCATTGGGACCCTTCGGCGTTTCTTCATTTGAGGCTGTCCGAGCTGGGGGGAGTGTCGCCGATGCCATTTGCGTGGGTGACATGGCGGTTGGACAGCGTGGTGCTTGTACTGCTGGCATTCATGCTGGTTCCGGCGTCGATGGGGCGATGGCGGCTGCAACGGGCGGAAGGGCTTACGCTGATCGTGTTGTATGGCGTGTATGTGCTGATGGAGGCGGCGGGGAGCATGCGGTCATGAAAACGCGCTCCCCTTCGGGTCGCGGCTAAACTGGAGGCGCGTTCGACAATCGGGCGCGATTATTTAGGATGCTCGCCATGAATGTGGACGTTTCCAATATTCGAATCGAAAAGAAGGCGGCGGAGGGCGAAACGTTTGACGTGATGGGCGGCTTTGCGCGCTGGGAAGTGAAAGTGCACGATCACGGACTGGTGGCCTTGTGCGATGTGATGCCGCGGATTGCTCCGGTTGGCAAGACGGCGGATTTCGCCATCGTGCAGGCGGCACGCGTGTCGTATGGGCATGGAACCAAGCAAGTCAATGAAGACCGGGGACTCATCCGGTATCTGGCGCGGCATCGGCATACCACGCCGTTTGAAATGGTGGAATTCAAATTTCATCACGTGATGCCGATCTTCGTGGCGCGGCAATGGATTCGGCATCGGACCGCGAATGTCAACGAATACTCCGCGCGATATTCCGTGGTGAAGGACCGGTTTTATAAGCCGACAGTGCAAAGCGTGCGCAAGCAAAGCACGATGAATCGCCAAGGCGGCGAGGAAATGATCGACGAGATGACGGCCCGGGAGTTTTGCGATTATCTGGATAAGGCGGAGGCGCAATACAGCGATTATGAGAAGCTGTTGGCCAAGGGCGTGTCGCGGGAACTGGCGCGGATCGGATTGCCGCTAAATACTTATACCGAGTGGTATTGGAAGTGCGATCTGCACAACGTGCTGCATTTTTTGTCGTTGCGGATGGACGCCCACGCCCAGCAGGAGATTCGGGATTATGCCACGGCGATGTTCGCGTTGATCCAGCCGATCGTGCCGATCGCCGCCGAGGCGTTTTTGGACTATCAGCTTGGGGCCGTGCAGCTTTCACGGTTGGAAATCGAGGCGATCAAATCGGGCCAGACTTTGAAGACGGACAACAAACGAGAGAACGCGGAGTGGGAAGAAAAGAAGAAGGGATTGGGGTTGTAGGAGTTTTGGCGGGAGACAGGCGATGCCGATGGATACCGATAGCCAGGATGTATGGCGGATTTTCCGGATCATGGCGGAATTCGTGGAGGGGTTCGAGGCCATGTCCAAGGTGGGCAAGGCCGTCTCCATTTTCGGCAGCGCGCGAGCCAAGCCGGGGGACGCATACTACAAGGCGGCGGAAAAAACCGGACGGCTGCTGGCGAGCGTGGGGTACGCGGTCATCACCGGCGGGGGGCCGGGGATCATGGAGTCGGCCAACAAGGGAGCGTTCGAGGCGGGCGGCACCAGCGTCGGCCTGAACATCTCCCTGCCGCAGGAGCAGGAGAGCAACCGCTATCTCAACGTGAGCATGGATTTTCACTATTTCTACGCCCGGAAGGTGATGTTCGTGAAATACGCCTCGGCGTTTGTTTGCTTTCCGGGCGGGTTTGGAACGCTGGACGAATGTTTCGAGACGCTGACGTTGATTCAGACGCTGAAGATCGAGGCGTTCCCGGTGATTCTGTTCGGGACGCGGTATTGGACGGGGCTCGTGGAGTGGATGCGCAAGGAGCTTTCCCACCATTTTATCGATCCCGAGGACATGGATATTTTCCGCATCGTCGATCGCCCGCGGGATGTGGTGGCGATCGTTCAGGAAAGCCAGCAAAACCGCTGGTGGCATCCGCGAAACGGGAAACTGGAAAGCCTCGCGGCGGCGACTGAGAAGGGACCGATGCCGCCGGCAGAGTCGATCTCCTCGGGCGAAGGGACGCGGTACGGCGTGCGGCCAAAACAGGCGAAAAAGAAGCATGCGGCGGCGGGAAGGAAACCGCCGGAGTGAAGATGAATGCCGAATGCCAAATGCCAAATGTGAATGCGCTGCATGCGCGTCCATTCTCCGTTTTTCATTCGACATTTGGCAATCGGCATTCGGCATTCATGGTTTGACGTACCCCAAGCCCATCCTTACCATCCATTGCCCGGCTTTCGGCGGCGGTTATTGATGGAAATAGGCCCCCGGCCATTGCCGGACGAGGAACGTTCGGCATGTTCGCCATTGTTAGCGATATACACGCCAATCTTGAAGCATTCACGGTGGTCCTGGCGGAAATCGACCGTCGGGGGATTCAACATATTGTTTGTCTTGGGGATATCGTGGGCTATGGCCCGAATCCAATGGAATGCCTGGACCTCGTCGCCAGCCGATGCCGGGCGGCATTGATGGGAAATCACGATTTTGCGGTTTTCTACGAGCCGTTCAATTTCAACCAGGGCGCCGAGCAGGCGTGCTACTGGACGCGGGAGTGCTTCGAGCGGGATCCCGATCCTCAGCGGCGCGCGGCTCGATGGAAATTTTTGGGCAACCTCCCGGTGCGGCTTCGGACGAACGACTTCGTGGCGGTGCACGCTTCGCCACGGCGGCCGATAAACGAATACATCTTCCCGGACGACATCTACACCAATCCGGGAAAATTCGTGAGCATTTTCGAGCGGTTCGAGCGGCTGTGCTTTGTGGGACATACGCACGTGCCGGGGATTTTTCTGGAGGGGCCGGACTTTTACAGCCCGGATGAATTGGATTACAAATTCGATTTGAGCGACGAGAAGGCGATCATCAACGTGGGTTCGGTCGGCCAGCCGCGCGACCGCGATCCCCGAACCAGTTTTGTCGTGGTAACCGATACGCAGATCGAGTTTGTGCGTCTGGTGTACGACGTGGATACGACCGTCAAAAAGGTTGAAGCCATAGCCGAATTGGACAATTTTCTAGGAAGCCGGCTGCTGGATGGGAGATGATCTCTCCCGAGGGGATGGAAGAAAAAGAATTTCATGGACAACAAGAAGACAGTCATAGGGATGGCAGCGGTGTTTCTGCTCTGCATGGGCTACTGGTTTTTTCTGGTCCATTACGTTTATCCGAAACATCCGGAGTGGGATTACGCCGGGACGCTGAATCAGACGACGCAGGCGGAGAATTCGGGGGCCAGGGCGACCACAGAGCCGGCCAGTGGAACCGCGGCCACGGGGCCGTCGATCGGCGCGGCGCCGGGATCAACGCTGCTGCTCGCCACGACCCAGCCGGCGGGGGCGCCGACGATCCTCGGCTCGGATCAGCCCGGCGATGCGGAATATGCGCTGGGGATGCAGATCGACCCGCGTGGGGCCGGGTTGGATGCCGTTACCCTCAATTCCTACAAGGATGCCGACGCCAAGGGGCTGTACAAGTTTCAGCAGCCCTATGCGGATGCGGGCGAACGGCCGCTGGCGACGCGGAGCGTTGTCATCGACGGGCAGAGCGTGGATTTGAGTGCAGCCAACTGGCTGCTGGAGCCGGGCTCGAAGAAGACGACTGCGACGTACGGGGTGGACATTGCGGGGGCCAACCATTCGCCGCTGCTGCACATCAGCAAGACCTACCAATTGCAAGGCCGGGGTCCGGAGAAGAATCGGGACAACACGGCCGCGGGTTATGACGTCACGGTCACATATCACCTGCAAAACGCGACCACGAGGCCGCTGAACGATGTTCGCCTGGAATTTGACGGCCCGACGATGCCGCCGAGGGAAATGGAGCGGACGGACGATCGGCAGATCGTCTCCGGGTATGACAAGGGCAGCAACGGCGTTGACGTCAGCCGAGATTATCTCGCTGAATTCAAACCGGGCGCGGAGGAGAAGGACCTGTCGATCTATAAGGGGTACAAACTTCTCTGGGTAGGCGCATCCAGCAATTATTTCACCGCGATCGTGCTGGCGGAAAACCAAGGGCAGCTTGAAAAAGTGCAGGCCCGCTGCCTCAACCCTTCGGCCGAGGCCGATGGTCGCGAGGTCGTGCTGGATTTCCAGACGGCGGCCTTTTCGCTGCCGGGCCGGTCGTCGCTGGATGTGCCGCTGAAGATTTTCTTCGGGCCCAAGGAACGCGATCTTCTGGAAGGCGACTTTTACGGGGAATTTCCCCGGACCTATTACCAGCTTCTCTCCAGCTCCAGCGGCTTCTGCGGAATCTGCGCCTTTCCATGGCTGGTGGACAAGCTGGTCGATCTTCTGCGGTTTTTCCATTTCTTTCTGCGCGACTGGGGATTGTCGATCATCGCCCTGGTGGTCTTGGTGCGGGCGGTTTTGCATCCCATTTCCAAGCACTCCCAGGTCTCGATGCTGCATCTACAGAAAATGGGACCGGAGCTTGAGCGGCTGAAAAAGAAATACGCCAACGACAAGGAGGCATTGGCCAAGGCCCAGATGGAGATGCACAAGCAGATGGGGATCACCCCGTTTCTGGGATGTTTGCCGATGTTCCTGCAGATGCCGATCTGGATCGCGCTCTATACGGCGCTACAGAACGACATCGTGCTGCGGCAGGCGCCATTTTTGTGGGGATTGACGTGGATTCACGATCTGGCCAGGCCGGACCGGTTGCTTTCCTGGGACCAGCATCCCTTCACGGTTCCGCTGATCGGGATGAAGGTGGTTTCACTGAACGTGCTGCCGCTGGTGGTCGCGGTGGTGATGTTCCTGCAGCAAAAGCTCCAGCCGCAGCCCCCGACCCTTACCCCCGAGCAGGCGTCGCAGCAGAAAATGATGCGGTACATGTCGCTCGCGTTTTCGCTCTTTTTTTACTGGATGCCCAGCGGGCTGAATTTGTACATCCTGACGAGTTCGTCGCTCGCCATCGTCGAAAGCAAGCGCATTCGCGAGCACATCAAGCGGCGCGAGGAGCAGGAGAAGGCCAACAAAGTAATCGTGGATGTAAAGCCGACGCGGCAGGGGAAGCAACAGCAGAAGCTCGATCCGTCGGCGCAGGCGTCGAAGAAGGGGGGACTGGGAGGTTGGTGGGCAAGTCTTCAGGAGAAGGCGGAGTCGATTCGGCGCGAGGCGGAGAAGAAGAACCGGAAATAGAGGAAACCAGAAAGTGCGAAACCAGAATGACGAATCAAATCCGAAATCCGAATGGCTGAAACGGCCCCATTTCGGGTTTTGAGCATTCGGGCTTGATTCGTCATTCTGGTTTCTGGGTTCGGATTTCTTTCCATGTTTGTCGACGATACGATCGTGGCGATCAGTTCGGCCGCGGGACGAGCCGCCAGGATGGTGCTGCGCCTCAGTGGGCCTGGAACGCGGGGGATCGCCGAAGGGTTGGGCGTTGAAGCGGTCGGGGAGGCGTTCAGCGCGACGAGAGGTAAACTGCGGTTCGCGGGGTTGTCGTGTCCGGGGTGGGCGTATTGGTTTGTGGGTCCGCGGAGTTATACGGGGCAGGATTTGGTCGAGTTGCACCTTCCGGGGAATCCGCTGTTGGCGCGGATACTGCTGGACTGGATCGTGCGACAGGGGGCGCGCCTCGCGGAGCCTGGGGAATTCACGGCCCGGGCGTATCTCAACGGGAAGATGGATTTGGCGCAGGCAGAAGGCGTGGCGGCAGCGATTTCGGCGCAGAATCGCCAGCATTTGGCCGCGGCTCGGCAGCTCATGGCGGGGGAGCTCGCGCGCCGGCTGCGCCCGGCGCTGGATCTGCTCGCGGAATCACTGGCGCTGGTGGAAGCGGGAATCGATTTCTCAGAGGAGGGGATTCAGTTTCTCACGCCGGCGGATGCGGGCAAGCGGATCGATGAAATGGTGGCGCAGCTCGAATCACTCCTCGCCGAAAGCGGGCGCTTTGAGAAGCTGACGCACGAGCCGACGATTGTGCTGGCAGGATGGCCGAACGCGGGGAAAAGCACGCTGACCAATGTGTTGGCCGGGCGCAGCCGGTCCGTGGTGTCGCCTCGGCCGGGAACCACGCGAGATGCGCTTTCGGTGGAGATCGCGCTGGCCAGGGGGGTTGTGCGGCTGGTGGATGTGGCGGGGGTCGGGGATTGGGGCGAAGGAGCGCAATCGCCGGCCGAATGGGACATCGACAAGCAGATGCGGGAGACGGCCTATCGGGCGGTTGACCAGGCGGACGTGCTGGTGCTGGTGCGCGATGCAACGGACGACCGGCCGGAAGTGTCGCTGCCGCGCCTTCCCGATGTGCGCGTCGCGTCGAAGGCCGACCTGCTCAAGCGGTCGCCGCGGGAATCCGAGCCGATTCTCATCAGCGCCATTACCGGATTGGGCATGAATGCGTTGCGTGACGCGCTGGATCGAGCGGCGTTCGGATCGGATGCTCCGGGCGCGACCCTGGCGCTGACGAGCCGGCATTTGCAGTGCCTGGCTGAAGCGAAGTCCGCTCTAGCTCGCGCGCGGGATGTTGGAAATGTGCCGGAGTTGCTGGCGGCGGAATTGCGCGAGGCTTTGGATGCTCTGGGGCAAATCCTGGGAGCGATCACGCCGGACGATATTCTTGGCAAGATTTTCTCGACGTTTTGCATCGGGAAATAAAGCGGCGCCGGCTTGCGTCGGCCCAAGGCTCATGTCAGGATAATTCATCCAATCGGAGGTTCTATGCGGATTGCTTTCGCTTTCATTTTGGCCGTATTCGTCGCTCCGGCAGTATCGCTTGCACAGGCGCTGGCGGATCGGGTGCCGGGGGATGCGGAGATTTACGCCGGCTGGAGCGGAACGGATTCGATCGGGCCGGGTTACGACCAGTCACATCTGAAAGCGATTCTGGATGCGTCGCAACTCGGGGAGTTTGTTCGGAATTCGATTCCGCAACTGATCAACGCCATCGGCGAGAAAGATGCGGAATCCGCGCAGCAAGTTCGTCAGGTGCTGGATATTCTCGTGCCGCTGGCGGTCCATCCGTCGGCGTTTTACTTCGGCGGGCTGGTTCCCGGGGCGCCGCTGCCGAAGGTCGCCCTGATTTGCGACGCCGGCGCCGATGCGCAGAAAATCGTGGCCCAGGTCAACCAATTGCTTCAGCAGGCGCAGGGCAACCCGTTCACTTGCCGGGCGATTGGAACGCTCGTGGTCCTGAGCGACTTTACGTTTGCGGATCAGACGGAAAACCCGCTGTCGAAGAACCAGGATTTCCAGGCGGCGATGGGGAACCTCGGCAAAGACCCCGCGGCCGCGTTTTATGTTAACGCGGCTGCCCTCACGAACACGATCAACGACGCGGTTCAAATATATGGCCCACCCCGGGCGCGGCAGATCTGGTCCCAGGCGCGGAACGCCCTGGGCCTGGCGGGGTTGAAAACAATCGCGGGCACCGCCGGCCTGGATGGGAAGAATTGGGCGGTGAAGGTGGATGTGCTGGCCCCCGCGCCGCGGCATGGATTGCTGGCCATGGGTGACGCTGAGCCGCTTGCGCCGGAGTTGCTCAAGCTCATTCCCGCCTCCTCAACAATCGCTGGGGCGTTCTCTTTCGATCTGGACGCGATGTTCACAAGGATCGATCGGCTCATCCAGCAATTCGCGCCCGAGAACGCAGGTCAGGTTCAACAGGCCCTTGGGCAGGTGAACCGGATTTTGGGGTTTGACATTCAGAAGGATTTTCTCGCGGCGATGGGACCGCAATGGGGCTATTACGTTGATCCCGAAACAGTGGGAGACGGGATTCTGGGGACGACAATCGTCAATCGGCCCCGCAATCCGGAGCAATTGCAGACGTCGCTGACGACCCTGGAGACGATGGCCAATGCCATGATGCAGCAGCAGCTTCAGGGCCAGGACCCGAAGATGACTGTGGAATTCCGCCAGACGACGATCGAGGGCGCGACCATTCATTTCCTGGCAATTCCGGTGCTCTCACCCTCTTGGGCGATCAAGGATGGGACGTTGTACATCGGGTGTTTCCCGCAAATGGTGGTTTCGGCGATGGATCGGCCGGCTGACGCCAAGTCGATTCCGGACAATTCCGATTTCCAGGCCGTGCTTCAAAAGCTGAACGCGCCGCAGGCGTTCAGCAGCTTTGGCTACGTGGATTTGCCGAAGACTTTGCCGGGCAGCTATCAGCTCTGTCTTGCGATCAGCCGGCTTTATTTGGGCATGGGCGATCTGTTCGGGGCGCAATCACCGCCAATGATTGTGCCGCCGCTGAACAAGATTTTGGCGGAGATGGAGCCGGCGGGGGCGGTGGGCTGGAGCGATGACGCGGGGTTCCATTTCAGGACGATTGAGCCGTTCCCCGGCGCCAATGGGCTCGGCTCGGCCCAGGCCATGGCAAACATGGGCATGGGCCAGTCTGCGCTGGTGGCGAGCATTCTTATTCCAGCCCTGGATCGCGCCCGCAGACAGGCCCTCAGGGTGCAATCCATGAACAATCTCCATCAGATCGGCAATGCGATTGTGCTGTACAGCAATGATTCCGGCGGCAAATACCCGCCGGACCTCGGTACGCTGGCCAGCAGCCAAAACCTTCCGATCAATGTTTTCGTCCGTCCCGGCTCGGCTAATCGTCCGCCGCCGGGCTTGACGCCGGACCAAGCGGCGGATTGGATCAACCACAATTCCGATTACATTTACATCGGCGCGGGCCGGACGACGCAGGGCGTCGATGGGCACACCGTCGTTTGTTATGAAAAGGATAACAATCGCCGCGGCGATGGGATGAATATGCTGTTCGGAGACGGGCACGTGGAATTCTTGAAGCTGCCGGCGGCCCATCGGTTGATCGAGAACAGCACTCAGCCGCATTGACGGCCGTGGGCTTTGGGCAGGGAAGGCCGCTATACTTTTTTGAGTGTTCGGCTCACATCTTCCCATCGCGGGCGGGCTTCATCTGGCGCTTCTTGAAGCCGAGCGGCTGAATTGCGAATCGCTCCAGATATTCACCAAGAACCAGCAGCAGTGGAAATGCAAACCGCTGACGGCCGAGGCGATCGGGCAGTGGAGAAGCCATTGCCATCGGCTTGGATTTCGCCGCACGGTCAGTCATGACAGCTATCTGATCAATCTGGCTTCGCCGGATGATCGGCTCTGGAATGCCAGCATCGATCTGTTTATTGAGGAGCTTACGCGGTGCGCGCTGCTGGGGATTGGGTATCTGGTGACGCATCCGGGAGCGCATGTGGGATCGGGAGAAGACGCGGGCCTGAGCCGTGTCGCGGCCGGGCTGGATCGGGCTTATGGGGCCGACGGAGTCGGGGAAGTCGTCACCTGCCTCGAGATCACGGCCGGGCAGGGAAGTTCGCTGGGGTACAAGCTCGAGCACTTGGCGGAAATAATTTCGCGATCCCGTGAGCCGAGTCGCTTCGGGGTCTGCCTCGACACCGCGCATCTGTTTGCCGCGGGTTACGATTTTCGGGGTCGGCGATACGGCAAGTTTCGTAAGGAATTGGACGCGACCCTGGGCCTGCGCCGCGTCAAGGTCCTTCACTTGAACGATTCGAAGAAGGACCTCGGCAGCCGCGTGGACCGGCACGAGCACATCGGCCACGGAAAGATCGGCAAGGAGGGATTCATTCCCTTCGTTCGCGAAGAGGCGTTTTTGAAGATCCCCAAAATCCTGGAAACGCCGAAGGAAAAGCATCCATCGGGACGGTTGTGGGATGAGGTCAATCTCGAAACCCTGCGGGCGATGTTGAAATGAATTGCCTATTGCCAATTTCCTGTTGCCTATTGATATGCAGCTTTCAATAGGAAATAGGCAATTGGCAATCTGCGTCGCGTTTCTCATCCCTGGCCGATTTTTATTACACTGCTTGCCATGGCCGCATCGGATGAGCAGAGAATCAAGAAGCTCCGCCAGGAGCTGGAGCGTCACAATCACCTCTATTACGTCGAAGGCAAGCCGCAGATCAGCGATGTCGAATTCGATGCGCTGATGCGCGAGCTGATCGAATTGGAGAAGGCGCATCCGGAACTGCTCACGCCGGATTCGCCGTCGCAGCGCGTGGGCGGGCAGCCGGTGGAGGGGTTCAAGACCGTCGAGCACGCCATGCCGATGATGAGCATTGATAATACCTATGATGAATCGGAGGTGCGGGCGTTCGATGCGCGGCTGCGAAAGGCGCTGGGGGAAGCGGAGAGAATCGAATACGTCGTTGAGCCGAAGGTTGACGGCGTTGCGGCGACGTTGCGGTACGAGGAGGCAATGCTGGTTCTGGCGGCCACGCGCGGGGACGGCCGGCGCGGCGATGATATCACGGCCAACGCGCGGACGATCCAATCCATTCCCCTGCGTCTGCATGGGGAGAACGATCTGCCGGGGATTGTGGAAATTCGGGGGGAAATCTACATGTCCACCGCTGTTTTTCAGCAATTGAACAAGGAGCGGGAAGCGGCGGGGGAGGAGATTTACAAGAATCCGCGAAACCTGGCCGTCGGGGCGCTGAAGCAACTCGATCCGAAAATCACCGCGACGCGGAAGCTGCGGTTCGTCGCGCACGGACTGGGGCAAGTCGAGCCGATGGAGACCCAGAGCTATTGGGAATGGCTCAATATCGTCAAGCGCTGGCATGTGCCCGTGGGAGAACATACGAAGCACGTGAAATCAATCGATGAGGTGATCGCGGCGATCGAGGAATTCGCGGAAATTCGTGGCAAGCTGGCGTATCAGACGGACGGGATGGTCATCAAGGTCGATTCGTTCGAGCAGCGGGAGCGGCTGGGGGCGACGAGCAAGGCCCCGCGCTGGGTGATCGCGTACAAATATGCGGCCGAGCAAATCCAAACGGTCTTGCGGGACGTCGAGTGGCAGGTGGGAAGGGGCGGGACGCTGACGCCGGTGGCGCGGCTGGAGCCGGTGTTCCTCGCGGGGACAACGGTTCAGAACGCCACTTTGCACAATATCGATCAGATCAGAAAGCTCGATTTGCATCTGGGCGACACGGTTGTAATGGAAAAGGCGGGAGAGGTAATCCCGTATGTTCGCCAGGGGGTTCTAGAAAAACGTCCGAAGGGCGCGAAGCGCATCGAGCCGCCGACGAAGTGTCCATCGTGCGGGTCGAAGGTTGAGAAAGATGCGGATTCGCCGTTTATTCGGTGCGAGAATCCCGAGTGCCCGGCGCAATTGCGCGAGCGGCTGCGGTCTTTTTGCGGCCGCAATCAGATGGACATCGAAAACATCGGCGAAGCGCTGGTGGATCAGCTCATTGACGCGGGTCTGGTCAAGACCTTCGCGGATTTGTATCGGCTGAAGAAGGAGCAAATCCTGGAGCTGGAGCGGATGGGCGACAAGAGCGCCCAAAACGTGATCGATGCGATCGCCCTGAGCAAGTCTCGATCGCTGGACCGCCTGCTATCCGGCCTGGGGATTCGGCACGTGGGCAATCGCGTGGCGTTCGTGCTGGCTCAACATTTCGGCGATCTGGATGCGCTTGAGCACGCGACGGTGGAGGAGCTTTCGTCGGTTCACGAAATCGGCGAGGTGATCGCCAAGTCGGTGCATGACTTTTTTCATGGCGAGAAGGGGAGGCACACGATCTCGGAACTGAGACGGGTGGGGATCGATCCGAAGATGGAGAAATCAGCCGGAGTCGACAAGCCGCTGGCCGGGCAGACGGTGGTTGTGACCGGGAGCCTTCAGCGGCTGAGGCGCGATGAGATCGAACGATTGATCACGGAGCTTGGCGGTCGCGCCGCCGGCAGCGTCAGCCGAAAAACCAGTTTCGTAGTCGCCGGCGAGGATGCCGGAAGCAAGCTGGCCAAGGCGAAGGAATTGGGCATCGAAGTTTTGAGCGAGGAGGAGTTTTTGAAAAGGATTGGGAGGGATTAGGACTATCGCGTTTTTGGTTTGCGCTTGCCCAGGCGATTCGATGCGGTGTGATGAGGACTTGCCGACTGAAGTCGGCAGGCCACTACGTTGTTTCTGAGAATGATTTAGAAACCGGCGGGCAGCGTGGAGGGGGCTGTGGCGGGGTGGGCGGTGGAACTGGGATGCCAGTGTGGGGGGCTGTCCGGAGTCAGCTCGCCGGTGATGCGCAGCAGATCGAGATAGAAAACCGTGCGGCTGAAATTCTCGCTGGTGTAATTCAACTGGGCGGTGAGCAGAGTGTCCTGAGCCGTCAGAACGTCGAGGGGAATCGCGAGCTGATTGCGAAGCAGTTGCTCGGATTGGTTCAGGGCGTCGCTGGCGGCCTTGACCTCCTGCTTGAAACTGACGAGGAGTCTTTCCGATGTGACGAGATTGTCGTGCGCGATCTGCACGTCGCGATCAATCTGGCGGCGAAGCTCGGATTGGTACAGGGCGGCCTGACGCAGGCGCGACCAGGCTTGGCGCACGTCGGCTTCGATCACGCCGGCGGAAAAGATCGGCAGATTGGCGATGAGAATCGCGTCCCACTTGCTGGCCTGCGAGAAGTATTCGCGATAGAGAAATCCGGCGACGTTGATGCTGACGGAAGGGTAATACTGGGCGATGGCGGCATCGACGGAATATTTGGCGGCGCGGACGGCGGCGTCGGCGGCAAGGAGGTCGGGGCGATTGACGGCGGCAGCGGCGCGGAATCCATCGACGGACAAAACGTGATCGGGGACGGCCACTTCGTCGATCAGGGGTCCATCGACTTCGCTCACGTCGATGAGAAACGCCAGCGTGTGCCGGCCGTTGCGCACGTCGCTTTGCGCCTGGGTGAGACTGGCCTCGGTGGAGGCGACCTGGGCTTGGGTTTGCGCCACTTCCAGCGCCAGGGCCAGATGGTTTTCGTAGCGGCTTCGGGCGTCGCTGAGCCGGGCTTGTTGCAATTTCAGGGAATTTTGAAGCACCTGGACCTGCTGCTCGGAGCGGAGAACCTGGTAGTAGGTCTGGGCGACTTCAAGGAGGATCGTGGCCTGTGCGTCGATGAGCAATTGGCGCTGCTGGACGATGGTCTGCTCGGCGCTTTGGAGGTTTGAATAGGAGACGAAGCTGAGATTCATGTTGCCGACGACCGGGGCTTGGAAGCTCTGCCAAACGTTGCCCTGGACGGTGAATCCACCGCCGGCCGCGGCGACCTGCGGGGTGGCGCCGCCGGTGGTCTCGTTGAGCGCGGCCTGTTCGATGGTGTAAGTCGGCTGGAACGAAACGGTGGGCAGGAAATTGGAAACCGCGCGATTCTTGGCGATCAGCGCCTGGAGATAATTTTCACCCTGGAGCGCGATTTCCGCGTTGTCTTCGTTGGCCAGGGCCATGGCGCGGGAGAGGGAAAGGGGCTCACCCGGCTGGTAGGAATTGGGCCGGGGCAGGCCGGCGTCAACGACCTTGCGATAGGTCTGAACCTCGGCCCGTTGGTTGACGCATCCAGCTAAGTTGGCCAGTAGCAGCGACGCCAGCGGCACGGCCGTCCATGCGAAAAGGCGATTCCGATTCACTTTCCGTTACCCCCCGAAGGCGGATCGATCTGCGTGAGCTTGTTGCCGGCGGAAGCGTCTCCCCCAGCAATGGCGGATGCGCCGTCGCCAGCGGCAAGCTGAACCTGTGAGCCCTCCACCAGCCGTTCGCCGGGGTTGGAGACGATTTGTTCATCGCCGGTCAGTCCCGTCGCCACTTCGATTTCGGTGCCCATATCGCGACCGACGGTGATCTTGCGAAAGTGGACGACGTCTTGGTCCACGATGGCCACTTGGGTTCCCTGGGCATTGAAGACCAGGGCGCTGGTCGGCACGGTAAGGACGGGTTTTTCGCGATGGATATTGAATAGGACCTGCCCGTACATGCCGGCCCATAGCCGCCCGTCGGCATTGTCGAAATCCAGTTCGGTGCGCAGGGTGCGCGTGGCCGGATCCAGCGCGCCAGCCGTTCGCGCCACAATGCCTGTGAACTTGCGGCCGGGATAATTCGACGGCGCTTGAAACGCAACGGGCTGCTCGGGCCGAATGAGCGTCACGTAAGATTGGGGGACGTAGACCCAGATGCGCAGCTTGTCGGTTTCAGCAATCCGAAACAGCTCGTGACCCGGGGCCGTGTCGGCCGGTGAGATCAGCGCTCCAACATCGTAGTTTCGTGCGGTGATGATCCCGGCGAATGGGGCGACGATTTTCTCGAAGCCCTGCTCAGCTTCCAGGCGTTGGACGGTCGCTTGGGCGGACTTGACGGCGGCATTGGCGGCGTCTTTGGCGGCGGCGGCCTGGGCGGCGGCGGACTGCTTGGTGTCCAGGTCCTCCTGCGTTACGCCGCCCGAGGGAATCAATCCCTTGTAGCGAACATAAGTGGCCTGAGCCAATTCATCATTCGTCTGCGCGCTGACGGCGTTGGCCTTGGCCTGATCGACGGCGGCGCGGGCCTCGTTGAGCTGGGCGTCGACGTCCGGGGCGTCGATTTCGGCAAGCAGTTGCCCGGCTTCCACGTGCGCGCCGATATCAACCAGCCAGCGTTTGAGAAATCCATTGACCCGGGCGTACAGGGCGGTTTCCTGCATCGGGCTGGCGTTGCCGGGGAGGACCAGATCTTCCACGGCGCCGGTGGGTTTGGGGCGCGCGACCACCACAATCGGGGGCCGATCGGCCGCTTGTTGCGCCTCGGCTGCCAATTCTTGATCGTGACTGCGGAGATGCGCGTAGCAAACAACGAACACCGCGGCGAAAATGACGGCCGCCGCAATGGCGATCAGGGCCAGCTTCGCCAATCCGATCTTGGGAAGGTCCGTGGGAATTGTATCGTGCGATTCCATTACTTCAGTTCCTCGGGAACATGAATGATTCGGGCATTCTGCCGCAATTTGCTATAGACGATCGGGACGAAAAAGAGAGTGGCGAAAGTCGCCATGACCAATCCGCCGATCACGGCGCGGCCGAGCGGCGCGTTCTGCTCGCCGCCTTCACCCAGGCCCAGGGACATCGGGAGCATGCCGATGATCATCGCCAGCGCGGTCATGATCACAGGCCGCAGGCGGGTGAGGCCGGCGGTGAGAGCGGCGTCGTGGGCGTTCATGCCGTGCTGGCGCTGATCGTTGGCAAAGGTGATGACGAGGATGCTGTTGGCGGTCGCCACGCCAATGCTCATGATCGCCCCCATCAGCGCGGGCACGCTGAGGGTGGTGCCGGTGATGAAGAGCATCCACAAGATGCCGGACAGCGCGCCCGGCAGGGCCATGAGGATGATCAGTGGATCGAGCCAGGACTGGAAGTTCACGACCATGAGCAGATAAACAAGCACGACCGCGAAGATCAGTCCGTAGGACAGGGCCGTGAAGGACGAATTCATGCTCTGGACCTGGCCGCGGACGGTGATCCTGCTGCCGCGCGGGAGGGATTGTTTTGTCTCGGCGATAATTCGATCGACGCCGGCGGCAACCGAGTGCAGATCGGTCCCGCGCACGCCGGCCATCACGTCAAAGGAGGGGAATATCCCATAGTGGGTGATGTTGGTCGCCGACACGCCCCGATGCAACTCCGCCAGATTTCCCAGCAACTGTGCCGCGCCGGGCTGGCTGCGGAAAGCGGCGGTTGACACGACGGGCGAATTCTCCAATTCGTTGATGGAATCCACGCGGTATTGCGGCGTCTGGACCAGGACCGTGTATTGCCGGCCGTTCTTCGGATCGAGCCAGAAATTCGGCGACAACTGCGCCGTGCCGCTGAGCGAAACGAGCATGTCGTTGGCGACGTCGCCTTCGGTCACGCCGACCTGGCTGGCCATCGTTCGATCGACATTCACGCGCAGGTCCGGCGTGTGCGGGACCTGAAGGATGTGCACATCCGCCGCGCCGGGAATTGCGGCGATTCGATGCTCGATGTCCCTGGCGATCTGGTAATTCAGGGCCGCGTTGGCGGGCGGACCGTTTATCTGAACGTCGATCGGCGCCGCGATGCCGAAATTCAGCACCTGCGTGACGATGTCGGCCGGCTGGAAAAAGAAGACCTCGTCGGGGAATTCTTGCCGCAAGTCGCGATTCAGGCGCTCGATGTATTGCTCGGTCGGGTGTCGCTGGGGCTTGAGCGACACCAGCACCTCCCCATCGCTCGGGGACATCAGCGAACCGTCGCTGAGCGCCAAATTGATGCTGCTGTTGGGAATGCCCATGTTATCGAGGATCGTGTCAATTTCCGAAGCCGGGATGTCGCGGCGGATGACGTTTTCTACCTCGCCAAAGACACGCTCGGTTTCTTCGAGTCGGGTCCCCGGCGGAGTTCGGATGTGCAGGCGAATCTGCCCCGCATCAACCGTCGGGAAGAAATCTCTGCCGATGAGCGGGAACAGCGCCAGCGAAACCAAAACCAGCAGCGCAAAGCCCGCCAGCACGAGCGCCCGATGCTCCAGCGACACCTTCAGCATGCCGCCGTAATAGCGGCGAAGGTTCTCGAAGAGACGATTGAACAGGTCGTGGAAGCGCCACATCAAGCCCTTTTTGCTGGTGTGCGGTTGTTTGGAATCCCCATGACCGCCATACATCTCCATCTCGGCGGGCAGCAGATAGTTAATCAGGGTGGGAACCAGCGTTCGGCTCAGAAAGTAGCTGGTCATCATCGCAAAGACCACCGCCATGGCCAGCGGCGTGAAGAGGTATTTGGCCGCTCCGGTGATGAACGCGACCGGCACGAACACAATGCAGATGCACAAGGTGGAGACAAAGGCGGGAACGGCGATCTGCTGCGAGCCGTCGAGGATCGCGTTGAGCAGCGGTTTGCCCTGGCCGATGTTGCGATGGATGTTTTCGATGGCAACGGTGGCGTCGTCCACCAGGATGCCCACCGCCAGCGCCATGCCTCCCAGCGTCATGACGTTGAGCGTCTCGCCCAGGAAATAAAGCACGATGATGGAGACCAGGATCGACAGGGGGATTGAAATCACGACGATCAGCGTGCTGCGCCAGCTTCCGAGGAACAGCAGGATCATCAGGCCGGTCAGGCCGGCGGCGATGGCAGCCTCCTTCACCACGCCATTGACCGACGCCCGCACGAAGATCGACTGGTCGAACAAGGGAGTAATCTTCAGGGATGCCGGCACCGTTGCCGCGACCGCGGGCAGAATGGCCTTGATGCGGCTGACGATGTCCAGGGTGGACGAGCCGCCGTTCTTGAGGATCACCATGAGCGCGCCGCGCTTGCCGTCGGCGTGGACGATGCTGTTCTGCACGGAAAACCCGTCGCGAACATGGGCCACGTCTTTGATATAGACCGTCGTTCCGTTGACGGTCTTGATCGGCAAATCGTTCAGGGAATCCACGACCGTGGGGCTGCTGTTGAGATGAACGGCGTATTCCTGCGTGCCGATCTTGGTCGTGCCGGCCGGCAGTACCAGGTTCTGCGCGCTGATCGCGTTGGATACGTCGGCGGGGGAAATGCCCCAGGCATACAGACGCTGGGGGTCCAGGTCCACCATGATCTGTCGCATCTTGCCGCCGTACGGATACGGAATCTGCGCTCCCTGGACGGTGACCAGGCCGGTGCGGATGAATTGCACGCCGTAGTCGAACAACTGTTGTTCGCTGAGCTTGTCGCTGCCCAGACCCAACTGCAGGATCGGGACGTTCGAGGCGTTGTACTGGATGATCAGCGGCGGCTGGGATCCCGGCGGCATCGAGCGGAGAGCGGTTTGGGCAATGGCCGTCACCTGCGCCGTGGCCGCCTCGATCTTGGCATTGGGATAAAAATATACTTTGATGATCCCCACGCCGTTGAGGGATTGGCTTTCAATATGTTCGATGTCGTTGACGGTGGTGGTCAGCGCGCCTTCAAAGTTGGTGACCATGCGCCCTTCCATGTCCTCGGGCGTCATGCCGCTATAGTTGAACGCCACCGCGATCACGGGAATGTTGATTTCCGGAAAGATGTCGGTCGGCATCCACAGGATGGCCGCCAGCCCAAGAATGATGATGAGCATGGACGCCACGATGAACGTGTACGGCCGCCGAAGAGCAAGACGAACAAACCACATAGGAAGGCTCGGTCAGGAACGGTTTTCGGTGGCAGAGAGGATATCGCGCGGGAGGCGGTCGGCGTCGGTGCCGAAAATCTCGCCGAGACAGCGCATCGCCTCAATGACGCCTTTCTTTTTATTCTCCGAGAGTCCCGCCAACTGCTCGCTGAGTTGGCGCCGTGCCGCTTGGTGCGATTCGATAAACGCGCTGAATCCCAGCGGAGTCAGTACCAGTGAGATCTGGCGACGATCGTGGCAACATTCCTTGCGTCCCACCAGCTTCTTGGAAACCAGCCCATCGATCATGCGCGACGCGGCAGGCAGAGAGGAACCGATATAATCCGCCACGCATGACAGTGATGCCTGCGGCGAAAAACTGAGCAATGCCATGGCCCTGAACTGGGGGACGGACAGCCCGGCCAGGCGATGCTGACGCATCACTTTCCGGATTGTTCTGGCCACGGGGGGAACGACATCCAGGATGATGCATGCGCAATCGTCCGGAGGTGGCTGTTCGGACGGCGCGATGCTTCCGGGCCGCGACTTATTTCCACTGGGCAATAATTGCATACGACAACTATATGGCGAATGGTATGAATCGGCAAAGGGCATCCGATTGGCACCGTATGCCGCTCCCCACCCCAGGAAGTCCGCATAAGCATTTAACTGTAAATAACTTACACGCGTTGGACATCCGAAGATGTCTAAAATCACCGGCTATCCTAAATTTCGTCAAGATGGGAACCAAAGTCCACAATATATCGTATATTCAATAGCGATGATCCTCCTTCCCTGGGTGGCGTGGAAAGCCGAGAGGTCCACGCCACCTTTTTTATGCGCAGCCCGAAATTCAGGCCCCGTGCGGAAGTTCAATTCGCCGGCCATCATCGAGGCAGACCACCAGGCGGACTGGAGAATTTTCGAGGATGCGATGGATGCCGGAAGCAACGCGAAGGACTTTTCCCCGATTGTCTGAAATCGGGCCCTCGTACTGGAGATAATGCCGGCGATGAAGTGGCAGGGGAGTGAACTCGTCATTCGCCTCAGGGGGCCAGTGCGGCCCACGCCAGGTTGCCAGGTCCGAGCCGGGCGCGAGTTCGATCATCAGATCGTAGTGCGGCACATCGATTTGGCTGTGCTGCAGAACGACGTAACGCAGGCTTGGCATGGAAATCTCACGCCATCAGCACCGGCGGCGGAACGTAGCTGCTGCGTACGGAACCGCTCGGCGAAGTGCTGCTCTTGAGATCGCAGGGATGGGCTTCGTCGCCGAGGCCCCAATCGCGAGCGTAATCCTCGGCGAGCTGGCGCATCTCCGCGGCGGTCAGGGCCGGCTTGCTCACGGATTCGGCCGCCTCGCGGATTTCCTCCTCATCGAGAAATGTTCCAGTAATGCTCGTCAGGGCCGAATCCATCAGAAGCCACTTGCAGGCCAACTGATGCACGTTCATTCCATGATCTGAAGCAAAGTGTCGTACAAGTTCCAATTTCTTCAGCCCAAACACTTTCCAGGCCTGGTCGCGAAATTTGCGGTGATCGCTGGCGGCGATCTGCGTGTCGATGCGAACCTTGTCCTTGAGAATGCTGCTGTTGTCATGAACTCGGGCCAGGACGCCGGCACGCATCGCCCGCGCGGTTTCGCAAAACTCCCGGCCGGGATGCTGCTCGAAAAGGTTGTAAACAGTCTGGACGGCCTTGGCGTTGTGATGGACCATGGCCTCGATTCCCTCCTCGCGCCAGCCGATGGCCGGCCCGAGGGAAACGCCCCAGATCTTGATCTTTCCTTGGTCCTTGATTTTCTCCAATTCGGCGAAGACATCGTCGCGGAACTGGGGCAGCTTGATGTTGTGGGCCATGTACAGGTCGATCACGTCCGTGCCGAGGCGTTGCAGAGATTTTTCGAGTGCGAAGCGAAGGAACTTGGGGGAGAAATCCTGCTTTCGTTCGCGATGACTGCCGGGCTCGCCGGGATCGCTATAAATGTCGTAGCCGAATTTCGAGCCGATCTCGACATGGTCTCGCGGCACGGTTTGAAGAAATTGGCCGAGCAGCGACTCCGCCCGGCCGTTGCCGTAGGCATCGCCGCAGTCGAAGAACGTGATTCCCCGGTCGAGGGCGAATTTCATGAGTCGCTGGGCGTGGTCATCGGTGTAGTGGCCCCACCAATCCACGCCGAACGGCCAGCATCCGAGGCTGATGGCGGAAACCTCAAGATTGGTGTCGCCGAATTTACGTCGTTCCATGATTAGGCATAATGATAGGTGTCGCAGTCGCTTTTGCCAGCCATGCTCACGCGCCCGACGATTCCCGGCTTGTTCATCACCGGCACCGACACGGGCGTCGGCAAGACCGTTGTGGCGGCGGCGATCGCCAATTGGTTTTCGGTTCGGGGGGTTCGGACGGCGGTGTGCAAGCCGCTGGCCACGGGGTGCATCCGCCGGCGGGAAGGCCTGGTGAGCGAGGACGCGGAATTTCTGGCGCATCATGCGGACGCGAAGTTTGCGCTGAACACCATTTGCCCGCAAAGATTCGCCGAGCCGCTGGCGCCCGCGATCGCGGCCGAGCGGGCCGGGCAAAAGATCGAGTGGAACGCCATCGACGCGGCGATCCAGACCATGTGCCGCCAAAGCGACGTTCTGATCGTCGAAGGCATCGGCGGAGTCCTCGTTCCGGTGGATCGGCAATTGACGGTTTTGGACATGGCGCGGTGGCTTGGTCTTCCTGCGGTGATTGTGGCGCGGGCGGGTTTGGGGACGATCAACCATACGCTGCTGACGCTTGGGGCCCTGCGTCACGCGGGCGTTCCCGTGGCGGGCGTGGTGATCAACCAGTTCCCGTCCGAAACTCCGCCCGCGGCGGAAGAAACCAATCCGCGCGCCATCGAGAAATGGGGAAAGACGCCGGTGCTTTGCCTCGTCCCGCGATTCACCGGGCGAGCCATTCCCGATCTTCCGAGCGATGTCGTCGCGGCGATCGAAACGGTCGATTGGTTCAGCAAGGCGAAGGGATTGGATTGACAACATGCTCGACCGCGGGATTGTCGCCTGGGCTATCGATGCAATGTGGATCGTCTGGGGAGTTGTCTGGCTTGCCAAGGCTTTCGGCAACAAACGAAACGCCTTCAGCCAAAGCTGGCTTTCCCGTTTTGGGTATCTTCTGGCCAGCATTGGTTTAGGTCTTGCTTTGGCGTACGGCAGTCGCTGGCGAACTCGTCTTTTTCCCGAGACGATGGCGACGCAAATCGCGGGCATGGTCTTGTGCGCGGCGGGCATTGGCGTGGCGATTTGGTCCCGGTTCATCCTCGGCTCAAACTGGAGCGGGATCATCACGCTCAAGGAAAATCACGAACTGATTCGCCGCGGTCCATACAAATATGTTCGACATCCGATCTACAGCGGCATGATTCTCGGCATACTGGGGACGTTCGTGGCCGTTTTTCCGCGGGTGAACGGTTTGCTGATCGTCATTTCCGTGGCCATCATGCTTAAGATCAAATCCCTTCAAGAGGAGAAAATCCTCATCGCCAGTTTTCCAAACGACTATCGGCGATACAGAAAAGAGGTGAAGTCGCTCATTCCATTGGTGATGTGATTGGGGTTGGCAAAGCGGCGGGCGGCGGACTATAACGCGATGCGATGGACCGCATGGAATTGCTGTTTCTGGGGACGGGCACGTCGGCGGGAATTCCGATGATCGGGTGCCATTGCCCGGTCTGCTCGAGCGGCGACCCGCGTGACAAGCGGATGCGGACGTCGGCGGTGATCTCCTACGGCAAAACGCGCGTGCTGATCGATTCGTCTCCGGAACTTCGCCTGCAATGCGTCGCCAACGGAATCGACATGATCGATGCCGTGGTTTTCACGCACGGGCATGCGGATCACATCATGGGATTGGATGAGGTTCGGCGATTTAACGCGCTGAAGAAGGGGCCGCTGGATATCTGGGCGGATGGGCCCACGCAAGCGGCGCTGACGCGGTGTTTCGGTTACGCGTTCGAGGAGCCGGAGCCGGAGATGAAGGTCTTTCGGCCGCATCTGATCCGACGAATGATCGAGGGATCGTTTGAGATCGGGCCAATGACCTGGACGCCGGTACCGCTTTTTCACGGCGATTTGCCGGTGTTGGGATTTCGCGTGGGGCGGGTGGCTTACTGCACGGACGTCAATCGGATTCCTCCATCTTCCTTTGATCTGCTGAAGGATTTGGACGTTCTGGTCCTGGACGCGCTGCAGCATCGTCCGCATGCGACGCATTTTTCGCTGGACGAGGCCGTTGAGGTCGCTGGACGGATCGGCGCGCGGCAAACCTATTTCACCCACATAGCCCACGCGCTGGCCCATGAGGCGACCAACGCCATGCTGCCGGCGAATGTCCGGTTGGCATATGATGGCCTGCGGGTCGAAGTCTGAAATGCGGTTGCGGCAGGATGAGAGCAGCACCCAAGTGCTGGTGGGAAATGGAATTGAGTGGACTGTAGACCCGGAGAAGTGATTTCCTGCGGGGGCGACAGTTTTGACAGCGCGCCACAGGCGCATACACTGCCACAGAAGGTGGGCGTCAGTGGCATCCCGCCTTTTAAGAATTCATACAAGTTCGTCCGATAACCAATGGAAGGGCCGAAGTCTCCGCTTCGGAACTGAAACATGAGTTGCAGCATTGAATACATTCACGGCAGGCAAATCCTCGATTCGCGCGGCAATCCAACGATCGAAGTGGACGTGGCGCTGGAGGACGGCACGCTGGGGCGGGCGGCAATTCCCAGCGGCGCCAGCACGGGGGAGAACGAAGCGGTCGAGCTGCGCGATGACAACAAAAAGGTCTATCTCGGCAAGGGCGTTTTGAAGGCCGTCGAGAACGTCAATGCGCGGATCGCGCCGGAATTGATCGGGCTGGATGCGCGCGACCAGGAGGCGATCGACCGGCTGATGATCGAACTGGATGGCACGCCCAACAAGTCGAAGCTGGGCGCCAACGCGATGCTGGGTGTGTCGCTGGCGGTGGCGAAGGCGGCGGCGGAATTCAGCCAGCTCCCGCTCTACCGCTATCTGGGCGGTCCCGGCGCCAAAACGCTGCCGTGTCCGCAGATGAACATCCTCAACGGCGGCAAGCATGCGGACAACAATGTGGATTTCCAGGAGTTCATGATTCAACCGTGGGGCTTCGATTCATTTTCGGATGGAATGCGCGCGGGCGTCGAGGTCTATCACGCGCTGAAAAAGGTGCTACAGAAGAACAAGCTTTCCACCGCCGTCGGCGACGAAGGGGGATTTGCACCGAATCTGAAGGACAATGAAGACGCACTCAAGGTCATCGGAGAAGCGGTCACCGCGGCGGGGTACGAGTTCGGCAAGCAGGTGTTCGTGGCGCTCGATCCGGCCGCCAGCGAGATGTGGGATAGCCAGAAAAAGGGATACAAGTTCTTCAAGAGCAATCCCGATAAGGTCATGTCAAACGACGAGATGGTGGATTACTGGGCGAAATGGGTCGAAAAATATCCCATTCGCTCGCTCGAGGATGGGCTGGCCGAGAATGACTGGGACGGGTGGAAAAAGCTGACCGACCGGCTTGGGAAGCGGATCCAGCTTGTGGGAGACGATATCTTCGTCACGAACGTGAAATTCCTGGAAAAGGGAATAAAGACGGGAACGGCGAACTCGATTCTGGTGAAGGTCAACCAGATCGGCACGCTGAGCGAGACTTTCGACGCGGTAAATATGGCGACGCGGGCCGGGTACACGGCGGTGATGAGCCACCGCAGCGGCGAGACCGAGGATTCGACCATCGCGGATATCGCGGTGGCGACGAATTGCGGTCAGATCAAAACAGGCGCTCCCGCGCGGTCGGATCGCGTGGCAAAATACAACCAGTTGTTCCGTATCGAGGAGCAGTTGGGTGAACAGGCGCAATACGGCGGCAAGCTGTGGCGCAGATGAATGACGTATAGAGTGCTTCCTCGAATACGGGCCAAGGAGGGCTTGTATGGTGCTCAGATTGGGACGAAACAAGTTGGGCCAGGGCGTTGCCCTTCCGTGGGAGTCCGTAGATCCTCGCGAAGGCGAAGGGCCGACGACCTGGGAAGGGGATTCCGCAGGGCAATGGTTCCTCGAATCGCCGCCGGGCGATTGGAAGATGGAACCGCTTCCTGGTGTGCAAGGCGGCGGGCAAGCGACGGATGAAGAGCTGAATATCCCGCCCATGGTGTCGGATCTTGTGGAGCAAGAAGAGGAGGATTTGTTTCCAACCGCGCCTGGGAGCGGAGGTTGGACGGTGGCGATTCTGTGCGTGGGAATGAGTTTGATCGCGGCTTGCGAGATCATCCCGCAGGCCGACGCAAATCGCCGTCTGGTATACGAGCGCGAGATGCTTCGGCAGGACCTTACGCAGATTCAGAGCCAGATCTCGGTCAATCACGAGTTTTTGTCGAAGCTTGAAAGCGATCCTCAGCTCACCGAGCGTCTGGCCCAGCGTGAGATGCGAGCCGTGCCTCAGGGGCAAACAGTCCTGAACTTGAAATCGGACGGGGATTCGACGGCGACGGCATCAGCGGCCGCCGCGCGGATGTCGCCGTTCAGCATCGTAAACGTGCCGCCCCCTGCCCCGCTGGCGCCATACCGGCCCGTGGGCGGGAAATTCGCGGAACTTTGCAGGACGCCGCGATCACATGGGTTTGTTCTGGGAACGGCGATGATCATGATTGCGGCGGGTTTGGTGCTGGATGGGCGGGCGAGCGGGGACTCGTAATGACTTAAAGAGCCGGGGCGTGTCGCCCCGGTCTTAACCGGGGCGACACGCCCCGGCTCTGTTTCGCTTCAGCGAGTCGTCCGCTGCCGCTGCACATAACCGACCACCCGCTGGCGATAATCCTGGTTCCAAATCCACTTCACGCTCCCGCACTCCGCCCACCAAACTTGCTCCGTATCCAATGGCCAACGCTCGCTCAGCGCGTCGCTGATCCATCGCTTGAGCCACTTGCGTATGTCTTTGCCTTCGACTTCGGCGGACAAAACAACGTGAATGTGATCGGGTGCCGCCGCCGCTACGATCAGACTCCATCCGCCGCGAACGCAGATGGGGGGAATAGCGAGTTCCACAAACAGGCGTTGATCGAAGATGAGAACTCGCGGCGGAAAGCGGAGGAGCGACGATTCCTCGCGTTGCCAATCGCCATGCTGGCCGATGATCGGATCACCATAATTATTCGCGCTGCGATCGACAGTGCCGCGTTCGTCGCCGTGAAGGCGGGTGCCATAGGTTCCCCAGGTAAGGTGGTAGGCCAAGGGAAAGGCAGTGCGGGTGGGCATTTGGAACAAGATAATTGCCCAGAACGCGGAACAACAGAGCCGGGGCGTGTCGCCCCGGTCTTCACCGAGGCGACACGCCCCGGCTCTGTTTTTGCTCATAGCGTTTTAGCAAGTTTCATCGCTTGTTCTTTGGTGGAAATCCGGCCTTCGAGCTGGGCGTCATATACGGCATCGAGAATTCGTCGAAACGCGGGGCCGGGGGGAAAGCCGGCGGCGATCAGGTCGTCGCCATCCAACAGGGGAATCGGGGCGACATCCTGAAGACCCAAGCTGGGCAATTCCTCCTGCAAACTTGCAATCCGATTTTGGTGCGGCCCGGCGGAGGCGATCGATTCCATGAGCTGGCGCGACAGTCCGGCCTTGGGGTGGGCCAGGAACCGCTTTTTCTGAGCAAGCGTCGGCGGGTTCGACTTCAGGAGCGGTTCGAGAATGGCCAGGGTTTGGGTCATCTCGTCGCATTCGTCGTTGCTGATTCGCAAGGCTTGACGCATGGCGCGGACGACGCGGGAAATCTCATTCTTTGCCAGCAGGGGGAGGACATCGCCGAGGGATTCACCCTGGAGGCGAGTGCAAAGACACGCCGCCGCGAGGGATAGACCAAGCGAAATGGGTCGGCCCCTTTCAAGCTTGAGGAAGATGGAACGTGCTTCGTCCAAAACTTCGGGGACCGCAGGCAAAAATCGGAAGATTTCGCGAGCCAAGTGCAAATCCCAGAGTAGTACCCAGGCGGCCTCTCGGGTGGGTGGCTTAAGCATGAGGCGCAATTCCTCGCCGATTCGCTCCGGGCTGATCCCTTTGATTTTGGGTGCGTGCAATTGGATCGCGGCGGCAGTGGCCGGTTCGATCTCAAAGCCAAAACGCGCGGCGAAACGCACGGCCCGAAGCATGCGAAGATGATCTTCGCCGAACCGTTCGGCAGGCGAGCCGATGGCCCGAATCCGCCGCGCGGCCAAATCATCCCGTCCGCCGACAAAATCAATGATGCGATCCTCGATGGGATCGAGAAAAAGTCCGTTGATGGTGAAATCGCGGCGGCGGGCGTCTTCCTCGGCGGAAGTGAAGCGAACGCTGCTGGGTCGGCGGCCGTCTTCATAGGTTCCATCAGCGCGGAAGGTGGCCACTTCCACGACGCTATGGCCACTGCGGACCAGGATGACGCCAAAGGCCGCTCCAACGGCCTGTGTGGAGGGGAATAGCTCCCGGACGCGCGAGGGTGGGGCGTCGGTGGCGACGTCCCAATCTTTGGCGTCCAGGCCGAGCAATACATCGCGCACGCATCCGCCGGCGAAATAGGCGATGTGGCCGGCCTCGCAAAGGCGCTGGAGGACGGCCAGGGCGTCATCGCGCGTGCAGGGAGGTTTGAGCCGTGGATCGGCCGCAGGGTTCATGATCTCCGGTGGATTCTATCGGAAATCTTCCAGGTTTTGTTATGATGGCGGGTTCCCCCACGGCCGAGCCGTGGGCTTGCTTCGCTGGGAGTTTGGAATATGGCGCGAGTTGCGTTTGTTGTGCTGGGGGCGTTTATCGCGGCGGTTGCGGGGTGCGCTTCTCATGCGACGCCCGATTCCGGCAATCCGGCAACCGCAACGCCGGATTCGACGGCATCCACGCCCGACGCGGCGGCGAGCGACGCTGCCGACACACCGGCTCCGCCGGAAGGGGCGGAGTCCACCCTGCACTGCGCCACTTTTAGCGGGCCCACGCACATCATGGATGCCAAGCGGATGAAGGACTACCTGATCCGCCAGACCGGTACAAAGGATTGGTACGTCGTCCACAGTGCCGACGAGAGCGATCTGTATTTCGGATTTTACAAGACGTTTGACGACCGGTCGCAGGTCGCGGAATACACCCGTGCCCAATCGGACCGGGCGAGGGTTTCGTCGCTCGTGGATAATGACGGCCAGACGATGTTCCCGCAGATCGGCTTTGTGCCGATCGAGACGCCCGATCCGCCGGCTCCCAGGGAATGGGATTTATCAAGCAATCGTGGCTTCTGGACGCTTCAGATTGCCGTGTACAAAGGGAGCCCGCAGCGCAAGCAAATGGCCGTGGATGCGGTGAAGGGATTTCGTGGCGCCGGCGTGGAGGCGTATTTCCGCCACGGACCATCGACCAGCGAAGTTTACATCGGCTCGTGGCCGCGGAATGCCGTGGCCGAGCAGCAGGCGGCGGCGGCCGAGAGCGATGACCCCAATGAGCCGCTGCTCGTGCTTCCGGATTCGTTTTCCGGAGCGGAAAACTCCAACGTCTACACGCCGGACGGGCGAAAGATGAAGGTGGTCGTACCCAAGCTGGATATTCTGGACCCCTCGCTGAAGAAGGCGGCGGCGGAGTATCCGAACTATTACGTCAACGGCGTCGTGATTGGGCACCGGGTGCAACTGGCGGATCATACCTGGCAGACGATTCCCTGGTCGTCGTATCTGATCCAGGTTCCGCATGGGGACGGCGATGAGGATGATTCGCAGGTGAAAGGCGAATCGGGCCCGGGTGGCCAGCCGTCCGATTCGGGGAGTCCTCCGGCGGCGGTGCCGGGCCTGGGCGGGTTGCGATAGGGCGGAGCGAAACCTTGCACCTGCTGATCGCCAGTACGAATCCGGGGAAGATCCGCGAATTCCGCCAGATGCTGGCCGGGGGCGGGGGAATCCACGTCACCGATCTCACCGAGCATCCTGAACTGCCCCCTGTCGAGGAAACCGGCCGGAGTTTCCTCGCCAACGCCTGTCTCAAGGCGGCGGAGTATGGCAAGTCACTGAACATGTGGGCGCTGGCCGATGACAGCGGCCTTGCGGTTGATGCGCTGGAGGGAAAGCCCGGCGTGCACAGCGCGCGGTGGGCGGCGATACACAAATCCGGCCAGGGGGATGCGGATAACAACGCCCTGCTGATTCGCCAGCTTGCCCACGTTCCGGCCGAGGGGCGTAGCGCGCGATTTGTCTGTGCGCTGGCGCTGGCGGATGCCCAGGGACGGGTGATCCTCACCGCCAGCGGCCGCGTTGAAGGGAGGATCCTCATGGATCCGCGGGGGGGCGGCGGGTTTGGTTACGATCCACTGTTTCTGGTGGATGGCCTCGGCAAAACAACCGGGGAATTGCCGCCTGATGAGAAACACCGGATCAGCCACCGTGGAAAGGCCTTGCGCCGAATGAGGTTGCTGATGGACAGGACCGGGCTCACCCGCTGTGGGGACACCCCTTTCAGATAGGTGAAATCCGGTCTACACTAATGCTTATGAGCCGGATTCTGGTGGCTGTCAGCAGCCCGTGGGCCGCGGAGAAGGTCGTGACCCCGCTGGTCGAATTGGCGAATCGCCTGAGCGCGGACGTATTGGTCGTTCACGTTTCGCGGCCCAGCGGCGGCCAAATGCGCGAGCAGGAGCAGGCCGACGGCGAAGCGGCGATCAGTTTGCTGCGGGCCAAGCTCCAGGAGCGTGAAGTGACGGTCCAAACCCTTCTGATGTTCAGCGACGACATTGCCCGGGCCATTTTGAATACGGCCACGGAGCGCGAGGTGACGCTGATCGTGCTGGGATTGACCGGAAAGAACATTTTTGCACGGTTGCTGGCGGGCAACGTGCCGGTGGAATTGATTAAGAACACCAGAATCCCCGTCCTGCTGCTTCCACCGGACTGGAATGGCGTGCTGTAGGCGCGGAGGCGCGGAATTTTTTGCAAATCCTGTCAACAAATTTCCTAATTCTGCTTGCGGGGACGACAATCACGTTATAATCCCGCCTCCGCGCGGTTGAGAAATGCGGCGGAAGACTTAACGGAGAGTTCACGAATGGTCAACGGCGATGATTTCATGCCCAAAGAATGCTTTTTCACCAAGGGCGTTGGGCGGCACGCACAAAAATTGATGAGTTTCGAGTTGGCGCTGCGTGATGCGGGCATTGAAAAGCAGAATCTGGTGCGCGTATCGTCAATTTATCCGACCGCTTGCAAGATCATCCCGGTCAAGGAAGGCATTCCGAAGCTCAAGCCCGGCCAGATTACCTTCGTCGTCCTTGCCGAGACCGCCACGGAGGAGCCGAACCGGCTGATCTGCGCCGGCATCGGGCTGGCGATCCCGCGAAATCATGACCATGGGTATATCGCCGAACATCACGGCTTTGGGATGAGCGAGAAAAGGACGGAAGATCTCTGCGAGGATCTCGCGGCGACGATGCTGGCGACTACGCTGGGAATTTCGTTTGACGCGGACAAGAACTGGGACGAGCGCGAGCAGCAGTACAAGATGAGCGGGGACATCGTCAAAACACGGGCCGTGGTCCAGACCGCCGAGGGGGACAAAAGCGGATTGTGGACCAGCGTGATTTCCGCGGTTGTGTTTATCCTGGACAAAAACAACGGCGAAAAGCCCGCCCCGGAAATTCAGAATCCGGAAAAAACCATCCTCGATCGCATGGCGGGGACGTAGAGCTTCAAAAGCCAGCTCTTGGAGCGTCATTTCGGTTGCTGCTGGCTCAGGCAGTGGATGGCGCCCAATCCCCAGATCAACTCGACGCAATCGATGCCGATGACTTTGTGCCTCGGCAGATGTTCCTGAAGGATCGCCAGCGCTTTGCGATCATTACGGCGGTCGCGGTAAGTCGGGACCAGCAACGCGCCGTTGGCGAAATAAAAATTAACGTACGTCGCGGGCATTCGCTGGCCATTGTGAATCATGGGGCGCGGCATGGGGATTTCGACGATTTCAAACGGCCGGCCATCCGGGTCGGTCAGCTTTTCCGCCTGCCGGCGCGCGTCGCAAAGGATGCGGTGGTTCTGGTCTTTGGGATCGGGTTCCATGCCGATCACGATTTTTGTGGGGCTGATAAAACGGGCGAGGTCATCAATGTGGCCGTCGGTGTCGTCCCCGGCGATTCCACCGCTGAGCCAGCAGACCTTTTTCTGGCCGTAATAATCCTTGAGGTATTTTTCGATGCGGGATTTGGTCAGCTTCGGATTGCGGTTTTTGTTCAGCAGGCAATCGGTGGTGGTCAGCACCGTGCCCGCGCCGCTAAAATCGACGGCCCCGCCTTCCATGACGATGCCGGGATAGAAAACCGGCAGGCCAAGCTCCTCGGCGACGCGAGTGGGAACGGCATCGTCGTCGTCATACGGGGGATATTTTCCGCCCCAGGCGTTGAATGCCCAATCAACGATGGCTTTTTCGCTTCGGCCACGCCTCCGGCGAACGACAAAAGCCGGCCCATGATCGCGGCACCAGCTTTCGTTGGTCTGGATGTGATGAAAGAAAATGTTCCGCGGACCGCAGCCGTGCTCGGCTAACTGTTTCTTCACCAGGCGCTCATAATTCCCGTTGGGCACGTTAACGTGGACTTTTTCCCGCAGCGCGATTTCGCGGAAAATTCGGGCGACGTTCTCCGGAACAGTGTGATACTTCTCGGGAAAGGAAATCCCCTCCGGCCGCGGCCAACTGAACCACGTTCCCTCGTGCGGCGCCCATTCCGGCGGAAAGGAATAACCGAGAGCTGCCGGTGTTTGAGCAAGGACTTTCAACTTAGCCATGAGTATCCACAAACCGCCTGGTCAAATCTCCGTACGCATCGATCCGCCGATCGCGCAGGAACGGCCAATGCGTTCGGCTGAATTCCACGTTCTCCAGATCGCAATCGGCGATAAGGACTTCTTCCTTGCCGCTTGAGGCTTTCTTGATGATCTGACCATTCGGGGCGGCGATGAACGATTGGCCCCAGAATTGGATTCCATCCGGATTCACCGGCTTGCCGTCAGGCCGCAGGATTTTTTCCAGGCCGATCCGATTGGGGGCGCACACGTAACAGCCGTTGGCCACGGCATGACTGCGCTGGATCAGCTCCCAGCTTTCATGCTGGGCGTGGCCGTACTCGGCTTTTTCGCGCGGATGCCAGCCGATGGCGGTGGGATAGAAAAGAACCTGCGCTCCCTGTAGAGCGACGAGACGGGCGGCTTCGGGGAACCATTGGTCCCAACAGATGAGCACGCCGATCTTCGCGTATTTGGTTTGCCATGCGCGAAAACCCGTGTCGCCGGGCGTAAAATAAAATTTCTCGTGGTAGAGCGGGTCGTCTGGAATGTGCATCTTGCGATAGATGCCGAGAATCGAGCCGTCGGCGTCGAGAACGACGGCGGTGTTGTGATAGAGGCCGTCAGCCCGCTTTTCGAAGAGCGATGCGATGATGACGATGCGGTATTTCCTGGCGAGCTTGGCGAGAGCATCCGTGCTGGGGCCGGGAATGTTTTCGGCCAGCTTGAAAAAGCGGTGGTCCTCAACCTGGCAAAAATACTGCGAGCGGAACAATTCCTGCGTGCAAACGATTTTTGCCCCCGACTTGGCGGCGCGCTCCACCAATCGGAGTTGGTTTTTCAGGTTCGTCGCGCCGTCAGGCCCGCATGCCATTTGCGTGAGGGCAACGGGCACGATGCTCTTGGCTATTTTGGTGTGTTTTCGTTTCATCGTGTTTCACCCGTCTTTTCCCCACTCCGCGCAGTACCGGGGAGAGGGGAAGAGTGCGCTACCCCTCTCTCCCGGATGCCGGGGAGGGGGACGGACGCGGTTTCAGGTCATTGGCCAGGGACAACAGGAACCGCTCGACGTTCTCGGCCGCGTCGCCGACGCCGGTTTTGGTTTGGAAATCGATCTCCGCAAGCAGATCGACCGCGCGCCTCCGGCCGCGCTCGCCGAGGGATTGCACCGTGTCCACGAATCGCTGCTGAACGTCGCGCGGCCAGATGCGAAGCGCTTGGCCGATGGTAAATGCATTTTGCCCCTCGCGCAGCATCGCCCGGGCTTTGCGGACATTCTCCAGCCAAATGCACAGCCAGGTGACGGCGCGGAATTCGGCCGAAGAATCGCTTTGGACGAGTTGCCGCCAGCGGCGGACGGCCTCGGCCGGGTCGCCGCCGCCCAGGGCGTTGGTCAGATCCCACATCTCCCTCTCGCGCTGAAATGCCACGCTTTGGCTGATCTCATCCGGGCCGATGCGGGCGGAGGAAGACGCCAGGCCCAGCTTGGCCAATTCGTTGTCGATTCGACCGAGATCGGCGCCAATGAAGTCCGCGAGCAATTCTGCCGCTTCCGCGGTGACGTTTAGTTTGTGGGCGGTCTTGCCGCGCTGAATGATCCAGGTTCTAAGGTCCCTGGGGGCCTGGCATGGAATGATCTGGCCGGTTTTGGCGATCGCCTTATAGATGCGCTGATTCGACGGCAGCGAACTGAATCGCAGCACCAGCGTGGCGCTTTCCGAAGGACGGACGACGTAATCTTCCATTTGTTCCCGGAAGCGAGAAACGAATTCGTCGGCATTGCGAACGGCCACCACCTTGGCGCTGCCGAACATGGCGAAGCTCCGAAGCTCATCCAGAACGTCGGCAAGATCGGCGGTTTCTCCGTCGGCGTCGATGCGCTGTGCATCGGGCGGTAACTCGGCGACGATTTTCTGCAGGGCTTCCTGCTGAAGCAGCGCGTCGGGACCAACAAGTACATACACGGGCTTGGGCATCCGCCCGGTTTTTACGTTCCGCCGGACGGTGCGTCAACGAGGGCGCCGGCTCAGGTTCAGATCAAAGAGCCGCGGCGAAGCGCTGGCGGTGGTCTTTCGTTGTAAAAATGAATCCGTTACACTCGGGGCCAGTGGGACCAATTGGGATATAGGAAGCTGGGATCGGATGGGAGAGCGCATGTCAAACCCCTATTCCTCGTTTTGCGAGGATTTTTACGTCAACATGCGACTGGGCTCGCAGTTGAACCTGCCGCACCAGCGTGAAACCCTTCTGCATTTCTTCGAACGGATTCAGAAGGAATTTCCGTCGATGACGCGGTTTCGCAAATCGGACAGCGGCGAATTCAATCTCGAAGAGGACCGCTCGAGCCAGGACTATCGCTGGGTGAGCCTTGAATCCCGGCGTCTGAGCGCCGGGCATGTCAACGCCGCGAGCGTCGAAGAGGCGCTTAAGCTTCATCGCCTTCTGCTCCAACTGGCTCCGTTTCACCTCGGCATCAGTCCGGTGGAAATCGACTATCTCGACGTGCTTTTCGGATTCGACCTATCCTTCAGCGGGAATCACGATGAAATCATCGCCGAGAGCCTTTTGACGGATTCTCCGCTCAATTGCCTGGCGGAGGAATCCGGCGCCAAGGCGGTGGATGTGCAGCCGTCGGTGACGGTGGCGCTGAGCGACGATTGCCGGCTTCAGGCCCGCATCGATATCGTCACGCGGACCAACAGCTACCAGGTTCGCACCGGCGATTATTCCGACGACATGATCAGCGTATACCTGATACTGCGGCGGTATTGGGGAGACCGGCCGCGCCGTTCGATGGAGGATCTGCTCCAGGACATGACGGACCGAGCCATCCAATTGTGTGACCGGCATATCCTGCCAAAGGTGGTCCGGCCGATCTCCAGCGCGATTGCATCGCGCTCCTAAGCGCTGCACCTCCTGAGCACGGATGTGGAAAATGGCGTTTGGCATTGATGGTTGGAATCAGTAAGATCAGCGGGAATGGCAAGCGAACCGGCGGATTCCTTGGAAAGGGAAGGCGGCCGAAACATCGATCGCGTTCTGATTGAGCTTCGCAACGACGCGGAGGAGTTGAAGGACGAATTCTCGCTCCGAAAACGGGAAATTATTCAAGAGGGCATGTCTGATATTGCCGAAGTCGTCAATGGACTTGAGCGCCTGCGGCAACTTCTGATAAACTGCTGAAGATGCAACTCGATGCCGCGGGATGTTCGGGTTGAGAGGGTCAGGTTATGGTGGATAGTACGGAAGCGGTCCCATCCGAACTCACGCCGGCGGTCGTCGTCGCCAAGGCGGGGCGGTATTATCGCGTGGCGCGCTATCTGATGACCCTTCTGCTGATGGGGTATGGGGCGTGGTCCATTTACGACGGTTTCGTGAGTTGGCCGCATTGGACCGAGACGCACCCGCTGGAAAAGCCGAAAACCGATACGGACATCATGTTGAATAAAGTGCTGGGAGTCTTGCTCCCGCCGATGGGGCTGACGATTCTCGCCTGGGCCATTTACAATTCGCGAGGGGAATATCGACTGGAGAACGGCATTCTTCGCGTGCCGGGCCATCCGCCGGTGCCGCTTGAGAAAATCCACTCGATCAACCGCGAGGCCTGGGACCGCAAGGGGATCGTCTATGTGGATTACGATCTGAGCGATTCGTCGGCGCCCGGAAATTTTGGGGGGGGGTCCAAATCCGCGCGGGGCACATTCAAGATCGATGATTTTGTTTACGAGCGCGGGCCGGCCGATCAGATTTTTAAGGCGATCGAGGGTTCGCTGCTCAAGGGCCACGCTCCCAAGCCGCCGATCCAGCCGCCGCCAACGAGAGTTCCGCCGCCGACAAAAATTCCGCCGCGACCGAACCTATAAGCGAAAGCCTGAAAGCGGAATCCCCCGAATCTTTGCGCCTCATCCCGGATCCATCTTGATGACGCCGCGCTGGCGCTTCACGGCGATGACCCGCTGCTTCAACATTTCGTAAAGCGGCCGCGGATTGGGAAGGCCGAAAAGCACCAGCGTCGGCATCTTATCGTCTTTTGAAATGATCGTGATGGTGCCCACATTCAACAGGCGATTGATCAGGGATTGATGGAAATGTAAATCTTCCACATGCCATAGCTCGACCGTATCAATGTTCTTCGTCAGCAGACCTCGCTCAAAATCGATTCGATAGTTGCTGATTCGATAGCGGATGCTCTTGGCGAATAACCAGGGTATCCATGGCAGGGCCAAAGCAACGATGATGACGCCGAGCGTGAGCCACCACGGTCCCAACCGCTTATGGATCAGCAATCCGGCGATGACGAGCAGCGTCAGGCCAATGAGGCTATAAAGGCAGAGTTTGCCGGCCATCGCTCGAACGGGCGGCGAGCCCGCGAAGTAAATCTCCTCGCGATCGTCCGGCTCGGCATGGGGGCCGGCGCCCGCGGGCGGTAATGAAATGGGGTCGGGGCTCGGAGTGGTCATGGATTTTCCTCAGCCAGTTGTAAGATTCGCCTCCACGTTTTTTCCGGGACAGCGACAACGCTCAGCCGGCTGATGCGCAGGAAATCCCAGCCCGCGAATGCGGGATCGGCCTTGATGTCGGAAATCGTGATTCCGCGCGATAGTTTTCGCTTGGGCTTCACGTCCACGACGACGAGTCGATCATCATCTTCCTTCGGGTCGGCATAGGGGTCGGAAGTGATCTCGGCCATGCCAATGGCGGCGCGCTGATCACCCGTGTGATAAATCAGCGCCAAGTCGCCCTTTTTCATGGTGCGGATGTGTTTGAGCGCCAGGGCGTTGGCAACGCCGTCCCACGTCGCCCGCTTATCCCGGACCAAGTCCTCCCAGGAGTAGCAGTCGGGTTCGGTTTTCAGCAGCCAGTTGCCCATGGATTCTCCCGAATGATCGCTAAATCAGCGGGGTGCCCACCGGCTTCGGTCCCGCTTTCGCTGGCGCGGTATCCGCCAGCGGACGTTGATAGGTCTGGCTGATTTTCCGGAGCAGGTCGACGAATTCGACCTGAGCGAGGTTGAGATTTTTGATCTTGATATGCGAAACAATCTTGGTTTGCAGCGATTCCAACTGCATGCGCTGGGCATCGGTGACAGGCCGGCCTTGCTGTTCCTGCCGCCCAAGGGTCTCGAGCTGTCGCTCAAAATCCGCAAGCATTCGGCTGGCGTCAGCATCCTCGGCCACCGCCTTCTGAGCAGCCTTGAAACGCTCGGCGGCGGGGTGGTCCTTGAGAAGCTGACCGAGCTTCTCGGCAGCCTGAAGGATTTGCTGGGTATCTACGGGCATGTCGCTCCTTGTTAGCCAGCCACTATAATCGACGGATCGGACCTTTGTCATGGGCAGATACGACCGCCAGCAAATCCTGCCGCAAATCGGCCCTGAGGGCCAGGAGCGATTGGGGCGTGCGCGCGTGCTTCTGGTCGGGTGCGGAGCGCTGGGCTCGATCGTGGCGGAAATGCTCGTCCGCGCCGGTGTGGGTTTGGTCCGCATCGTGGATCGCGACCTGGTCGAGCTGTCGAATTTGCAACGCCAGGTGTTGTTTGATGAGAGCGATGCCTCCCGGGAATTACCCAAGGCGGTCGCTGCCGCCGATCGATTGCGAGAGATCAACTCGCATGTGCGGATCGAGCCGATCGTCGCGGATGTCAACGCGACCAATATCGAGTCCATGGCCGAGGGGATCGAACTGATTCTCGACGGCACGGATAACGTCGCGACGCGCTACCTGATCAACGACTTGGCCGTGAAAGATCGGATTCCGTGGGTGTATGGTGGGTGCGTGGAGGTGGTTGGACGGGTGTGGGGAATATGGCCGGGACGGACGGCGTGCCTGCGATGCGTTTTTCCGGAGCCGCCGCGAGCCGATGAATTGCCGACGTGCGACACCGCCGGCGTGCTGGGCCCGGCGGCGGCGATGGTGGGAGGATTGCAGGCGGCGACGGCGATGCGGTTCCTGGTCGAAGGGCGCCAGCATCTGGGCGAAATGGCCGGCCTGATCTCGCTGGATGCGTGGAGCGGGCAATATCGCGCGATGGCTTCAGCGGCGATCCCGGCGGCGGATTGTCCCTGTTGCGGACAGAGAAATTTTCCTTTTCTCTCGACGAACGGGATGGATTTCACTACAAACCTTTGCGGCCGCCAGGCCGTTCAGGTCCTTCGCCCCGGCTCGGCGGGGCGGATTGACTTAACCGTCACCGCAGAGAGATGGCGCAAGATCGGAACGGTTGCAACCTCGCCATGGTTCGTCAAATGCAAGCTGAACGACCCGGCCGGTATCGACCTGACCCTTTTTCCCGATGGACGACTGGTGGTCCACGGATCGGCCGAGGGGTCACGGGCAAAATCGCTGTACGCAAGATTTGTTGGGAGTTAGAGTTAAGATCGACACTTGACTGAATCCTACCTACCTATAGCATTAGTTGGAATCTTATGGGAATTGTCGCTGTCCGTGCCGCAGAGCAGGTTCGCTCCGTTTTGGAACTGATCGGCAACACCCCGATGTTGCGCTTTAAGCGGGTTTCCGAGGATGCCGGCCCGGTCGAACTGCTCGCCAAGGCCGAGTGGTGCAACCCCGGCGGGAGCGTGAAGGACCGCGCGGCCCTGAGCATGATCCTCGATGGCGAGCGCCGAGGTCTTCTTACACCGGAGAAAATTATTATTGATGCCACCAGCGGCAACACGGGAATTGCCTACGCCATGATCGCAGCCCAGCGCGGTTATCGGGTGAAGCTGGCGCTTCCCAAAAACGCCGGCGCGGAGCGAAAGCAATGTTTGCTGGCCTATGGCGCAGAATTGGTTTTGACGGACCCGGCGGAGGGGACCGATGGTGCGCAGCGGCACGTGCGCCGGCTCGTCGATGCCGATCCCGGCAAATATTTTTATCCCGATCAGTACAACAACGAAGCGAACTGGCGGGCACATTACCAAACCACGGCGATGGAAATCTGGAAACAGACCGAGGGACGAATCACCCATTTCGTCACCGGACTTGGCACGAGCGGAACATTCGTCGGCGTGACGCGGAGGCTGAAGGAATTGAATCCGGCGATCCGGTGCATCAGCATGCAGCCGGATGCGCCGCTGCATGGCTTGGAAGGGCTCAAGCACATGCCGACGTCGCTGGTTCCCGGCATTTATGATGAATCGCTCGCCGATGAGCAGGTCGCCGTGGCGACGGAGGATGCGCAGAAGATGGTGTTGCGGCTGGCGCGGCAGGAAGGACTGCTCGTGGGTGTTTCCTCCGGGGCGAACCTGTTTGCCGCACTCCGGGTCGCCAAAGGTCTGAAAGAGGGAGTCGTCGTCACGATCTTCTGTGACTCGGCGGCGAAATATCTGTCGGAAGCCTTCTGGCAGGAATCGGCTGAAGCGGAGAATTGGCCATGAGCCTGATTTTGACTCCCGAGCAAGTGGCCCAGATCGAGCGTGAAGGGTCGGCGGCGTATCCGAACGAATGCTGCGGCGCGATGCTCGGCCGGGAGAATTCCGCGAGCCCCCGCGGCGAGCGGATCGTGCAGCGGCTTGAGCCGCTGGTCAACGCCTTTGCGGCCGGCGAGCGGTATCATCGCTTTTCGCTCGATCCGCTTCAGTTGATGAAGCTGGAAAAGACCGCCTCCGCCGCGGGGCTGGCGGTGCTTGGTTTCTATCACAGCCACCCCGATGTCGCGGCCCGGCCCAGCGAATACGACCGTTTGAATGCCTGGCCGTTTTACAGTTATGTGATTGTTTCGATCGCCAAGGGAAGGCCGGTCGATTTGACGAGCTGGCAATTGGATGAAGCGAGCGAACTGTTCAAGTCCGAGGAGATCATTGGCGGGGGCGAAAGGACCGTTATGAGCGCCGAATATGCGCATCCGGAATTGCTCGTGAGCACGGCCTGGGTCGCCGAGCATATCCATGATCCGAAGGTAAAGATTGTCGAAGTGGACGTGGACACGGCGTCTTATGAAAAGGGACACATTCGCAACGCGATTGGATGGAATTGGAGGACGGATTTGAACGACCGGGTGCGCCGGGACGTGATCGATCCGCAGGCGTTTGCGGAGTTGAACAGGGCCGCCGGCATTCGCAGGGACGACACGATTATTTTTTACGGCGACAACAACAACTGGTTCGCTGCCTGGGCGCTGTGGCAGTTCAAATACAACGGCCATAAGGATGTGCGACTGATGAACGGAGGCCGCAAAAAATGGGAGCTGGAAAAGCGGGAATGGGTCACGGAGCGGCCGACTTTTCCGCCGAGCGACTACCCGCTTCCCTCCACCGATGAAAACATTCGGGCGTATCGCGAGGAGGTCATCAACGCATTGAACAACGAGGCGATCAATCTGGTTGACGTTCGCTCGCCGGATGAATTCACGGGCAAGATCATCTCGCCGCCCGGGATGACCGAGACGGCGCAGCGCGGCGGGCACATTCCCGGCGCCAAGAACGTTCCCTGGGCCAAAACCGCCAATGAGGACGGCACGTTCAAAACCGCGCAAGAGCTTCGCAAGCTGTATGGCGAGGCGGGCGTCGATCTATCCAAACCGACGATCGCCTACTGCCGCATCGGTGAGCGCTCGAGCCACACGTGGTTCGTGATGAAGTACCTGCTTGGCGTGGACAATGTGAAGAACTACGATGGGAGCTGGACCGAATGGGGCAATTTGATCGGCGCCCCGATCGAAACCGGCGAGGATGCGAACTGGCCGGGTCCGCAGGTGAAATGCCCGTGATGATCGAAGCGTCCCGCAAACACGCGAGGTAAATTATGCCCCTCAAACCGCAAGGCCGTATTTTCAACGATATCACCGAAACCATCGGCGGAACGCCGCTGGTGCGCCTGAACCGGGTAATCCCCAAGGACCAGGCGACCGTGCTGGTGAAATGCGAATTCTTCAATCCGCTGAGCAGTGTGAAGGACCGCATCGGGGTTGCGATGATCGACGCGGGGGAGCGAGCCGGTAAGATCAATAAGAATGCGGTCATCGTCGAACCGACCAGCGGGAATACGGGCATTGCACTGGCGTTCGTCTGTGCGGCGCGCGGATATAAGCTGATCCTCACCATGCCGCAGAGCATGAGCATCGAGCGCCGGCGCCTGCTGAAGGCGCTGGGGGCGCAGGTGGAACTGACACCCGCGGAAGAGGGAATGCGCGGAGCGATCAACCGCGCCGAGGCGATTCTCAAGGAAAATAAAAACAGCTACATGCCGCAGCAGTTCAATAATGAGGCCAATCCGGAGATCCATCGTCGCACGACGGCGGAGGAAATCTGGCAGGATACCGGCGGGAAGGTGGACATTCTGGTGTCGGGCGTGGGCACCGGAGGAACGATCACCGGCGTGGCGGAGGTCATCAAACCGCGGAAGCCCAGCTTCAAGGCCATCGCCGTTGAGCCGGTGGCCAGCCCGGTGATTACCCAGACGCTTGAGCACCAGCCGGTGAAGCCGGGGCGGCACAAAATTCAGGGCATCGGCGCGGGATTTGTCCCGAACAACCTGCATACCAACATCGTCGATGAGGTCATTCAGATCACCGATGAAGAAGCCTTCGCGTGGGCGCGACGATTGGCCAAGGAAGAGGGAATCTTCGGCGGCATCAGTTCCGGGGGCAACGTCGCGGCGGCGGCCAAGGTGGCGGCTCGACCGGAAAACAAGGGGAAGATGATCGTGACGATCATGTGTAGTTTCGGCGAACGCTATCTCAGCACGCCGTTGTATGAGGATGAATGAATGTCCGAACGGAAAGCGACAAACATTACCTGGCACGAAGGCTCAGTCACTCGCCAAGAGCGGCAAAAGCTTCTTGGCCAAAAGGGCCTCACGATCTGGATGACCGGATTGTCGGCCTCTGGCAAGAGCACCATCGCGTGCATTCTGGAGCAGATGTTGCTTCATAAAAAGAAGCATGCGTATCGACTCGACGGCGACAACATCCGCATGGGGCTGAACAAAAATCTGGGTTTTTCGGCGGAGGACCGGACGGAAAACATCCGTCGCATTGGCGAAGTGGCAAAGCTCTTCAGCGACGCTGGCGTGATCGCGATCACCAGCTTCATCAGCCCGTACAAAAAGGATCGCGACGCGGTCCGGGCGAGCATGAAGCCGGGCGAATTTGTCGAAGTGTACGTGCAGGTTTCCTTATCCGAAGCCGAGAAGCGCGATCCGAAGGGCCTATATAAGAAGGCCCGCGCCGGCCAATTGAAGGGTTTCACCGGGATCGACGATCCGTACGAAGCGCCGGAAAAACCGGAAATCCTGATCGAAACGGAAAAAACCAAGGCCGGGGACGCAGCCGGCCAAATCGCGAAATACCTGGAGGAACGCGGCTATCTCCGCGAATGAGTTTTTGCGGAGGCTTGTCCGCGCGAATCTGACTTTTATCCATGGCTGATTCTATGTCCAGCGGCTTTGTTGACCTTCATTGCCATTCCACGGCCTCCGACGGCACGCTCTCTCCATCGGAGGTGGTGCGGTTGGCGGTGGATCGGGATCTTTCGGCCTTGGCTCTGACGGATCACGACACCATCGCGGGCGTCGCCGAAGCCGCCGCCGAGGCGCGGCGTGTGGGAATCGATTTTATTCCCGGAATCGAAATCAGCGCGGAATACCCGCATCCGGGCACGATGCACCTGCTGGGTTATGGGGTCGATCCACACAACTCGACGCTTGCCGACCTCACCAGAAGACTCCTGGCCGGCCGGGATGATCGCAATCCCCGGATCATCGCCAAGCTGCAGAGTTTGAACGTCTCGATATCAATGGCGGAGGTGGAAGCCGAAGCCGGCGGCAAAGTGATCGGCCGACCCCACATCGCCGCGATCCTGATGCGAAAGGGATACGTCAACTCGATCAAGCAGGCGTTCGACAAATATTTGGCCCCCGGCGGACTGGCATATTATGACAAGGAACGGCTCTCCCCGAAAAAGGCGATCGCAATGATCCTTGAATGCGGCGGCCTGCCCGTGCTGGCGCATCCCATCCAGCTTCGATATCAAAACGACGCGCAACTCGAGCGTATCGTCAAGGACCTCCTCGATCTGGGCCTTGCCGGCATCGAGGTCATCCACAGCGATCACGATGCAAGTTTGGTGGAACAATATTCGGCCCTGGCGGATCGTTTCAGCCTGATAAAGACGGGCGGAAGCGATTTCCACGGCGCGAACAAGCAGATCGATCTCGGCGTCGCCGCGGGCAGGCGTATTCCGCGAAAGTTTTTCGACGATCTGATGGCCGCAACGCAGACCCGAAAAGCAGCATCGCCAATGACAAATGACAAGTGACAAATGACCAGTGACACTCTTTCCCAACTCGATCTTCCATCCTTGAACCAGATGTTCGAGTCCACCGATCCGCTGCGCATCGTCGAATGGGCGGTTGCTCAGTTTGGCGAGGATTTGTTGATGTCATCGTCGTTCGGGGAGGATTCGGCGGCGCTCATCCATCTCGTTCATCGCGTAACGCCCGGCATTCGCATCATCTTCGTCAACACGGGTTATCACTTCCCCGAAACTCACGCATTCCTGGAACAGCTTCGTCATCGCTTTAATTTAAATGTCTGGACCTACCGCACGCGCAACGATCCCATTGCCTATCTGCATCAAGCCAGCGAGGAGAATCCCGCCTGGCGCAAGGACGTTAAAGCCTGCTGCGCCGCCAACAAAAATGAGCCGTTCCAGCGGGCCATGAAAGAGCTAGCTCCCAAGGCCTGGCTGCGCGGCATCCGCCGGGACGAGGCCAAGACCCGTGCCGGCCGGCAATTCATCGAGTGGAATCAGCTTTACAACTGCCACGCGATCTCGCCGCTGCTCAACTGGTCGGCCCGCGAGGTTCACGCCTATCTGAAGCAGCACGATCTGCCGCGCCATCCCCTTTGGGAAAAGGGGTATGCGTCGATCGGCTGCAATCCTCTCAGCTGCACGCGCCCGGTGGGCGAAGGCGAAGACCCGCGCTCCGGCCGCTGGGCCGGCCAGGAAAGAATCGAATGCGGAATTAACCTCGATAGGAATTCGTTGGACTCGGCGAATCTGTAGGCGCCTGAAAGCAAGACCACCGCGATGGCGCGAAGATCGCGAAGATAGACGCGAAGCAAAGGTGCATTTCTTCGTGGTTGTCTTCGCGATCTTCGCGCCTTCGCGGTAGTCTTCTTTGCCCAACCATGTTGAACTGATAAACACCGTCGCTCGGGCTGTCTGTATGTTTCATTTCGCCAGGGTCTCGGATATAAAAGGCCCCCCGGAAAATCCCGGGGATACTTGGAGCCGAAGTGGAACGATCGCTTATTATTCTCAAGCCCGACGCCCTCCAGCGCGGACTCTGCGGGCAGATCATCGACCGATTCGAAAGAAAAGGCCTGCAAATCGTCGGCGCAAAACTCATGAAGATCAGCCAGGCCCTGGCGGAGACGCATTATTCGCCGCATAAAGACAAGCCGTTTTACGAGGGATTGGTCAGATTCATGACCAGTTCGCCGGTGGTCGTGCTCGCATTGGCGGGCAAGGATGCCGTTGCGATTTCGCGCAAGATGATGGGGGCGACGTTCGGGTCCAAGGCCGAGCCGGGCACCATCCGCGGCGATTTCGGCGTCAGCAATTCGTTCAACCTTATCCATGGTTCGGATTCCGTGGAAAGCGCCCAGCGGGAATTGGAATTGTTTTTCAAGGCGGAGGAATTGCTGGAATGGATGCCGGCGATTCAGTCGTGGGTGTATGATTTTTCCAAGGGTCAACCGGAGTAGGCCATGGGCTTTCGCAATGTTGTGAACGATGGCACATCCAATCAGCCGCGATTGCGCCCGCAGCAGTGCACGGCGGGGATGCGAGCCTTGGGCGCAGGCGAAGCGGGGTCGATGCCGCCATTTCTGGACCGGATCGCGGGGGCGGGGTTTTGGGGCTTTGAGGCGAATTGCCAGGGCGAGCAGGATGCCGACGAATTGGCGGCGATGCTGCGGGACCGGGGGCTGGCGATCGGCTACGCGGCGGTGGCGGGGAAAGCGGACGATCTTTTGAGCGCGCTGGAATTGGCGCATCGGATGCGGGCCGATTATTTGTCGGTGCGGGTGACGGGATCGCTGAAAGCTTCGCCGGACATCGCGGAGGCTTTGGAGGAGATGTACGAGCTGGTGAACGATGCGGGATTGCCGCTGTTCATTGAGACCCGAGGCGGAAGCGTGACGCAGGACCTTCGGCGAACGGTCAAAGTGATTAAGCGGTTCAAGAGGGTTCGCTTCAGCGGCGATTTCAGCTCCTACATCTCCGCCTGCGAACTCGCCGCGCCCTGGAGCGAGGAGGTATGGGATCATTTCCGCCAAATCGCCAAGCGATGCGGAAACTGGCACGGCCGATTGGGCATCGACCAAGCCGGTTTGGGCGAGATGAACCAGGAGATCAAAAAATTGTGGGCGTATGGGATGGGGGAGTGGCTGAAGAAAGCGCGGCCGGGCGAAGTATTGCCCTTTTGCTGCGAGCCGGGGGCGGGGGGATGGGAGCAATGCCTTGCGACCAAGGACCTGGCGGAAAAGGCCTGGGCGGAGGCGATAGCCGAGCGGCGGCCGCAGGAAAATCAGGTGGCTGCCGAACCGGAGGCGCCCGCCGAAATCGCGGCGAATCAGGGGATGCATTAGAGCGATTTGCATTCAGCCGTAGCGTCCGCGCCGCCTGGCGAGCGCGAGGCTCACCGCGCCATGATCCGCGCTAATAACTATCCGGCGTGATGACGACTTTGCCGCGGAAAACGTGATGGATCACGGCGGTGTAGGCGATGACCAACGGCATGCCGATCAAGGCGATGATGAACATCGTCAACAGCGTCAAGTGGCTGGATGAACTGTTGTAAATGGTCAGGGTGCGGGCCGGATCGTTGGTCGAGGGCAGGAGTCGGGGGAAGAGGCCGACGGCCGCGAGGGCCATCATCGCGGCGATCATCACCGAGGAGGCGAGGAAAGCGATTGTGGATTGACGTCGATGCAGAGCCAGCGGAACCTGCGCCGTGCCCAGGGCGAACAGAACCATGGCGGCCATGGCGAATGGATTGGAAGCTACCAAAAGCATTGGAGCGGTCCACAGCGCCGCAGCCGTTGCGGCTACGAAGAGGGCGAGAGTTGCGGCCCAGGCGATTTGGCCGATCCGGATCAGGCGAATCTGCGACGGCTCGTTTTTGCCGCTGAGATAGATCGCTCCGTGCATGGTGCAAGCCGCCAGGGCGAGCAATCCAACGATCAGAGCGAAGGGGTTAAGAAGATCGAAGAAGGAACCGCCGTAGGAGCCGTCGCCGGTGATCGGGACGCCGCGGAGGACGTTGCCGAGGGCGACGCCGAAGAGGACCGGGAGGAGGAGACTGCTGATTCCGAAGGCGGTGTCCCAGACGCGGCGCCAGCGGGGGTTGTCGATTTTGCCGCGGAATTCGATCGACACGGCGCGGAAGATCAGGCAGGCCAGCACGACCATCAGGGCAAGGTAGAATCCGCTGAATACGGTGGCATAGACGGGGGGGAAAGCGGCGAAGAGCGCGCCGCCGCCGGTCAGCAGCCAGACTTCGTTGCCGTCCCAGACGGGGGCGATGGCATTGATGAAATGGCGGCGCTTGCCATCATCGCGGCTGAAAAGAACCATGACGCCGGCGCCCAGATCAAATCCATCCAGCACGGCGTATCCCCCGAGCAGGACAAAGATGAGAATGAACCAGATCGCGTTGAGCGTCATACCGGTAATTCCTGTTCGACGACTGCATCGGGACCGTGGATAACCTTCACCCGCAGCAGGTAGAGGTAGAGAATCAACAGAACGATGTAGATCAAGGAGAAAAGCAGGATCGACGCGAGGACGACGCCGGCCGATAGATTGGAGGAGAACGCATCGGCGGTTCGCAGCACGTGATAAACGGCCCAGGGCTGGCGTCCGACCTCGGCGGCCATCCAACCCAATTCGCAGGCGGCCAGCGGGAGGGGAATCGAAATCACCAGGAGCTTGAGAAATTTCGTGCCTTCAAAGAGTTTCCCTTGCCAGAGGCGCAGCGCCGCCCAGGCCATCACGAAAATGAAATACATCCCCAGCACGACCATGTTGTGGAAGGAGACGAACGTCATCCAGAGCGGGGGAATTCCATCGGATGGAAATTCGTTGATCCCCGGGATTCTCGCGTGCATGTTGCCGAAGGCCAGCCAGCTCAGGAGTCCCGGCACTTCGGCCTTGGCCTTGAGAGTCGGGGGCGGCGTGAAGGGAATGGCGAACATCACCATCGGAGCCGAAGATTGGCTGCTGTAGAGCCCTTCGATGGCGGCGAATTTTTCGGGCTGCTCGCGGGCCACCTCTCGGGCGTGCAGGTGCCCGGACGGAAAGACCTCCAGAACGCTGACGACCAAGCCGCAGATCACGGCCAATTTCAACGTGTATCGCGCCACGGCGCTGCCGCGGTCTCGCAGCAGCACGGCCGCGGAAATCCCGGCCATGAAGAATGAACCCGCCACGAACGCCGCGAGCATCGTATGCAGGAACCGGGGCCACATCGATGGATTGCAAATCGCCTGGTAAAAGCTGGTCAATTCCGCGCGGCCGTCGCGGAGGACGTATCCGGCCGGAGTTTGCATCCAGGAATTGGCGGCGAGAATCCAGAATGCGGATATCATCGCGCCGAAAGCAACCATGCAGATGGCGAAGAAATGCCATTTCTTGGCGACGCGATTGCGGCCGAAGAGGTAGAGGCCGAGGAAGCCGCTTTCCAGGAAGAAGGCGAAGACGCCCTCGGCGGCCAGGGGAGCGCCGAAAATGTCGCCGACGAATTTGGAATACCGGGCCCAATTGGTTCCGAATTGGAACTCCATGGGGATGCCGGTTGCGACGCCGACGGCGAAGGTGAGGCCGAGCAGTTTACCGAAGAACCGTGCGGCCGCGTCGGCGACGGCGTCGTGATGTTTCCACGCCCGCCATTCCACGATCACCAGCAGCCAGGCCAATCCAATGGTGATGGGAGGAAACAGGAAATGGAAGCCGGCGGTCAGGGCAAATTGGAATCGGCAAAGGAATCCGACGTCTAAACCATTCATGGCTCAGTTCCGCAGAAGGTTCAAGCAATCCGTTTGATCATTTTTTCGGTTCTTCACTGTTTTCCGCGCCGGAGCGACGGCGCGGATCGCGCGGGCCAGCAATTGCCGGCCTGTACGAGCGTAACTATCGTGCGGGCTTGGACAGGCGTCAAGTTGGCGCGAAGTCGCATGTGCCCGGCAAAGCATAAGTGAACCGCCAAGACGCCAAGGACGCCAAGAAATGCGTATTTGCCACAGATGTAAATCAGATGGACACAGATGGAAATGCAATTTGCAACGTCTCTTATCTGTGTCCATCGGCCTTTCATCTGTGGCTAAAAGTCTTCTCCGCGATCTCGGCGTCTTGGCGGTTCAGTCGCGTTTGTTCCCGGAACGAGGAAGACCACCGCGAAGGCGCGAAGAAATACCAGGAGAAATTGGCGCGCGGAGACGCGGAGGCGCGGAGAAGTCCATGGGCGGACAAGGCCGGGATAGGTCGATGTCCCACATTCCCTCAAAAGTCCCACAAATATTTTCGGGTGGTGGGACATCCACCCGGAGTAAATGGTTCGGGCGCGGCCGGAAAGTTGAAGTCGGTGAACATGGTGACTCCTGGAAAGTGAATTGCCGATTGCCTATTTCCCTTCGACTTCGCTCAGGGCCGTGAGCCTGTCGAACGGCCAATTGCCTAATGGAGAGGAATAAATCAGGGAAAAAGTGCAGCCCTCTATATCTATAGGCTGGAGGTGAAAGAATTGGACGTGTTTTGGAGAAATCCGGGATTTTTTTGAGATATTTTTTCGGGCGTTGGAATGCCATGAGCGCGTTTTGCATGCGCCCGCAGCGTCCGGGGCGGCCGTGCTCGGAATTGGACGCAGATCGGTGCGACGGCTCATTCAATTTGGTAGCGAGGAACGCTCCCAGCCCCTCCGGTGATTTGCCTGAAAGAATCGGGCTCGATAGCCTCGTTTCATATCTTGCGACGAGAACGGGACGCGCGGCGGGTCGACAACGCAGTTTGTGAAACCATATCAAGGAGCCAGCGTATGAAAGCCACGAAATGGGTTGCCGTTTGGGCAACGGCCATGATTGGTTTGACGGTGACGGCATTCGCCCAATCTAACGCTGCGCCGACGAATGCGTACAAGATCGAAGAGGCTCGTCTGGGGCCGATGGATGCGGAGGTGCTATATCCGGTGTTCAGTCGCGACGGGCGTCATTTTGCTTACGTCGCACGCAGAGATCAGAAGTTATGCGTCGTCGTGGACGGCCAGGCAGGCGCGGAGTACGACGATATCGGTGAAGATTCCGTGATCTTCAGCCCCGACGGCAAACGCGTGGCGTATGCAGCTAAGACGGGCGAGAAGTGGTCGGTGGTGGTGAAC
>Ga0187864_10000150_pt1 | contig 77856 bp, 83 predicted proteins | sample June2016WEW_11_4_FD_132985 | JGI IMG/M metagenome (GOLD analysis project Ga0187864, IMG submission 132985) | Peatland microbial communities from SPRUCE experiment site at the Marcell Experimental Forest, Minnesota, USA - June2016WEW_11_40 | ecosystem: Environmental > Terrestrial > Soil >... | reverse complement strand
CGGGTCTTAATATGTTAAGAGCAACCTAAAACCCGTTGAAACAGAGGCACTTACCAATGCGATTGCTATGCCTCCCGTATTTCCAGGAAACCGGCGGCACCCACAGATTCTCCGGACGAGGTTTATTTTTATTGAGCGGAAAGTATTTTGAATTACTCAACTACCGACATCTAGCTAAGCTATGGCATTGGATTTCAGGAGAGCGCCACTACTAAGCGTGGCGATCTAATTTTGGCTGAGATGCTGCCTGACAACAGCAGGTCCCTCCGCTCGGTCGCCGCCGCGACCCCGGTCGGGATGACAAAGGCAGTGCTAGTGGCCAGTGGAGAGTGAGCAGCCAGGTTCGCTGCTGCTATAGGGGTCACCGAGAGCTGGTAGCTGACGGCTGCGAGCTGACGGCTTCCGCAACGCGTCATTCCCGTTCCGGGAGGCGGCGCAAAATTAGGAGTGCCAATTGCTACTTTCGTAACTTGACCGCGTTGTCGAGCCGAACCATACTCTGGTTGTAGGGCAGGAACCGCCGCGCCCGGCGCTCCTGCCCATTTGTGTTTATGGAGAAGCAGTTGTCAGTAGCCAGTAGCCAGTCGTCAGTAGCCAGTTGCCAGTACCCACCCTGTCGCCAAAACAGGGCGACAAGGGTGGGGCACCCGCATGCAAGTTCATCCAAGATCGACTGCAAGTCCTTATTCCGGAATATCTTACCCGCAAGTCCTGTCAGATCAATATTTTACGGGGAAGCGTGCAAGGCATTCAAAACATGGGAGTTGCGTCTCGGCGTAAGTGTCACGGAATCAATATCTTGCGGGGAGACGCGCAAGGTATTCAAAACATGGGACTTGCGTCTCGGCGTAAGCGTAACGGAATCAATATTTTGCAAGCAAAATATTGATAACAAAGATTTTATATTTTGACGGGGGGGACCCTATGGAGCTTCCAATTTGTGAGCACATTAAACCCGGCGGCGCGCGCTGCGGCTCGCCGGCAGTACGCGATCAGTGAATATTGCTATCACCACGCCGGTTTGCGGAAAGCTGTGCCAGCCACCAATCTATTTGTGTTTTTGGCCAACCCTCATTCCCAGGACGACCCTTACGCGCAGTTCGAGTTGCCGTATCTGGAGGACGGAGCGGCGATCCAGATTGGGTTCATGCAGTTGATCCACGGTGTGGCGCAGCAGCGGCTGGAGCAGTGGCGGGCGAGGATGATCTTGTCGGCTTTGCACGGCGCCGCGGCCAACCTGAGGCTGATGGATGCGGCGACGGCATCGTGCGAGAAAAAAACAGTAGTCAGTAGCCAGTAGTCAGTTAGGAAGAGCGCAAGGAAGCGAGAGGAGAGTGCATGAGGGTTTGTATGAAAATCCCCGCCCTAGGAGCGTGTCTGAGTAATCAAAAATTACCCTGCATCATATACAGCCTATTGTGGTTCCCTGTTGTATGCACCGCAATATGTGACCAGGAAACCTATTACTCGGACACGCTCCTAGCCAAAAGAACACGGAGAACCGCAGGTCCCTCGACTCGCTGCGCTCGCTCGGAATGACAAGAACGGGGCACCCATCAAGAGCGGCAGGTCCCGCAGTCGCGCTCAGCCGGTCGCCGCGGCGACCTCCCTCGCGCTCCTTCAGGATGACAAGGGGCTAGGGGTTAGTGCGCAAAGCGAAGGGCGAAAAGCGAAAAGCCAAGAGCGAGGACCGCGACTGGCGCTCCTTATTTCCTGCTCTGCCAGCGCAGCCCAATGCGAGCCAGAATCGGCTGGCCCAACGTCGCCACCGGTGTGCGGCCAATCTCGTACTGATTGTTGGTCAGGTTCTCGCCCTGGAAGAACACGTCGAATCCCTTCGGCAGCGGACGCGACACGGTTGCGCTCAGCACAAAGTAGGCGCCCAGCGGCAACAGGTTCTGATCGTCATCGAATTCGTTGCTGGCGGTGCGGCCTTGTATGGCGACGACGATCTTCTGCGGCGCGGCCCACGTTCCCTGGAAGACGAACTCGTTTTTCGGCACCAGCGGAACCTGGTTCCCAACAAGGGCAGGGTTCGCAGAAAACGAAGAGACGGTGGAATCAATGAACTGATACGCGCAACTCAGCCAAATGCGGTTGGTGACTGTGTAGTTGATGCCAGTCTGCAGTCCGGGCGCTTGGGTGCGACCCAGGTTCTCGCGCATTCGCACGATGAGTTGCGGAGTCGTGCTGAGGGTCACGTTGGAAACGGGATCGGTGACTAAGCCCCAGAAGCCGACCCCGTAAAGCGTCATGCGGTCGTGCAGCGTGGTGACGCGCACTCCGCCTTCGCCGCCGGTAAAGTGTTCGGCACGCAAGAACGGATTGGCAAGCGTCTGCACGTTACCGACGCGAAAGCTGCGATAGAGTTCGTTCAGCGTGGGCGCGCGAAACGAACGATAGGCCGAAGCATAAAGCGCCGTATGTTCGCCGGCGTGATACGACGTGGTCAGCCGCGGGCTAAAAGCATTCTGTCCGCGGTCGGGGTAAACAATGAGTGTCGGTTTGCCCTGGGTTGGAATGCGCGTCGAGCTGGCGTCGAGGTTGCTCCACAAGTCTTCCCTGCCCGCCAGCGTCAACGACCAGCGCGACGTGATGTGTACGATGCCTTCGGCGAATGCACCCAGCGATTGCTGTGTGCCGCCATTCGACAATCGCGCCGTCGCCTGGCCGCGCGAATAGGTAGTCTCGTTGCTGAATCCCTGCACATCCAGACCGTCGAGTCCCGCCAACAACGTCAAGCGGCTAGCGATCTGCTTCGACCATTGCGCCAGCAGGCCCATCTGCCGCGCCGGAACGTACTGAATGTCGGTCAGCGATTCGCTGTTGCGGTCGGCCGCAATCGAAGAGAACGTCTGATGATAGTTTTCCGTTCCGCCGTACAGACGCAGGGTGAACAATCCGGCCGCGGGACTGTCGTAGTCCGTGCCAAATGCCAATTGCCTAATGGTGGTGTCGTTGATCTGCAGCGGCGTGCCATTCAACCGGTCCTCGCCGTAGAGCGAGCCGCTCAGGAAGACGCGTCCGCGATTGCCGAACATGCGTTCCACGCGCAAGGTTCCGCTTCCATACTGCGACGCTACCGGCGTGTCCACCGAGCCCCGCACAGCCTTCGGCATGGCGATGTATCCGCCGGTGCGGAATCCTTCTCCGCTGGCCACCACCGCCCATTGCCCGAAGCGCATCGCGCCCCAGCCCGAGCCGAACGGAGAACTCTCATTGCCATACGAGCCTTCCACCAAAGCATCCGTCTGCACCGCATGCCGCGTCTCCAGATTGACCACCCCGCCCAAAGCGTCGTTGCCATAAAGCGCCGAGACACCTCCTGGAACAATCTGCACCTCGTCCAAAGACGCTTGCGGCACGCGCGCCCAGTAGATCCAGCCGCCAAAGGGATCGTTGAGCGGAATGCCATCCGCCAGCACCAGTGCCCGGCTCGCGCCACTCGCGCCCAGTCCGCGCAACGACAGGCCTTGCGATGTGGGATTGGCCGTCTGGCTGCCCGATCGGCGCAACAGCGAAAAGCCGGCCACGTTCCGCAATTTATCGTCGGTAGCCAGCGCGCCCCATTGCTGCAATTGTGTAGAGTTAACGCTCACGGCGTCGGGTTGCGCCTCCACGTCATCCACGTCGGTCGGCAGGATAGCGGTGCGAGTCGCGGTCACGTCGAGACTTTGTTGCACCGCCGCCGGAACCAGCGTGATGGAGAACTGGTTCGCTCCGGCTTGCCATACGGTTGTGCTGGTCGCGAAACCGGATGCGCTCACCACGAGGGTCCCGCTCGTGGCAGTTACTCCGGTGAATACAAAACTGCCATCGGCTTCGGTCGTCCGGCTGATCTCTTGCCCGTCAACCCGCAGCAGAACTTGCGCCCTGGCAATCACCGCGCCGCTCCGATCTTTCACCATGCCGCGCAATTCCTGCGGCGGAGCGGCCCAAAGGCTTACCTGCATTACCGGGAAGATAACTGCGATAGCCGTGGCAATCGTAAGACGGGGCGAGCGCAACATCCGTGTATCTTCGCACACCGACGTTGCGGTTGTTGCGCCACAGCACATGTGACAAATACCGATGCCCCCTGTCGCGGATTAGCCCGTGGGTCCGCCAAAACATGCTGCGATCCGCTAATGCCCCACGTTCTGGAAGATCCAGGAACAATTACGTCAGCCGCTACAACGCGATCGTCTTATACTGGTAGGTTGTTAAGTTAATAGGAGAAATGCAATGATTAGCTCCGATGATAGAACTGCCCTTCTAGAAGAAATTTCCATTCATCCTCCCATGCGACTGTTGTTTGGTCCGGGTCCAAGTCAAGTGCATCCGCGCGTGTATCAGGCGCTGGCTCAACCCGTCGTCGGCCATCTCGATGCCTATTTCTTCGAAATCTCCTCCAACATTCAACGGCTCCTTCGCACCGTATTCGGGACCAAGAATGAGCTGACCTTTGTGATCTCCGCCACCGGCAGCGGCGGCATGGAGACTGCTATCTCCAACTTTATTTTGCCGGGAATGAAGGTGGTGTCGTTCGCCAACGGATTCTTCTGCGATCGCATGTCGGAGATGGCGCGCCGCCAAGGCGCCGAACTGGTGCGCTTCGAGAAACCCTGGGGCGAGGTCTTCGGCGACCAGGAAGCGGCTGAGTTTATCCGCCTGGAGAAGCCCAAAGTCGTGATGTACGTTCAGGCCGAAACTTCCGCCGGAGCCTTTCAACGTGGCGACGCCATCTGCAACGCCGCGCATGAAGTCGGCGCGCTGGTGATCGCCGACTGCGTGACCTCGCTCGGGGCCATGCCCGTCGAAGTGGACAAGACTGGCATTGACATCGCATACAGTTGCACCCAGAAAGGCTTGAGCTGTCCTCCCGGACTGTCGCCTATCACGGTTTCAGCGCGCGCCGCCGAGTGGCTGCAGGCGCGCCCAACGCCCAATCGCTCCTGGTATTTCGACCTGAAGCTGATTGCCGACTATTTGACGGTGTCGCATCGTTATCACCACACCGCCTCGGCGACCATGTTCTATGCCCTGCATGAAGGCCTCACGCTCATCGAAGAGGAAGGCCTGCAGAATCGCTGGGAGCGCCATCATCAGGCACATCTGGAGTTCGTCAAGACGGTGGAAGCCATGGGACTGGAAATGCTGGTGGCGCCCGAGCATCGCATCTGGAACTTGAACACGCCGAAAGTACCGCAAGGTGTGGACGACGCCAAGGTGCGAACCACGCTACTCAAAGAGAATGGCATCGAAATCGCTGGCGGCTTCGGCCCGCTCGCCGGAAAGATCTTCCGCATTGGCTTGATGGGTCCGCTGGCAACGACGGAGCACGTTCACGATTTTGCGGATTGCTTTGCAGCGGCGTTACGCGGGGCTGGCTACAAGCACTAACGCAGGCGCTCATCGATTAGCTGCTGGGGGTGGAGTCTCCAAGACTCGCCTCAAAGAGAAACGGGATGGGCACCCAGCGGGTTCCAGCCCGGTACTTGGCGAACCTTCTCCGAGTTGGCGACCCGCACCTACGCTGCGAATCCAGCTTTTGGACACCGGATGTACATTTTCTGGACGAGATACCCTCCGTCGACTTCACCTAAAGATTTCCTAACCTACCGTGTTATCGAGTCTTGCCCGTGCAACCCATGAATCAAGGTATGTGGCATCAGGATTGCACCATAATTGAGTGGCACATAAGCACCACATTACCAGGCACTATTGTGGTGTTGTACTAGTCAACTCGGACGCAGGGTGACTCGGTAACACCCTCTGTCTTCACCGCATGGCTCTGACTATGGGACTTACGATGGCGGAGCCTTGCATCCTCCTTACTGTCAAGCGAGACAAACGCAAATCGCATGGAACACGGACGATGCTGGCTGGCCGCTTATACCCGTTCTCGTCACGAGAACCAGGTGACCAGCCAGCTTTCGTGCAAAGGGGTCGAATCCCTCCTGCCGACCTACGCAAAACTGAGCCGTTGGTCTGACCGAATCAAGCGTTCCCAAGCCCCTCTATTTCCCGGCTATCTGACCAACAATCCGAAATTCCTGTGGGACATTGGCCTTCAGCTCTCGGGCCTCAGGAGGTTTAACATCGACGAATGTTAGAGCGATTCCAACGTGCGTGTATCTTGCGAGCAAGCAAGGGTAGAGCGGCGCTTTAGCGCCGCGTTCGCCGCGAACAAAAAGACCTACAGTAGGCCCTCCTCGACGCCGGCCTGAAGGCCGGCTCTACCGGGGGCATACCAACTCTGGCGTCGCCTTAGCGAGTATTCAGCAGTCAGCGGCCCCAGAGTTCCTCGCTGTCACCCTGGGCCGAACACGAGCATCCTTTGCTCGTGCGGAGCCGCAAAACCTCACTGTGGGAACCATGCGGCCCGAGCAATCCTGCGACCGCTCTAACCCGATAGCCAGATTCTGAGCGTTGTAGGCATAAGAAGAGCACGATCTCCAAGCTGCAGTACTTCGAGCGGAGCCGCTTAAGCGGCTCCGCTTTTTTTCTTGGTTATGACCATACCTTGTGTGACCGCCGTCACAGCCAGAAACGAGATTTGAGCAGAACATTGCAACTTGTGACGCCTGCCGTCCGGTGGGCGAGTTGATTATTGCCGGCACAGGCAACCGACCGATAGCGATGTGGTAGCTGTTTCACTCCCCAGCCCGCACTGAGACCCTCATCATTTTGTAACACCAGACCCTCGAGCACCTAAGCGTTTCAGCAAGGCAGGTGAGTGCTTGAGCACAAACAAGATTCTCGTCATCGACGTCGATCCCGTTATCCGTTCAGGAATCTGCAACTTTCTTGTGGCGCAGGGCCACAACGTCGCCGAAGCCGCCAACAGTCACGACGCACAACTGCAGTTTGAGAAGTTCCGTCCTGACGCAGCCATCCTCGACTTCTCCTTCCCCAACGGTGATGCTCTTCAGCTCTTGCAACGGATCAAGAGCACCGACTCCAGTATTCCCGTCATCGTCTTGACCGGCCAAAGTTCGCTGGAATTGGCGGTTCGAGCCATCCAGGACGGGGCCGAACAGTTCCTCATCAAACCGGTTGACTTGTCAGCCCTGCATGCCGTGTTGCTGCGGATCCTGACGAACCGGCGATATCGCCAGCAATCGCTGGCCTCCCTTTCCCGGACGAAACGTGAATGCGTGGACCCATTCCTGGGAAACAGCCCGGCCATTCGCCAGCTGGAAGCCCTGGCCAAGCGCGTGCTCAACAGCGAGAGTCCCGTCCTGCTGCAAGGCGAAACCGGTTCCGGCAAAGGCGTGCTCGCCAACTGGATGCATCGCCATGGGCCTCGCGCTGAAGAAGCCTTCCTCGACTTGAATTGTGCCGGACTTTCTCGCGAGCTGCTTGAGTCCGAACTGTTCGGGCACGCCAAAGGCGCATTTACCAGCGCGGTCACTGCCAAGCAAGGCCTGCTGGAAGTGGCGGATCGCGGAACCGTGTTCCTCGACGAAATTGGCGATATCGACCTTCAAGTCCAGCCCAAGCTGCTGAAGGTGCTGGAAGACCGGGTATTTCGCCGCGTCGGAGATGTGCGCGACAAGGCAGTCGACATTCATTTGATCTCCGCCACCCATAGCGAACTGCTGGACCTGGTGCAGCAGCAGAGGTTTCGCGAGGACCTCTATTACCGGGTGAACACGGTTCCCCTCCGCGTGCCGCCGCTTCGCGAACGTACGGAAGACATTCCCGTGCTGGTGCAGCACTTCCTCCGCCGTTTGTCGCAGGACTGCGGCCGGGGAGATGTGGTGGCCGACAAGTGCGCCATGGATGCGTTACAGCAGTACTCCTTGCCGGGCAACATTCGCGAACTGCGCAATGTGCTGGAACGCGCCGTACTGATTGCCGAGCACAATCACCTGACTGCCCAGCACCTTCAATTCCAGAATTCCATTCACCCCGGGCAATCGCCGATGCGCAGCGTTACCGGCACTTTGAAGCAGCTGGAGTGCGCCTATATAAATCTCGTGTTGCAGGATGAGGGTGGTTGCATCGAGCGGTCCGCTCACCGCCTGGGGATTCCCCGCAGTTCCCTCTACAACAAAATGAAGCGGTTCGAAATTCCCCCCGGAACGGGGCGCATTCAACCCTGATTCGCAGCATCGCGGCAGAAATCCCTTATCGGCAGCAGGCCAACCCACGCCACCATCGGACCACCTTTTACGGTATAGTAACGGTTTCGTATGTGGGCGCTAACCCGGCTGGAACAATTCGATAGAGCGTACCGCTCCCCCGACCTGACCTGGGACCCGGCGGATTCGGCCATCAGTTTGCGCTTTCCCGAAGGCTTGCTGTTCGCGCTTTTGCTGGTCACGCCCTTCTGGATTGTGGTTGGATTCCTGCTTCATCTCCTGACCAAATAGCCGGCGCTTGCTTGGCATTCAACGTCCCTATCCTCTACTTCCACGCCCGTTGTCCTGCTCGACCAATCTCCATCTCGTGCGTTCGATTATTATGATTGAACACGGAGGTCTCATCGCATGTCGGATGCCTTCATCTGTGACGCAATCCGGACCCCCTTCGGTCGCTACGGCGGGTCGCTCTCCTCTGTCCGCACCGACGATCTGGCGGCGATTCCGATTAAAGCCTTGATTGAGCGCAACTCCTTGGATTGGAGTGCGGTTGACGATGTAATTTTGGGATGCGCGAATCAAGCCGGCGAAGACAATCGCAACGTCGCACGCATGGCGCTGTTGCTCGCCGGCCTTCCGCAAACGGTTCCTGGCACAACCGTGAATCGGTTATGTGGCTCCAGCATGGACGCCGTTTCCGCTGCCGCCCGAGCGATCAAGACCGGAGAGAATTCCCTGGTAATCGCCGGCGGCGTGGAGAGCATGTCACGCGCGCCGTTCGTCATGGCAAAGTCCGATGCTGCTTTCTCCCGCGGCCTGAAGGTGGAAGACTCCACTATCGGCTGGCGCTTCGTGAACCCGCTGATGAAACCCCAGTACGGTGTGGACTCCATGGCGGAAACTGCCGAGAACGTGGCTGAGGAGTTCCATATCTCGCGTCAGGACCAGGACGCATTTGCCTATCGCAGCCAGCGACGCACGGCGGCCGCGATCAAGAGTGGCGCTCTGGCGGAAGAGATTGTTTCGGTCACAATTTCTGGACGCAAAAGCCTGCCTGTCGTCGTGAACCAGGACGAGCATCCGCGGCCTGATACAACCCTCGAAGCGTTGGCTGCGCTAAAGCCAATCGTAAAGCCCGACGGCACCGTCACCGCCGGCAACGCCTCGGGCATCAACGATGGCGCGTGCGCGCTGCTGCTGGCCTCGGAGCAGGCCGTAAAGCGTTACGGCCTAACCCCAAAGGCGCGTGTGCTTGCCTCTGCGGCGGTCGGCGTTGCCCCGCGCATTATGGGGATGGGTCCGGCTCCAGCGACCCGCAAGGCGTTGGCGCTGACTAACCGGAGCATCTCGGATATGGACGTGATCGAATTGAACGAGGCATTCTCCTCGCAGGCGCTTGCCGTGCTTCGCGACCTGGGAATTCCCGATGACGCTGCGCATGTGAACCCAAATGGCGGAGCAATTTCGATTGGTCACCCTCTAGGAGCCAGCGGGGGGCGGCTGGTCACTACCGCAGTACTGCAGTTACACCGTTCCGGCGGGCGCTACGCCCTGTGCACCATGTGCATCGGCGTTGGCCAGGGCATCGCTATGATCTTGGAACGCGTGTAGTCCATTTCTATGCTTTCCAGTTGTAGGGTCGCGCGTGCGTCCGCAGCCGGAACTGTGTGGGCACATGTCTCGTGTTGCTCTCGTAGGTGATCTCCACGTTGAGCACCCACAGCGCCGACGCGACAACCACCCCTAGCAGCATCCACAGCAGGCGTTTCCGGTAGCGCAACACTGCATTCAACGCCGTCATTTCGACTTCAGGCTCTTCGCCAGGAAGTCGACCGTCAGCTTCCAGGCTTGCGCCGCGTCATCAGCCCGATATCCCTGTTTGTTACCTGGGTTCTCGAATGCGTGCCCGGCGTCGGCGAAGATATGGATCTCGGCCGTCTTGCCCAGCGCCTTAAGCTGGGCCTCGAACTTGTTTACGTCCGCCGGTGGAATTCCGCGATCCTGTCCGCCAAAGATGCCCAGGATTGCCGCATTGATCTTTTTCAGCGCAGCCTCGTCGGTAGCAAGATGGCCGTAATTGATGACCGCAGCCTTTAGCTTGGGATCATTCAGCGCGAGATCGAGGGAATAGCCTCCGCCCATGCACCATCCAATTGAGCCGACGCGCTTGGGATCGACATTTTTCTGCGCGCGCAGATAGCTACTTGCCGCCAGCAGATCGCGATTGGCCCGGTCTTCGGGCACACCCCGCATGATTTCGTGCGCCTCGTCGGGGGTCGTGGCAACCTTTCCGCGGTACAAATCGATGGCCAGCGTGACGTATCCCTGGTCAGCCAACTTTGATGCCTGCTCCTTCACCCAGTCGTTCAGCCCCCACCATTCATGAATCACCACCAGCGCGGGAAACGGTCCCTTGCCCGGCGGCGTGTACATCACCGCGTTCACCGTTTCATCGCCGCTTTTGTACGACGCGTTGCGGGAATCCGCTGCAAACGCCATCCCTGCAAACAGGAATATCAAGCTCAACAACAAGAGTTTCATGCGCGCTCCTCGCTAATGTTCACGCCTTCTTATTTTTTCTGTGGTCCAGCTAGTCCTTCCAGCAAATGGCGCCCTAGTTCCAGCAGTTCGCCGAAGCCCTTCTGATATTCGACGAACAGCCGGTTATACTCCAGCGAATGAGCGGCATCGAGGTGCGCTCTCAGCATCATATCGCGCACGCGAACCGGGTTGGGTAGCACGGCCTCTTCATTCAACTCTTCCAGGGCAGTCCGGGGATCGTAGTGGTACATGCTTGGTTCCTCGATATGCGACGTATCCGTTAGGAGATGCTGAAAAGCCCGCCAACGTCGCAGGGAATCTAAGGTTTGTGTGTGCCGGAGCTACCAGCCGAGGGTCTAAGATGGAGGCTGTATTTCGTGGCGTGTGCAAAGGAGCGCTCATCGAATGAAGCTACATCGGATTGGCACTCTCTCAGTCGTGCTCGCTGGCGTGCTGGCTGGCGTTCTGATGCTGGTGAGTGAACCCGCAACAAACCCGCAGCGGGGACAGGACGCAAGTACGACGCCCGATGTGTGGGGCGGCCATGGCGTCAGCATGAAAGTTACCCCGCAAGGCGCTACCTTGGAATTCGACTGTGCGCACGGGAGCATGCTGGAGCCGATCAAGGCCAATGCGAAAGGGGAATTCACGGCACGTGGTACTTACACGCCAGAGCACGGCGGGCCCATCAGCCGGGACAACCCGCCCCGCGACCTCCCTGCCACCTACAAGGGCAGCATTGATGGCGACACCATGCGTCTGGAAATCATGCTTGCCGAAAAAGATCAGACACCTGAACCCTTCACCCTCACGCGCGCTAAAGTCGGGCGCCTAGTCAAGTGCCGCTAGCACAACCGGTGCAGAGTGCCCCGGTGCGAACGAAGCCGGCGACGGGACGGCTCGCTCGCAATCGCTAGCGGCCGGCCGCGATCACACCGTTCTCGACGGGCTGCACAAGCTGATCTGGGTTTTCGCTCGCTGCCTGGGCTATGCGGATCTGCCGTTTGAAATCGTCCATCATGCCTTCATGCAGACGAACTTCGGTGGGCTTTTTGGCGATGGTCATTTTGTCGATCTTGTCCTGTAGGCGCAGCAACCCGTAGAAGAGGTTCTCTGGCCGGGGCGGACAGCCCACGACGTACACATCCACGGGCACAATGCGGTCCACTCCCTGCAGCACGGCGTAGGTATTGAACGGGCCGCCGACCGACGAACAAGCGCCCATCGAGATGCACCACTTGGGGTCGGGCATCTGGTCATAGATACGCTTTACCACCGGCGCCATCTTCAACGTAACCGTTCCGGCCACGATCATGAGGTCGCTTTGGCGCGGGCTGGGGCGAAACACCTCCGACCCGAAGCGCGCGATGTCGAACCGCGAAGTCGAAGCGGCGATCATCTCGATCGCGCAGCAGGCCAGGCCGAACGTCATGGGCCAAATCGCCGACTTGCGCGCCCAGTTGAACACGTAATCGACCGTGGTGACGAGAAAATTCTTCTCGAACCGGTTGTCAATCCATCCCATGAATGCCTTCTCTCGATCCCAGATCCATACTCTACAGACGGTCGCAACCGAGGTCGCCGCGGCGACCGAGTGGAGGAATCTGCTTTTTCTCGACCCACTATCTTCGCCGATGGCCGCACACCCAAGCTGTGATGAGCATCACAGTTGCCGATACACTCAGTCTAGGCAGGTTGAGAAGGCTATTCAAGCGGACCGCCGACGCTTGAGCACCAAACGCGATATGCACCTGCCTGCATACGGTACAATTTCCGTTGTTTCCATGTATTTGAAAACCCAGCCAGCGCAGACGGCGCCCACCGCAGGCCCATCCGAATCTGCGTCCCGATCGCGTTGGCATACCTTCGCGCACTCGGTGGGCTGGATAGTGCTGGTCGCCTTTCTGGTGCGCGTCTTGTGGATCATCCTGGCGCATACCTATCGCCTCCGCACCTCAGAGGACAATTGGGGATTTGGCTGGGAGGTCGGCCGCCTGGGATATTCCCTCGCTAACGGCCATGGGTTCAGCTCTCCCTTTGGGGGCGATACCGGCCCTTCAGCGTGGACCGCGCCCATCTATCCTTGGATCGTCTCCGTGGCCTTCCGGCTCTTCGGCAACTACTCGCGCGCCGCAGCTTTTTGGCTACTGATGTTCAACAGCGCTTTCGCCGCACTCACCTGCTGGACCATCTATCGCACGGCCCGCCGGGTGTTCAACGAAACTGTGGCTGTCTGGTCAGGCTGGATCTGGGCGTTGCTTCCCTACACCATCTTCTGGTCGGTGCGCGAGATATGGGAGACCAGCGTGTCGGCCTTCCTGATGAGCCTGCTGTTCATGCTGACGGTGGAGATGGAGGGCGACGCGCGGCTCTCGTCATGGATTGGCTACGGATTGCTGTGGGGCGTTGCGGCGCTGACCAACCCGTCCGCACTTTCGTTCCTGCCGTTTGCAGGGTGCTGGCTGGTCTATCAGTTGCACCGTCGCGGCAAGCGATATATCGCGCCAGCTTTGCTAAGCGCCGTTGTTTTCTGGATGACAATCATGCCCTGGCTGGTGCGCAATTATGAAGCACTCGGCCGGCCCGTATTTATCCGCGACAACTTTGGAGTTGAACTACGGATTGGAAATAACCCGCTGGCCGAGGGAATTTACGTGCTCGCGTACCATCCTGCCAGCAGCGTCACTCAATACGCGAAGTACAAGCAGATGGGCGAAGCCGCCTTTGCCGCGGAACAAGGCCGTCTGGCCACGGAATGGATTGCACAGCACCCCGGCCGTTTCCTGGTGTTGACCTTCCGGCGCTTTATCTTTTTCTGGGATGGCATGCCGCGAGTCTCTGACGTGGCGGGATTGATTGCTACCAAGAATCTGCTCTTCCTGGCGACTTCCGTGCTGGCAATCTGGGGATTGCTGTTGGCGTGGAAGCAGCGTATTCAGGGAGTGTTCCTGTTTGCGGCTCTGCTGATTTTCTATCCCCTGGTTTACTATGTATGTTTTCCGGAGCTGCGCTATCGGCATCCTATCGATCCGGAGCTTCTGGTCCTTGGAGTTTATCTGGTCTCCGAAACTCGATCCGCCAAAGCGACGCATCACGACACGGAAGAGTTTCTCGATCTCTCGCAAAGCCAGGCCCTGCCGCAGTTCCACACGCTCTCCATCATTGTTCCGGTTTACAACGAACGCAAAACCGTAATGAGACTCTTGCAGCAGGTGGCGCGGCAACCACTCAGCCTGCATAAAGAACTGATCATTGTGGACGATTGCTCAACCGATGGCACCCGCGAATGCTTGCGGGAAAACGATTTGCAAAAACTCTTGGGTGGCAACGGGGCAAACACCGTAAAGCTGGTGCTGCACGAGAAGAACCAGGGCAAAGGCGCTGGGGTGAGAAGCGGGCTGGAGCACGCCAGCGGCGAGTTGGTCCTGATCCAGGATGCGGACCTGGAATACGATCCTCGCGATTATCCCGCGCTCATCGCTCCCATTCTCGAGGGGCATGCCGACGCGGTCTTTGGCAACCGGTTCCATGATGGTCCGCACCGCGTCCCGCGCTACTGGCGGTATGTTCTCAACCGCGCGTTTTCCATGCTATGCAACGTGCTCACCGGGCTGAGTATTCATGACGTCACCGCCTGCTACAAAGTGTTTTGCCGCGAAATTTTCTCGCGGATCCATTTGCGGTCCGACCGGTTCAGTGTGGAAACCGAGATGACGGTGAAGTTGGCAAAGCTGGGCGTTCGCATCTACGAAGTGCCAATTGGGTATCACGGACGCACCTACGCCGAAGGCAAGAAGATCAGCTGGACCGACGGTATCGCCGCGGTATACCACCTTGTACGCTATCGCTTTAAGGATTAGGTACTCAAGAGCAGGCTGCTCTGAACGGCACGACCCGCTCCAACCCCTCCATTCTAGCCAGCCACATTTTGCCGGTTGGGCTGGTTGGTCTTGGTGAGTGCGCCCACGATGTGGTTCCATGTAACTAACCAGGGGACCATCAGAGAGAAGAACAGCCGGGCGCTCAACAACCGGACTGAAGTCTTTCCGGGGAAGCTTTTCCAGTCGAGTCGAAACGCAAAATAGATTTCCAACAGGAGCACGCACACCAGTGGGATAACAGTGCGAGCCACAAGCGCAACAGCAAGCACCTCCGCAAGGCAGCGCGCCAGATTTCGGAATAGACGCCCTCGCCTGATATTCATAACCCCATCGAGCGTTGCATAGCGCCCAAGATCTCTGAGAGCAGTCTTCAGGGTATGACGAGGCCGATAGTGCGCCTTGGCGCGTTCTGGGAAGGCTGGCTGGACGACTGCCCGGAGGCGTTGATCGAAGAGGCTATCTTCCGTAAGGCTCGTCTCGGGAAAACCGCCGACCCGTTGCCATAACTCTTTCCGAAAGGCCATGGAACGAGCGGTACATGACTTCGTTTGTTGATTTGGGTCCAGCTTAATTCCAAAAAAGGGCGCTGAGGCAATGTCCCAGGTGGTTTGCCAATCAGCGTCCAGGCAAGATCCGCCAAGCACATACTCAGCGTGACCGCTAAGAATAGGTTCCGTAAGGTTCTCCAGCCAGTCGGGACGGTAAACGCAACCGGCGTCCGCACAGGCAATCACCTCGGAGGAGGCAACAGCAATGGCAACATTTCTTCCGCGAGCGATCGGCCCCGGCGACTCTTTCAAACTGCAGCTCGGGTCGCGAATGGCGTTCAGATTTGCGTGAGCCAGGACGTTAGCCTGCAGGCGCTCCCATGTACCGTCCGTAGAACCGCCGTCAACGACGATGATCTCCGCCGGCGCGAGCCTCTGGCGGACGAGACTCGACAGCAGTCCGTCGATGTCATCCGCTTCGTTGAGCACGGTCGCGATTACGCTTACTGCTGACATCCCTACCAGCACCTCAAGTTGAGCTTCGCTGCATTCGTCGCGGGTCTGGCACGCGACAGTCTTGGCATCACAGTGGCTGTGGCTTGGGTAGAGCGGGCCTTCAGAGCGTTTGTGAGAACTCGTTTTGCGTTGCACGGTGAAACAACCGTGCAAAATCGAGCCCCGCAGGGGCGGAATCGCTTTTAGCCCAGGGCGTACCGGGGTCCCCAACGCGCGCCGTTTTTGCGCGTGTTGGAGTGGTCAAGCCCTGGGTAAAGTGGGAAAAATTAACGTGTCCCTTTAGGGACGGCACAATTCTCACACACTCTCTTCAGGCCCGCGTTCGGGTGTTGCAAAATTCCTAGCTTCAGCCCCTGCGGTCAGACGACCTCAATGGCTGAAGCGGTTTTCTTCCCGCGCCCGCACGCGGCGCTGAAGCGCCGCTCTACCCGTACAGGCCGGATACCCCAATCCTGGAACGGCTCTAGACAGATCTTCACAAATAAGTATACCTGTGAGCGGGTGTTGGTTGGCCGTGATGAATGCGTCAGAAGCACGGCCGCAGATTGAAATTGCAGAGATCAGGATTTGTTTTTTTCGGAGGAGCCTGCTCTTGTTAGCTCCCACACTTTGGCGTATTTATTCGAGACGTACACCGCGTGGTAAAGGTGCAGCAGCAGGCCTTCACGGCCATCGAGGAATCCGAGACGAAAAAAATAGTTGTAGATGAACGTCGACATCGGCCGTAAGACGATGTCGAGAAGGCTGAATCCACGATAGCTGCTGGTCACCGCCGCCCTCGCGCCCGCCGAAGAATAGCTGTTCATGTGCGCCATGTAGGAGGACAACGTGGGATACGCATCATGAACCATTGGGTTCTTGAGACGCCCAGTCCTCTGGTCAAACTCCGGTTTCAAAGCGATGCGGGGGTGCGGTTCAGCGCCGGTCATAAATCCACGGCCACGGCGAAAGAGTCGCAGCTTGGGATCGGGATAAAATCCTCCAAACCGCGTCCACTTCCCCAGAAACAGGTTCTTGCGCGGTATCCAATACCCGTTAAGAGCGCCAGGATTGCCGATCACTCCCCGGATTTCCTCCGCCAGTTCAGGGGTAATGATTTCGTCGGCATCCAGCGACAAGATCCAGTCTTGCGTACAGTTCTCGAAGGCGAAGGTTTTCTGCAGCGAAAACCCCGGCCACGCTTTCCCCAACACCTGGGCGCCGTATTGGCGCGCGATGTCGCAGGTTCGATCGGTCGAGCCCGAGTCAACTAGCACGATTTCATCCGCCCAGCGCACGCTTTCCAAGGTTTGGCCGATGATGGCCTCCTCGTTCATGGCGACAATGGCAACCGACAAACCCATAGATGAAACGTGCTCGCTCGCGTCTCAGCCGGTGCGACCCGCTTGGCGGAGAATTCTCGTTTTGGACTGCCGAGTATACAGTATTCATGCAGGGATTTCCGATTCGACTCCATTTGCGATGGAGCTCTCGATCATGAATTCCGTGTTGGAAGATTGAAGATTAAAGATTAAAGATGAAGGGCACTCATGAGAATTCTGGTTACTGGCGGCGCCGGTTACGTCGGTAGTCACGCCATTCGCTCGTTGGCGCGGCATGGACACCGCGTCACCGTGTACGACAATCTATCCACTGGCCACAGGTTTCTTGCTGATGGCTTCGAACTGATTGTCGCCGATCTCGGCGATGCGCCCCAGCTCTCCCGCGCTCTCTCCGATATCGATTTGGTCATGCATTTTGCGGGAAGTGCCTATGTTGGCGAGTCAGTCCTAAATCCCCGAAAGTATTTTCACAACAACGTACAGAATGGCTTGGCACTGGTGAACGCAGCGATGGACGCCGGTGTTCGCCATTTCCTCTTCTCTTCCTCGTGTGCGGTGTATGGCACGCCAGAGAAAGTACCGATTACCGAAGACACTCGCTGCCAGCCCGTCAACCCGTATGGTGACACGAAATTGTTCTTTGAACGCGTCCTCGAGGCATATTGCCGCGCCTATGATTTGCGAGCGGTTGCGCTGCGCTACTTCAACGCCGCAGGAGCAGACGAAAGCGGTGAAATCGGTGAACTACACCATCCCGAAACCCATTTGATACCTCTGGCGCTGGAAGCCGCTGCCGGATTGCGGCCACAGCTTGAACTGTTCGGCAACGATTATCCCACCTTCGACGGCACCTGCATTCGAGATTACATCCACGTCACCGATCTGGCGGAAGCGCACGCGCTGGCGGCGGAATTGCTGCAACGCCAGAGCGGCGGCGCCTTCACTGCGCTGAACCTTGGCAGCGGCGGCGGTCACTCGGTCCAGCAGGTCGTGTCCGCCGTTGAGAAGGTCAGCGGGCGTTCCGTCCCACTCCGCATAACAGCACGCCGGGCCGGAGACCCCCCCAGCTTGGTTGCCGATCCCACGCGCGCTCGACAACTCCTCCGCTGGAGTGCAAATCGGTCCCTGGAGGAGATTGTTGCTTCAGCCTGGAAGTGGCTGCACAGCGGCAGGAGACAGCATGTCAATGCGGGGGCTGCGAGCAGCGGCGAAGGCCCAAAATAAGCCGGAGCGGAATCCGGGCGCGGCAAACAGCTTCATAACCATTCGTCTCATCTCCCGTCTAACCCGCGACAGGAGGCACTATGTTCGACATTCGTAAACATGCAACCTTGGGGACAACGATTCTAGGATCACTGCTTGCGCTACTGTTGGCCACCTCAATCCAGGCGCAGGTCACACAGGATTTCCACCGTACGGTCCCTCTCTCCGCCAAGGGCCGGGTTTCGCTGGACAACATCAACGGCAACGTCGAGATCACCGGCTGGGACCGCAACGAGGTGCAGATCGATGCGGTGAAGAAAGCGCGCGATCAGCAGCGGCTCGATGAAGCTCGCATCGAAGTTAACGCTGCCAGCGACTCCGTGGAAATTAAGACCCGTTATCCGGAGGGCCACACCAACAACAACCCGGCATCTGTGCATTACCAAATACACGTGCCGCAGAATGCGCGCCTTGATCGCATCAACCTGGTCAACGGTTCGCTCACGGTGCAGAAAGTCAGCGGCGAAGTGATTGCCAATTTGGTGAACGGCAAGCTGCGGGTTGACGACCTGGCCGGGCGGGCCGATCTGTCCACCGTCAATGGCGGAATCGAAGCGAACTACGCTTCCTTGAACAATGTCCGCGAGATCAAGCTCAAGTCGGTAAACGGGTCTATTGAACTGGGGCTGCCCGACGCACCGAATGCCGAGGTCAAAGCCAGTACAGTGAGCGGCGGCATTCGATCGGACTTCCCTCTCGAAGTGCACGGCGGATACGTAGGTAAGAACCTCATCGGTAAGCTCGGCAGCGGAGGAACGTTAATCGCGCTGAGTAATGTGAACGGCAGTATTCGCATTGGCCGGGGACGCGGAAGCCTGTAATTTAGTAGTCAGTAGTCAGTAGTCAGCAGTCAGCAGTCAGCAGTCGCCGTGGCTTGCTCTGCTAAGGACTGAATGCTGTTCTTAGTACGGCCCGATAATGCCTCCGATATTGCGCGAGGCCGGCAGCTTCGTCATTGTCGCAAAGGCCTCCACGCCCCAGTATTTCGCAAACACGTCCAGGTACTTGTAACCTGAACCGGTGTTGAACAGCACCACGCGATCGCTGCTTGCGAGAAATCCGCTCTCCAACAATTGCCTGTACGCCGAGAGCGCGGCGCCTCCTTCCGGAGCCGCGAAGATGCCCTCCGCCGAAGCCATCTCCTTCACCCCGTCCATAATCTCGTCGTCACTGACGGCAATCGCCGTCCCGCCGCTCTGGCGCACGATGTCGAGAATGATGAAGTCGCCGTACGCCTTGGGCACTCGCAGTCCGGCCGCCAGCGTATGCGCCCCCTGCCACATTTCTGACGCCGCCTTTCCCTCATGTAAAGCTTTAGGGATTGGCGCGCAACCATCTGCCTGCACGCAAATCATCTTTGGTCGCTTGCCCTTTTCGATCCAGCCCAATTCCTCCATTTCCTCGAACGCCTTCCACATGCCGATCAGCCCGACGCCTCCTCCCGTCGGGTAAAGAATGGCGTCTGGCAAGCTCCATCCCATTTGTTCGGCCACCTCGTAGCCCATCGTTTTCCCACCTTCGACGCGGAACGGCTCCTTCAGGGTCGACATATCGAACCAACCTTCCTGCTCTTTGCGCTCGGCGACCATTCGCCCGCAATCGCTGATCAGCCCATCCACCAGCGTCAGGTGTGCGCCGCTGGCTTCGACCTCCAACCGATTCGCGATGGGCACATCCTTCGGCATGAAGACGTATGCCTCCAGCCCGGCGGCGGCGGCATAGGCGGCCAGTGCTCCTCCGGCGTTGCCTGCCGAAGGCGCAGCCAGCTTGGTGAGCCCATAATGACGCGCCATGGTCAGCGCCGCACTCATGCCCCGCGCTTTGAATGAGCCTGTCGGATTCAACCCATCGTCCTTAATCAGCAGATTAGGATGCTTGCGGCTCGGCAGCATCGGCGTAAATCCCTCGCCCAGCGTCACCGGTTCGGCATCGGGAAGCACCGCCGCGTAGCGCCACATACTCTTCGGTCCAGCCTTGACCGACTCGCGAGACGCGTTCCGTCGAAGCGCCGCGAGATCGTAGCGCACATACAGCGGGCCGCCATCCTCGGAGCAAACGTTTTGTGCTGTCTCCGCCATGAACGTCGCGCCGCACTTACTGCATTCGAAACCGATAATCTTTGCCATGGAATGATTGCCTCGAAAAACCTCGCAGTGTAACACCCATCGCCGCTTCCGCGCAGCGAGGTGCGTTACTCTTGAGTGTTATAATCCGCGCAATTTCCGCCAATCCGATGCCTGAGCCGTCCACCCCGCTGATGCGGCAGTATGCCGCGGTCAAGAAAGAGCATCCCAATGCGCTCGTCTTCTTTCGTCTGGGCGACTTCTACGAACTTTTCTTCGAAGATGCCATGGTGGCGTCGCGGGAGTTGCAGATCACGCTGACCTCGCGCAACAAGGAAAAGGGCATCGCGATACCGATGTGTGGCGTCCCGTATCACTCGGCCGAGAGCTACATCGCCAAGCTGATCCGCAAAGGATTCAAGGTCGCCATCTGCGAACAGATGGAGGACCCGCGCATGGCCAAAACGCTGGTGAAGCGCGAAGTCACTCGCGTGCTCACGCCGGGTACTGCGGCCGACGTGCATCTCGGCTCGGAGGAAAATAATTTCCTCGGCTGCGTGGCGCGGGCTGGAAATGCTTTCGGCTTCGCGGCGTTGGACCTCTCGACCGGCGAATTTCGCGCGACCGAATTTCAGGGCGAAGATGCCGAGCGCAGGGTGCGCGAGGAACTGTTGGTGCTGCGTCCGCGTGAAGTGCTGTTCGCCTCGTCGCTTCCTCTCTTCGATCAACCACACAGCAGTGCCGCTTCGCCCGTGGCGGCATCGGCGCCGCGCATCACGTCGCTGGAAAATGCCTCCTGGGCCGAGACGCCGCTCGACGATTGGGTGTTCTCCCCTGACTACGCGATTCCGCAGGTGGAAAATCATTTTGGTGTGCTCTCGCTGGAAGGATTCGGACTGGCGAACCGATCGGCTGCGGCGACCGCGGCGGGAGCCATCCTGCATTACGTTCGCACGACGCAGCGTGGCACGCTCGATCATGTGGACCGCATTGGTTTCTACGAGCGACAAAACTGTCTGGTGCTGGACGCGGTCACGGTGCGCAACCTTGAGTTGATCGAGCCACTGTTCGCCGGCGCCGCCGACAATGCCACGCTGTTCCGCTGCCTCGACTGCACCATTACCCCGATGGGCAAACGCCTGCTGCGCGCCTGGATGCTGCGGCCTTCGATTGATGCCGGCGAGATCAACCAGCGGCTTGATGCTGTCGAAGGCATGGTGAAGGACGTGGTTGCGCGCGAGGAACTCCGCCGCTCGCTGGAAGGCATTCTCGATCTGGAGCGCTTGCTAAGCCGCGTAACTCTGGAGACCGCGAACCCGCGTGACCTGCTGGCGCTGGCAACATCGCTGGCTAAGCTGCCCACCGTGCGGGTGGCGCTGTCGCACTTCCCAGCGGAGCGCCTCCTGGCGCTGCATTCGCAATGCGACGAACTGGGAGACCTGCGTAACCGGCTCGTGATGTCGCTCGAAGACGCGCCACCGCTGACGCTGGTTGACGGCGGGGTTATCCGCTCGGGAGTGGATGCGGGACTCGACGAGCTTCGCGACCTGAGCCGTAACAGCAAGCGATACATCGCGCAGATCGAGCAGCGTGAACGCCAGCGCACCGGCATCGGTTCGCTGAAGGTCAAGTTCAACAGCGTCTTTGGCTATTACCTCGAGATCTCCAAGGCGAACCTGCACCTCGCGCCGGCGGAGTACGAACGCAAGCAAACCCTGGTCAACGCCGAGCGATTTACCACACCGGAGCTGAAAGAGTACGAGGTCAAGGTACTCGACGCCCAGGAGAAGATGGTGGAGATCGAGCGGCGCTTGTTCGCAGAGTTGCGCACCGCGATTGCCGCCGAGGCGCGCCGCATCCGGCAGACCGCGCTAGCGCTGGCGGAAATCGACGTGCTCGCTTCGTTTGCCGCGCTTGCCGCGAATCGCAGCTATTGCCGTCCCCTGTTTAAAGACGGCGCCGACATCGAAATTGTTGAAGGGCGTCACCCCGTGATCGAGCAGATGGAAATCCCCGGAGCCACCAATCGCTTCGTCCCTAACGATCTCTATCTGAACGGCACAACCAATTCGATCCTGGTCATCACCGGGCCAAATATGGGAGGCAAGTCCACTTACTTACGGCAGGCTGCGCTGATCGTGCTGATGGCACAGATGGGGTCGTTCGTTCCCGCCCGCTCGGCAAGCCTGGGACTGGTGGACCGAATCTTCACCCGCATCGGCGCGGCCGATAACCTGGCGCGCGGGCGCTCGACCTTCATGGTGGAGATGACCGAGACCGCGGCGATCCTCAACACCGCGACCTCTCGCTCGCTGATCCTGCTCGACGAGGTAGGGCGCGGCACTTCAACCTACGATGGATTGGCGATCGCGTGGGCCGCCATCGAATATATCCACGCCAACACCCGCGCCAAGACGCTGTTCGCCACGCATTATCACGAGTTGACGGAGCTGGCTGACCGGTTGAGCGGAGTGAAGAACTATCATGTCTCGGTGAAGGAGAGCGGCGGCGGGATTGTTTTTCTGCGCAAGGTGGAAGAAGGCGCAGCCGACAAGAGCTACGGTATTGAAGTCGCTAAGTTGGCCGGTCTGCCTTCCGACGTAGTGAATCGCGCGCGCGAGGTGCTGGCCGAGCATGAGAGCGCCGAGCGGAACGCGGTCAAGCATCTGGCGCACGATGAAACTGCCGAGACCGCGCCGTTGCAGCTGACTATTTTCACTCCGCTTTCGCAGAAGATTGTGGATCGCATCAAGGAGACCGACCTCAACCGCATCAGCCCCATGGACGCGCTGACCCTGCTGCATGAACTCAAAAAGCAGATGGACTAAGGCGTACCTCCCTGCGTACCTGAATTTCTCCGCCCCAAGCGTTACACTTCCTTATCCCTTATGTCTTCCAGAGGCAGCCTCGAACTTCGTCAGCAGGTCGGTCAACTGCTCATCATGGGCTGCGGCGGGACCGCGATGTCGGCGCGTCTGCGATCCATGCTAGGCACGCTGCATCCGGGCGGCGTCATCCTCTTCCAGCGCAACATCGAGGACGTTGCCCAAACGCACGCGCTGCTGCGCGATGTGCAGAAGGCGGTTTCCACTCCGCTGTTTCTGTGCGTGGACATGGAAGGCGGAACGGTCGATCGCCTGCGCGATGTGATCGCGCCAGCGCCAGCCGTCGCCGAGGTCACAGCCGCAGGTTCGAAGAAGCTCTTCCGCAAACATGGCCGCATCATCGGCGAAGAAGCGCGCGCCTTGGGTTTCAACACCGACTTCGCACCAGCGCTCGACCTTCAGCTTGAGCCATCGAAAAGTGTGCTAGGCTCGCGAACAGTTTCGGCCGATCCTAAAGAGACGATCCAATACGCGCGCGAGTTCCTGCGCGGGCTTAGCGACTGTAAGATTCTTGGCTGCGGCAAGCACTTTCCGGGACTCGGGGAAGCGAATCTCGACTCGCACAACGAACTGCCCGTGATCGACAAGCCTTGGAAGCGCCTGTGGAACGAAGACCTGCTTCCCTATCGTGAGTTGCGGCGAGACTTGCCATTCGTGATGGTGGCACACGCGGCTTATCCGCAGGTTACGGGTGACCGCACGCCCGCGTCGCTGTCGAAGAAATGGATGAGCGAGGTCCTGCGCAAGAAGATCGGTTATCGTGGGCTCATCATAACTGACGATCTCGACATGGGTGGAGTGCTGGCAGCCGCGTCGATCGAGGAGGCTGCGGTCGAGACCTTACGTGCCGGAGCAGACATGTTCCTTATTTGCCAGAAAGAAGAAAGCGTGTGGCGGGCGTTTGAGGCGGTTTACAAGCAGGCCGAGAATGACAAGAAGTTTGCCAAGCTCATCGCGGAGAAGTCGGGAAAAGTGTTGGCGGCGAAAAAGAAGCCGCGCGCCTTGAGGTCGCGTATGGCTGCCGCTCCAACCCGGAAAACCGTGGACAAGCTCCGCCGCAACATCTGGGAGTTCAGCGAAGAAGTGCGGGCCAGCACACTTGCGGCTCGTCTTTGAAGGGGCGCAGCTTTAGCTGCGCCTTATTCCGCAAAAGTAAAAGGCTTCAGCCCTGAGGGAATCCGATTTATGAAGTCTGATTGCACATCGACGACTTCGTTAACGTACATAAGAGGCGAATGCCCTCAGCGGCTGAAGCCGATCCTATTGGCGAACGGCCACGGCACGGCTGAAGCCGCGCCCCTTCAAAACGGTTCCTCGGAGCTTGCGCCTTGATCGTCGCCGGCGTGATGAGCGGCACCTCGGCCGACGGCATCAACGTCGCGCTGGTGCGCATCCAAGGGCGCGGCTTCCGCTCCCGTTTCGAACTGCTGGCGCATTACGAGTTTCCCTATCCGGCCACTGTTCGGCGGGCGATCCTCGCGACCATGAACGCAGGCCGCGCGAGCGTCGCGGACCTTTCGCGGCTGCACTTCCTGCTTGGCGAACTTTATGCGGACGCGGTCCGTGCTGCCCAGCGACGCGCGCGTCTGGAGTGCGAACTGGTCGGTTGCCACGGGCAGACGCTCTACCACCAGGGAAGTCCCGCGCTCTTCCTAGGGCGCCGCATTGCCTGCACCTGGCAAAGCGGCGAAGCGGCCATTATCGCGGCGAAAATCGGGGTGCCTGTGGTTTCCGATTTCCGTCCCTCCGACATGGCCGCAGGCGGCAAAGGCGCACCACTGGTGCCTTTTCTCGATTACGTACTCTACCGCCATCGCCGTTACGGGCGCATCGTGCAAAACCTTGGCGGCATCGCTAATCTCACGGCGATTCCGCCGCGCGCGCTTCCCGAAGCTGTAGTTGCCTTCGACACCGGTCCGGGCAACATGGTGATCGACGCTGTCACCGAGCGGCTGTTCGAGCGCCCCTTTGATCGCAACGGACGAATTGCCGCGCGCGGTAAACCCATCGAGCGAGTGCTGCAACAGTTGCTCCGCAATCCATTCTTCCGCCAGAGGCCGCCGAAGACCGCCGGGCGCGAGCAGTTTGGCCGTGAGTTCGTGCGCGAGCTTTTGCGACTTTGCCGCCGCGCTGACGAGCATGACATCGTCGCCACAGCAACCGCGCTCACCGCCCGTTCCATCGGCATCGCCGTGCGCAAGTTTGTGCTGCCATTGGTCGAGCCGCCTGTACGTTTTCGCGAACTCGTAGTTTCCGGTGGAGGAACAAATAATCTGACCCTGATGCGAATGATTCGCGAAGAATTGGCGCCTCTGAAAATGCGAGTCCGCACCAGCGACGATTTTGGACTCCCCTCGCAGGCGAAGGAAGCTGTGGCTTTCGCGATGCTGGCCTACCAAACTTGGCGCCATCTGCCGTCAAACATTCCATCCGCGACCGGCGCCGAGCGTCCGGCGGTCCTGGGCAAGGTCAGCTATGCGTAGGTTCCTTTTCACCACGGAGAACACGGAGGGCACGGAGAAATTCCAGAGGTCATTTACCACAGAGACCCGGAGGCACAGAGAAGAAAGACCTGAAGTAAGAAACAAATGCAATACAAAGAAGCTTGGGCCGGAACAGAAAGAGTGGCAATTTGGACATCTCAAATCTAATTTTTCTCTGTGCCTCTGTGTCTCTGTGGTTTTGTTCCTCGCCGGTTGTGCGCGCAAGCCCGACCCCAACACACTGGTGATGGTCATTGAGAGCAGTCCGACGAATCTTGACCCCCGGGTCGGGGTGGATGCGCAGTCGGAGAGAATCGACGAACTGCTCTTCGATTCGCTGGTCCGCCGGGACGATCACTTCAACCTACAGCCGTGGCTGGCTGACAGTTGGGAAATACCCAATGCGCAAACCTACATTTTTCATCTGCATCATGGGGTTCACTTTCACAACGGGCAGCTCCTGACGGCGCGCGACGTCAAGTGGACGTTCGATTCGCTCCTCAGCGGTAAAATCCGCAGCGCTAAAACGAGTACCTACGCGCCCGTCGACCGCATCGACGCGCCTGACGACTACACCGTCGTTTTTCACTTGAAGGAGCCGTTTGCGCCGATGCTATGGAACCTCTCCGACGGCGCCATCGGCATCGTGCCTTACGGCAGCGGCGACGACTTTAATCGCCAACCCATCGGCTCCGGGCCATTCCGTTTTGTGCGCGCGCAGATGGACAAGGAAGTGGTGATCGAACGCAATCCCGAATATTGGGCGATGCCAGCCAAGCTGGAGCGCGTGGAGTTCAAGGTAATCCCTGACGCCACTACACGCGCGCTCGAACTGCGAAAGCGAAGCGCCGACATCGCCCTGAACTCTTTGGTCGCCGACACGGTGGTTGCTCTGGAGCGCGGTCGCGATCTCACGGTCACGAAATCGGACGGCACAATTTACGCCTACCTTGCCATGAACTTGCGCGATCCCATCCTGAAGGATGTTCGCGTTCGCCACGCCATCGCGTATGCCATCAATGTGGAGCCTATAATTCATTACTTGCTGCGCGACCAGGCGCGCCCCGCGTACAGCGTGCTGCCGCCCCAGCACTGGGCCTACGATGCCGATGTTGCAAAGTATCCTCACGACCCGGCGCGGGCGCGGCAGATTCTGGATGACGCAGGCTACCGGGCGACCAACGGTATTCGGTTTCACCTCACCATGAAGACTTCCACCGACGAGTCGACGCGTCTGCTGGCGGCGGTGCTGCAGCAGCAACTGCGCGAAGCCGGCATTGCGCTCGATATCCGCACCTTCGAGTTCGCAACGTTCTTTGCCGACGTGACCAAAGGCGCTTACCAGATCCATTCCTTGCGTTGGGTCGGTGGCAGCAATCTCGATCCTGACATCTTCGAACACGTCTTCGATTCCGCCAGCTTCGCGCCTAAACGCGCCAACCGCACCTTCTACTCCAACCCGCGCGTGGACGAGCTGATCCGTGAAGCCCGCAGCACTGTTGACCAGCAGAAACGCAAAACCATCTTTGACGAGGTCCAGCGCATCCTTGCCGAGGACCTGCCGTACATCAACCTTTGGTATCTCGATAACGTGTTGGTGCACACCAACCGAGTGCGGGGAATCGAGCTGAGTCCCTCGGGCAACTACGATTTCTTACGCACGGCGGAGCTGGCGCGCTGAGTGAAACCCAATCTTCAGGACGCGTGTTAACATCGAAATACAGCATTACTGAAGGACTGCAGCAGCTTGCGCATACTTTTCGTCGGTGATATTTTCGGACGCCCCGGGCGCACCATCGTTCACGAGCGCCTGCCTGAATTACAAAAGCAACACGGCGTTGAACTCACCATCGCCAACGGTGAGAACTCCGCCGGCGGCTTCGGCATCACTCCACAAATTGCCGAAGAACTGTTCGAACTCGGCATTGATGTCATCACCACCGGCAATCACGTCTGGGACAAACGCGAGATTATCGATTACCTGAACTCCGCCAACGGAAATGAGGCGTCCCTGGCCCGCCGTGTCCTGCGTCCGGCAAACTATCCGATGGGTTCCCCGGGCTTTGGATGGTACGAGGGGCGCACGCGCAGCGGTGTCGCCTATTGCGTCATCAATCTTCAGGGCCGCGTGTTTATGACCAACAACGACGACCCCTTTCGCTTCGCCGATCAGCTGCTCAAGCAGATCACCGCCAAAGTAATCCTGGTGGATTTCCACGCCGAAGCCACGTCTGAGAAGATTGCGATCGGCTGGTACCTGGAAGGAAGAGTAACGGCGGTGCTCGGAACCCACACCCACGTGCCCACAGCCGACGAGCAGGTGCTAAAGGGCGGCACAGCCGTGCAAACCGACGTGGGAATGACCGGCCCCTACGACGGAGTCATCGGCGTGCAAAAGGAACAAATCCTCGCTCGCTTTCTGACTAATATGCCGGCTCGGTTCGAGGCAGCGACTGCCGACGTGCGCTTGTGCGCAACTCTGATCGATTGCGATTCCACGACCGGGCGTGCAACTGCAATCCAGCGCATCATGCTGCGCCAGGATTAGCGCAGCAGTTGCTAATCGCGGGTCGCTGCATTAGCCTCTTCGCCATGTCCCTCTCCGACGAATTCTGGATGGAGGAAGCGCTTCGTGAGGCGCAACGTGCGCTCGCGCTGGGCGAGGTTCCCGTTGGAGCAGTCGTCGTGAGCGAGGGCCGAATCGTCGGCCGGGGCTGCAACCGTCCTCTCTCTACTAACGATCCCACGGCGCACGCTGAAATTCTGGCGCTGCGCGAAGCCGGAACGGCCATCGACAACTACCGTCTGCTCGACTGCGATCTCTACGTGACGGTTGAGCCCTGCCCAATGTGCGCCGGCGCTATCACTCATGCGCGGATCCGCCGCCTGATTTACGGAGCGGAAGACGCGAAAGCAGGCGCTGTACACTCCATGCTCCAGCTCCTCAATCATCCCAAGCTGAACCACAAGGTCGAAGTCAGCTCAGGAGTGCTGGCCGCACGTTGCATGCACCTGGTGCAAAGCTTTTTCCGGGAGCGGAGGAGTGAAGGCGATAACGATCGATAAGCGCTCACGCGCCGATAGCGACATGGCCTTTTGCCGCCCTGACCAGCGCCAGCGCGGTGAAATCGTTCTGTGCGGGCGCCGCTCGCATGAACTGCTGCACGCCTTCGAGGATCGCGGCAGCCATACCTCTCGCGCTTTCGACCGAGGAGCGCTCCAATTGCTGTTTGACGCGCTCCAGCCCAAACTCTTCCTTCTTGTACGCAGCCTCCACCACACCCCGCGACACCAGAAGCAAGGACGCGCCAGGCTGCAAAGCGGCGATCGGCGCTTCATACGTAGAAGCAGAAAACAGTCCCAGCGGAAGGCCGGTAGCTGGCAATTCGGTGATCCCCGAAGGATCGCACAACAATCCCGGAGTGTGCCCCGCGTTGGCATAACAGATGGTGCCGAGCTCCTCGTTATAGCAGCCCAGAAAGGCAGCACAGGAGCGCACCCCGGCAGCGGCGCGGCGAATGCTGAGGTTCAGTTCCAGGCAGAATTCCATCATGGTATCGGCTTCGTTGATTTCCTCGTCGGCAAATCTCTCACTGCCCAATTTCTGGAATGTCTGCCGTGCCGCCGACACAATCTGCTGGTTCTCTTCGTGACTTCCGGCAACGTCGAGCAAGCCAAACACAACCCGGTTGGGGTTGGCACGAAGGAAATGGTAAAGGTCGCCGCCCACCCGTTGCCCATGAACCATGCCGGCGATGTCGGCGCCGGAAACAGCGGGAAAATCTGCTTGGGTCGGAACAGCGCAGGAAGGCGCTTCGCGCTCGCGTTGAAAAGATAGCTTCATAGAAGGCGGTTAATCATAGCCCAAATCCTACAAATTGCAAGAGCGTTGTCGGGCCCGGTTTTCATCACGGCGGTTTGCTCGTTCTCATTGCGCAACGATGGGCCGGCTGCCTAAGCTTCAAGAAGCTGAGCCAGGAGATGGTGCTCTGTTAGGATTGAGGTTTGATGAGCAGCAACTCTGAAGCAACCCCCGAAGATGTCAAAGGGCCCCTTACGCCCACAATTCCTCAATCCTCAACCACCGCTGGGACAAGCGCTCTTAACCTTAGCAAGACAAGCGAGTTACAAGACCCTCCGCTGCTTGCCGGAACAGCCGCCAAGCACCTGCAGGAGGAGGACGATAGGCGAGATCTGTTTCAGTACCTGCCGGAAACGTACAGCCTGTCGCATCGCCTGCGCAGGCATGGTTGGTCCACGCTCCGCTACCTGACGCAAACCGAAGTGCATACCTATGCCTTCTCGGTGGCGGCCAATGCGATCCTCTCGTTCTTTCCGTTTATCGTCTTGCTGCTGACGCTTATCCGCCGGGTCATTCGCTCCCAGGCCATGTACAACGTGGTGCTGGAACTGTTGCGCGACTATCTGCCGAGCAATAAAGATTTCGTTATCCGCAACTTGCAGTTTCTCGCCAGCGTGAGAGGCCGCGGTCAGGCGCTGTCTTTCGTGATGTTGCTGATCACCTCGACGGGAATTTTTCTTCCGCTGGAAGTAGCACTCAACAGGATCTGGGGCTTCAAGAAGAACCGGTCCTACCTGATGAACCTGGTGGTCTCGCTAGGACTGGCCTTGGCATGCGGTTGCCTGGCAATGCTTTCGATCGCCCTGACGGCGCAGAACCTGAAGATGCTGGGGCTGGTGATTGGCGGCCAGAACTTCGTCTTCGCGGGACTAGGATTCATCGTGATGAAAGCTTCGGCGATTTTGGCTACGATTGGAATCTATTTCCTGATTTACTGGGTACTGCCGCATGGCAAGGTCCCGGCGCGAGCGGTGCTGCCGGCGGCGATCATCACCGGCTTGGTGTCGGAAGCGGCGAAGTACATCTACATCCTGCTGCTGCCGTGGCTGAACTTTCACGAAGTGTACGGTCCGTTCGCGGTTTCCGTGACCCTGATGTTCTGGTCGTTCTGGAGCGGAATGCTGTTGCTAGGCGGCGCGTATTTGTCGGCGGCTGAGCACAGCGCTCGCGTGGAAGCGAGAAGGGCGACGGCGGCCGCACAGCGCTGATTTCTGGCCACCAGCGCTGCGGATTGTGCATCCATTCCTTCATAGTGTACGGTCCATTTGCGGATTCTGTAACCCTGATGTTCTGGTCGTTCTGGAGTGGAATGCTGGTGCTGGGCGACGCGTATTTGTCGGCGGCCGAGCACAGCAGCCGAGTCGAGGCCAGAAGAGCAACGGCGGCGACGCAGCGCTGATCTCTTGCCACTAGCGCTGCGGATTGTTCATCCATTCCTTCATAGGGAGATGAACACTGAATGATCCGCAAATTGAAGTCCGGAGAATACCGGCTCTACTCACGCAAGAAAGACCCCAAGACCGGAAAGCGCCGAAACCTCGGCACGTTCAAGAGCCGCGACCAAGCCGAGGCCCACGAACGCGCAGTGCAATATTTCAAGCGGGCCTGAACGGCGCAGAGGTGTCACTCCGACCGAGCCGCTTGGCCGCGGGTGCAGGAACCTGTTTTTCGCTCGCTTGACAGCAGGTCCTTCGACTCGGTCGCCGCGGCGACCTCGCTCGGATGACAAATTTACTACTTCCCCGCCTTCGTCCACTCATCCACCCAATCGTTCACCGTCTGGTACCACAGGCGGCTGTTCTGCGGCTTCAGCACCCAGTGGCCCTCGTCGGGGAAGTAGAGCATCTTCGACGGAATCTTCAGCCGTTGCACGGTGGTGAACAACTGGAAGCCTTCCGAGACGTCGAGCCGGTAATCAAGCTGGCCATGCACCACCAGGATCGGCGTCTTAAAGTTTGTCGCCGACAGATGCGGCGACCACTTGCGATACATCTCGCGGTTGGTCCATGGAGTGCCCTTGAACTCCCACTCGTTGAACCACAACTCTTCGGTCGTGCCATAGGCCGACTCGGCGTTGAACATGCCATCGTGCGACACCAGGCACTTGAAGCGCGCGGTGTGGCCTTCGATCCAGTTGATCGCATATCCACCGTAGCTGGCGCCCAGAGCGCACTCGCGATCCTTGTCAACGAATGGATAGGTCTTCTCGGCATAGTCGAGGCCCAACATCAGGTCATGGAAGGGAGCGCCGCCCCAATCGCCATTGATGGCGTCGATGAACTTCTGCCCGTAGCCGGTCGAACCGTGGAAGTTGACCATGATCACCACATAACCGTTGGCGGCAAACAGTTCGGGATTCCAGCGATACGACCAGTCGTCGCCCCACGCGCCTTCTGGTCCGCCGTGAATAAGGAACTTCACCGGATACTTCTTGTTGGCATCGAAATTTGGCGGCTTCACCACGAAGCCCTGGACTTTCTCCTTCGCCGCGCCGGTGAACCAGAAATTCTCCAGCGGCTGCATCTGGACGTGTGAGAGGACGAACTCGTTAAGCTTGGTCAGCGACTCCGCCTTTGACAGCTCACATTGCGGAACTGTGTAAGCGTCCGCTGGAAGCTTCGCTAGACCCTTGAAATCGTACGTACAGTATGGACGCTGTGTAGACGCGCTGTAAATCTCATTGGGCGCGGCGATCGACATGCGATCGAAGAGCAGCGTCTTGCCATCGGGCGTTGGCGTCGGGCTGTCATTGAATCCGGCGACGAGTTCCAGCGGCCAGGGTTTCGGATCAGTGACGTTGATCTTGTAGATCGGCGCTTCGCCTTCGTTCTCGGCGGTGAAGTAGATGGTCTTCGAGTCCGGCGACCACGTCATCGAATCGACCCAGCGATCGAAGGTTGGCGTCAGGTCGGTGATCTTGCCGGTCGTGCGTTCGTACAGCATCAGGCGGAAGCGGTCGCTTTCATAGCCGCCGCGCAACTGCGAGCGATAGGCGATGTACTTGCCATCCGGCGAATACATTGGCGTTCCATCGCTGCCCGGGTTGGTTGTGATCCTCTTCGGCGTTCCGCCAGCGGTCGGCACTAGAAAAATGTCGCTGTTCGTGCTGGTGGCTTGCACTTCATCGATGTCGCTGCTGAAGGCGATCTCCTGCCCATCCGGCGAAAATTGATACTGGTCCTGCCCGCCGAGACTGAAGGGTGGCACATCGTGAGCGCCGGGCGTCAAGTCGCGCGCCACGCCTCCATCGGCCGAGACGAGAAACAGGTGGCTGTACTTGCCATCGAAATAATGGTTCCAGTGGCGAAACATCAGTTGGGTGAAGATCTTGGCCTTCACCTGCGACTTGGCTTGCTCCTCGTCGCGCTGCTTATTGCAGGCATCGTCCTTGCAATCGGGATAGACCGATGAGACGAACAGGATGCTCTTGCCGTCGGGCGACCATATTCCGCCCGAAGCCTCGGTTGAGATACTGGTCACCTTGCGCGCCTCGCCGGCCAAGGTACCGCCGACAGAGTCGAAATCTTGAACCCAGATTTGCGAAGCCCCATCGCGCGATGACTCGAACATGACGTGCTTGCCGTCGGGCGAGAAGCGAATACGGTCCTCCCCGGTCCCAGTGACGGGAGTAAGGCGGCGCGCCTCGCCGCCGTTGACGGGAACGATCCACAGATGCGGCTTGCGCGTGTTTTCATCGAAGTTCACGTCCACTGCGCTGAACGCCACCCATTTGCCGTCGGGCGAAACCATGGGCTCGCCGATGCGCTTGAGTTGCATCATGTCTTCGAAGGTAAAGGGGTGCTTGCTCTGTGCCAAGCCGCACAATGAGCAGAATAATAGGAACAACGCGATACGATGTATCATGAGACCTCCCGGCGCGGGCACGGAAAATATGCAGGAATGGGAGTGCGCCCTAAAGACTGGTTAGTCTAAATCACTGGGACGAATGTATGAAACCAGGGCCGAACTTGGGTAGCAGTGCAGTTTGACGCAGCCATTCGTTAAGCCGCAGTCGGGCCGGCCTGACAGCAACCTTCAACCCATACCCCGTGACTGCTGTCACCGACAACGATCTGCGATTGCGCGATACTTAAGGTTAGCATCGGGTCCTTTATCCCGCTTGACAGCAGTCGACTGATCGCGCGAGGAAACATTTAGGCACTCGGTCGAGGCATTGAAATTGGCAGCTAAAGCTATTGGGTAACCTCGGTCCTGAAATCCTGCATCCTAACTTCGCGGAGAACAACCCTATGAGCAAGACGAGTAAAGTACCTTCTCTTATCGTTCTGGCAGCCGCATCCATCGCACTGACGTTTGGCGTTGCTGGATGCAAGAAAAACGACACCCAGCAAACCGGTGCCCAGAATCCACCGGCGCAGACCGATCAGTCGCAGGATCCAGCAGCTGCGGCCAACCTGGCCCCCACGGACGCGACCCAGGCGACGGGTACCAATCAGCAGCAGCCAGCCAGCCAGCCGGCACAGCAGACCTACCAGCAACCTGCGCCGTCGGATCAGAGCTATCAACAGCCTGCTGCCGCGCCGGAGCAGAACTATCCCAATAACGATTACGACACCGGCGATCAGGACACAAACTACGGCCAGCCGGTGCTTCAGGCCCAACAACCCCCGCCACCGCTCCCGGAGTATTCGCAGCCGGAATGCCCTGGCGAAGGCTATCTGTGGACGCCCGGATATTGGAGCTACGCTCCTCAGGGCTATTACTGGGTGCCTGGCGTTTGGGCGCAGCCGCCTCAGGTGGGCTTCCTGTGGACGCCCGGATATTGGGGATTCATCGGCGGCAGGTATCGCTACCACTACGGATATTGGGGCCGGCATATCGGCTACTACGGCGGGATTAACTATGGAAACGGCTACGTTGGCGTCGGTTATCAAGGCGGCTACTGGAGCGGAAATCGTTTCACCTATAACCGTGCCGTCAACAATGTGAACATCACCAACGTTAGCGTGTATAACCGCACCGTAACGAACACGGTGATCAATAACGTCACCATCAACAACACCACAGTTAACCGCGCCAGCTACAACGGGCCGGGAGGCGTCACTCGTAGGCCTCTGCCGGCGGAAAACGCCGCCATGCGTGAGCAGCGCGTTCCTCCGATGACCACGCAGGTGCAGCACCAGCAGGCAGCAGCACAGAATCGCCAGCAGTTTGACTCGGTCAATCACGGGCATCCGGCCGTTTTGGCGGCACCGAAGCCCATCGCGGCAGGCAAACCGGTCGCTCCGGTGATTCCTGCACGTCCTGCTGCGAGCACGCGACCAGCGCCGCAGCAGCGTCCTGCTCCTCAGCCACCGCAGCAGGCTAAGCCTGCTCCGCAGACGCGTCCGGCTACTCAGCCGCAGCAGCAGCAGGCTAAACCTGCGCCGCAGACGCGTCCCGCTACTCAGCCACGGCCACAGCAGCAGGCTAAACCCGCACCTCAGCAGCGTCCTGCTCCTCAGCCACGGCCGCAGCAGCAGGCTAAACCCGCACCGCAGCAGCGTCCTGCTCCTCAGCCACGGCCACAGCAGCAGGCTAAACCCGCACCTCAGCAGCGTCCTGCTCCTCAGCCACCGCAGCAGCAGGCTAAACCCGCACCGCAGCAGCGTCCTGCTCCTCAGCCACGGCCACAGCAGCAGGCTAAGCCGGCTCCGCAGCAGCGTCCTGCTCCTCAGCCACGGCCACAGCAGCAGGCTAAGCCGGCTCCGCAGCAGCGTCCTGCTCCTCAGCCACAGCAGCAGCAGGCTAAACCTGCGCCGCAGCAGCGTCCTGCTCCTCAGCCACCGCAGCAGGCTAAGCCTGCACCGCAGCAGCGTCCTGCTCCTCAGCCACAGCAGCAGGCTAAGCCGGCTCCGAAGAAGCAGCCTCCAGCCGAAGAGAAGAAGCCGCCGCGGTAGCGGCGATCCGCTGCGTTCAATCGCGCAACAGGATGGGCGAAGCTCCGGCTTCGCCTTTTCTTTTTTGTGTGAGGCGCGTGTCCGACGATTGCGGGTGAAAGTTCCTTACCCAACCTTGCTCTCTTGCCCGCAGCGGAGTGCCCGAGCGATTGCATGGGCGGAACCAGTGAGTGGCGGCCTGCATCGAATACAATAGACTCAAGGACTATCCCCTAATGAAGTACTACCTGGTTCCCTCGCGCCTCCTTACATTCTCTTTGTTGTTGCTCACGCTCTGTTTGGTATGCCCGGCAAGGGCGGATGAACGGGGCGAGGGCCCACTTGACCCTTCGCAGCCGACGAACATCACCGTCGAAAAGATCATCCAGAACTTTGCCGCCAAGGAAAAGCTGTTCAAGATTGCGCGTGAGCAATACACGTATCGCCAAGACGTGATGGTGGAAACGCTCGACGGCGACACCGTGGACGGTGAGTTCCGTCAGGTTACAGATGTGCTCTTCGACGATCAGGGCCATCGCATCGAGCAGGTGGTGTTTGCCCCGCAGTCAACCTTGCAGCGCATTTCCATGACCCGTGAGGACTTCGACGACATTCAGCATCGCCTGCCTTTTGTGCTGACCAGCGACGAAATTCCGGAATACTCGATTCTTTACGTCGGCAAGCAAAGAGAAGACGAACTCGGGACCTACGTCTTCGATGTTGCGCCCAAGCAAATCGAAAAGAACAAACGTTATTTCCAGGGGCGCATCTGGGTCGATGACCACGACTTCCAGATCGTAAAGACCTATGGCAAGAACGTTCCCGACATAGGCGTTGGCAAGCATCACGGGGACAACGAGAACCTATTTCCCAAGTTCACTACCTGGCGGCAGCAAATTGACGGGCAATATTGGTTTCCGGTTTACACCAAGATCGACGACGAGCTTCACTTCTCCAGCGGCGACGTTCATATAAAACAAGTGGTGAAGTACACCAACTACAAGCGCTTCGGAGCCAAGTCGAAGATCATCTACGAGGGCCAGGAAATCTCGAAGGATCAGCCGCAGTCGGGCACGCCGCAGCCCAGTAAGACGCCGCCACCTCCGAAGCAGTAGAGCGGCTATTCGCTGAAGGCTCCTTGAAGGGCGACGTTCGGGTAGGCCGGGCCTTTAGAGTGTGTGTGAGAACCTCTGTCGTCCCTACGGGACTCGGATCTATCTCCCACTTTACCCAGCACTCCGCCTCCGGCTCCGTGCTGGACCAAACTGAGCCGCGCCTACGGCGCTGGATTTTCCGCTAGCAAATTCCATTGGCAAATACCAAGTTCCGTTCTCACACACGCTCTTTAGGCCCGCATCCTCAGTAGAACAGGTACTTGCGCCACTTGGAGTCGGATCGCCCCATCATGCGCATGATGTGGCGGCTGGTATGCAAGTTGAAAGCGCGTGGCTCGCGCATGAGTTTCATGCTGGCTTCGTGCGGCAGCAGATTGCCCTTGCGGCGATTGCAGGAATGGCAGCAGGCCACCAGGTTTTCCCATGTCGAAGCGCCACCTCGCGAACGCGGGATGACATGATCCAGTGTCAACTCGCCGGCGGCCAGGATTTTTCCGCAATACTGGCAGGTGTTGCGGTCGCGTAGCAGAATGTTCTTGCGCGAGAGGGCGCGGGTCTGGTGCGGGATGCGCCGGTATTCCAGCAGACGGATAACGGAGGGCACGTGCATGGCGATACGCGCTGCATGCAGATAGTGTCCGTTGGCTTCTTCCATCATGGCCACACCCTTCAGCACAAGAATGACGGCGCGACGTGCGGCACAGACATTGATGGGCTCGTAGGACGCATTGAGTACCAGCACGGGTGCGTGCATCGCCGTCCACTGCGGCGGCTCATCACCGGCGACACGGGCGTGCTGCATACATCCGGCAAGCGACTTGCCGTATCGCGACGCTGCACTCTGGGCCGACATGGACATACCCGGTTATACCGAAGCCGTGACTGCCACTGCTTCGATTTCCTCCTCATCTCCATGATTGACAGCTTTCAGTGTAGCCGCAGCCTGAAAAGCGCGGGCCACGGTTGCCGCCCAAACTCGTTCTGCGCCCGCCTGCTTCAGCATTCGGGCGCACTCCGAAAGCGTGGTTCCAGTGGTCATGACGTCGTCCACTACGATCACCTTACGGCCTTCAACACGACGCCGGTCTCGAACGCGAAAGGCATCGCTCACGTTGGCGATATGCTGCTCGCGGCTGAGCCCCACTTGCGAAATGGTCGCACGCTGACGAACCAACACTCCCGTCGCTACCTCAATCGGTTGCGGTAAGCGCTTTACCGCGGCACGAGCGATCAGCTCTGCCTGGTTGAACCCCCGCTCACTGCGCTTGCTCTTGTGCAGCGGAACCGGCACGATCAGCGGAGTGGCGCCGCCGCAACCGGGGAGAAGTTCCGCGATGGCGCTGGCCAGCATTCCGCCCAGCACCGGCGCGACCGGCAGAACGCTCTCGTATTTAAGCAGATGCACCAGACCGCGAAGGCCGCCTTCGTATTCCCCGAAGGAGACGGCACGCGCGAACTCTGGCTCACAGTCACGGCAGTTCTGGCAGCGGCCATCGCCCATCAGCAACTGCGCGCTGAACAGGCGATCGCCGCAAATCACGCACTGCGGTTCGCGCACCGGCGTGATGGCGGCAAGACATTCAGGGCACACAGGAATCCGGGAAATGTTATTGAGTGGCGTGTCGCAGAGCCTGCAATCGGAAGGGAAAAGGACGGAAAAAACGTTGCGCAGGAGGGCTTGCAAAGGCGCGAAAGCTACGGCACGTTGCTGGGCGCGCTCACTTCGCCGGCCTCGCTTTAGCGTCTCACGACTGCTGAAGACGACCCTCCAACCTTCCGATCGCGCGCCAATTCGGCGCACATCGGGAAACCGTCGCCGGTGCCTCCGGGTGCCAGAGGAGCGATGGTTGACGCTCGTCCGATCACCCCAACGAGCTAGACTCGTCGGGGACCCTGATCCGGTCCCGAAGCACCGTGACCCGACAGTATAAGAGCTTCGATGCGCAACGCGCAATGCCGGAGAAGGTTCCGAACAATAATTTCACCGATATTTCATCGCTGGTCGCGTTCAATCCAGCGCCCTGAACCGCGACCCCGGCCATGCGCACTTGTAACAAGTGCCACTGGCATGCTAACTTGCGCGGTCGCCCCTTTGCTGCGCCGCGCGAGGTCTTCATAAATGAGTACTACCATCAGCACGCCACAAAAGAAGTTCCGTTCCTACGTTCCCGACGATACGACGATGCCGGAGTTCACGCTTCGGGCCGTGCTTCTCGGCTTGATCCTGACGGTGATTCTGGGTGCGGCCAATGCCTATCTTGGCTTGCGCGCCGGCATGACTATCGCTGCTACCTATCCCGCTGCCGTTATCGGCATGGCGGTGCTGCGTATCATGAAGGGTTCAATCCTGGAGGAGAACATTGCACGAACTGTGGGCTCGATCGGCGAGTCGGTGGCGGCGGGCGCGATCTTCACCATCCCGGCGTTCGTCCTCTCCGGCGCGTGGCCGGTTTTTGACTTTGAGCACGCTTACTGGAAATCGTCCATCTTGATGCTGGTGGGCGGCGCGCTAGGCATTCTTTTCGTGACCCTCCTACGTCGCGTGATGGTAGAGGATCCCGAGCTTCCCTTCCCCGAATCGGTAGCCGCCTCGCAGATTCACATTGCCGGGCAACAAGGTAGCCGCGCAGCAAAGATTCTGTTCGGCAACATGGGTTTCGGCGGCATCGTGTACTTGCTCGGCCAGTTCAGCCTGTTCAGCGTGAGCCGTGACTTCATCGTCAACGTCGGCAACCTCGGCACCAGCTTTGTCCGCATGGGCCGCAGCGCCACGGCGGCAAAGCTGCCAGTGGGAGCAGTGACAACGATGTCGGCGCCGCAAATTAGTCCTGCGTATCTTGGCGTGGGCTACATCATCGGACCCAGGCTGGCGTCGCTGAACTTTGCCGGCGGCGTCATCGCGTGGGGCTTGCTGGTTCCGCTGATCTTGTTCCTTGGCGGTCCGAACCTGGTCGCTCAGTTCGCCCCTGCGGGCACGATCCTTCCGGATAGCAAATTCTGGACCGAGCAGGCCGGGACCGTGTGGGGCTTCATAGTGCGCCCGATCGCCGTCGGTGGCATGCTGGTGGGCGCGTGCTTCACGCTGTTTCGGATGCGCAAGAGCCTGGGCTCGGGCATGGCGCGAGCTGTCTCCGACTTGAAGAAGTCGGCCGCCGCGCATGCGGGCACGGCCCGCACCCAACGCGACCTGAACGCCAAATTTGTATTTAGCGGATTACTGGTCGTGCTGATCAGCATGGTCTTTTTGTACAAGAGCTACGCGAATGCGTGGAATGCAGGCATGGTCGCAGCGATTGTGATGCTCATCGTCGGCTTTTTCTTCGCGGCTGTCTCCGGGAACTTGGTGGGCCTAATCGGCTCGTCGAACAACCCTATCTCCGGCCTGACTCTGGCGGCTCTGGTGATCGCCGCGCTGCTGATGGTGCTCATGGGCGTCTCAGGAATTCACGGCGTCGCCGCGGTGCTTGGCGTGGCCGCTGTCGTCTGTATTTCCTCCGCGGTGGCTGGCGAGATGCTCCAGGACTTGAAGGTGGGACACATCCTCGGCGGCACTCCCAGCAAAATGCAGATTGGCGACTTCATGGGCGTGACGGTCGCCAGCTTCGCGCTGCTTCCGGTACTGTTGCTGCTGAATCAGGCCAATATCAATAGCGGTGGCACAGGCTTTGGAGACCGCCAGCTTTCTGCTCCTCAAGCCGGCCTGATGGCCATGCTGGCCCGCGGTATTGTTGGCGGCGAGATGGCATGGCCGCTGATCGTTGTCGGCGTCTTGATGGGCATTGCCCTAATCATGATTGAAGTCAAGAGTCCGATGCTATTCGCCGTCGGCATGTATCTGCCGCTGGAGACAACTTTCGCCATCTTCCTGGGCGGGGTGATTCGGTGGATCACCGACAAAATCCGCGACAGCAAGGACTTTAACGATGCGCAGAAGGCCCGCGTGGAAAATGCCGGAGTGCTGACCGCTTCAGGGTTTATTGCCGGCGAGGCACTCATGGGGATTGTGATCGCCGTCTTCAAATACAAAGAGTGGCACCTGCCGGTTATCTTCCAGCACCCGAATGTGGTTTCAGGATTTATCGTACTGGTGATTCTTGCTGTGGTTATGATTCGCGTGCCGCTAGCCAATGCGGGCCGACCGGACGAACCGGCGCCGCCGACCGCGATTATGTAGGTCAGCGTTATCGGACGGCTTTGGGGCCTATGTAGAAGAATCACTTCTGAAGCCAGGTCTCGCTGTCACCGCCGGACGCTGCAGGGAGCAGTCCCGCTCACAGGACGAAAGATGATAGCCCACCGCTTCAGCCGTGGGTGAGAGGGTTTTGAAAGAGCGGAGTGCCTCGGGCACGGCACATGAAAGGGCCTTGTGCGGCGTGTGCCGTCCCCAGGGGGCTCGGTCTTCAAACCTCAGCTGCCCCAGCGCTGAAACGCTGGGCTATCGTCTTTCGCGCCCAAGGCGCTCGGGCGCTGGCACTTCGAATCTCGTCCGTCTTGAGTTCACGTCTTAATAATGCTCACTTAAACGGATAATGAGACGATGAGTCAACACCCCTGAAGCGCGGCTGCAGATCCGCACATTTCATTGAGCAATGGCCATCGCCTCCAATCTTTCCGCTATTCACGATCGTATCGCGCGCGCCGCCCAGCGCGCGGGACGGAATGCGAGCGACATCGCGTTGATGGCGGTGTCTAAAACGCAGCCCGCAACCAAAATCATCGAAGCCTATGAAGCCGGCCAACGCTTGGTCGGCGAAAACCGGGTGCAGGAATTCTCCGAAAAGATAGGCGCTCTTGCGAGCCTGCGCGACGCCGAGTTTCACATGATCGGCCACCTGCAATCGAATAAAGCGCCGAAGGCCGCCGAACTGTTCCACGCGATTGATTCTCTAGACTCGGCAAAGCTGGCAGAACGGCTGAATGCTGCTGCCGAGAAGCTCGGCAAGACGCTCGACGTGCTGATCGAGATTAATGTTGGCGGCGAAGCGGCCAAGAGTGGCATCGCACCTGATTCTTCCGAACTCGAACGTATTCTCACCGGCGCTCCCACCTGGAAGCATCTGCGTATTCGCGGACTGATGACCGTGCCCCCGTTCACCGAAGATCCCGAAGGAGCGCGGTCCTACTTTCGGCAGCTCCGCGAATTGCGCGACCGTCTCGCTGGCCGCGATCTGCCGTCGATCAACCTCGATGTACTTTCCATGGGCATGTCCCACGATTTCGAAGTCGCCATCGAGGAAGGCTCGACTTGCGTGCGCGTCGGTACCGCGATCTTTGGGACGCGTTCAAAACCATGATTTCCATCCGCGACACGCCATCCGGCGCAACTTTTCAAGTGAGGGTGCATCCTCGCGCCAGAAAGAACGCCATCACCGGCGAGGCTGGCGACGCACTGAAGCTGGCCTTGACTGCACCTCCAGTGGAAGGCCGCGCTAACCAGGCTTGCATTGAATTTCTGGCTGAAGTTTTGAATGTGCCGCGTTCGTCGGTTACGATAGCCGCCGGGGAAAGCAGCCGAAACAAAGTGATTCGCGTGCGCGGGCTCGCCGCCGCAGAAGTCGAAGAACGGCTGCTGAAGAAGTCAGTAGCCAGTAGTCAGTCATCCAGCCGGCCAATAACTGGCAACTGACTACTGGCAACTGGCTACTTCTTCAATGAGGAGAGCATTTTGAGCTTTGCGCAGCGTTGGCGCGACATTCGCGTGGGCTTCGAGCGTCCCTTCTGGGTCGCCAACATCAGCGAGTTGTTCGAGCGTCTTTCCTATTACGCGGCGTTCGCCTCGCTGGCGCGCTATCTCCATGAAGTCCTGAAGTTTCCCACGGAGCAGACCGGCACGCTCACCGGATTCTTCGGTGGGCTGGTATGGTTTCTGCCGGTGTTCGGCGGAACTCTCGCCGACCGCATGGGCTTCCGCCGTGCGCTTTCGCTGGCTTATCTGATCCTGAGCTGCGCCTACTTTCTGTTGGGATCAGTAGGAGCGCCCTGGCTCGCCCCGGTGCGCGACTCCGTGCCGCTGGTTGTGCTGGTGGCTTTCGTGTTGGCTCTTCCGGCGCTGGGAGTCGCGCTGGTGAAGCCCAGTGTCGTCGGTACCACGGCACGCGCCTCGAAGGAAAACGTCCGCTCCATCGGCTACTCCATCTATTACACGCTGGTAAACGTGGGCGGAGCGGCCGGCCCTTATGTTGCGTCCTACGTGCACCAGCGTATGCGCGTAGAGAACGTCTTTCGCGTGGCTGCGTTGAGCGTCTTCCTGATGTTCCTCGGCGTCTTGCTATTCTTCCGGGAGCCGCGCCGCACCGAGGAAGTTGAAACCACCAGCCTCTCCCAAGCCGCCAGGAATTTCTGGACCGTCATTACCAATCCCCGCTTCATGCTGTTCCTGCTGATCTTCACGGGTTACTGGATTGTCTATTGGCAGGAGTTTATTACGTTGCCCCTTTATGTTCACGACTACATCAATCCCCACACCGACACGGAACTCTTGCTCGTGACCGGGCCCCTGGTGGTGATTACGCTCACGCTGGTGATCAATATCCTGACCCAGAAGATCCCCGCCTTCAGCGCCATCATCATCGGCACATTGATGGTCGCCCTGGCGTGGATCATCCTCATCGTCAGACCAACCGTAACCGGGGTTATCCTCACACTGATTGCAGTTGCACTCGGCGAGATTATTCAATCGCCTCGCTACTACGAATACATTTCCCGGCTCGCGCCCTCCGGACAACAAGGGACCTACATGGGATTCGCCTTCCTGCCGTTGGGCATCGGCTCACTCATAGGCGGGAAATTCGGCGGATTTCTCATCCACTACTTCGGCGAAGTGAAGCATCAGCCTGGAATGATGTGGTGGGTGATTACGGGGGTCGGCGTCCTCACCGCAATTCTGCTGTGGATTTATGACAGGTTCGTGCTGCCGCAACCAGCGGGAGATCCCAAGCACGCAGCGGCCGGCTGATCGGCGGGCCTCGTCCGAGGCGATCACGTCACTGTTTTGTGGCGTCCCTATAGGGTAAGTTTGATTCTTTACAGCCGATAACTCCGATGAAAAAGACTCCGGCCTATATCGCCAAACACATCTGCACCGTAATCAAGAACGGCGGCTCTGCGCCACATACGGAGGAAGTTCAACGCTTTTTCAAGCATGAAGTTCATTCGCGCGGCTGGTACACCGGCGAGCTGCGCAAAGTCGCGGTGCGATTTCGCCGGACGATCATCGCGGAAAATGGAGTGCCTTTCCTGTTGCAAGTTGCCGATCAGCTTTTTCGCGGCGAAATTTTGGAAGAAAAAATTTTAGCCGTCGTCATGCTTCAGGGAATCGTGGGGGAGTTCGGCAAGGCGGAGTTCAAGTTGTTCGAGAGTTGGCTCGACCGCATCAGCACATGGGCCGATCACGACGCGCTGGTGCATTACCTCATCGGCCCCATGATCGCCGCAGACGCAGCATACTTGTCGCGACCACCTCGCTGGGCCAAGGCACGCAAGCGCTGGCATCAGCGTGCCGCGGCCGTAGGTCTCATCCACAGCGCTCGGCAGCACAAGACCTTCGGCGCTATCCAGCGCGTCACCGAGAGGCTGCTGACGAGCGACGACGACATGGTGCAGAAGGGGCTGGGCTGGCTGCTGCGCGAAGCCGCCAAGGCGAACCCAAGACAGACCGTCGACTATCTGATGACGATCCGCGGTCGAACGCCGCGGTTGGTGTTGCGAACCGCCTGCGAGACCCTGCCGGCCGCCACGCGAGCGCGCGTGTTAGCCAGGAACCAATCGAAATCAGCGACGGCGGGAAGAATTTGAATTTTCATCACAGAGACACAGGAAGCAATTAGCAATTAGCAATTAGCAATTAGCAATTTGGCTCTTGGGCCTCGGCACTCAGCCGTGATTGGTCGGTATCCATCCGTGAACTCCGCGGTTGCTTTTGGGCTTTTGATTCTCTGTGTCCTTCTGTGCCTCTGTGGTGAAAACATCCCAGCAACAGCACTCTCGTTTACAATAGAACACGCATGAATCTCCCCGATATTCAGGCTGCGCTGCGCGACAGCCACAACGATTGCTGGCTCTTCTACGATCACCATCACCGCGATGCGATTGCTTATAGCGTGTTGGGCCTGCCACAAAAAATGATGGTCACCCGCCGCTGGTTTTACGTGGTTCCTGCCACTGGCGAGCCAGTAAAGCTGGTGCACCGCATCGAAAGCCATCATCTCGACTCGCTGCCGGGGAAGAAGCTGGAATATTCGGCATGGCAGGAGCTGTGGCAAAACCTCGAGTCGATGCTGAAGCCCTACAGCACGGTGGTGATGCAGTACTCGCCGAACAACCAGATTCCCTACATCTCGCTGGTTGATGGCGGCATGCTGGAATTGGTACGCAGCTTCGGCAAAGAGATTGTTAGCTCGGCGAACCTGGTGGCGCGCTTCGAAGCCACGTTGACTGACGCGCAGATCGCGACCCACTTCAAGGCCCGCGATGCGGTGGACAAGATCACCGCCGCCTTCTTCCCGGAGATGGGACGGCGCGTACGCAGCGGCGGGACTCACGAATTCGAAATGCAGCAATGGGTCATGGAAGCTTTCCAGCGCGAGAACTTGACGACCGACGATCCGCCCATTGTAGGCGTCAACGCGCACAGTGGTGACCCGCATTACGAGCCTACGGCAGCAACGTCGGCCCCGATTCGCGAAGGCGACTTTGTGCTGCTGGATCTCTGGGCAAAGACCAACGATCCCGATGGGGTCTACTACGACATCACCTGGACGGGCGTGATTGGTAGCCCCAGTGACAAGCAGCGCGAGGTATTCGAGATCGTGCGCGACGCCCGCAACGTCGGCATCGACAAGGTCAAACAGGCCTTTGAGGCGAAGCAGAAAATTCAGGGCTGGGAAGTGGACGAAGCGGTCCGCGGCTATATCGCCGGCAAGGGCTACGGGAAGTACTTTATCCATCGCACGGGACATTCCATTGGCCGCGACATTCACGCCAACGGCGCGAACCTGGACAACCTCGAGACCAAAGACGATCGCGAAATTCTGCCCAACACCTGCTTTTCGATCGAACCCGGAATCTACCTGCCGGAATTCGGGGTACGCAGCGAAATCAATATGATGATCCGCAACGGGAAGGGCGAAGTTACCGGCCGCGTGCAGAACGAGTTGGTACTGGTCTGATGGCGAATCCGCAGAATACCGCTACCGTGGCCCAGCGTCCTAACAAAGCTTCCGCTAAAAGCGACCATCCGCTGGCGATCATTGCTCCGATCGCGGGATGGCTCTTTCCCGGCCTCGGGCACTTCATTCAGCGCCGCTGGATTCGGGGGTTGTTGCTGATGTTAGCGGTGTTGGTGATGTTCTTCGCCGGGCTCGGCATGCAAGGCAAGGTGTACTCGCTTAACACCGGTGACTTGCTCGACATGCTGGGATTTGTCGGCGATTTGGGCGCCGGGGCGCTCTACTTCATCGCCCGAACCATGGACTGGGGAATCGGCAACATTCATCGCGCTGTGGCTGACTACGGCACCAAGTACATTGTGGTGGCAGGATTGCTGAATGTGATTGCCGCGGTGGACGCTCACCACATTGCGATCGGCAAGAAACCATGACCTTCGAACTCTCTCACTTCAATGCCGCCCTGCTGTTTGCGCTCTGTGCCTCCACGGTATTCGGCATCACGCAACGCAATACCCCGCGCGACATGCTGCGCTACGGCGCATACTGCTTTGCCCTTTTCGTTGGCGGGGTCATTGTCGCGGCCTGGGCCATGTGGCTGATTAAACGTTAGCTAGTTGCCAGTAGTCAGTTCGAAAGTCACAACTGAATACTGGCAACCGGCAACTGACAACTGCCTCTCACCCTTCCCACACAAACGCATCAAACACCCGCAGTTCGACGAAGCCCAGCCTCCTGTACAGATCTACCGCGCGATGGTTGGCTTCGGTCACGGTCAGTGACAGCAAGCTGAAATTGCGGTTGCGTAGCGAGTGACAGGTGCTGGCAATAAGGCTTTCTCCAATGCCCTGTCCCTGGTACTCCGGCACCAGGCAAACTTGCGTAACGTGCCCCACGTCATCTTTCACCCGTGAGCAAAGAATCAGTCCGATCAGGGCATTGGATGGCCGATGAATGGCAACGAACGAAGAGTCCAGGTCGAAGACGCCACAGCCGGGAAATCGCACAATGTTATTCAGGAAGCGGTTGGAACCGGAGTTAGTGCGGTACTGGTCATTAATCTCAGAATCGATATGGGCGCGATAGGCGGCGGTGATAACGCCAGCTGCCGGCTGATAGTCCTGCTCAGCCCAGCGGCGCACCAGGATATCTCGCGGCAAGCATACTGGCGGAATCGGCGGAGCATCGGCGCCCCGCAAGTGCAACGCGAGGAATAGTCTCCGGTAGCGCTGAAATCCTGCGGAAACAAGGTTGCCGGTGAGTTCTCCCGCCTGATGGGTCAGCAACTGCGCTTCTACGCGGACAATACCCGGCGACTGCTGCAGAGTTGAGATTACATGTTCCACCATCTGAAGCTCGATCGCGCGTGCATCGGGGCGGCGCGGCGAGACGAAGAGATCACCCACTACCCCTTTGCTACCTTCATACACGAAGAACGAATAACCTACGATGCTTCCCCGCTCGACGGCGGCGTACCCCGGCAGGATCTTGGCGTCGACGTAACGCAAGATCATGTCCGCCGAACCGCGATAGTCCCAGGCGAGCAATCCACCCCAGACTTCGACCTCTCGGTCGAGCAGGGGACGCAGGTCGTCAGAAGAGAAGTGCCTGAGGTCGAGAATCTCCACGGAACTCAGCCAAGGCGGCCGACGGTAATTATCAACGGCTCTATGGGCTGCGGCCATACCTGAGTCAGTCTAGTGCGGGTTGGCGTCTGAGGCAAACCTTAAACGTACGGGCGGGGTTGTCTGCGGAATTCGCCAACCAGAAAATTTTGTGCGTGGCCGCCATCGTTTTTCCAGCAACTATTCCTGGCTAGCTCGGGGGCTGGAATCCAATAAGAAAGGGAACTATGCGTCGACCTCAGCGGCTAAGGCCGTCCTTCTTTGTGCAACGGTACGCGGGCCTTACAGGCCCGCACTACGCATACCAGCGGATACATCAATCCTGGATCAGCCCGGCCTCAGGGCTTCACCTCGCCCGACGCTTTTCCCAGCACCACATAAAAATCCAAGTGCTGCGGTGCGAAGCCGCCGACACGCGTGACGCTGCGTCCGGGTAGGCGGTATTCCAATTCCTTCTGGACGCCGGTGGCGGCCACAACCAAATGATCGAAGGGTGGGACCTCATTGTTTTCGTAGCTTGCGATCGGCTGGTCAAGGTAGAACCCCAGGCCGTATCTCACGCTGGGAGGCACATCATAAACCGCAACGCTTGGGATTTGTCCGAGCACGCTCTCGTGAATCGCCGCCTCGACGGGGCGGACCGATTGCAATAGATTGACGATCGGCGCCGTGCCGCGCAATAACAGCGCAAACGCGATGACCACCGGAACCAGCGTGATGAACCGCAACACGCGATAGCCTTGCATGCGCATGCTGAACCAAAGAGCGACGATCGCTGTAACCCCGAGGGCCGCCGCGACCATAATGACATTTCGTGGCAGGGCCAGCTTCAATAGTTTGAACGGCACGATGAGCGCTGCCACCAGCATGGCCGCTGATAGCAGGGCATGCAGCATTCCCAACCACGCGCTCGGCTTCTCTGCCTCCTGTTCGCGACGCCAGACAAAGTTTGCCAGCAAAATCGTACCGGCTGGAATTGCGGGAAGAATATATCCCGGCAGCTTCGACTGCGACAGCGAGAAAAACGCCACCGGCAGCAGAAACCACAGAGTGAGATACGTACGGAGATCTTCCCCGCCGGCGGGTTGCTGTAGCGAAAATCGCCAATCGCGAATGGCATCAACCAGCGCGGCCACAACAAAGACCGTCCAAGGCACCAGCGCCAGCAGTGCCACCGGCAGGTAAAACCAGAAGGGCTGGGCATGGTGATAAAGGTTGGTGCTAAAGCGTTCCACGTTGTGCTGCAAAAAGAAGGTGCGGAAGAACTCGGGATTGGCGCGCTGCACCGCAACAAACCAGGGCAGGGTGACCGCGAGATACAGCAGGATTCCAGCAGGCCAAAGGGTGCGAACAATCAATCGCCAATCATGTCGCAGCGCAGCAAAGGCCACGATGATCAACCCGGCAAGCAAAACGGCAACCGGACCCTTGGCCAGGGTCCCGAGCGCGGAGAAGAGGTAGAACCCCAGGAGCCAGCCCCGATTCTGGTTGGAATACCATCCATACCAGCTCAGCATTGCGGCAGTGAACATCGCCGTCAGAGGCATGTCGGTGGAAGCGCTCCGCCCGAACCCAATCATGATGGCTGAGGCTGCGGTAATCAACGCAGCATCAAGCTGCATTCCCCGGCGAAAATGGCGGGCCCAGACGTAGACGAAGAAGATCATCAGCGAGCAAAGGATTGCAGATGGCAGGCGTGCCGCCCAATCGCTTATCCCTCCGGTCGCCTTATATGCCAGCGTGGTGGCCCAGTAATAAAGCGGCGGCTTTTCAAGCCAGGGCTGACCATTCAGAACCGGAGTGACCCAATCGCCGCGTTGCAGCATTTCGCGCGCGATTTGCGCATAGCGGGGCTCGTCAGCGCCGACCAAGCCGATCACCTGAAGGCCGGCGAAAAACAGGAATCCGCAGAATGCGATAAGTGCGAGAAGGTCGGTGGAACGGCGGGTGCGTTCCTCGAAGATGCGGTTTTGTTTCAAGGCTCGATCCGTTCGCCTGGCGAGAGCTACTGCACCACCGCGTGGTAACCGCGAATCTGAAATTCCGCCAGTAGACGCCGGGTGGCGGCCGACAATGGGCCCGGCATCGCGCATCCGCTGGCGCACTCGTGACCACCACCGCCAAAGTGCTCGGCCACCGCGGCTACGTTGACCGCACCCTTGCTGCGCAGGCTCACGCGGAAGCTGCCGTCGGGCTGTTCCCGAAAGAACAATGCGACTTCGATGCCTTCGATGGCCAGCGCGTAGTTGACTAATCCTTCGCAATCTTCTTCGTTGGCCTGGCAGCGTTCTACGGTAGCGCGATCCACGTGCATGCAGGCCAGACTGCCGTCCCGCTGAAGGCTGGTGAGGGCGGCTCCCAGCAGACGCATCTTGGAGAGCGGGTTCGAGAAGTACACGTTATGGGCAATCCGGACCGGGTCAGCGCCACAGCGCACTAATTCCTTTGCCAGGGCGAAGGTCCCCTCGTTGGTTCCGCTGAAGCGGAACGAACCTGTGTCGGTAAGTACCGCGGTATAGAGACAAGTGGCTACTTCGGGTGAGATCTGGACGCCGGCCTCGCGCGCCAGGCGGAAGATCATTTCCGCGGTTGCGCAGGCGCTGGGGTCGATCCAGTTCACGTCCGCGAAAGGGCGGGCGGTCGCATGGTGATCGATGTTGATGAGGTAGTGCTGCTCCAGGCCAGCCAGGCGCGTACGCTGTACGCTATCGCATTCCAGGATGATGACGGCCTCGGGTCGGGGCGCGTTCTCGGTGGTTTGTAGCACTGAATCGCTGAAGGGCAACGGGCGGTAGATGCCCGGCACGCCATCGCTGAGGACGACGTTCGCCTGTTTGCCCATGCTGCGCAGAATCTGGCAGCAGGCCAGCGCCGACCCGACGGCATCGCCATCTGGCCGGGCGTGCGACGTGAGAATGAATTTCTGCCTTCTGCCGATCTGATTCAGAACTTCGTCAAGCATCCTAATGGGCCCGACCTCGAACCTAACGCTTCCTTTTCTGAATACGATGCAACAACTCTTCGATCCTGCCCCCGTATTGGTCCTCATGGTCGAGCACGAAGATCAACTCCGGGGCTTGCCGGATAGCCAGACGGCCCACCAACTGATGCCGAATGTAGCCGCCCGCCGCGTTCAAGCCTTTGAGGCTTTGCTCTACCTCGTCCTCGTCTCCCGCGACTGAAATCAACACGCGGGCGGTCTTGCCATCGGGACCCAGTTGGACCTCGCTGACGCTGACCAATCCAATGCGAGGATCGCCCAATTCCCCTTCCACCAGGGCGACAATTTCTTCCCGCAGAGCTTCTGCCATACGGCCACGATGGTATTTCTGTCCCCGGTTCTCCATTGCCTTCTATTCTGCCAGCCGAAAATAGGGGAACGTTAGAGGATACGCCAACCTGTCAAGCCAGCGGTGATAACGATCACGGTTCCTCGGTCGCACGTCCGCCAAATTCCGCTTCACTCAAGAAATCAAGAAACGAATCGATGACTTCGCCGCCGCTGTTATTGGCTGTGCGCACTGCATGCCGTTCCACATTGCGCATCAGGCCTTCCAGATAATCGCGCGAGTGCGAAATGCCGACCACGCCCAAGGTGGCCCGCTGCCAGGCTTCGCTCGGGTCAAGCTCCGCGACGGAGACGTTGAAGTGGGCCCGCAGCCCATCCTTCACGCTGCGCACCACCTGCCGCTTGTCTTTGAGCGAGTGCGCGCCTTCAATGCGAATCTCGAGCGTGAGATACGCAATCATTCCCCGTCCTATTGCACATCGTCCCGGACACCGTGGGTCCTCTCATGTGAGGATTCAGTTCCGGGACGTCGTTGGTCGTATGGTACTTCTTGGCCGGCTGCTACGTGTCGCAACTTACCCAGATACGTGGCCCCACCAACCACTAACCCCTAACACCTAATCCCTGTTTCTACACGAAGGCTTCGGCCGCTACTCTCTCGGTAACGAACACTTCAATAACATCCCCCACTTTGATATCACCATAGTTGGCGATCGAGATGCCGCATTCCATGCCATGGCGGACTTCGCTGACATCTTCCTTAAAGCGCCGCACCGAGCCAATCTTGCCCTTGAACACCACCACGTTGTCGCGCAGCAGACGAGCTTCCGCGTCGCGTTTGACGACACCATCGCTGACGTAACAACCCGCAATCATGCCTACCTTGGGTACACGGAAGGTGTCGCGGACATCGGCGCGTCCCAGATAAGTTTCTTTGATGATCGGCTCCAGCAATCCGGTCATGGCGCGCTTAATCTCGTCCGCTAACTCGTAGATGATGGAGTGCAGGCGAATATCAACTTTCTCCTGCTCGGCCAGTTCCTGCGCTTTGCGCTCCGGGCGCACGTTGAAGCCGATGATAACGGCATTCGACGCCGAGGCCAGCAGCACATCGGTCTCGGTAATGGCGCCCACACCGCTGAGCAGGATCTTGATCTTGACCCGGTCGTTGGACAGCTTGGTCAGTACGTCGCTCAGTACCTCAACCGAGCCCTGAACGTCGCCCTTGAGAATGATGTCCAGCTCTTTCTGTCCGGCGGACTTCAATTGTTCCGCCAAACCTTCAAGCGACACTCGCGAACTCTTGGCAAGTTGAGCTTCGCGGGCCTTGCCTTCGCGATATTCGGAGATGCCGCGCGCCTTCTCGCGGTCCGCCACGGCCACCAGTTGATCGCCGGCTTGCGGCAAACTCTCCAGGCCGAGAATCTCCACCGGGGTTGCGGGAGTGGCAGCATCCAAGGCAGCGCCCCGATCGTTGAACATGGCGCGAACTCTTCCGAAGACGTTGCCGACCACGAAGTTGTCGCCCGTCCTCAGCGTACCGTTTTGCACCAAGACCGTCGCTACGGGACCGCGACCGCGGTCCAGCTTGGCCTCCAGCACCGTGCCCTGCGCCAGACGGTCAGGCACCGCCTTCAGGTCCTGCAGATCGGCAACCAGGCAGATCATTTCCATCAGCAGATTGAGATTGGTCTTCTGCTTCGCCGACACGTCCACGAAGACCGTGCTGCCGCCCCAGTCTTCCGGCATCAGACCACGATCGGCGAGTTGCTTCTTCACCCGCTCGGGAAGTGCCTCCGGCTTGTCGATCTTGTTCACCGCGACGATCATCGGGACGTTCGCCGCTTTAGCATGATCGATGGCTTCCAAAGTCTGCGGCATCACACCGTCATCGGCAGCCACGACCAGCACCACGATGTCGGTCACCTTCGATCCACGCGCTCGCATGCGGGTGAACGCCTCGTGACCAGGCGTGTCAAGGAAGACGATCTCGCGGCCAAGAGCCGGCGAATTAGGATCGGTGATTGCGACCTTGTAGGCGCCGATGTGCTGCGTAATTCCACCCGCTTCACCTCCTGCAACATTGGTCGAGCGGATGGCGTCGAGCAAGCTGGTTTTGCCGTGGTCCACGTGGCCCATGATGGTGACCACTGGCGGACGTACAACTCCCTGAGCTGTTCTTTCTTCGCCCGTACCTTCCGCCGACACCGTGTCCTTGGCCAATTGCTCCTCAAAGGTGATAACGGCCGTCTCGGCGCCGAAGTGACGAGCCATGTCGGTCGCCAGATCGGAATCGAGCGTTTGGTTGACCGTGGCGAAAACGCCTCGCGCCAGCAAGCGGGCAATAAGGTCCTTGGCTCGAATTCCCAATTTCTCCGCCAGGTCTTTTACGCTGATGCCTTCCGGAATGGTGATGCTCCGCGTGATGGGCAGCGGCTCGCTGGAAAGGGAAAGGCGCGGCGGCGGAACAAAGCCCTTCATCGGGCCTTCCTTCACACCTCGGGGAACATAGCGCTGTCCGGGACGCGCCGGGCGACCGGCGGGACGTTGTCCAGTAGGAGGCGGCGGGGCCACGCCTGCGCCAGCTCCGAACCCCGGACGAACTCCCGGCGCCCCGGAACGGGTTGGATGGGGGCCGCGGCGCTCTCCCGGGCGCACGGGTGGCCGCGTCTGTCCTGGCGGCAGCACTCCCGGACGCGGGCGCTGGAAGATGGGTTTGCCACGTTCCGGCATTCCCCCTCGCGGAGCCGCGGTGGCGCCCGCACGGGGTGCGGCCGACGGCGGAGCCAGATACACCGGACGCGGTCCGGTCTGGGGAACGATCAAACGGCGTGGCGTGTGCGTGGCGGTTCCCGGCTGTCCAAGACGCGGTAGCCCGGCACGTCCGATACCCTGGCCGGGCTGCCCAGGAACAGCGGGGCGAGTCGCGCCCGCACGCTTTTCCGCGGCTGGCGGTGCTTCCAGTAGCGCTGCCGGAACTTCGCCTTCTGCAGTAGTGGGAATCTCGGATTCGATCATTGCAGACGTAGACGGCACAGCTTCACTTTCTTCGAGTGCCGTTATCTGGTCCTCGATCACTGGCTCGGAAGGTTGCGCCGTCCCAGCCGCGGATGACAGATGCGCTGGCGGCGCTGCCGGAGGCGCCGCTACCGGCGGCTTGGGTGGAATAACGATGGCGGCGGGTGGGCGCGCGACCGACTGAGGCGTAATGAAACGCGGCGCTGGCTTGGGTGGTTCCGCAGGAGTTGCTGGTGTGGCGCTGGCCATGGATGCAACAGGTTTCGTAACCGAACTCGCAGGACGAACGGCTGAAGGCGGCGCAACCGTTTGGCGAGGCCCGGCGAGTGTGGCAAGAGTCGGAGGCGTGGCCGGACGTGCAGCCGCGGAAGGCTGGGCGGCCCGTTGCGTGACCGCCTTGAGCACATCGCCCGGTTTGGAGATGTGCGAAAGGTCCAGCTTGCGCTTGAATTCGTCTGCCGATGTGCGCGACGAGGCGCGAGTGGCGCCGGGCTCGGGGTGCTGCGCAAAGTATTTCTTGACCCGCTCCGCTTCGTCCACTTCGATGGAACTGGAGTGCGTTTTCTTTTCGGTTACACCAACCTTGATGAGAGCATCGAGGATCATCTTGCTCTTTACCTCGAGTTCCCTCGCCAGGTCGTTAATTCGAATCTTCTGCATTCCGCCCTATTTCCTCCGTATTGTCCCGTCCGGTTAAGCCGTCATAGCATCCTCACGGTGAAATTTTGCCGACCAGCAACTGAGGCCGGTGCTCTTATCTCTGCTCGCCAGGTTTTTCTTCATCAGGAACGTTTTCGTTTTCTCCGGCTGGACGCTCGTGCGTCGTCACTTCGGCTTCATCGGCCGGAGGCGCATCTTCGATCCCTTCGATGACTTCGGCCTCGTAGTATTGGCCGGTCTCGACCAGGTCCTCCACGCTGTCCGGACCTGCTTCCGGTTCTTCATCTAAGCCCGTAACATCCCCCGACTGTCCGCCCGAATCAGGCCCTGTGGCGCTCTCTGCGGCACCACCTTCGATGGAAGCCTCGTCTTCCGTGGCCGCTTCTGCTTCGGTGGGTGCTTCCGCTTCGGTGGCACCTTCTGCTTCGGTGGCACCTTCTGCTTCGGTGGCACCTTCTGCTTCGGTGGACACCATGTCTTCGGGCAATGGAACTTCTTCACTGCCGGCATTAGCTGCCGCGTCCAAACTGGAAAAATAATTATTGACCGCGATACTGATTTTTTCCACCGTCTTGGGGCCGATACCCGGCACCTCTTCGAGCTGCTCGGGAGTCATGTCGGCGACGGCTTCGACGGTCGTTATACCAGCTGCGACCAGCTTCTCGATGATTCCGGGCTCCAGGTCAGGAACGCTTTCCAGCGGCGTGGCTGGCTGGTTCAACACTACGTTCATCCGATCTTCCACTTCCTGACGCTTCTCTTCTTCGCTCTTGATGTCGATCTTCCAGCCGAGCAGTTTGGCGGCCAGGCGGACGTTCTGTCCCTTCTTGCCGATAGCCAGCGACAGTTGGCTGTCGTCGACGATTACCTCCAGATGCTTCTCCTGACCTTCGAGGACGGTGACGCGGCTAACCTTCGCCGGCTGTAACGCCTTTTCCGCAAAGGTCACTGGGTCCTCGTGGTATTCGATGATGTCAATCTTTTCGCCGCGCAATTCGCGGATGATGGACTGCACACGCATACCCTTCATTCCGACACAAGCGCCCACCGGATCGACATCCTTGTCCTTGGACATGACCGCGATCTTGGTGCGTTCGCCAGCCTCACGGGCAATGGCGCGGATGACCACTGTGTTGTCGTAAATCTCAGGCACCTCGGTCTGGAACAAATGCGATACCAGCTCGGGCACCGCGCGCGAGACCACAACCTGCGGGCCCTTAGAAGCTTTCTCCACGCGGACAAGCACCACTCGCGCGCGCTCGCCGGGAGCGAACGATTCCAGCCGCGATTGCTCCTTCTTGGGCATGCGTCCTTCGGCCTTGCCGAGGTCCACAATGACGTCCTGGCCCTCCTGGCGTTTGATGGTGGCGTTGATCACTTCGCCGACGCGGCCTATGTACTCGTTGTAGATGGTGTCCCGTTCGGCCTCCCGTACCTTCTGGAAGATGACCTGCTTCGCCAGTTGGGCCGCAATTCGACCTAGCACGTCAGTCGGTTTATAGGTGCGCAACTCGCCACCCACCTCGGCGGCCGGATCGATGCGTTTGGCGTCCTCCAGCGTAATCTGCACCAGGGGGTCCTCGATCTGCTCGGGGCCATCAACGATGGTTCGCACCGCGAAGGCACGAATCTGGCCGCTCTCTTTGTCGAGTTCGGCGCGCAGGTTCTCCTGGCTCTTGTAATACTTTCGGGTGGCCACAACGATGGCATCCTCCACCGCGTTCACGACGATCTGCGGATCGATGCCTTTCTCCCGGCTCAGAGCGTCGATTACGTTGTACAGTTCACTCGCCATAAAATGTTTGCCACCTTACTTCCATTTGGTCTCTGCTGCCTTCGAATCAGAACTCGGGAACCAGGTTCGCCTTTTCAACGTTGGCCAGCTCGATTTCAACTTCCGTTCCCGGCTCCACACCCTGGTGCTTCTTCGACTTTTTCCTGCCGGTCAATTGCAAACTGAGCCGGCCATCGTGAAACGCTTTCAGCCGCCCTTCAAAATGCCGGTTTCCGTTCATCGGGTCCCGGGTCATCAGCTTCACCAGGCTGCCGGTGAAACGCTGGTAGTCAGCCGGCTTTGACAACTTGCGATCGAGTCCCGGCGATGAAACTTCCAACAAGTACGAAGCGCCCGGTACAGCCTCCTCAACATCGAAGATGGTGCCTGCTTCGCGGCTGAAGCTGGAACAATCTTCGTGCGTAACCCCGTCCGGCTTATCGATGAAGATGCGCAGCATGCGCGCTTTACCGCCGCCCAGCAGCTCGATATCGACCACTTCCAGGCCGTTTGATTGCGCCACCCGCTCTGCGATCTCTCGAACTTTTTCCAAACCGGCTGCCATTGTCTGTTCCTGTCCAAAAACCGCCCCCCCTGCGAACAAGCACAAACCGCCCCTCAGGCTATTGCTGCCGCCTGGATTCGCCATGCACCAGCGGATTACGGGTGGAAATAAAAAGTGGGCTCGCGCCCACCGATGTGCTTCGCCGATTATGCACCGGGCTCGCCGTCACGCCGGGAGGGGGTGACAGAACCCTCAAAACACAACAGTACCTCATTGACTATACGCCGAAGAATCCGAAAATTCAATGAACCCACGGGGAATAGCAGCCTAAGACAGCACGCAAGGGCCTCTCGCTCCTCTCTTGCCAACTAAATATTCCTGGAGCACCCGCGTTTGCTTAACCGCCAGCGCAACTCTACAATGAGGAATTATCTTTCCGCGGACCCAAAGCCATGATTCATTTTCCAGTGCCTGAGGCGCTTACCTTCGATGACGTGTTGCTGTTGCCTGCCAAGTCCGATGTAGTTCCGGCCTTAGCGACGACGACGACCCGCCTGACCCGCAACATCGAACTCCGCATCCCCCTGATCAGTGCGGCCATGGACACCGTCACGGAGGCGCGCATGGCCATTGCCATGGCGCAGCAAGGCGGGCTGGGCATCATTCATCGCAACCTCAGCATCGAGCAGCAAACCAGCGAAGTGGACAAGGTCAAGCGCTCGGAAAGCGGCATGATTGTCGATCCCATCACCATGTCGCCCGACGAGAAAATCTCCGATGCGCTGGAGGTCATGCGCCGCTACCGCATCTCGGGTGTGCCCGTAACCAAGAACAAAAAGCTGGTCGGCATCCTCACCAATCGCGATCTCCGTTTCGAAACCCGGACCGATATCCCCATCAGCGAAGTGATGACCAAGAAAAACCTCATCACGGTCCCGGTTGGTACAACCCTGAGCGACGCGGAAGCGATCCTGCATGAACATCGCATCGAGAAGCTGCTGGTGGTGGACGATCATTACAATCTCAAGGGCCTGATCACGGTCAAAGACATTCAGAAGCGCCTGAAGTATCCCACCGCCGCCAAGGACGATCATGGCCGGCTGCGGGTGGGCGCCGCCATCGGCGCCACCGGGGACTTCCTCGAACGCGCCCAGGAGCTGGTGCGGGCCAAAGTCGATCTGCTCGCCATCGACAGTGCCCACGGACATTCGACGCGCGTGATCGAGGCCATCCAGTCCGTCAAGGCGGCCCTGCCCGAGGTCGATGTCATTGCGGGCAACGTCGGCACCTTCGATGGCGCCTGTGAACTGGCGCGCGCCGGAGCCGATGCCATCAAGGTGGGCATTGGCCCGGGATCGATCTGCACCACTCGCATCGTGACCGGCGCCGGAGTTCCTCAGATCACCGCCATCGCCGAGGCTGCCCGCGCCCTACGGGACACCGATGTTCCCATCATCGCTGACGGCGGCATCAAGTACTCCGGAGACATCACTAAGGCGATCGCGGCGGGCGCAAACTGCGTCATGATTGGCTCGCTGCTCGCCGGTACCGAAGAAAGTCCAGGCGAAACCATCCTTTACCAGGGCCGCTCCTTCAAGGTCTATCGCGGGATGGGATCGCTGGCGGCAATGGCCCAAGGCTCCAGCGAACGCTACTTCCAAAACATCGATGCGGATTCCTCGGTCCCAGTCTTGTCAGAGGACGGCAGCGATGGCAATCGTCTCGCCAAGCTGGTGCCTGAGGGCATCGAAGGACGCGTTCCCTATCGTGGCACGGTCGGCATGATCGTGTACCAGCTCGTGGGCGGAGTTAAGAGCGGAATGGGTTACGCCGGCTGTTCCTCCATCGCCGAACTGCAGCAGAAAGCGCGCTTCGTACGTATCAGCGGAGCTGGCTTGCGCGAAAGCCACGTGCACGACGTAATGATCACTCGCGAAGCCCCCAATTACCGCATTGAATAACCGTCAATCGGGCTCGGCAACCACCGTGAGTCCAGCCCGCCAGCCCTCGAAGCGAGACCGTTTGCTGACACCCTCATTTCGCGCGCTGGCCCACCGCTGGTGGCCCGTCCTGGTGTGGCTGGGAGTCATCAGGCTGGAATCCACGGACTTCGCATCCGCCAACAACACCTCGAGTGTGCTGTACACGGTGATTGCAGCGGTAGTTCCTCACGTGGACGAGTCCTTCGTATCACGGCTCGACGAGATTCTGCGCAAGACCGGACATTTCGCCGGTTACGGGGTCCTCAGCGCCCTGGTTTTTCTCGCACTCAAGAACACCAACTATGATCGGCTCCGCCCGCTTTTGCGCCGGCCTTGGAGAACATGCCTGCGCGATTTCTGGCGCTGGGATTGGGCCTTGCTCGGCATGCTGGTCACCGTCGTGACCGCGGCGGCGGACGAGATCCACCAAAGCTTTATCCCCTCCCGCACCGGACGGTGGCAGGACGTGGTGCTCGATTCCTGCGGTGCGGCGGTATTCCAGGTGATCATCTACTTTCTGTCGCTGCGAGCTTTCAATCGCGGTCGCGCCCGCGTCGAACAGCCCGAGCTTTCGTCAACACGATAGCGTTCGTGGTGGTTGCATCAACCGCAAAAAGCCCCGCCCTAGCTTCCGCTAGAACGGGGCACAATGTTGTGAATTACTCAGCGGCGCCGGCAACCCGGCTGGATCCTGCTTCTATTCTTCTTTCTTGTCTTCGTTGGCGGCTTGCTGCGCTTCCATCTGCTTGTTTTCGGCCTCGGCCGATTCCATCGCCTTGCGGGTTTCTTCGGCGCGCTTGGCGCGGAGTTCGGCGCGCTTCTGGCGCTTCTCGTCCAGGGTCTTTTCGCTGCCGAGCAGTTCGACGAAGGCTATGTCGCCGCCATCTCCCTGGCGGAAACCGCCATGTATGATCCGCAGGTAACCGCCTTCGCGATCGCCGTACCGGGGTGAGATCGTGTCAAATAGCTTGTCCACCGCATCCCGCGTCATGAGATACGACGCTGCCTGCCGGCGCGCGGCCACATCGCCGCGTTTGCCCAGCGTGATCATCTTCTCCACATGCGGACGCATGGCCTTTGCCTTAGTGACAGTGGTCTCAATGCGCTCGTCCACAATTAGCGAGGTCACCAGGTTGCGCAGTAACGCGCGCCGATGCTCAGTATTCCGTCCTAACTTCCATCCTGCTCTACGATGACGCATTTCTGTGATCCTTCAAAATCAGTAATCAGTTGCCAGTTGCCAGTTATCGGTAGCAGTGCGCAGTCTGGCAACTGACAACTGGCTACTGACAACTAGCGTTAGAAATTCGGATCGTTGCCGTAGCCCGACGACGGCAGCGAATAGCCTTGCGATGCTCCCGACGAATTGCCGGGAACGGCATTTCCCTGGTCGTCGATCTTCATGCCCAGCCCCAAGCCCATCGAAGCCAGAATTTCTTTGATCTCGTTCAGCGACTTGCGACCGAAATTCTTCGTCTTCAACATCTCGGCTTCGGACTTCTGCACCAGCTCGCCGATGGTTTGAATGTTGGCATTCTTCAGGCAGTTATAGCTGCGCACGGAAAGCTCAAGCTCTTCCACCGAGCGATTGAGGTTCTCGTTGCGGATCTCCGGCTTGTCGCCCAGGCCGGCAGCCTGCGCCTCGAGTTCTTCCTCAAAGTTGATGAAGATGTTCATATGGTCTTTCAGCAACTTCGCGGCCAAGCCCAGCGAATCCGCCGGAGTCACCGAACCGTTCGTCCAAATTTCGATGGCCAGCTTGTCGTAATCGGTGATCTGTCCCAAACGAGCCGCTTCGACCGAGTAGTTACACTTGCGCACCGGCGAGTGCACGGAGTCGATGGGAATGAATCCCAACCCCAGGTCCTCGTCGAAATTCTTGTCCGCCGAAACGTAGCCCCGGCCCCGCTTCAGCCGCATTTCCATATCGATCTTGCCACCTTCACTGACGGTGGCGATGTAAACGTCCTTGTCGAGCACCTCGACGTCAGCGTCAGCGTCGATCATGCCGGAAGTGATTACGCCCGGCTGATCGGCGCGCAAGTAAATGGCCTTAGGCGCGTCCCCGTTGAGGCGGAAGGGAATCTGTTTGAGGTTGAGAATGATGTCGGTCGCATCCTCCACCACTCCTGGGATCGACTGGAACTCGTGCAGCACACCTTCAATTTTGACCGCGGTGACCGCGGCACCCTCGATGGACGACAGCAACACGCGGCGCAACGCGTTGCCGATGGTGGTACCGAAACCGCGCTCAAACGGCTGCGCCCAGAAGTGACCATACTGGTCGGTCAAGGTCTCGGTGTCGGTAGCCAGCCGTTTTGGTTTCTGAAATCCTTTCCAAAGCATTCCTAACTCCTGTCTGTTCAGTTCGGCCATGCTGCGGGGTTGGCGTCTCAGAGGCGCACACCGGCTGATCTGGCTCGAAGATTGTAGAGAACGCGACGCAGATCGCTCCGCGCCGCGGGCGTACTACTTGCTATAAAGTTCCACGATCAACTGTTCGTTAATGGGCAAGTTGATGTCGTTCCGGGTAGGCAACGAGACCACCCGTCCCTTGTAGCCGTCGCGGTCGACTTCCAGCCATGCCGGCGGCGCCTGATGGCTGGCAAAATCCTTCGCAATCTCCAACAGTCCGAGTTTATTGCTCTTCTCGCGGACGGAGATTTCTTCGCCTGCACTCACTTGATAGGAAGGAATGTCCACCTTCTTGCCATTCACCTGCACGTGACCGTGACGAACCAACTGACGGGCCTGCCGCCGCGCTACGGCAAAGCCGAGACGATAGACCACGTTGTCGAGACGGCGCTCCAGTTGTTGCAGCAGCACTTCGCCGGTGACGCCACGGGTACGGGCAGCGCGTTCAAAGTAGTTGCGGAATTGCTTTTCCTGGGTAAAGTAGATGCGCTTCGCCTTCTGTTTCTCGCGAAGTTGCAACCCGTAGCCGACGATTTTGGCCTTGCGGTCCTTACCGTGCTGGCCGGGAGCGAAGTTGCGCTTTTCGACCGGACATTTGTCGGTGAAACACTTTGCGCCTTTGAGGAACAGTTTCATGCCCTCGCGGCGGCAAAGGCGGCATACTGCGTCTTTGTACCTTGCCAAGTTACGTTCTCCTTATGGGGCAGAGCTTGTCCGCCCTTGTATCGATCGGTTTACGGGCGCTTGGCGTCCCTTCGTCCCGAACGAAAATCAGTTGTCAGGGGCTAGGTTCTTAAGGGTTAGCAATTAGATGTTGCTGCCAACCATTTCGATCCTGCCCAAAATCTCCGGCCTGCAGCACGTGCTAGTCTACTTTTCTAGCCACTAGTCACTAACCACTAGCCACTTTCTTCTAGACCCTTCGCCGCTTCGGCGGACGGCAGCCGTTGTGCGGAACCGGCGTCGAGTCCTTAATCGAACGGACGTCCAAGCCGGATGCAGACAAAGCCCGCACCGCCGACTCGCGCCCCGAACCCGGACCGCTTACCCGCACATCCACCACGCGCATGCCGTGGTCGCGCGCCTGATTGGCGGCATTGGCAGCAGCCTGCTGCGCCGCGAAGGGCGTGCCCTTGCGCGACCCGCGGAAGCCGAGCGAACCCGAACTCTTCCACGACACAGTATTTCCGTTCGGATCGGTGATGGTAACGATCGTGTTATTGAAAGAGGCCTGAATATGCACGAGTCCGTTGGGAACGTGCTTGCGCTCCTTCTTCTTGAACTTCTTGCTCTTGCCTTTTTTGTCCGCTGCGGCGGATCCAGCTGGTTTCGCCATGTGCTATGTCTTCCCTGCTGCTTTCTTCTTATTGGCTACCGTGCCCTTGCGCGGACCTTTGCGGGTGCGAGCATTGGTGTGAGTGCGCTGTCCGCGAACCGGCAGGCTGCGGCGGTGGCGGTATCCACGATAGGAGCCGATTTCGATGAGCCGCTTGATGTGCATCGAGACGTCCTTGCGGAGATCGCCTTCGACGTTGCCACCCTCTTCAATCACCTGGCGAATGCGGTTGACTTCATCTTCGTTGAGGTCGCTGACCTTCTTATCGCTTTGCACATTGGCGGACCCGAGAATGCTCCTGGCGCGCGAATTCCCGATCCCGAAAATGTAGGTCAGAGCGATGCTGATGTGCTTGTTGCGCGGTAGATCCACGCCTGCAATACGTGCCATAGTTGCTCCAAATCAGCAACTAGCAACTAGCCACTAGTCACTAGCCACTTCGTTTGACTATCCCTGCCGTTGCTTGTGCTTCGCGTTTTCGCAAATCACCCGGACCACCCCGTGGCGGCGAATCACCTTACACTTATCGCAAATCTTCTTGACTGATGCCCGTACCTTCATGAAAACCTCGGTTGTCAGTTGCCAGTTTTCGGTTTTCAGTTCTCAGTTACTGGCGACTGACAACTGGCTACTCGCTACTTATAGCGATACACAATGCGGCCGCGCGTCAGGTCGTAGGGCGATAGCTCCACCGCCACCCGATCGCCGGGAAGTATGCGGATAAAGTTCTTGCGCATCTTGCCCGAGACGTGCGCCAGCACCTGGTGCTTGTTCTCCAATTCCACCTTGAACATGGCATTGGGCAGGGGTTCAACCACCACCGCCATTACCTCAATCGCGTCTTCCTTACTCATTCAACTCCGGAAAATCAGTTGTCAGTAGCCAGTTGTCAGTTGCCAGTCATGAATTCCACGTTTCCAAAGCCGCGCAGTCAACTGGCTACTGACTACTGGCTACTGGCAACTATTCCGTCAAGATCACCGGTCCGTTCCGGGTCACCGCGATGCAATGTTCGAAGTGGGCGCTGTAGCTGCCGTCTTCAGTCACTGCCGTCCACTTATCGTCGAGTACCCGCGTTCCTGGCCCGCCTATGTTCACCATGGGCTCGATCGCCAGGACCATGCCGTCGCGCAACTTCGCCCCGTGCCCGGGAGTCCCGTAGTTCGGAATCTGCGGGTCTTCGTGCAGCTTGGTACCGATGCCGTGCCCGACGAACTCCCGCACCACGCTGAAGCCGTTGGCCTCAACCAATTGCTGCACGGCTGCGCCCACGTCCCCGACTGTATTACCCACCCGCGCCGCGTCTATTCCGTGAAAGAGAGACGCGCGCGTCACTTCGAGCAATTTCTGCAGCTCCAAAGTAATCGTGTCGCCTACTGGAACCGTGATCGCCGAATCGCCGTAGTACCCATCCAGCACGACGCCACAATCAATGGAAACAATGTCTCCGGCCTTCAGCATCCGCCGTGGCGACGGAATACCGTGCACGATCTCGTCGTTCACCGATGTGCACAGCACGCAGGGATAGTCGTAATACCCCTTGAATGCCGGCTTGGCCCCTAAATCCCGGATCGTGCGCTCGGCGACACGCTCCAGATCCATCGTTGAAACCCCGGGCGCAACCGCTTCTCGTGCCGCCTCAAGCACTTGGCGGACGATGCGCCCACTGCGGCGCATCTTGGCAATTTCCGAGGCCGACTTACAAACGATTGACATTCTCTATCGCACGGAACGTTTCCGCCATTACCCCTTCCACCGGCTGATCGCCGTTCACTTCGATCAGTCGGCTCCGAGCGCCGTAATATTCCACCAAGGGCAGGGTGAGCTGCTCATAGGCCTTCAGGCGTTCGGCGATAACTTCTTCTGTATCGTCCCGACGCGTCACTAAGGGCGTACCATCGACATCACAGATGCCTTGGACCTTGGGAGGCTGGTAATAGACGTTGTAAATCAGTCCGCAGGTGGGACACGAACGACGCCCGGTAAGCCGTTGCAGTAGTTGATTATACTCTACTACCAAGCGGATCACAACCGGCGGCGCGTACGCCTGCTGCCGCTTGCTGTCCTGGCCTGCCCGCATTTTTCCCAACTGCGCGTCCAGCCACTCGGCTTGCCGCACGGTGCGCGGAAAGCCGTCCAGAATGAACCCGCGGACGCAATCCGCCTGCGTTAGCCGGTCAGCGACCATGCCGCAAACCAGTTCGTCGGGAACCAGGTCGCCGCACCCCATGATCTCCTTGGCCTTTACGCCCAATTCGGTCTTTCGGGACACGTTGTCCCGCAAGATATCTCCTGTGGAGATCTGAGGAATGCCGTACGTTTCAGCGATCAGCTTCGCCTGCGTTCCCTTGCCCGCGCCTGGCGGACCCAACAGCACAATCGGACCGACTACCTGTTGGTTTGTCTTAACGCCCACTGCCGCGGATGTCTGCACTTCCATGCCTCGTACCCTCCGAAGGCAGGTGTTAGGGGTCTAACCCCTGCTTTCCTTACCACGTCGCCCTGCGCCCGCGGATACGTCCGCTTCGCGGGGTGAAACCTTCATAATGACGCATCACCAATTGCGACTCGACCTGGTTGACGGTGTCCATGGCCACGCCGACCACGATCAGCAGCGAGGTACCGCCAAAGTAGAAATTCACACCCAGTCCGTTGGTCACCCATGTCGGCAAGCGCTCGAAGAATGCTCCGATGGGACCAAACAGGTGATTGAGGTGAATGCCCGTGATCATCCATTCAGGAATGAAGGAGATCAAGATCAGGTACAGCGCGCCTACCAAGGTGATGCGCGTCAGAATGTCATTGATGTAGTTGGCCGTCCGGGCCCCAGGCCGGATGCCCGGAATGAATCCACCGTACTTCCGCATGTTGTCGGCAACCTCAGTCGGGTTAAAGACAATAGACACGTAAAAGTAGGCAAAGAAGATGATTCCGACCGCGTAGAGCAAGGTGTACATCGGCTCACCCCAGGCGAGCTGACTCAGCATGCGATCGAGGAAAACGCTCTTGCCCTTGAACATCGCGCCCGCCGTTTGCGGCAGGGTCAGCACCGACGATGCAAAGATGACCGGCATCACGCCGCCGGAATTCACGCGCAATGGCAGGTGGGTCGATTGTCCGCCCATGATTTTGCGGCCGACCACCCGCTTGGCGTACTGCACGGGAATGCGGCGCTCACTGCGTTCGACGAACACGATGAAGGCGACTACCGCAATCATCAGTACGACCAGCAGCAGCAGAGCAGGAATGGTGAAAGCACCCCAAGCCTGGGATTGCGCTTTCTCGTACAAATCCATGACGCCCCGCGGCAGGCCTACGACGATGCCGGCGAAGATCAGCAAGGACATGCCGTTGCCGACACCGCGCTCCGTGATCTGTTCGCCCAGCCACATGATGAAGACGCTGCCGGTGGTGAGCGTCAACATGGTCATCAGCACGAAGCCTACACCTGGATTGTTGACGAAGGCAGTGCCTCCGCTTATCGTCTGGCGCTCCAGCGTGATCGCAATGCCCAGCGACTGCACGGCACTCAGCAAAAGGGTGAGGTAACGGGTCCACTGGGTGATCTTCTTGCGCCCCAGTTCGCCTTCCTTCTGCAACTTGGCCAGAGGTTCATACACCACCGTCATCAACTGCAGAATGATGGATGCGGTAATGTACGGCATGATGCCAAGCGCGAAGATCGTCAGGCGGCGCAACTGACCGCCGCTGAATAGATCGACGAAGCCCAGGAAAGTGCCGCGATTCTGGTCGAAGAACTGCGACAGCAGATCGGCGTTGATGCCCGGCGTGGGAATGTGCCCGCCGAAGCGGTAAACCGCCAGCAGCCCAAGCGTGAACAAGATGCGCTTGCGCAGATCGGGAACGCGAAATACGTTGGCTAACTTCTCAAGCATAAAACCCCAGTTGTCAGTTGCCAGTGGTCAGTTGCCGGTAACCAGTTGCCAGTTATCAGTAGTCAGTTAGTGACTACTGACAACTTTGATCTTGCCGCCGGCTTTTTCGATCTTCTCCTGTGCCGACTTGGAAAACTTGTGCGCGTGTACCGTGATTGCCTTGGATAACTCGCCTTGACCGAGCACCTTCACCAGCGTGTTTTTGGAACTAACAACGCCGGCCTTGCGCAACAATTCGGGCGTGATCTCGCTCTCGCCCAAGCCTGCCAGCCGTTCCAGGTTCACTACTTCATACTCGATTCGGAAGATGTTGGTGAAGCCGCGCTTGGGCAGGCGGCGATGCAACGGCATCTGGCCACCCTCGAAGCCGCGCATCATGCGCGAACCACTGCGTGACCTCTGGCCTTTGTGGCCCCGGGTTGAGGTCTTTCCCATACCCGAGCCCATACCGCGGCCCACACGCTTTTTATTCTCCGACGCTTTTCGGGGTGCACGCAAATTGCTGAGATTCATTTTGTACCTGTCTGTTCAGTTGTCAGTTGCCAGTACATGTCTTCCAACGACATTCTAGTCGCTAGTCGCTAGTCGCTAGTTGCTAGTTGCTTCAACTGGCAACCGGCCGCTGGCAACTATTGCTTAACGATCTCTACCAGGTGCGGGACCCTGGCCACCATGCCACGTATGGAAGGCGTGTCCTCACGCTCGACTACCTGATTCAACCGGGTAAAACCCAAACCCTTGACTACCAGTTTGTGTTTGACCGGGGCCGCAATTGCCGAACGCACCCACTTGAGCTGCAGCTTCGCCCCCGCCTTTGGTGCCGTTGCCACTTTTGCCTTCTTACGAATCCGGGCCATATTAAAGCTCCTCGACCGACTTGCCGCGCGCACTGGCCACGTCTTTGCGGTCGCGCAGACGGGACAGCGCGTTGAACGTGGCTTTGATCACGTTGTGCGGGTTGGTGGTACCGATGGATTTGGTCAGCACGTTCTGAATTCCTGCCGAAGTCATAACCGCGCGGACCGCGCCGCCGGCAATGACGCCGGTGCCTTCGGGAGCCGGTTTCAGCATCACCATGCCCGCGCCGTAGCGGCCCAGCACCTGGTGAGGAATCGAGGTCTGCGTCAGGTTCACGCGCAGCAGGTTCTTCTTGGCCGCTTCGATTCCCTTGCGGATCGCCTGCGGAACTTCCTTCGCTTTACCGGATCCGTATCCCACCACGGCGGAACTCGGATCGCCCACCACCACCAACGCCGCAAACGACAGGTTCTTGCCGCCTTTGACGACTTTGGTGACGCGGTTGATCGAGACCACTTGATCTTTCAGTTGGTACTGACCGGCGTCAAGCTTTTTCTTTATTGTTGGCATTTTCGCCCTTCGCTTCTCGCTGTTCGCTTTTTGGTCGCAAGCCTTGGCGGATTGTCTCGGCAATCCCAACCAGCGTTTTCGCTCTGCCGGCGCCTGCTAAAGCTTACGCTTGCCCGTTTTCCGACCTTGATGAATTGGTCCAGTCTGCTCGCCGGTCTGCCCAGCGGCGATGGCCTTCAATTTCCGCGGGCCCAGCAACCCGGCGACCCGCCTCAAGCCCTCATCCCGGTCGACCTCGAAATACAGTTTGACCGCAGCCCGTTCCTCGCCAGTCAGTTTCTTCAGTTTCGCCATGCCCAGTTTCTCCAGTTTCTTCTGTTTCTCCACGCTCGGCCGTGTCTGGAACTCCAGGATGCGCTGTTCATCCAAGAACTGGTTGTATTCCTCTTTGTATGAGCATTTCGTTATTTTCATGCGCTCACTATCAGATCGCTGGTCACTGGCTACTAGCCACTGACCACTACCTCTAGAATTTCAACCCTGCCTCTCGTGCGGCGTCGGCCAGCGCCTTGATGCGTCCGTGGTAAAGATATCCACCGCGATCGAAGACCACCTTCTCGATGCCCTTCTGCTTGGCGCGCTCGGCGATCAGCTTGCCTACATCTTTTGCCGAACCCACGTTGCCGCCGGTCGGACGCTTCTCGCCCTTGCCGACTTTCTTTACGGAGGTCGCCGAGACCAGGGTCACCCCCTGCGTGTCGTCGATTACCTGCGCGTAAATGTGGTTCACCGAACGATAGACGTTCAGCCGCGGACGCTCCGCCGTGCCCAGAACTTTCTTGCGAATTCGGGAGTGGACCTTCTGCCGCGTTTGATCCTTTGAAGACTTCGTGATCATCGTTTCTCTTCCTCATCCCGGGTTTCTGAACCGGGAAACGGTGCGCTCCTGCGCCATCCCGTCCTGAGTCGCTTTTCGCCCGTGGCTCTTCGCTCTTCGTCAATCGTCATTGCCCGTCACTAACTGGCAACTGACTACTGGCAACTGGCTGCTGGCTACTGGCTACTGACAACTGTTACTTCGCTCCGGTCTTCCCGACCTTCTTCTTCAGGCGCTCATTGCTATAGCGCACGCCCTTGTTCTTGTACGGATCAGGTGGACGAAGGCTGCGCATCTCGGCAGCAACGAATCCCACCTTCTGCCGGTCAATACCACTAACCGTCAGGTGCGTCTGCTTGGGATCGACAGTCACTTCGATGCCCGCCGGTAGCGGGTATTCGATCGGGTGAGAATATCCCAAAGTAAATACCACGGTGCCCTTGCCCTTCATTTCCGCACGGTAGCCAATCCCGACGATGTCCAGTTCCTTGGTCCAGCCTCGGGTGACACCTTCCACCGAGTTGTTAACCAGGGCACGCACCAGTCCATGGATCGCAGCTTTGGAGTCGTCTTCGCGGACCACCGTTAAGATCCCATCGGTCTGTTCCAGTTTCACGCCAGCAGGCATGTGGGTCGTAACTTCGCCCTTCGGCCCCTTCACCCGGACCGTATTGCCCTCTACCGCGTAGGTGACGCCCTTCGGCATGGGGATCGGCTTTCTACCAATTCTTGACATAATCTTTAGCTCTCAGCTGTCAGCTCTTAGCTGTCAGCCCATTCTTGTTGTGCGGGCGTTGCGTCCGCTTATTAACTCATGACCAGCGTTCTGCGCGTTTTGCTGACGGCTGATAGCTGACGGCTCACAGCTACCTAGTAAATCTCGCAGAGCACTTCTCCGCCAATGCCTTCTTTGCGCGCCTGGCGCCCCGTCATCACGCCCCGCGGAGTCGTCAGAATGCTGATCCCAAGGCCGCCGAGAACACGCGGAATCTCGGTGTGTCCGACATACACGCGGCAGCCCGGACGCGAAACCCGCTTCAAGTCCGAAATCGGCGACGAGTTGTCGGGGCTGTACTTCAAGTACACCCGCAAAACCTTGCGGCCTTCTTCTTCGGCCGCCTTGAAGTTGGCGATGTAGCCCTCTTCCTTCAGGATGCGGGCCATCTCGACCTTCAGCTTGGAATGCGGAACGTCCACCTTCTGGTGCCGCGCCTTGATGGCATTGCGAACGCGGGTCAAAAAATCTGAGACCGGATCGGTCAAACTCATGCTTTATATCTCCTCAAATCGTCGCTCGTTAGCTTTCGCACGAACTCTCCGCGCCAGCGCTTCATCAACGCTGGGGAAAGAACCAGCCGCGACGGACTACCTAACCACTCTCCACTAACTACTGGCCACTGCCCTACCAACTCGACTTCATGACCCCGGGAATCTCGCCTCGCAAAGCCAGACCACGGAAGCACAGACGGCAGATACCGAACTTGCGCAGAAAGGCGCGCGGACGTCCGCAGATATGGCAGCGATTGTGCTGCCGGACCGGGAATTTGGGCTTCTTGTTCGCCTTGGCAATACTGGATGTCTTCGCCATTGTTTCCTTTTCGCTCTTCGCCTTCCTTTACGCTTTTTGCCTTCCGCTATTCGCTCTTCGCGAATTAGCTACTGGTACTTAGTACTTACTGGCAACTGACTACTGGCAGCTGACTACTGGCCGCTGGCTACTGCCTAAACGGCATACCCATGTGTTTCAATAACGCCCGCGCCTGGTCGTCAGTGCCCGCCGAGGTCACAATCGTAATGTTCATGCCCTTCAGCTTCTCAACCTTGGCGTAATCGATCTCCGGAAAAATCAACTGGTCGCGCACGCCCAAGGTGAAATTGCCGCGCCCATCGAAGGACTTGGTGGGCACTCCGCGGAAGTCGCGAACACGCGGCAGCGCCACGTTCACCAGGCGGTCGAAAAATTCGTACATGCGATCGCCGCGCAGCGTGACCATCACGCCGATGGGCATCCCTTCGCGCACCTTGAAGGCCGCGATGGACTTGCGCGCCCGCGTAATGACCGGCCTTTGACCGGTGATCTGGCCAACCTCGCCCACCGCCGGGTCGATCAGCTTGACATTTTGCGTCGCCTCGCCCACCCCCATGTTGACGATGATCTTTTCCAGCTTGGGAGCCGCCATGGGGTTGTCGAGGTCGAACTCTTTCATGAGCGCCGGCAATACATCCTTGTAATAGCGGTCGCGCATACGGGCGGTCTGGCGATTGGTCGCCTTGGGCCGCGCCGGTTTGCCCGATGCCTGCTCCGCCGCTACTCCAGCCTGCGCAGGCTTCGCCTTCTTGCCCGGCGGCTTGCCCTGCGGTTTTCCCTCCGCGCCCTGCGGCTGCGCTTTCGGTTTTTTCTCGTCTGCCATTCCCTGCTTCTACCTTTCTCACGGTTTCGGTCTGTTACTGCCACCGGTTCATGAGGAGTTCAACTTAGCACTTAGCAATTAGCACTTAGCCAGTGCCTCAAACTTCCGCGTTCCACCTACAAGAACACCCAAGAGTCATGCATTGGCTAAGTGCCAAATGCTAAATGCCAAGTGCTACCGGCTACTTCTCCAACGTGGTCCCGCAGTTTTTACATACGCGCGAGTGGCGGTCGCCGTGTTTCTCGTGACCCACCCGCACGGGGCGCGCGCAAGAGCTGCACATCAGCATCACGTTGCTAATGGATATCGGGCTCTCCTGTTCGGCAATGCCGCCCTTGATGTTCTTCTGCGGATTGGGCCGCACGTTCTTCTTCACCATCATCACGTGCTCGACCAGCACCTTGGACTCGTCCGGCATGACGCGGAGAACGCGGCCTTCCTTGCCCTTGTCGCGCCCGGTAATCACCCGCACCTGATCGTTGCGGCGAATATCTACGCTCTTCTGCATTTCTGTTCAATCCTTTTAGCAACTATCAGATGGCCTTTAGTGCTTAGCATTTGGCAATTAGCTAGTCGCTTCTCTACTGACTACTGACCACTGGCAACCGACAACTGGCTACAGCACTTCCGGCGCCAGGGAAACGATCTTCAAAAACTTCTTCTCGCGCAACTCACGGGCTACCGGGCCGAACACGCGCGTCCCGATCGGCTCATGCACGTCATTGATCAACACCGCCGCATTCTGATCGAAGCGGATGTAGGTGCCGTCACGGCGGCGATGTTCTTTGCGAGTGCGCACGATCACGGCTTTTACCACTGTGCCCTTCTTGGCGGTGCCGTCGGGAGAGGCTTCCTTCACGGAAGCCGTAACCACGTCACCCAAATGGGCGACCAGGCCGGTGGAACCGCCCAGCGGCAGAATCATCTGCAGCTTGCGCGCACCGGAGTTGTCGGCGACGTCGAGCATGGATCTCATCATCACTGCCATAATCTTGTCTCCTTGCTCCGCCACCCTGGCGGAGTCAACGCCCACCGGGTCAACTCGCCGGCTACTCCTCGACGGGCGCTATCAGCGCCGCACGTTGCACAATTTCCTTCAACTGCCACCGCTTCAACTTGGAGAGCGGACGGGTCTCTTCGATCTTCACGAAGTCGCCGAGATGTGCCGTGCCATCCTCGTCGTGGGCGTAGAACTTCTTGCTACGGGCCACCACCCGCTTGTAGAACGGGTGGGCCTTCTGCCGTCGGACTTCGATCACGATGGTCTTGGCCATCTTGGTGGAGACCACTTCGCCAATCAGGGTCTTGCGACGGCCGGGGGTCTTTGCTGTGCTGGTTGCTGTTGTTTCGGCCATGTTACTTTTTCTCCGTCGCAGCCTTCTTGCTGGCCGCCTTCTTCGCCGTCACTGTCTTCTTCACAGGATTACTTGCGCTCGCCCCCGCGCCGTTGCCGCCCGCCAGCTCTTTCTGGCGCAACACCGTGTGCACGCGAGCGATGTCCTTCTTCAGCTCGCGGATTTTTTTCAGGCTCTCGGTCTGTCCCATCTTCAACTGAAACTTCATCTTGAAGAGCTGGTCGGACAGCTCCCGTTGCTGATGTGCGAGTTCGATATCGGTCAAATTGCGAATTTTGTTTACATCCATCTCTAAACCCAGTTGTCAGTTGTCAGCTTTCAGTTGTCAGTTTTCACTGACTCGCAACCGACCTACCTTTCTGTTCGTGTCAATTACCCGTTATGTGTCGTCACGTCTCTTCCCGAGAACTGACAACTGACCACTGGCAACTGCTTCTTAGTGCACGCCTTCGCGCTGCACGAACTTGGTGCGAAGCGGCAGCTTGTGCGACGCCAACCGCATCGCCTCCGTGGCATCGCTGACCGATACCCCTTCCATTTCAAACAGGATCTTGCCCGGGCGCACTACGGCTACCCAATGGTCCGGAGCTCCCTTGCCTTTGCCCATACGGGTTTCGGCCGGCTTCTTGGTGACGGGCTTGTCCGGGAACAGCCGGATCCAAATTTTCCCGCCGCGTTTTACGAAGCGGGTCATGGCCACGCGGCTGGCCTCGATCTGCCGATCGGTGATCCAACCCGGCTCCATGACTTTCAAGCCGAAGTCGCCGAACGACAGCTCACCGCCGCGCCAGGCCTTGCCGGTCATACGGCCGCGCTGTTGCTTGCGGTACTTCACTTTCTTTGGCATCAACATAATCAGTTCCCAGTAATCAGTTGTCAGTTCTCAGTAACCATGGTTCGTTGCCCTCTTTCTGACAACTGGCCACTGACAACTGCTTTAAAACGCTCCGCTCTGTACACCCTGCGGTTCGCGCTTGCGTTCCTTGAAGATCTCGCCTTTGTAAACCCAGCACTTCACGCCGATGATGCCGTAGGTGGTATGCGCCTCGGCAAAGCCATAATCGATGTCGGCACGCAGAGTGTGCAGCGGCAGCCGGCCTTGCAGGTACCACTCGGAGCGGGCGATTTCGTTGCCATTCAGCCGGCCGCTAACGCGGACCTTAATTCCCTTGCAGCCGAAGCGTAGCGCCGAATCGACAGCCTTGCGCATGGCGCGCCGGAATCCCACGCGCTTCTCCAGTTGCAGTGAAATGCTCTCCGCCACCAGTTGAGCATCGAGCTCGGGCTTGTGCACTTCCTGAATGTCGACAAAGACATCGCGATTGGTGCGCTTCTGGATGTCCTGCTTCAGCTTGTCAATCTCCGTTCCCTTGCGGCCAATGATGATGCCCGGACGCGCGGTGCGGATGATGATGCGCAGCTTGTTGCCGGGACGCTCGATCTCGATCGAGCTGACGCCCGCCGACTTCAGCTTTTCCTTCAGCTCGGCCTTCAGCTTCACATCTTCCAGCAGAAGTTTGTCGTAGTCGCGCACCACGAACCAGCGCGACTTCCAGGGCTTGGTAATGCCGAGGCGGAATCCGTATGGATGGACTTTCTGTCCCATAATCTGTTTCTTCTCCGCGACGATTGCACTGTGGCTTCGCCGCTTTTTTCAACCTCTACTTCTTTTTCTTCTTGGCCGGCTTCTTAGCCGCCGGTTTCTTCGCCGCAGTCTTCTTCTTGGCCGGTTTTTTCTTGACGACTTTCCTGACTGGCTTCTTGGCCGGTGCGCCTTCCTGCACGGTTTGCACTAAGCTGGCATCGCCATTGCGACCCGCCTTCTCCTCCAGGGCAATCTCCACGTGGGAGATGCGCCGCTGATAGTGGTAGGCGCGGCCCATCGGAGCCGGACGAATACGTTTCATGCGCGGCCCATCGTTGGCCACGGCGCGCTTCACGTACAGCCGGTCGACATCGATGTCCAAACCTTTTTCCGCACTCGCGTAGTTGGCATTCTCGACAGCCGAACGCAAAAGCTTATACAGCTTCGGAGCGATGCCCTTCTTGGCATACAAGAGCGTGTCCAGCGCCTCTTCCACCCGGCGGCCCTTGATCAGGTCCAATACCAGGCGCACCTTCTGCGGCGAGACCCGCACGTAATTCAGTTTGGCGGTGAATTCCATGTCGTTTTCCTTATCTCGCCGGAGGAGCCGGCTTCGCTGCGGTCTCTGTCGCAGCCCTGACCGAGTGCCCCTTGAAACTGCGGGTCATGCTGAATTCGCCCAGTTTGTGCCCGACCATGTTCTCGGTTACATACACCGGAATAAACTTCTTGCCGTTGTGCACCGCCAGGGTGTGTCCCACCATCTCGGGAATCACGGTGGAGCGGCGCGACCAGGTGCGCACAACTTTCTTCTCGTTGCGTGCGTTCATGCCGTCAATCTTGGCCTGCAGGTGCGAATCGATGAACGCGCCTTTTTTCGTTGAACGTGCCATATCGTCTCAGTCCTACTTCTGTCTGCGGTTCACGATGAACTTATCGGTCCGCTTGTTGTTGCGAGTCTTGTAGCCGCGCGTCGGCTTGCCCCACGGAGTCACCGGGTGACGTCCGCCGCTGGTCTTGCCTTCGCCGCCGCCGTGCGGGTGATCGACCGGGTTCATGACCACGCCGCGGTTCGTGGGGCGGATTCCCAACCAGCGCGTGCGGCCGGCCTTGCCGATAGAAATGTTTTCGTGATCGATATTGCCAACCTGCCCCACCGTGGCCATGCAATCGACCAGCACCTTGCGGGTTTCGCCGGACGGCAGCTTGAGTAGTGCGTACTCGCCTTCCTTGGCGACCAGCTGCGCCTGCGCTCCAGCCGAGCGCGCCATCTGCGCGCCCTTGCCGGGCTTCAACTCGACGTTGTGGACCGTAGTGCCGGGCGGGATGTTGCGCAGCGGCAGCGCATTACCCACCAGAATATCGGCCTCGGGACCGCTGACGATCTTGGCGCCCACCTGCAGTCCCACCGGATACACGATGTAGCGCTTCTCACCATCGGCGTAGTTCAGCAGGGCGATACGCGCCGAGCGATTGGGATCGTACTCGATGGAGGCGACGGTCGCAGGAATTCCGAACTTGTCGCGCTTGAAGTCGATGATGCGCAGCTTGCGCTTGTGTCCCCCGCCGTGGTGCCAGATGGTCAGATCGCCGGAATTGCGGCGTCCGCCAGTGCGCTGCTTGGGCTCGGTCAGCGGCTTGTACGGACGGTTCGTCGTCAGGTCATCGTTGACCGTGCTCGTGATGAACCGCCGCGACGGAGTAACCGGTCTGTAAGTTTTGATAGCCATGTGTCTACTCGTTTCTCACTACTTCTATTCACTAACCACTAGTCACTAGCCACTAACTAGAGGTTTTCGGCGTACTCGGGCATCTTCTCGCCCGCCTTTAACCGCACGTATGCTTTCTTCCAATCGGGGCGATATCCCGTAAACTTGCCGCGCCGGCGCTCTTTGCCTTCAAAAGTCGCGGTGCGCACCGAATCCACTTTCACCTTGAAAATGCTCTGCACTGCTTGCTTGATCTCGGTCTTGGTCGCCTTCAGGGAAACTTCAAAGACCAGGGTCGCTTCGGTTTCCTTTACACCTAAACCCTTTTCGGTAATCACCGGGCGGCGCAGGACCTGATATGCCGATTTCATTACGCCACCTCCGCGTGCGTGCGCTTGGGCGCCGCAGCCTTCAGGGAGTCCTGCAGCTTCTCCAGCGCCGGACGAGCGAAGATTGTGGTTTCGTAGCGAAGCAGGTGATAAGGATGGACCTGGTTGCCCGCCAGAAGTTCCACGCCTGCAAGATTGCGCGAACTCAGATGAAGGTTATGATTTTCGCTGGACGCGCTTTCCACCAGCAAGGTCGTACCCTTCGCGTTCAACTTGTGCAGCGTCCTGCGGAACTCCTTGCTCTTCGGCTCCTTCACTTCGAAGCTTTCCACAACGACCAGCTTGCCATCCGCCAGCTTGGCCGCCAACGCGGAGCGCAACGCGCCCAGCAGCTTCTTGCGTGGAAAAGCGTAATCGTAGGAGCGGGGCTGCGGTCCGTGGACCGTGCCGCCGTGCCGCCACAGAGGTGAGCGAATGGAGCCCACACGCGCGCGCCCGGTGCCCTTCTGCTTCCACAGCTTTTTACCCGCGCCACTCACCAGCTTCTTGTTCTTGGTGGCGTGGGTACCCGCACGCTGCCCGGCGCGATAATGCTTCACCGCTTCCCACAACAGGTCCTCGTTCACCGCGCCGAACACTTCATCGGCCAGTTCCAAGGAACCTACTTTTTCGCCGCCGAGATTTACTACATCAATCTTCGCCATAGTCTCTTCCAAATCCAGTAGCCAGTTGGCAGTCACCCAGTGACTATCCACTAACCACTAGCCACTATTTTTTCTTCGCCGCCTGGCGCTTGGAAGCCTTCAACGGATCGACCGTGCCGGCGCCACTAAATCCACGACGCTCTCTAGGCGGCTTCTTGGCCTTCGCGATCATCACGTAACCGTCCTTCGGTCCGGGCACCGCGCCCTCGACTACCAGGAGGTTCTCGTCCTTGTCTACGCCCAGCACGCGCAGGTTACGGACCGTCACCCGATCGACGCCCATGTGCCCCGACATGCGCATGCCTTTGAACACCCGCGATGGGAACGCGGACGAGCCGATCGAGCCGGGGATCTGGAACATCGAACCGTGCGATCCAGCGCCGCCGGCAAACTTGTGGCGCTTCACCACGCCCGCGAAACCGCGGCCCTTGCTGGTCGCCACCACATCCACAAACTTGTCGCCGTCGAAAATGTCCACTAAAACTTTGTCGCCGACCTTGGCGCCATCCTGGTTGTCGGCATCGACGATAATCGGCACCTCGCGCAGGAACCGCATCGGCGGAAGGTTGTGCTTGGCGAAGTGGCCCTTCATGGGCCGCGTCAGGCGCGACTCTTTCACAAACTCCACCAGCCCGATCTGGGCGGCGTCGTAGCCGTCCTTGGCGACTGTCTTGCGCTGCGTCACAAAGCACGGACCAGCCTGCAGCACGGTGACGGGGTGGACATCACCCTTGTCATCGAAGAGCTGCGTCATGCCAACCTTTTTTCCCAGAATTCCACTCACTGCCATTTGCTTGTCCTCAACTCCGCTTCCTAATTCCGGTGTTGGTTGCACCGGGGGCTTGCGCCACGGAAGCTTTGTTATGTCCTGGGGCTAAAGCCCCATCGTTATTGGGCCGCTTGCGGCACGGCTAAAGCCGTGCTCTTTCAAACCATTGCTTGTACTGGCAACTAGTTGCTAATTGCTAGTTGCTACCTATGTTCCTTGCCAAACGCCTTGATCTCGACATCGACGCCGGCGGGAAGCTCAAGTTTCATCAGCGCGTCCACGGTTTGCTGCGTGGGCTCAAGAATGTCGAGCAGGCGCTTGTGCGTGCGAATTTCAAACTGCTCGCGCGACTTCTTGTCCACGTGCGGCGAACGTAACACGCAATACTTGTTTTTCACCGTGGGCAAGGGGATCGGTCCCGCAATTTGCGCCCCAGTGCGCTTCGCCGTATCCACGATTTCGCCGGTGGACTGGTCGAGAACGCGATAGTCGTATGCTTTCAGCCGGATTCGGATTCGTTCTTTGCCAATCACGTTAGTTTCTCTCTGCTCTCTCAAAGATCATGGCTGGGGCTCGCCTGCGTCTCCGCGATCTGCCCTGCGGCTTCTGCCGCGGTTGATGATGAGTGCGGCGCCGCGCGCCGCACCCGCATAATTACGCAATAATCTCGGTGATGGTGCCGGCGCCCACGGTGCGTCCGCCTTCGCGGATCGCGAACCGCAAGCCCTTCTCCATCGCCACCGGCGTGATCAACTCAATCTCCAGGCTCACATTGTCG
>Ga0187864_10000147_pt1 | contig 77960 bp, 82 predicted proteins | sample June2016WEW_11_4_FD_132985 | JGI IMG/M metagenome (GOLD analysis project Ga0187864, IMG submission 132985) | Peatland microbial communities from SPRUCE experiment site at the Marcell Experimental Forest, Minnesota, USA - June2016WEW_11_40 | ecosystem: Environmental > Terrestrial > Soil >... | reverse complement strand
GCAAAACTTTCGCCGCCTTCTGGTGCGCCAAGACCGCATCCTGACGGTCTATCGCGGCCTGTTCCACTTCGCCTGCTTACTCATCACGCTTAGGTATTTATGAAACCAGCTCTAGTCACTAGCGACTAGCAAATGGAAGCTATCTCATAGATGGTTTTGTATCAGGGCACGGCTTTAGCCGTGCCGCAACGGCTCAACAATGACCTGGGCTTTAGCCCCGGAGGGATCTGTTTTTGCAAGGGCTAAAGCCCTGACGTTTCCAGCGCTTAGTTCGGCACGACTAAAGTCGTGCCCTGATACACCCCAGAACGATTTATGAGACAGCTGCTAGTTGTTAATTGCTAATTGCTAGTTGCTCTCTTGGGCCAACGTGAAGAAATTACACCTCCTGCCGGTGGGAACCGTGGATGCTTGGCTGCTGGAATGGTTGCAGCATGAGCTCCAGCAGAAGTTTCGTGTGCCCACCGAGGTGCTGGGGCCAGCCATCGATCCCTCGTTTGCGCGGCACGCCGAACGCCAGCAATACCACTCCTCCGAAATTTTGGCCAGAATGCAAAAGTACGTCAACGGCAGCACCTGGCGCCTGGTCGGAGTCACGGAATTGGACCTCTACATTCCAATTCTGACTTTTGTTTTTGGGGAAGCCCAACTGGGCGGGGCCGGAGCGCTGGTTTCCTATCATCGTTTGCGGCAGGAATTTTACGGTCTGCCGCCGGATGCGGACGTTCTCGCCAACCGGCTATTGATCGAGACCGTGCATGAACTGGGACACACGTTGAGTCTCACCCATTGCCACGACTATCGCTGCGCCATGGCCCCGGCCCACGCGGTGGAGTGGATCGACATCAAAGATAGCGGCTTCTGCGAAGACTGTCTCTCGCGGGTGCTGCAAGCGGTATAGCGCGCCCCACACCGTCGCGCCAGATCGGAACCGCGCGGACTATCGCTTCGCCGGCTTTGGCAGGTCACTCCACTTCCCGCTGAACAGCTTGCCGCGATGCTCGGCCACCATCGCCGAAATGCCCATCACGCCCATCACCAGGAAAATCAGGAAGAAAACCACGGCAATCACCAGCACTGGCATACCACACCTCTAAGGCCATTCTGCTTGGCGGTTGAACTTGCTTCCGTGATTGCGGTCACAGGTGGCTGTGAGGCCAGACGAAGACGAGCGGTAGCCGGAAGGCGCACTCGCCTCTGGACATGCAAGGTGTTGGTGCGAAAGGGGGGACTCGAACCCCCACGGGTTTCCCCGCCAGATCCTAAGTCTGGTGCGTCTGCCAATTCCGCCACTTTCGCACGATAGGTAACAGCATAATAATCAAGCGGTTGCAAAGGTTGTTGCTCCGGGCCTGACGACGAACAAACCGCCGGTGGCTGTTCTGGTGGCGCTTTCATTTTCGGTATGCGCCCCTTCTGGCTTCATTGCCGGAACCAGGCGCGCAACCGCGTCCTGGCGGTGACTGGGGGCCAAATGGGAATAGCGCCACGTCATAGCCGGTGAACGATGGCCCAACAGTTCCCCGACTGTCCGCAAGGGAACCCCGGCCATCACTAGCCTACTGGCAAAGGTGTGCCGGTTGCAATGCCAAGTGTAGTCAGTCAGCCCGGCGCTTTCGACTGCCGCATTGAACCAATCGCGATACCGCGTCAGACTCGCGCCCTGCTCGTTGACGTGAACCAATGGCGAGTTTCCCGCCCAAGCTTTCAGGGCTGTAAGCGCATCCAGGGCAACCGCGTTCAAGTCAATGTCCCGCGCCGTGCCGTTCTTGGTCTTGTACAGATGCAGCTTGCGCCCTTCCCAATGGACTTGACTCCACTGCAATGAGAACTGCTCCCCGGCCCGCATCCCTGTATGCAGACTGAGCACGAAAGCGGGAACACATTCCGGGTGCTGCTCTTGCAATTTGGCGCAGATCGCCTTTTCCTCAGCTTCGGACAGGAACCGCGTGCGCCCGTTGTCCTCGTCCACCTTGCGCTTCTTGAACATTCGCACAACCGGGTTCTTCGCAATTCGATTGTTCGCTATGCCCTGACTGTATGCAAGACTGATCGCCGCGTGCCATCGCATCATGGTTGCGCGTTTCCAATTCTCTTGCGCGGCCCTGGCGACTAGCCATCGGCGGATTTCCTGCTTTTCGATGTCCTCTGCTGGCCGCGTTCCGAAGACCGGGCGCAGAATGTCGTACTTGATACGGATTTCCGTTGTTGTGCGCGTGCCGTTTTCGGATTTGCTGTATTCCAGGGCATCGTCCAGCAGTTCGCCAAAGGTGACCGGCTTGGCACGCAAGGTTTCCGGCAGCTTCTTACCTTGCAGGGTTTCCGTGTGGCGTTTGTCCAGCAACTTCTCAGCACTGCTGTACAGGCCCGCTTTCTCGCGGTGTCTGCGGCCCTGGGCATCGGTGAACTGAATCCACCACACCCCACTGCCGGGCACTCTCTCATAGATTCCCCGGCGCTTGCTGGTGCTCTTCTCGCCGTTCATTTCCGCCCTTCCTTCCCGCGCTTTGGTGCGCTCTTGCTCTGGCTCGCGTCTTTGCGGGGCCGTCCGCCCTTCTTGGCCCACTTACTGAGAGTTTCATGGGGATATTTTTCCGCACGCGCCTTGCCGCCTTTCTTCCCCATTGCGCTTGCTGCATTCGATAATTTCATGCTCCCAAGATAATACTTGACGCTAAGTTTGTCAAGCGGTAAAATTAAGCTGCAATGAAACGCACGAATAAGCACGTAAAGGAAACCGCGAAACCAGTGCAGCCACCGGCCTACAAAATTCCGGCGCAGCAGTTAGAGGAGTTCAAGGCCAAGGTGCTTGCCATGAGGTACGGCGAGTTAATCTGGCTTGGCCTGGACGCCCGCGTGGCCTGGAGAGTGCACGAGACTGGCGACGACCGGCTCTACTCGCTTTCGCAATGGGGAGTAAAGTTCATGACCCTTGTCCCCCCTTTGGAAGCCGGGATAGCACTGCGCGAACTTGAAGGCAAGCAACACGAACTCTGGCCGGAGTATGTGCGCCTGCTAAAGCGTAACCCCGATGAACTGAAAGCCTTTCAAGAACGATACAACCAGACTAAGAGACTGCTTAACGACCTACTCGGTGACCGCAGAGACTTATTACGGCAGGGCCCCGGCGCACCGCGAAAGCTGGCCGAACGGGATGCGCTGATTTACAGCCTGTACAAGCAAGAAAAAAAGACCGATCAACAGGTTGCCAACATACTCGAACACAAGCACGGTATCAAAATGTCCCGCCAAGCCGTGCGCCGTGCCTACGACCGCGAAGAGGAACGCCGTAGACGACAAGCAGCGAAACTCAATTCCCGCTGATTCCGTTTCGTTTTTTTTTGCAACTGAATTCTCAGAGTATAGGTTTCAAGTGCTCTTGTGCTCTACAACTAGAGCATGAACACGCAACTATCACCCATCCTCACCTCAGTAGTAAGCTATGGGGGGAGGGGGATCGCCCCACACAGGTCATTCTACGGAAAGTCGGCCGGCGCACATTGCTGAACTACCGTTTACTGTTGGCGTTCGCGCAGCACGCGAAGCGGTAGCAGCGGCCCTGCTCGCCACTCTGCTGTTGTTGACGGTCGCTGCTAATGCCGGCAACATACTCTATTTCTACGGTGGCGACTTTGATCCCAACAACCCTAACGCGAACGGTCTGGCCAACGAGACTGACCGCATTGTGGGCGGCAGTTCCTACGGCGCAGCCGCTTACCAGAACTTCGTTGTGGGCTCGGGGATCACGGTCACCGGGTTGTTCACCAACGACCTGATGAGCATCTCGCCCACCAACGCCTACTGGGAAATCCGCAGCGGCGTGTCGTTAGGCAATGGCGGGACCCTGATCGCATCCGGAATGGGCCTCGACACCGTGACGGCCACTGGCCGGAACGCTTTCGGCTACACCGAGTACAACAACCTGGTCATGGGCCTGGACGTGCCTCTCGCTGCCGGAACGTACTGGTTCATCGTTGTGCCTAACGGTGACAGCCAGATTGGCCGCTCGTTCGAGAGCAACACCTTCGGCCTCAACTCCGTTGGCACGTCGATTAGCAACGATCAGTTCTTTAACTCCTCGTTCTACGGCGTGAACTTCGGCGATCCCAATGACCAAGCATGCTGTTTCCCCAATTTTTCCGCCGGCGTGTACGTAAGCAGTGGCGGCACGACGCCTGAGCCAAGCAGCATTCTGCTGTTAGGTTCTGGCATCCTTGGTCTCGCGGGCGTCCTGCGGCGCAAGCTGACCCGGTAAATACAACCCTTCCCCCAGTTGTTAGACAGCCGGAGCTTCTGCTCCGGCTTCTTTTTTGCTATCTGGGAAGAAATCAGGGAACGAGCTGGTTCCCTGCTACGACCTGAAGTAACCAGTCCCGCAGCCAGCATCGGCGGTCCCGCTTACCAAGTCGAGGGCAAGGAATCGTCGAGTTCGGTGGTCAGCGCCCACTCGGTGGCCCGCTGCTGCTCGCGCGTGAGTTTCACCCCGCCGCAGGTCAGGTAAAAGGCGTCATGGGCGGTTGCGCCTTCGGTGTCAATCAAAGCCACCTCAATACTGCAGCTCTGACGGGCGAGGATGGAACTGATGGTGTGCAGCAGTCCGGGACGGTCCTGAGTGACGACCTCCAGCAAGGTGCTGGCAGGAGAACATTCCTCGTCGAAGCGTAGGCGGGTTTCGACCTTGAGCTTGGCCGGCTTGGTGTCGGACTTGAGGCGCGATTCCAGCAGGCGCTCCAGCGGAGCTTCCCCGATCAGGATTTCGACAATCGACTTCTTGAAGCGCTCGCTTTCCGGTGGATTCAGCTCCAGGGTGTGAAAGCGATCTTTGAAATAGAAACTGTCAACGATGACGCCGGCGCGATTGGAGAAGGCGCTCGCCTTGGTGATGTCCATGCCCCATCCGTAGAGAATGCCGGCCAGGGTGGAAAACAGGCCGGGGCGGTCGAGGGTCACGATGGTGAGTTCGTGCTGGCCGGCAATGCGGCGTATGGCGAGCTGTGCCGGTTGGCCGCGAAGCTGCTTCGCCATCTCGAAGTGCAGCAGCACCTGTTCGGGCGAGTGCGACATGAGGTAACGTTGGGGCAGGCCATCGAGAAACTTCAGCAGTTGCGAACGGCGCTTGGGCAGCAGCGCGGCGATGCGCTCCACTTGTGCGCTGCACTCCTCGGCGTGAAATCGTTCGCTGTCGGCGCTGCGAGTGAAGTAGTTGGCCGTGCCGGTGTACAGGCGCCAAAGGTTTTCCGCCTTCCACGGAGTAAGCGCCTCAGGATTGACCGACTTGATGTCGGCGAGGGTCAGCAGCGTCAGCATCTTGAGCCGCTCGGGGGTGCCCACTTTGTGCGCCAGTTCGCGCGCAGTCTCGGGATCGTAAATGTCGCGGCGGCGCAGCGTGGACGACATCTCCAGATGGGTGGCGATCAACAAGCCGACGGTCTGATCGTCTTCTTCCTCCAGGCCCATGCGTTGCACAGCAGCGGCAGCGAGTTGCACGCTGTTGTGAACGTGGTCGGCGCCTTCCATACCCTTGCCGGTATCGTGCAGCAGCAACGCCAGAAACAGCAGTTCGGGACGCTCCAACTCGGCCAGCAGAGTGGCGAAGGGCTGCAGCCACTCCACCTCGTTGGCAGCCAGGCGATGCAGCATCTCAATCGCGAGAATGCTGTGTTCATCCACGGTATAGCGATGGTAGAGGTCGCGCAGGACCAGCGAATCAATCGCCTCGAATTCCGGAATGGCGAGGGTGAGCAAGCCCAGCGAGTGCATGGCGCGCAGCGCATCGGCCGCGTAGGGCAGCACGAGGATTTCGCGCAGATGTTCCCACAGCCGCGAATCCAGCGGCATGCTATCGGCCAATCCGCGGCGCGCGTTGCCCAGCCGGCGCTCGGTCTCAACACTGAGCGCGACGCCGTGGCGGGCGACAAACGTGAAGAGCCGCAAAGTCACGAAGGGATCGCGAGCCCCGGCCGTCTGCTGCAGATAGACGCGTCCGTCCACCAGCGAAAATTCTTCGTTCGAGGAGCGCGAGCGCCACTGCTGAAACGAGCGGTACAGCGAAGAACGTTTTCTGGGAAGCTGTTCCAGCATCTGCCGTGCGTGCCGATGGATGGTCCTGGCATGGCGAAAATACGAGCGCATCCATTCGGCGGACGAAACGCCACCGGAGTTGGTCGCGATGCCCCGCTTGGCCAACTCATCCTGGGCCTCCCATGAAATGACGTTCTCGTCGCGATTGCCCCGGTAATGCAGATAACAGCGGGTGGAGGTAAGGAAGTCCATCGCGTCGAGAACAGCATCGGTTTCCGAATTCGGTGGCGCGTTGAGCATGTCCGGCCACTTGCGCTCCGACGCCAGCGCTATAATCAGTTCCAGCCATCGCGATGCATGCAGGTCGCGCAGCCCGCCGGGACCTTCTTTCAGGTTGGGCTCCAGATGAAAAATGGTGTCACCGAAGCGCAAATGGCGGGTGCGAGTGACCTCCGCCAGGCGTTGCATGAGGACGTCCGACTCGCGTGCCACAAGTTGCGGCAGGCCCTTCTCACGCAGACGTTCGAACAGCCTGGCGTCGCCGCTCAGAAAGCGGCAGTCGAGCAGCGAGACGGTGAACTCGACATTGTCGTGGTCGAAGCGTGCGCACTCGTCGAGCGTGCGGGTCGTCGGGCTGGCCCGCAAACCGGTGTCCCACATCTCCTGGCAAATACTGCGCACCGGGTCTTTCATCCGGCCGCGCAGGGCGTCGTTCTCAGCCAGGAACAGAAGGTCGATGTCGGAATAAGGAAAGAGCGCGCCGCGTCCGAAGCCACCCAGTGCGGCCAGCGCGAAGCTGCTGCGGACGGTCGCCGGGACATGCTGCTCCCAGAGTTGCAGCGCCAGCTTGTCCACAAACTGGGTGCGGTCACGCAGCGAGGCCCGGCCCGAGCCGGTCGCTTCGAACTCCCGCCGCAGACGCTCGAACTCTTGCCGGTACAATGCGCGCGGGCCGTGTTCGAGCGCCTGGCTGGACATGATCTTCTAAAGCGACTTCCGGGTTGGTCTGTCCTTGAAGGGGCACAGCTTTAGCTGTGCCGTAAAGTTTGGTGAGAGAACTTGGGCTTCAGCCCCCGCGGGAATTCGATTTTGTGCGACGGTGCTAGGCGCTGCTTTCGGTCGCTGTGAGGGTCGAAGTCCCTCAGGGGCTAAAGCCGCGCGTTTAGGAATGCTTGTACGGCACGCCTGAAGGCGTGCCCTTTCAAGACAAGGCTCTAGTCTTGCGGAAACTGGTCCCAGCGGACTATCGCGCATTCTCACAGTGCAGCCTCGCCGCGCTCCTCATTGCGTATGCGGATAGCTTCGTCGACGCGCGACAGAAAAATCTTGCCGTCGCCGATCTTGCCGGTGCGCGCGGCATGGGTGACCGCCGCAATCGCCTGCTCCACCAGGCGGTCGGGCATGACGGTCTCAATCTTCACCTTGGGAAGAAGATCGACCGTGTACTCGCGGCCACGATAGAACTCGGTATGTCCCTTCTGTCGTCCGTGACCGCGGACCTCAGTTACGGTCATGCCCTCCACTCCAATTTCCAGGAGAGCGTCTTTGACGGCTTCGAACTTCGAAGGTTGAATTACTGCTTCCAGCTTGGTCATAAGGTAACTTTAACCGTCCGCACTACGGCAGGGAAACCTCCCAGTAATAACCTTCTTCGCCGTGCTGCGTGACATCGAGCCCCTGCTCCTCGTGCTCAGCGGAGACGCGCACGCCCAGGACGAAATCGACAACTCTAAGAATGATGTAAGTGCCCACGACCGCCAGCGCAATCGCCATCGCAATACCGACCATTTGATTCAACATCTGGTGATAGTTCCCGTCGATCACGCCCACAGCCAGCGCACTTCCCTGCCCGTTTTTGAATATCGGGTTGACAAGTTTGGTGGCGAAGACCCCAGTCAACAGCGCGCCTATGGTCCCTCCCACGCCATGCACGCCGAAGGCATCGAGCGAGTCGTCATAACCAAGCCGTGCCTTTACTGCGGCAACCATCATGTAGCACGAAATTCCGGCGATCAGCCCGATCAGCAGGGCTGGCATCGGCCCCACGAATCCCGCCGCCGGAGTGATGGCAACCAATCCAGCGACACAGCCGGAGATCGCCCCCAAGGCGCTGGGCTTGCCGTTCCGAATCCATTCCGCTCCCGCCCATCCGATGGCGGCGGAGGCGGCCGCGAAGTGCGTCGCCACAAATGCGCTGGTGGCCAGGCTTCCGGCGCTGAGCGCGCTGCCCGCGTTGAAGCCGAACCAGCCCACCCACAGCAAACAGGCCCCGATGAAACTGAGCACCACACTATGCGGCGGCATGGGTTCAGTTGGATAACCAAGCCGGCGGCCGAGGTAGGTGGCACAAATCAGCGCCGAAACTCCCGAGGTGATGTGGACCACGGTACCGCCCGCGAAATCGAGGGTGGGAAAGCGCCCGCCGAGGCTGGCGTTCAGCAGACCGCCCTTGCCCCAAACCATGTGGGCCATGGGCGCATAAACGAAGAGCGACCACAGCACCATGAACAGCAGCATGGCGCTGAACTTCATGCGTTCGGCAAAGGCCCCGCTGATGAGCGCCGGAGTGATGATGGCGAACATCAACTGGTAAATCATGAAGGTCTGTTGCGGGATGGTGGCGGCGTAGTCGGCATCCGGTTGTGCGCCGACGCCGCGCAGAAAGGCGTGACCCAATCCGCCGAGGAAGCTGTTGCCGGAGGCGAAGCACAGACTGTAGGCAACGATTCCCCACAGCACGGTGATGACTGCCATCATGGCGAAGCTCTGCATCATGGTGGCCAGCACATTTTTCTTGCGCACCAGGCCGCCGTAGAAGAGCGCCAGGCCCGGGCCGGTCATCATCAGGACCAGAGCAGCGCTGACCAGCATCCACGCGTTATCCGCGGAGCCTTTGGCATCGGCGATCTGCTGCTGCAATTGCGCGATGCGGTCGCCCGGCGCCGCCCCTTCGTTTGCGCCTGGAGTCGCAGCCGGCGTCGATTGCGCCACCAGAGTGCCTGCCAACAGTATCAACAGAACGAACGGGAGCAACTTCTGAACCAACCGCATTGATAACTCCTGTTGCGAGACTGACATCGGCTAAATTGAAACCGCCGGATCTGCGCCGGCCCGCGCGAAAACCATGGTTCAGGCCTGGGCGGGGCCCGGAAATGAAAAAAGTATGCCGGCGCGTGGCCGGTGGTTCCCTTCAATTTTGCTCGTGTAAATTTGATACGCGGTTTCGCCGCGGATGAGAAATTCAAACTATTTATGGAGGCTATCAGTTCCGTTTATCGCCGTTTGCCCTCTTTACCGAGCCGTAGTATCTTGTTAGCACCTAAAAAGGTGCTTCTATCATGAGCAGAACCATGCTTGACATCACCAGCGACATCCAATCGCTGACGACCTTCCGCCGGCGTTCCGGTGACTTCATGAAACAGCTCAAGAAGAGCAAGCGCCCGGTGGTGCTCACCGTGAAGGGGAAGGCAGCGGCCATCGTGCAGGACGCCGAAGCCTACCAGCGCCTGCTCGACATTGCCGCCCGAGTGGACGCGGTAGAGGGCATCCGCCAAGGCCTGGACGACGTAGCCCATGGACGCACCCGTCCAGCGCGAGAAGTATTCGACCAGATTCGCCGCAAATATGACATACCACGTTGAACTGGCCGATCGCGCAGTTCGCGATCTTGAAACCCTTTACGTGGAGAAGAATGCTGCGGAGTCTCAAGCCGCCGCTCGGTGGTACAACGGGCTGGAGGAGGCTATTTATGCGCTCGCAACCTATCCTTACCGCTGCCCCATTGTCTCGGAAACCCGCACGGTAAAGCGAAAGTTGCGGCACTTGCTTTACGGCAACAGACCCCACGTTTATCGAATCATCTATGAAATCGACGAACGGCGGCAGACGGTGTGGGTGCTAACGATTCGTCATGCCGCGCGACGAAAGGTCAAGGCGTCCGAGCTTGGGTGACCGGACATTGCTCAGATTCCGTTCGCAACGCCCCCTTGCAAGGCCGTGACATCCCAAGGGCAATCGCGGTATCTTAGCTGAGCATGTCACCACGCAAGCTTGTGCAGATCACCGACCCTCCCAACCTGCCTACCATCAAGGATTACTTTGGCATGATGGCCGAAGAGCAGGCAGAAGACATTCGCAGGTTGAAGCAAACGGCTGCGGGGAAAAACTCTGGGCCGCCGGAGAAGCAATCCGCCGACAACGCGGTACCCGATCCATGGCTCATGCATCCCATCCGCCCCGCCAAGCGTGCGGCGGCAAAGCGCGGCGCCAACGGCCGTACACGGTCCGCGTCCAAGAAAGCTCCCAAGAAAGCGGCGAAAAAAGCCGCCAGGAAGGCGCCGAAGAAAGCACGGCGGTAGCTCTCCTCGGCAAACAAGATTGCCCATGGTGTGTGCCAGCGCCAGCTTTTCCGGCGGCGGCTGCAACCCGCTCCTGTCCTTCCTCCGATGGTAAGATTTCAGCTTCATGGTTACCTTCGCTGTGCTTCGCGTCGTGGTGGTGGTGTTGCTGATCGCGGCAAACGCGTTCTTCGTGGCCGCTGAATTCGCGCTGGTGAACGTGCGCGAAACGCGACTGCAACAAATGATAGCGGCCCACCGCCTGGGCGCGCGCACCGTCCACAAGCTGCATCAGAAGCTCGACCACGTCCTCAACACCGTGCAGTTCGGGGTGACGATGGCCAGCCTGGCCTTGGGCTGGATCGGCGAGGCCTCCATGGCCCGCATTCTGGAACCGCTGTTCCGCCCCTTGCCCCACTCCCGGCTCTACGCGCACGGGGTCTCCGTCGTGGTGGCCTTCGCGTTGATCACCTACTTGGTTGTCATCCTCGGAGAGGTAGTTCCCAAGTCGATTGCCTTGCAGCGCACCGAGCGGGTGGCGCTGGCGGTCGCCGGACCGATGGATTTTTTCATGACCATCGCCGCGCCGTTCTTGGCGTTCATGACCGCTTCCACCCGGATCGCCTTGCGAGCGTTTGGCATGCGCCAAGTGCGCGAAGGCGGCGTGCACTCATCTGAGGAGTTGAAGCTGATGGTCTCCGCCAGCCGCCGCTTGGGAATGCTGGTGCCCGCGCAGGAGGAGTTGATCCATCGCGCGCTCGAGCTGGAAAACATTTCGGTGCGCGAAATCATGGTGCCCCGCCGCGATATTTTTTCACTGCCGGGCGACATTTCGCTGGAAGAAGCCTTGCAGCGCGTGGTGGACGTGCAACACTCACGCGTGCCGGTTTACGATGTGCAGCGCGGCCCCGAGCACATCATCGGGGTGTTGTACGCCAAGGACCTGATGCGCTGGCTGCGCTACCGGGTGGGCCGCACCGCGTCCGGCAGACCGGTCACCCGGCCCAGCGGCCTCGAAGTGCACCACATCATGCGCGAGGTGCTGGTGGTGCCCGAGACCAAGCCGCTCCCTGATCTGCTGATCGAGTTCAAAGTGCGCAAGCGGCACCTGGCCGTGGTGGTGGATGAGTTCGGCTCGACTGCCGGCCTGGTGACGGTGGAAGATGTGCTGGAGCAACTGGTGGGCGAAATCGAGGATGAGTTCGATATCACCGAGCCGCGGCTTGCGCCGGGCGCTGCCTCGATGACCCTGGAGGGCTCGGTCAACATTCGCGATCTGGAATCGCAATATCAGATTGCGTTGCCGCGCGACGAAGGCTTCGAAACCCTCGCCGGCTTCACGCTGGCGCAACTGCAGAAGATTCCCGGGGTGGGCGACAGCTTTGAATACCAGGGTCGCCGCTACACCGTTGCGGCCATGGATGGGCTGCGCGTGGTCAGCGTAACCATCGAAGGGACGCAACCGCAGTCCCAGGTGCAATCCTCACCGGCAACGCCTCTGGCCCAAGGATGATGCCGCGCTACCTGCTCTCGCGCTCGCTGTACATGCTGCCGGTCGTCTGGCTGGTAGTGTCGGTGGTCTTCCTGCTGATTCACCTGGTGCCGGGCGATCCCATCCAGCAGATGCTGGGCGAAGGCGCGGCCGCCACCGACATCGCTGCGGCGCGTCATGCCTACGGGCTGGATGCTCCGCTGGGGCAGCAGTACGTGAACTACTGGCGCGGCCTGGTGCACGGCGACATGGGACGCTCGTTGCGGCTCAATCAGAATGTCGGCCACGTGATCGCGCAGGCTTATCCCGCCACCATGGAACTCACCCTCGCGGCGTTGCTGGTCGCGCTCGCCCTGGCGATTCCCGCCGGCGTTCGGTCGGCGCTGCGCCGCAATCGTTGGGACGATCGCGCGCTCAGCTTCGTCTCGCTGCTGGGATTGTCATTCCCGAACTTCGCGCTGGGGCCGATCCTCATTTTGTTTTTCGCCATTGAATTGGGCTGGCTGCCGGTCTCAGGCTCGGGCTCCCTGGCCCACCTGGTGCTTCCCGCGATCACCATGGGTGGAGCACTGGCCGCCATCCTTACACGAATGATTCGCACCTCCATGCTGGAAGAGTTGGGGCAGGATTACATCCGCACCGCGCGCGCCAAAGGTTTGCCCGAGCGCACCGTGGTTTATCGCCACGCACTGCGCAATGCCATGATCCCAATTCTCACCGTCGTCGGATTGCAATTTGGAGCACTGCTCGCCGGAGCCATCGTGACCGAGACGATTTTCTCGTGGCCGGGCATTGGGCGGCTCACCATCACCGCGATTTCCAACCGCGACTATTACCTGGTGCAAGGCTGCATCTTGATGATCGGGCTGACCTACGTGCTGGTGAACTTCCTGACCGACCTGCTGTATTCAGTGTTTAACCCGAGGATTCGCCAGTAGAGGAGCTTTGGGGGGCTAGAAGCCATCTAGCTGTCTCAATGAATCGTTTTGTATCAGGGCACGGCTTCACAGGCTGCTGAAAAACTCCGTCTGCGGATGCGATTTGAAAGGGCACGGCTTCAGCCGTGCCGCAATGGGTCAATGATGACTTGGGCTTCAGCCCCTGAAGGAGCTGTTTTGCAAGGGCTAAAAGGGCTAAAGAGGGTAGATGAGAACTCGCTTTGATTTGCCGCGGTGGAACGATTTCACTAAATCAAAGCCCCGCAGGGGCGAAATAATATTAGCCCAGGGCGGGAGCCCTGGGTAACGTGGGAAAAGTTAACGAGCCCCTTCAGGGATGGCACAGTCCTGGCCCGCGCTCTCCACGCCCGCGTCCTTGGCAGGAGGGAAAACCGGTACACCCCTAATGTGGTATGCCACCCCGTCATGTTTTCCTTGACAGACATTTCGTCTGTGTTATGCTTTCGTCACTGGTCCTTGTGATCAGACATCGATATGCGTTTGCTGATCCACTCCCGAATGCTTATGGCCATGTGCGCCCCAGGTGGCGCCGTGCCTGCGTCGGGAGTGTGATCACGCACCTAACAATCTCCCTACACTGAGCGGCCGCCTGGGGCTTACAACCGGCGGCGATTTTGTTTTAGCCCATATTTCGCTCAGACCTCGACCACCCCAACAAGCGCAAAAGCGGCGCTCGTTGGGGACCCCGAGAAGGGAGATTCACCGTGCCTCACGGCAATTACGACATACCTACTATTGCGATCCATGGCGGACTCGGACCTGATCCGACCACCGGCGCCCTTCTCCAGCCCATCTGCCAATCCACAACTTTCGTGCAGCAGGCGGTTGGCGTGCACAAGGGATTCACCTATTCGCGCGCGGCCAACCCAACCGTGGACGCGCTGGAGCGCGCCTTGGCCGCGCTCGAAGGGACGCCGGCGACCGTCTGCTTTGCCACCGGCATGGCCGCAATCACCACGCTATTCCTGTCACTGCTCAAGGCCGGCGACCACGTGGTCATTTCCGAAGTGGTTTACGGCGGCACCGTGCGCCTGTGCCAACAACTGCTAAGCGGGCTCGGCATCGAGCACACGCTGGTGGATGCATCGCGCGCCGAGCTGGTCGAGCAGGCCATTACGCCGCGGACAAAACTGATTTTCATCGAGACGCCGGGAAATCCGACGCTCAAGCTGTGCGACATCCCGGCTATTGCAGCCGTGGCTCGCCGCCACGGCGTGCGTCTCGCGGTGGATAACACTTTCCTGACGCCGGTGCTGCAACCCGTGTTCCAACTCGGCGCCGACATCAGCGTGCTCTCCACCACCAAGTACATCGAGGGCCACAACGCGACTGTAGGCGGTTCCCTGGCGACGCACGATGAACAACTGCTGGAACGCTTCCGTTTGATTCGCAAAACCACGGGCTGCATTCAGTCGCCGCAGGATGCCTGGCTGACGCTGCGCGGCATCAAGACTTTGCCGGTGCGGCTCAAGCTGCATTCCGAGAACGCTGGCACGGTAGCTCGATGGCTGGAATCGCATCCCGGGGTTGAGCGCGTGCATTATCCCGGGCTTGCCTCATTTCCGCAGAGGGCGCTGGCGGAGCGCCAGCATGTGGCGCACGGCGGCATGCTCGCCTTCGAGATCACCGCCGGCGCCGAGGCCGCCGTGGAGCTGATGAACTCCGTACGTCTCTGTTCGCTTGCCGAAAACCTGGGCGCGGTCGAGACACTAATCACCCATCCGGCCTCCATGACCCATGGCGATGTGCCCGTGGAAACGCGCAAGGCGATTGGCATTACCGACGGGCTGATCCGGCTCTCGGTTGGCCTGGAATCGCCAGAAGACATCATTGCGGACCTGGAACAGGCGCTGGCAGTCGCAACCGAAAAAGCTGGGAGGGCGTCATGCATCGTTACCCGGTAACGGTCCTAAAGTTTGGCAGCTCGGTGCTGTGCTGCGAGGCCGATCTCTCCAAGGCTGTACAGGAAATTTATCGCTGGACACGGGACGGACACCGCGTTGTCGCAGTGGTTTCGGCGATCGGATCGACTACCGATTCCCTGCTGGCGCGCGCCCAGACATACGGCCCCAATCTGAGCGATGAAGCCGTGGCAACCCTGGTCGCGACCGGCGAAGCTACTTCGGCGGCGCTGCTGACGCTGGCGCTCGAACGCGCTGGATTACATTCCGTGGTTGTAGATGAAGTCCGGCTTGGCCTGCGGACGCGCGGCCCGGTATTGAACGCCGAGCCTTGTGGCATCGACGTTCCGCGTGTACTGAGCGTTTTGGAAAATGCCTCGGTTGCCGTTGTGCCCGGTTTCGTCGGACGGCAGGAGGACGGCACTCTTTCCCTCCTGGGCCGCGGCGGCTCCGACTTGACTGCCGTCTTCGTGGCCCATCACTTAGGGGCCGAGCGCTGCCGGCTGGTCAAGGATGTGAACGGCATCTTCGAACACGATCCGGCGGACAAGGTAAATGTCCCGCGCCGCTATAGCACGGTCAGCTGGGCGCAGGCGGTGCGCGTCGGCAATGGCGTGGTGCAGCCGAGGGCGATCGAGTTTGCCGAGCAGCATGGGCTCACCATTGAAGTGGCGACCCTGAACTCCGACTCGCCGACTCTGATCTGCGGCCTTCCCATAACGTTTGCCGACCAGTTCCCCTCGGCGACGCCGTTGCGCGTCGGATTGCTTGGGGCCGGCACCGTCGGACTGGGCGTCTATCGCACCCTGGCCGCTCATCCGGAGACCTTCGACATCAGGCGCGTTGCAGTTCGCCGCTTGGAGCGCGAGGACGGTATTCCTCCGGCTTTGCTCACTCACGATCCCTGGGAGGTCGTCAGTTCGGACTGCGACGTGATCATCGAGTTGATCGGCGGTCTGTCGCCGGCGCGGGAATTGATTGAGGCGGCGCTGAAGTCGGGCAAGCACGTCATCACCGCGAACAAACTGGTGGTGAGCCGCCACGGCAAACAGCTCCGCCGCATTGCGGAGTTTGCCGGCGTGCAACTTTTGTATTCAGCGGCGGTCGGAGGAGGCGTGCCAATGCTGGAGCAGGTCAGCCGCATCGCGCAAACCAGCGGCATCCGCACCCTGCACGGCGTGGTGAATGGGACCACCAACTTTATCCTCGACCGGCTTGCTGAAGGTTTGAGTCGCGAAGATGCGCTGGGTGAGGCGCAGCGGCTGGGTTTCGCCGAGCAGGACCCGACTTCCGACCTCGATGGCAGCGATGCGGCGCACAAACTCGCGCTGCTGGCGCAGACCGCTTTCGGCGCCTGGCTGAATCCGGCCGACATCGAGCGTACTGGCATTGAGCACTTCGATCGCGACGCTGTTCAAGATGCCGCGCGCTCGGGGCACTCCGTTCGCCTGGTCGCGTCGTTGAGTCAGGATAAGTTCGGGTTGAGGGCCCGCATCGCTCCCCAACTCTTCGAGCACACACATGCCTTCGCGCAAACCATCAATGAAGAGAACTGTCTCGAAATCGAATCGCAGAGCGGCGACGTGGTGCAGGTGCGCGGCAAAGGCGCTGGACGATGGCCCACTGCGGTGTCGGTCATGGCCGATGTGTGCGATATCTACCGCGCCCAACAACTGGGTGTTGCCGAGGAATTTTTGGTTGCCGGGAGGGCTTCATGAAATTCGCCAGCCGACTGCTTACGTTCAACGCTTGTCCGGAAGATCCGTTCCGGCCAATCGCCACGCCGATCTACCAGACCGCAACTTTCGAACAGGAAGAGGCGGACACATTCGGCCGCTACGATTACTCGCGCAGCGGGAATCCAACCCGCACCGTGGTCGAAGACCTCCTGGCGCGATTGGAAAATGTCGACCGCGCTTTCTGTTTCTCCAGCGGCTTGGCGGCGATCAGCGCGGTCGCGCGATTGCTCTCGGTGGGAGACGAGATTCTTGCCGGAGATGATTTGTATGGTGGGACCTACCGGCTGTTTTCGAGAATTCTGGACCGTACTGGCGTGACCGTCCGTTATGCTGATGCGTGCGACATCGAGAGGTTTGCAGCGCAGATCACTCCCCGAACGCGGCTGCTTTACGTCGAGACCCCAACCAACCCGCTGCTGCGGATCGTGGACATCCGCAAGCTGGCTGACCTGGCGCACCAGCATGGCGCGCTGTTGTGCGTGGACAGCAGCGCGATGTCGCCGTACTTGCAGAATCCGCTCGAGCTGGGGGCCGACATCGTCGTGCACTCGGCGACCAAATATCTCTGCGGCCACAGCGACGTCACCGCTGGAGTGGTTGCAGTGAAGCGGCCCGAACTGGCGGAGCAAATCTATTTCATTCAGAACGGAGAAGGTTCCGCGCTTGGGCCCTTTGACTGTTACCTGCTGCTGCGAGGCGTGAAGACACTGAAGCTGCGCCTCGACTGCCAACAGGCGAATGCGCTCAAGGTGGCGAACTTTCTGAGCGCGCATCCTGCGGTGCAGCGCGTGCATTACCCTGGGCTGGCCAGCCATCCTGGTCACGAATTGCACGTGAAGCAGGCGCGCGGAGCCGGGGCGGTCATCAGCTTCGAGACGGGCTCGTTCGAAGTGTCGAAGCAAGTGGTGGAGGCGACGCAATTGTTCCGCATCAGCGTGAGCTTCGGCAGCGTGAATTCCTCGATCAGTCTGCCGGGGTGCATGTCACATGCGAGCATTCCAGCGGAAGTCCGCCAGGCGCGCTCGTTGGCGACGGACCTGGTCCGGCTGTCGGTGGGAATCGAAGATGTGGACGACCTTATTGCCGACTTGGAGCGGGCGTTCGAACGCGCCGCGTGCGCAGTCGCCGCCGCGAACCGCGGTGCGGAGATCGGCGAGCAGCAAGTTGTGTAGATCTCCTTCCCACCGCTGAGGCGGTGGGCTGTCTTATTCCGCGCCCGAGGCGCTGGCTTCAGCGTTGCGACAGGGTCTCTTCACGCCACGCTCTACCCCTTGCCTCATGCTCATTTCGTCGGCGCGGGAGCCGGCTGCTGCGCCGGCGCTCCGCCAAAATTCACCTTTGGAGCCTGCCGTGCTCCCTCGTCCGTCTTGAAGTAGGCATCGTTGCGGGTGAACCCCGAAAGGCTTGCGACAATATTGTTCGGGAACAAGCCGATATACGTGTTGTAGTCTTGCAGAGTCTCGTTGTAACGGCGGCGTTCGATGGCTATGCGGTTCTCCGTGCCCGCCAGCTCGTCCTGCAAGCGCAGAAAGTTTTCATTGGACCGCAGTTGCGGATAATTCTCTACGACGACCAACAGGCGGCTAAGGGCGGAATCGATCTGACCGTTGGCGGCGATCTTCTCCTGCGGCGTCTTCGCTCCCGCCATGGCGGCGCGCGCTGCTGCAATGTCGCCGAAGACCTTTTCCTCGTGGATCGCAAAGGCTTTCACCGTCTCAACCAGGTTGGGGATGAGGTCGGCCCGGCGCTGCAGAACGACATCCACCTGCGACCAGGCTGCATTCACGGTTTCGCGTTTGCGGACCATCTCGTTGCGATGGCCAACGAATGTGCCGCCAACCCAGAGCAGCAGCAACACAATCACGACCAGTACGATGATTCCTTTTTTCATGCCAATCTCTCCCCGCAAATCTTTGTCAGAGGGATATCTCCCTAGGACAATTTCTGTAACTGACGCTTGGGTACGCGCGCATCCAGTTCGTGAGCGACCCGCTGAATTGCGCTCATGTACGCATGGTACAGCTCGTGTAAGTTCTCCGAATGCGGGCCTTGGTTGCGCAACGCCAGGATTGAACGCAACGGCTGCACTTCAAATCCAAAAACCTCTCCGGCGGTTTCCAGCAACTGCGGCTTCGTCTGTGGCGGATTCTGCCCCAAGGCGATCAAGGCATGGCGGAACAGCGTCAGAACGCTGGTGATCGATTTTGCCAGCACCGCGCGGAGTTCGTCCTGGTTGTCAGGACTCAGCAGCAAGTGGTGGCGCAACCGCAGCAGCGTCGTCCGCAGTTCATGTTCCACCTCGATGCGATGCAGATTCATGGGCACATCGATTGCGGTCACCACATCCTGGCCGAACAGCGTCTTATGCGAGCGCTGAATGTCGAGCAACTCAATCGCGAAGACATCGGCAGACTCACGCAGCTCGTCGAGGGTCATGATCATCGGCGGCCGCAGCTTCTCGTCGCGACTCCACCAGTGCAGCACCGCCGAGATCGCCGCAAACGAACTCGGTTCCAAGTGCTGCAATACAACCAGCACGTTCACGTCGGAGAATTCTTCGTGGAAGTCTTCGCGGGCCGCGGAGCCATATAGAACGATGGACACCAAATTTTCGCCGCATGCCTGCTGCAATCGGGTAACGAGTTCCTGCAGTTTACTTTCCGGTTTCTTCATCGATTGTCACTCCCCAGCGTGGTCACCAGCTGCCGCCAGCGCCACCGCCGCCGCTCAGGCCGCCGCCAAAGCCGCCGAAGCCTCCAAATCCACCGCCGCCGCCCGAGTAGCCTCCAGAACTACCGCCAAACCCGCCGCCCCAGCTACCTCCACGGCCGCCTAGAGCACTCCCCAACAGAAACCAGGGAAGAGCGGACCCTCCGCCTCCACGTGATCGCGGGCCGCGACCGCCTCGCGCCGAGCGCGAAATAGCGCGGACAACTGCGAAGATGATCACGACGACCACGACCGGAATCCACCATGATGCTTCCCCTGCGGGCGCGCGCGGCTGATTGGCCGGTACGCCGTTCAATTGCAGTCCCTTGTCCGCTGCTATCAGTTGGGCGACACGTGTTGTACCGAGCAGCACAGCAGCACTGTAATCTCCGCTGCGCAGATTGGGCACCATCTCCCGCCCAATGTCTCCTGCGCGAGCATCGTTGATCACCGGCTCCAGCCCGTATCCCACCTCGATTCTGTACTGCCGCTCCTTAGGCGCGACCAAAAGCAGAACGCCCCGGTTCTCCTGCTTCGATCCGACGCCGAGCTGCTTAAAGAGATCGGCCGTGTAGTCTTCCTTGCTGCGGCCCTCGAGGGAGTTCACGGTCACCACCGCAATTTGCGCGCCGGTCTTTTGCTCGACCTCGGCGCACAGCGTCTCCAGCCTGGCTTTAGTGGTGGGATCGATGACGTTGGCGAGATCGGTAACATAGCCCTGGGGACGAATATCGGCGATCTTCTCAGCCCATGCGAAGGAACACCAAGCCAACAGCAGCACAGCCAGAGCGAGTTTGACACGCGTTGCCATCAGTTATCGCCGACATTGCATCGGCGTAAGTACCGTAGAGAATGCAGGACGCAGTGTCAAGGAACGCTTGCAGCATCTGTGAGTCGCACCCCCTAGTTGCGTGAAACCCCCCGAACAGGATATTGTCTCCGCGCACACTCTGGAGGGGCGAAGCGATGCGATTGAATTGGCGCGCCGTGGCATTGGCAGGCATTGCGGACTGGATACTCGGAGCGGTGTGGTTCACCGCCTTCCGAGCGCCGTGGCAGGCCGGCACCCGCATACCGCCGGAGGAGTTGCAGGCCTACATGGCCCATCCCAACTTCTGGCCCTATATCGTCTCGCTCATCTGCAGCATCTTGATCGCCTACGTCATTGCCCGGGTGCTGAGTAGCTGCCAAACCCACAGTCTGTTAAGCGGAATCGGCATTGGCGCCCTGATCGGCTTGGCGGCCACATTTGCCATGATCACGGAAATGGTCTTTGAAATTCGCCCGGTCCAGTTCATCATGATCTCTGCCGCCTACCCGCTGCTGGGCTGCATTTTGATGGGAATCATCGTGGGTGTGTGGAAACCAAAAGCGAAGGCCGAACTGAGTTCGGCGCCGGCGTCACCATGAAGATCGAGGGAAAAATCGTTCACGGTTACCTGAAGGCACTGAGCGGCCTGGAGCAACTACCCGGCCCTAATGGCGAGCGTTCCGTCGAGTTGTTTCGCCACGGCACGCTTACGGTGAAGCTGTATGCGCCGCGCAGCGCCGATCATCAGCACCCCCACACGCGCGACGAGATTTACGTGATCGCTACCGGCACCGGACGCTTTGAGCGGGAAGGAAAAGAAGTCAGCTTTGGTCCGGGAGATGTTCTGTTCGTCGCCGCCGGCGAGCAACATCGCTTCATAGAGTTTACCGACGATTTCGCGACGTGGGTATTTTTCTACGGCCCGGAGGGCGGCGAAGCAAACCGTGAGAAAAGCTGAGCCGCGGATTTGCAGCGATGCAGGCGGACATCTTTTGATCGCGGTTAGCGGTTTCGGCAGGCGGGAACTGCTCTAGGTTCGTTGTTCGTGAGGGGCGGCGCGTTCTTCCAGTCGCTTCACGCGCTCTTCCAGATGCAGGGCTACGAGCAAGGACGTGTGCCGGCGCTCCGCCCGGGCGTCCACGTCGCTGATCATCTGCCTAAGGTCGGCGAGCCGGCGCTCAGCTCGGGCGTCCACGTCGCCGACCATCTGCTTAAGGTCGGAGAATCCCGAGTCGACTCTTTTCTCCAGTGCATCGACGCGCGCGATCAGGGCTTTCAGGTCCGGCGTCACCAGATCCTGCAGCAGCTTGCGGGTATCGTCGATCATTCCCATGGAGTTCATTATAATCGCCGAAAAACCTGAGTCGCAACGGCTAGAGCAGTTCCGCAATAGATGTGTCCGGTTTGCACGGGTAGTGCGGGCCTTCAGGGCCGCGCATAGGGCAAGAAGAAAAATCGCTTAAGCCGGTGAGGAAGTCCTCGTATTCGCCGCTCGCGTGCCAGTTGCGGAAAGTGTCGCACAAGGTCTAGGCTGTTGGGCAAGTAGTGGGGTGGGTTGTGTTCAGCCTCAGTTTCATCCTCATCATCGCCGGCCTGGCTTTCGGCGGGGCCACCACGCTCATCGGATTTGGCGGTCTGCTGGGAGCTTGGTTTCATCGCGCCTTGGGCACTCCCTTGCCTCTGCCGACCCTTCACAACCCCTTCGAGCGGCGCCTGTATATCTATGTGGGGACCGGGGGATTCGTGGTGTGGGTCAGCGCCTTCCTGTATAGCCTGAAGATTGCGCCGTGATTGGCGAACTCTCGCAAGGTTCGCGCTCAAGCTCCTCCCTCGGCGGCAAGCACTTCATCGGCGACCGCGGCGGCTTCCACCGCCGGCTTCACGTCATGGACCCGCACGATGTGGGCCCCGCGCAGGATGCTGGCAACCATGGCAGCCAGCGATCCATAAAGCCGTTCCCAGGGCGGCGCGTCCCTGCCGGCCCGCTGGCCGACGGTGCGGCCCACAAACGATTTGCGTGAGGTCCCGGCCAGCAGCGGAAATCCGAAGCGGTGCAATCGATCGAAATGCGCCAACAGCGGATAGTTCTCCTCGAAATTCTTGCCGAAGCCGAAGCCGGGATCGAGCACGATGCGCGGCCGCTGCACCCCACGCTGCAGGGCAATGAGCAGGCGGTTGGCGAGATCATGCTCCACCAGGGCGGTGATGTCGGGCTCGGGCGGAAGATTGCGCCACTCTTCCGGCTGCCCGCGGGTGTGCATCAGCACCACGCCGCATTGCAGTTCGGCGCACGTCCGCGCCATCTCTGGGTCCCACTGAAAAGCGCTGACCTCGTTGACGATCTCCGCGCCTGCGTCCACCGCCGCGCGGGCTACGCCTGATTTATAGGTGTCCACCGAAATCACCGCTTCCGGCCGCGCTTGCAGGATGCCCTGCAACACCGGCATCACCCGGCGCAGTTCTTCCTCCTCGGTGACCACCGGCCTGGGCTTTGACTGTGAGGTGGCGCTTGCCTCATCCCCGCCAAGGCGCGCTCCCGGACGGGTGGACTCGCCACCCAGGTCCAGAATGTCGGCGCCCTCGTCCAGCATGTGCAGCGCGTGTTGCACCGCACGTTCCGGCTGGAGAAACTGGCCTCCGTCGGAGAACGAATCCGGGGTAACGTTCAGCACTCCCATGATGAGAGTTCGCCGCCCCAACTCCAGCGTGCGGGACCGTAGCTGCCAACGAAAGTGAGGGCGCATGAAACGATTGTAATGGCTGCCAAGGTGCAACATTCCTGCCGCAAAATGAAATATGGCAGCCTTGCCTGCCAGTGCTAGAATTTATGCAGTAGCCCCATGTACCGGGTTCGCCATCTCGCCCCCTTTATCCTGCTCCTCGCGCTGCTCTCGTCCGCTTTTGCCGTCACCAACAACAAGGCCGACAAGAAGCCGAGTGAGGAGAAGAAGCTGGCTTCCGAGATCGACAAGATCCTGAGCGATCCCGAAGCGGCGCGCGGATTTTGGGGTATTTATGCGGTTTCGATGGACAGCGGCAAGCCGCTTTACGCCCTCAACCAGGACAAACTTTTTGCTCCCGCATCGAACACCAAGCTGTTCACCACGGCGGCTGTCTTTGGGCTGATCGGGCCCGACTATCGCTTCAAGACCACGGTAGAAACCTCGGGCACGCTCGACAAGTACGGCCGGCTCAACTCCGATCTGGTGCTGGTGGGACGCGGCGACCCCAACCTCTCGGGACGGACCCTTCCCTACAACATGCACACGGAACGCAAGACGCCGCCGATCCAGGTGTTGCAGACTCTCGCCGACCAGCTTGTCCAGCAAGGTTTGAAATACATCGATGGCGACGTAGTGGCCGACGATTCGTACTTCGTCTTCGAGCGCTACAGCGAGGGCTGGTCGCAGGATGATCTGGCGCGGGAATGGGGCGCACCGGTTTCGGCGCTGACCATCAACGACAACGTCATCTTCGTGAACATCATGCCGGCTGATCGCCCCGGCGAGCGCGCGTTCCTCACCGTCACCCCTTTTCCCGAGTACTACAAAATCGACAACCGGGTGATGACCACGCCGCCAGGGACCGGACCGCGCACCGTGTCCATCAATCGCGAACCCGGCTCCAACCAGCTCACCTTCTGGGGCAACATCCCGCAGGATGACCCCGGCTTTGGAGAAGCCCTGGCCATCGAGGACCCCGCCGATTTTGCGGCGCGGCTCTTCCGCGAACTGTTGGAGGAGCGCGGTGTCACCATTTATGGACGCGCGCGCACTCACCACACCGAACTTGCGTCCACGCAGACCTTCAGCGTCACCTCCATGGCGTCGGGCGGTGGCGATAGGACCCGACCGCCGAACCCCGCGCCGCTGGTGCTGGCCAGCTATCAGTCGCAGCCGCTCGCGCAAGATCTGCGGGTCATTAATAAGGTGAGCCAGAACCTGCACGCCGAGCTGATGCTGCGCTTGCTGGGTAAGGAGAAGGGCACGTCGGGCTCGATTCAGGGGGGGCTGGAAGTTCTGCGCGGCTTCCTGGTTCGCGCCGGAATTAAGCCGGAACAGTTCGTCTTTCTCGACGGCTCGGGACTGTCACGCGAGAACCTGGTCACTCCCGACGCGGTGGTTGCGATCCTGCTTTACTGCCACCGCCAATCCTGGGGTCAGCTCTACGAAGATACTCTGCCCATCGCCGGGGTGGATGGATCGCTGGCGGAACGTTTTCGCAGCACGCCGGTGATGGGTTTGGTGCATGGCAAAACGGGGTCGCTGGCACACGTGTACGCGCTGGCGGGCTACGCCACCACGCAGCGCGGCGAACACATCGCCTTCTCCATCATGACCAACAACGACACCCTGCCCGCCAAGAAAGCGCTCGACACCATTGACCAGATCGTGGAGAAGATGGTCGAAGACAAAAAGTAACTAGAAGCTATCTCATAAATCGCTTTTGAAAGGGCACGACTTCAGAGGCTGCTGAAAAACTCGAATGTAGACGCTTCTGAAGGGGCGCACCTTCAAGTGCGCCATTGTGAGCTTTCTATTTTTGTCATTCCGAGGGGCTTCAGCCCCGAGGAATCTGCGGTTTCTTTCATCGCGACGACTTTTTCAGCAGCCTGTTCAGCCGTGCTGCAACTGGCCATTTAAGACTTGATTTTAGAGTTTGTAAGAAGGCGTTCTGAATCGGCTCCTTAGAACGACTGTGCAAAATCCAGCCCGCAGCCGGGGTCCCCAGTTCGCGCCACCTTTGCGCGAAATGGGGTGGAGGAGGGGCGGAATTGATGTTAGCCCAGGGCGTAAGCCCTGGGTAAAACGGGAAAAATAACGAGTCCCTTCAGGGACGGCACAGTTCTCCGGAGGTATTGCGGTACGATTCTGCTCGCGGCGACGCGCGAGAGCAAAGTCATGTAACCGCCACGGACAATCGTGTACAACAGTATCTTGCAGTTATCTCGACCTGCTAACAGAAGGAGCACGCACCGCCATGATTGAGCGTCTCAAGGAGAGCTTTGGGGGAGTACTGGGCTTCAAAGTGGCCGGCAAGCTGACGGCCGAAGATATCAAGGCATTTGAGCCGCAACTCGAAATCGTGATTGCCCAGCGCAAGCACAAGCCCATCGGCATCCTCGCCGACCTTTCGCAGATGCACGGCGCCGACTGGGGAGCGCGTTGGGAGGAGATGCGGTTTCTGCAGAAGCACACCGACCACATTGCGCGCATGGCGGTGGTGGGCGCCGACAAGTGGGAAGAGATTGTGGCGATCGGCACCGCGGGTGCTGCCATCCTGGAGGCCGAGACGCGCTACTTCGACAGCTCCGAAATCCTGCACGCCTGGGAGTGGGTCCGCACCTCAAAGCACGCCGAGGACGTTCCCGTCCGCCAGATCTCGCCTGGAACAGGCATCTGGAAGGATTACCATCCGGAGTGGATGGGGCTGTAAGTAGGAATTCCCCTACCTGCGAGCTTCAGCCCCTGCCAGTTATTGACAAGAACTGTCACCAATCTTAAACTAACCACATGGAAATGACATCACTCAATGTCTCCCTGCCCAAGGTCCTCAAAGAATATGTCGAAGGTCAGGCTACCGCAGACGGTTACAGTACACCCAGCGAATACATTCGTGAGCTGATCCGCGATGACCGCAAGCGTCAGGCCAAGGAAAAGCTGGAGGCCGCCCTGTTGCAGGGGCTCAATTCCGGCCCGGCGAAAGAGATCACTCCGGCCCAATGGGCACAAAAGCGAAGCTCTCTGCGCCAACGCCACAAGCCCGCCAGGATCACAGGTTGAAGCGTGCAATCCTGGAGTTGAGAGCCCGCGACCTCGAAATTCTGCTCGGGAGTGAGTTGCGACAAGGCGGCTCGGTGCCCCACCTTCCTTTGCTTGGGTGGGACTGACCCGAATCCACCGCTTTCGGCGCTCCTACCCCGCGTCGGTAGTGGGCGACTTTCAGAATCCTGCTTGAGCGGTCTGGCATCTGAATTGCACGGGAATACACTTGTGTTCGCAATTGGGAACAGGCATTATCTAGTCGATAACTTTTCCAGTTCACGCTTGCAGATTTTATGGCATACTGCGTGTATGCAAAAGCGGTCAAGCAGAAAAGACCTTAATCAGATTGCTGCGGAAATGGTGCGCCAGACCGCCGGCCTTGATCTCAAGGGCAAGAATCCGGCTGCTGTAGCACTCGGTCGGCGTGGTGGGCTAAAGGGCGGCAAGGCGCGGGCTAAGGCACTTTCAGAGGAATGCCGAATCGAGATCGCGCGTACCGCTGCCCATGCGCGGTGGAAAGATACCCATGGCCTTGAAGACTAGCTCTAATGTCATCATCATTGAGCAATTGAAGGAAAGGCTGTGTGCGCTCGAAGACGTCACGGGCGGTGATGTTTTGGTGCTTTGTGCTCCGATCCGCTCGGGACTGGATCTCGTCGTCAAAGAAGCTGTTGACGGTCTTCCACATAGGAAACGGAAACTAAGTGTCCTCCTGGAAACTGGGGGTGGCTACATTGAAGTAACCCAGAGAATAGCGCAGACACTGAGGCACCATTATCGTGTCGTCGATTTCATCATCCCCAATTGTGCTTACTCTGCTGGCACTGTTTCTCGCGATGAGTGGAGACGACATTTATATGGATTACTTCTCCGTACTGGGGCCTATCGATCCGCAGTTGCCGAAAGACGACAAAATGGTGCCGGCCCTTGGCTACCTTGAACAGTATGATCGTCTCATTAGGAAATCAGCAGCCGGAACCCTTACTACGGCGGAACTTGCGTTTTTGATTAACCGTTTTGATCCGGCTGAACTCTACATGTATGAGCAAGCCAGAGAACTCTCCATTTCATTGTTGAAGGAGTGGCTCGTCAAATACAAGTTTAAAAACTGGAAGATAACGAAGACGAGAAAACTTAAGGTGACGCGGGAGATGCGCGTAAAGCGCGCCGAAGAAATTGCAAAAACGCTTAACAAGATTGACAAATGGAACTCGCATGGGCGGGGCATCCATATGGCTGTTTTGCGCAGAGACCTGAAGCTGCTGATCCGCGATTTTTCGGAAATCGATGGCCTTAGTGATGGCATCAAGGATTATCACAGGCTGTTACAAGATTATCTTTCGACCGTCAGATATTCGTGGGTGGTACAGACTCCCAAGCAGTTTACGCCGCTAGGAGCGTGTCTGAGTAATCAAAAATTACCAGCATCATATACAGCCTATTGTGGTTCCCTGTTGTATGCACCGCAATATGTGACCAGGAAACCTATTACTCGGACACGCTCCTAGGCTGAGAAACGAAGGTGATTTGACGATGCCAAAACAAATCGAACTGGAAAAGATCATCGCCGATAACCCGAACGTTGATCCAGAAGAACTCAAGAGGGCCGAGGAAGCCCTAAAGAATCTTAACAGGACTGGCGTAGTACGGCGTTCGACTTACGGCTTAGAGACGCCTGAATCAAAGAAAGAAATTCGGCATAGCGAAGATACGGCAAGATCGGCTATGCCTGTCCGGCGACTTCGTTAGCCATTTCTTACTTGACATCCTTGAGCGCTCAAGCATATTATGTACTCATGAATTGCTTGAGCGCAACAGCGGCGGCGGGGTAGCTGTGGAAAATTCAAAGTCGCCCACTACCCCCGAGTCACCTGACAAGACAAACCCCTGGGCCGCGCTTATCATTAGAGATCGGACCGCGCTCGCGCCGCATCCCGCCGAAGCGCACGGCATCTATTAAAACTGCACTGATAAACACCTGAGAGGACGCACTTATGGCTACCACAACCACTCCCGCCCGGGAAGGAACTCGCATTTCCGCCACCATCAATAACGCCCAGATTCCCGCCACCTTCCAGAACGAACCCTCGGTTGATTTCAGCCACCCGGAGAACGCGCGCCGCATGAAGGCGGCCATCGAGAAAGTCCGCAACGAGCTGGGCCGCGAGTACGACCTGGTCATCGGCGGCCGCCATCTGAAGACCGCCGAGAAGACGCAATCGCTCAATCCGGCCAAGCCGTCGGAGATTGTCGGCATTCACCAGGCGGCGGGCGCGAGCGAGGTTGGGCCCGCGATGCAGGCTGCACTGAAGGCGTTCGAGACCTGGAAGTTTTCCTCCATCGAGGAACGCACCAACCTGCTGTTCCGGGTGAGCGTGCTGCTGCGCGAGCGCAAGTTTGAACTGATGGCGTGGATGATCTTTGAGGTCGGCAAGAACTGGGCCGAGGCCGACGGCGACATCGCCGAGTTGATCGACTTCTGCGACTTCTACGCCCTGGAAGCGCTGCGCCTCTCCCAGGCCGAGCCGCCGGTGCAGTTGCCGGGCGAGCGCGACCACCTGCGCTACATCCCGCTGGGCGTGGGCGTGGTGATTCCGCCGTGGAATTTTCCCGGCGCCATCATGGGCGGCATGACCCTGGCCTCCGTCGTGTGTGGCAACACGGTCATCCTGAAGCCCTCCAGCGATTCGCCCACCATCGCGGCGAAATTCTTCGAGATCCTGGAGGAAGCCGGCCTGCCCGACGGCGTGGTCAACTTCTGTCCCGGCCACGGCAACAGCTTCGGCAATGCCATCGTCGAGCATCCCAAGACGCGCTACATTGCGTTCACCGGATCGAAGGAAGTGGGCCTGCACATCAACCAGCGCGCCGCGGTGCAGCAACCCGGCCAGATTTGGATCAAGCGCACCATCCTGGAGATGGGCGGCAAGGACTCCATCGTGGTCGACACCGACGCCGATCTCGATGCCGCGGTCGAAGGCGTGGCCTCCTCGGCGTTTGGATTCAGCGGGCAGAAGTGCTCGGCGTGCTCGCGCGCCATCGTCGACGAGCGTGTGTACGACAAATTTCTGCAACGCCTGAAGGAGCGCGTGGAGAAGATCACGGTTGGCGACCCGACACTGAACCCGGCGATGGGCCCGGTGATCAACCAGAAATCGATGCAGTCGATTCTGGGCTATATCGAGAAGGGCATCGCGGAAGGCGGACGCCTGATTACCGGCGGCGCGCGCGCCACCGAAGCCGGCGATGGCTTCTTCATCCAGCCCACCGTGATTGCCGATGTCGCTCCCATGGCGACCATTTCGCAGCAGGAAATCTTCGGCCCGGTGCTGGCGGTGATCAAGTCGCGCGGCTTCGAACATGGGCTTGAAATCGCCAACAATACCGAGTTCGGCCTGACCGGCGCGGTCTATACCACGTCGGAAGACAAAATCGAGGCGGCCAAGGAGCAGTTCCACGTCGGCAACCTGTACATCAATCGCAAGTGCACGGGAGCGATGGTGGGCGCGCATCCCTTCGGCGGCTTCAACATGTCGGGCACGGACTCGAAGGCCGGGGGGCCGGACTACCTGCTGCTGTTCACCCAGGCGAAGTCGATTGGGGAGAAGATCGCAAGATAGTGGTTAGTGGTTAGTGGCTAGCGGCTAGTGTGTAGGATTTCAGAGTTAGTGAAAATTCGTGTCACAGTTCTTGAAAAGAAGTGCTAGGTTGGTGAGAAGATGCACTCGGGCGGGATGCCAAGCCACCAGGTCTACGGTTCACCCCTGAGAAGGCCTACCTTTTCTTCTTTCGCTGGCGTGCTTTTCTGAATTGCGCATACAGCGTCACTTCTTCGAGATCTTCGTCACCCAAGCCACGGGTTGCACTGAGCAATGCGTGCCCCGCCCCGTCGGGTACTGAATCCATGCACCAGCCACGGCAGGGCCGCGAGGCTTGGCGCGTGCAGAATTTCGAGAGCGTTCTCGCTTGCGGATGCGGGTTGGTCCGGCCTAGATTTCCGGCGCGTGGAGTGAGGGTTGGAATTCGGGCGCGCGCACACGGCCCTATTCTAATGGAACAGCGCGGCGCTGGAATTCTGCCTCTCCCGTCTGCCGGAATACAATCGGTGCGGCGATGCTGCTCTACTACATCACGGACCGCAAGGGCCTTGCCGGAACGGACGCGCAGCAGCGCAGCCGATTGCTGGTCAGGATCGGCGAGGCGGCGCACGCCGGGGTTGACTACATTCAGCTTCGGGAGAAAGATCTGGCGGCCCGCGATCTGGAACGGCTGGCGCGCGAGGCGGTGCGAACGGTTCGAGAGCATTCCGCGACGGCAAAGCTGCTGATCAACGGGCGCACCGACGTTGCCCTCGCCTCCGGGGCCGACGGCGTGCATCTTCCCGCAGGCGAACTGGATGCCTCAGACGTTCGCGCGCTGTGGATGCAAGCCAGCGATCGCGCGCCGGTGATTGCGGTGTCGGCCCACACCATCCAAGAGGTACGTGCCGCCGCGGCTGACGGAGCAAACTTCGCGGTGTTGGCGCCGATTTTCGAGAAGGCGCACACCGGCGTCCAAGGGATCGGTATCGATGCGCTGCGCGCCGCGTGCGCGTCAACGCTCCCTGCAGAATTTGCGATATTGGCGCTGGGCGGAGTCACTCTCGCGAACGCGCGGGCATGCCTCGCAGCAGGCACTGCCGGAGTCGCGGGGATTCGCTTGTTTCAGAACGGCGATATCGTCGAGACCGTCCGCCGCCTGCGCGAACTGGAACACATCTAGCGCCTACTCTCGTTCCGCTTTGCGCGCCAGCGACTTCAGCACCATATTAATCAGCGCCAGCACGATGGCTCCCCAAAAGGCCGGCCAGAAGCCGCGGACCACGAAAGCGGGCGTCAGCAGGCTCGAGGCAAACATCAGCATCAGCGCGTTGATGACCCACCAGAAGATTCCCAGGGTCACAAGAGTCAGGGGCAAGGTAATGAGTTTCAAGAAGAACCCAAGCGTGGCATTTACCAGCCCGATTACCACGGCGGCGATCAGCGCTGCCGCGAATCCGTGCACGTAGAATCCGGGCACCACCTTGGACACGATCAGCAGGCTGATCGCGCTCAATAACCAATTCAGCAGCAAACGCATTACGTTCCTTTCGCGGCCCGGCTCAGAGATCGTCCTCTTCGCCAGGACCATGCTGATGGTTGGACGGAGGGAGATTCGCGGGAAATTATACCGCGAGCGTAAGTCGGCTGCGCCCGCAGCCCCGCCCGACCCACGATGCGATAAGCTCATCGCAGAGGTCGTTGACCATGCCGGATGCGATCGGGCAATTTGCCAAAGCCAAGTACCTGAACCTGGAAAGCTTCCGCAAAACCGGCGTGGGGGTGCGCACTCCCGTATGGTTCGCGCAAGATTCGGGCTCGCCGTCCGGCGCCGATTTTTCGCCTGATCAAGGCAGCGTCTTCTACATTTATTCCACGCCCGGCGCCGGCAAGGTCAAGCGCATTCGCAACAATCCCAAGGTGCGGGTTGCGCCTTGCAGCTTTCGCGGCAACCTTCGCGGAGCATGGGTGGATGCCCGCGCCCGCATCTGCGATGGCCCGGAAGCGGCACACGGGCAGGAGCTGCTGCGCCGCAAATATGGCTGGATGAAGATTGCCGGCGATTTCTTCAGCCGCCTGCGGGGCAGGATGCAGACGGTGATTGCGATTCACATGGACTGAGACCACGAGTTGAGTGGTGGCCGTTATCCGTCGGCGATGACATCCTCTACCGCACACTTTGGTTACAGGCGTGGCCTGATCGCGGAAGGGCTCGACTAGATAGTACAATTCGGCTCGGGAGCCTCAGAATCCGGAGCACATGCACTTCAAGATCATCGGTCGTATGACCGCAATCGAAACCATCGCCAGCGGCGCAGCGATTAGGGAGCGGAAACGGCTTCACAAGACATACGGTCGAGGCCGATGGAAAAAACTGAAGGGCCTGGCGCGCATTCGGCTTTCTGATGGTACGATTTGCCGGGCCGAAATTCACTGGTATGAGGCCCATGGGATCGGCGCAAAGGAATACAAGATCAAGCAAGTTTTGCAATGGGAGACATGAAGCGCACAGAACCACAATTCGTCGTTTGTATTAGAAACAGGCAGTACCCTGCCTCCTTGGAGTTGCGGAAGTTATATCAAGTCCTCCCCGACCAAGACGCTGCTAAGCATGGCCAGATCCGCGTGATTGACGAGTCGGGAGAGGACTACCTATACCCGGAGGGATATTTCATCCCTGTTGAGCTGCCCCAATCGGCGGAAAGAGCAGTCCGACAAGCGACCACCCTCATAGCGGGCAGATAGTTTCCCGCCTTCCCCGGTCCTTTGGCTGCCTAGGCTCGATATAGCTCGCCACGACCTGAGAATTGCATTGTCGAAGTCACGCTCGGCATCGACCGCTTCTGCATCATCGGCGCCGCGAAATTATTGCAGAAAAACTTTCTGCTTTAGGTCTCGCCCGGCTTGCATCACCTTGTCCGGCGTGCCCAGGTCGCGCCAATCATATTCGTCGGCGACGACATACTGTGCCACACACTTTCGCGTCAAGTACAATTCAAGCACAACATCGGTCCCGTTAAAAAGGCGCTGTCTGGAAAGACTCCGCTGGAGCCCCGATAGGCTGCGGCGTAGCCCGAACCAGGGCGGACGATTGACCGGGCACGCCGATCTTAGCGGGGGTCCTATCGTGCAGATCCAGGAGCAGAATTCTGCTGTCGGAGTGATAGGTCTCGCCCGACGCAGTTTGCGCCTGGAAAACTGGATCCGCGGAATGCAAATATTCCTTCCGGCTCACCGACAAGGCATTCGTCAGATCGGTTCCGACGAAATCACGCTCGGTATCGACCGCGGGATCGATCCGGTGGTTGATCAAACGTCCTCGCTTGGCGATTTCAATGGCAACGTCGTGCGTGGCGGCAGCCGCCCAGATGGGCATCCCGTCAATCGTGTAATCGGTTTTCCAGATGCGAAGATGATGCCGTCGCGACATCACTGCACCAGGATCGGGCAAGGCATACGAATAGTCCTGCACCCTTCCGAACAGGTAAAACCTGGCCATCGGCAACTGCGCGTCGCTGGTCCGATGCCGCAACAAGTGCCAAACGAATACCGGTTTCCATTTGTCAGTTTTGACCCACCCAGCGCGCTCGAACGCTTGCTGCAGGTCTTCCTGTTGGCCGACAAAAACCAGGTTCAGCATGTCGCCCTCGCGGCCCTCACCACTGAAGACCCGGGGCGGCAGATAATCCATCATCTCGCCCAGTTCGGAGGAATTTTCTTGCGAACCCGGTAACCCTGCCGATAGAAGCGAGGCAGCGCCGTCGATTTGCGCAGTGATCTCTGTACTCTTCACCACGGTGCTGTCATGGCCACGGGTGAGCAGAAAAACTGGCGCAGCGGGCAGGAAGATGAAGCCGGTGGCGATCATACCTGCGGCCATCAGCTTGGTACGGGAACGGCCTTTCACGTTCATGCGGGCACGCAACCCGACTTGATCGCCGTTTATCAGTTCTACGGAATCGAGTTTCAGGGCCACCTTGCCTCCGATTCCCAGCAACCGCCTGCCCTTAACTCCAGTGACGGAGCCGTGGGCGATGGTTCCCGCGGGAATAACCGTGAAACCGGCGACGTTTACATCTCGCACCACGACAAAATTCAGCTTGTCGCCAACCCGGGCGTCGGCAGAGGAAACGCTTTCGGCAAGTCGAAGCTTGATGGAGGTTCCATCGGGAACGGTCAATCTGGCAGGAATCGCACTTCTTTCCTGGGCCGAAACCCAAGGCATGAGAAACATCGAGAGCAGGATATAAGCAGGTATTTTGCGGAGATAGGCGCTGGACAATGGACGCCGCCTTTGCTGGAGCCCTAACCTCTCACCCGCGACGGCCAAAGATGTCTTAGCGCAACGGCGTGATGGATTAGGGGATTCTACGCAGTTGGAATGTCTCCTGTATGGTCAAAATCGCACACTACGGAGATGTCATTGTGGCTTCATCCAAGAAATGGTGCGGGCGATGGTTCCTTCTGAACCATTGGTGCAGTGAGCTTATTGCGGAAGGACCCTTTGTTTTAGATCCTGAGCGGCTTGCATCACCTTCTCGGGCGTGCCCAGATCGCGCCAATCATATTCGTCGGCGCGGAAGGCGAGGATCTTTTCTTCCCGGCCAGCCAGCCGCAAATAGCAGTCGATGATGGAGAACGCGCCCGCTTCCGTCATTTTCGCAAACAGGTGAGGAGAGATTACGTGGACGCCGCAAAACGCCAGCGCCTGCAGGCGCGGTGCAGGTCGAACCAATTCAATTTCGCCATCGCCCCCGGACCGCCGGCCGCAAAGTTGCAACTGCTGGTCGAACAGCAGGTAGCGAGAGCTCTCGCGGGCTTGCACCCCCAGGGTCGCGAGGGCCCGATTTTCCAGGTGAAACTGCACCATGCGCCCCAGATCGATGGTGCTGATGACATCCACATTGTGCACCAGGAACGGCGCTTCCGAGTCGCTGGAATCCTCCAGAAAAAAATGGGCAGCGTTTTTCAGGCCGCCACCGGTGTCGAGCAACACCTCCTCGCGCGAGACTTCAATCCTCATGCCGAAGTTGTCGTTGGCTTTCAGATACTCGACGACCATGCCGGCAAAGTGATGCACGTTGACGATCACCTCGCGAATCCCAAAGGCGCGCAAACGGGCCAGCGCGATCTCCAGCATGGTGCGCCCAGCGACTTCCACCAGCGCCTTGGGGCGATCGTCGGTAAGCGGCCGCAATCGCGTGCCCAGGCCGGCGGCCAAAACCATCGCTTTCATTCGCCCAAGTTCTCCAATTCACGATGCCGCACCACCACCTCCACCCCTTCCCTGCCCCGCAAATGTTTGGCCAATTGCTCCGCCAGATATACCGAGCGATGCTGGCCGCCAGTGCAGCCGAACGATGCCGTCAAGCTCTTAAAGCCACGCCGCTGATAATCGCTCACGCTGGCATCCACCAGGGCCGTGACGCCAGCCAGGAATTGATGCACACTCTCTTGCTGATTCAGATAGTCGGCCACCGCCTCGTCTTTGCCGGTGAGAGCTTTGAAGCGCTCTTCGCGCCCGGGATTGGGAAGACTTCGCGCATCGAAAACGAAGCCGCCGCCGTGTCCGGTCTCGTCTTTCAGCGGACCGCGGTGGAATGAAAAACTGCAAATCCGCACCGTGATATTGCCCGTTCCGGGCGCCAGGCCCTGCAATTTGTCCGAGCCCAGAATGCCTTGGAACGCCTCCATCAGCGCCGGCAGCGCGATGGGCAGATTGACGTTATGCAGCAGCCAGCGCAGGTTTTTGAGCGCGTACGGCACGCTTTGCAGAAAGTGCGCTTTGCGCTCATAAAATCCGCGAAAGCCATAAGCGCCCATCGCCTGCATCATGCGAACGTACACGTAGGCGTAGTAATGCCGCATGAACAGTTCGCGATCAAGCTCGATAAGACCGGCAAGCCTGTCGAGATAATGATCGAGCAATTGCTGGCGCAACTCGGGCGGCAAATCGGCCTTGGCATCGAACAAAAGCGACGCGATATCGTATTGCAGCGCGCCTCTGCGGCCCCCCTGGTAATCCAGAAAGAATGGATTGCTGGCGCGCAGCATCACATTGCGCGATTGGAAATCGCGATAGAGAAAGTAATCGCGGGCCGCGCTCAGCAGGAATTTCGTCAGGCGGCCGAAATCCATTTCCAGCGCCTGTTCGTTGAAGGGGATATTGGCGAGCCGGAGAAAATAGTACTTGAAATAATTCAAGTCCCAGGCGATGGACTGGCGGTCGAAGCTGGCGCGCGGATAGCTCACCTTGTAATTCAAATCGCGGCCGGCTTCGATCTGAAAGCGTGGCAACACGGCCACAACCTTGCGGTAGGCTTCAACCGCCTGGGGAGCAATGGCCTCGCCCGCCCGATTTTTCGACAGAAACTCAAACAGCGTCGTGTCGCCCAGGTCTTCTTCCAGATAAGCGCCGTGCGCCAAATCTTCCGCATAGATTTCCGGCACCGGCAACCCGTGGCGGCGAAAATGCCGGGAGAATTCCAGGAAAGCGACGTTCTCTTCGCGCACCTCGTAGCGCACGCCGATAGCGCTGAATTTTTCGTTGACCAGCCGGATCATGCTACGCGCCGAGCCGCCGAGCTGGCCGTGCAGCGGCTCCGCCTTACCCACTGGTGTGTGGAAGTGCTGCTCAAAAAGTTTCTTGAGAACGTCCATGAAAATGGTTTCCAGCGATTCATTTTAGAGTAATCGCCGGATTTGACCTATTCCTTCAGCGCGGCTCCCCGGAGGCGCTGGCCCTATTGCGCGGCGGCGGGTGGCAGCAAGCGCTCCATCGCCTTGGCAAAACCATCCTCGTGGTTCGAGGCGGTGACGAAGGTCGCCGATTTCTGCACGTCGGGGCTGGCATTGCCCATCGCGATGCTGATGCCACTTTTCTTGAACATCAGGACATCATTCGGCATGTCGCCGATGGTGGCGATCTGGCCCGGCGGAATGTTACAGAGTTGCGCAAACATCCCGACCACCTCGCCTTTGTTCGCCTTGGGATTGGTGACATCGAGATAATACGGTTGCGAGCGGGCGGCTGAAACCCGGCCTGCGCTCCACTCCTGCATGTCTTTTTCGCAGCGCGCAACCGCGTCGAGATCGTCGCTAACACCCGTGATTTTCACGACGTTGTCCGTCAACGAATCGAAATCGGGCACCACCGTGGGCTGGAACTTAACGGTCCATGCCTCCCGCGCGACGTGCGGGGCATCGGCGTTGCGCACGAACCAGTCGCGATCGGTGTAGAGGAAAATGTCCAGTCCATGCTTGACCATCAATCGCACAACTTCGGCGGCCACGTCCGGTGGGAGCAGTTGCCTGGAAATCGGCGTGAGATCGGGCTTGACGATTACACCGCCGTTGAAGCCGGCAATCGGTTCCGTGATTTCCAGCGGCCCGATCAGCATCTTCATGCCGCGCGGAGGCCGGCCGCTGGTAATCCCAAACTGAATGCCGGCGTCGTGCAACTTCTTGACCGCCGCGATGGCGCGAGGGGTGAGGGCCTTGTCTTGTGTGACCAGCGTGCCATCGACGTCGGCGATGACCAGACGAACGCCAAGATTTTGCGTGCCAGAACTCATAGCAGGTCTCCTGTGTCTCCTTGGTCTCGGCTAGAGAGTGTGGGTGAACTCATTTTGAGTTCGCACGGTGGACCGATTGCGCAAACTCCAGCCCCGCAACCGGGGTCCCCAGTTCGCGCCCCGCCTCGGCGGGCGAAATGGGGTGGAGGAGGGGCGAAATAATACTAGCCCAGGGCGTGCCGGGGTCCCCAACGCGCGCCCCGCCGTGGCGGGCTCGTTGGGGTGGTTAAGCCCTGCCCTTCACCGTAATATCGCCCCGGGTGAAGCCGCCTACCGTGGTGCATTTGCAAAGCGACTACACGTCGATGCTGAAGCTGATCGAAACGCGGTTCAACGTGCCGGCGCTGACCCTACGCGACGCAACCGCCGGCGATATGACCGACGCGAGCAACGGCTTCTTCGACTTCAGCGCGCCCCACTTGCTGCAGGTGCCGCAGTTGCCTACGCAACCCACCAACGGCACTTGCGGTCCGCGGCTGGAGGGCCATCCGTAATCCAGCGCGGTGAGGGTTGGCGCAAAAGGGAAAGGCCTCCGCGAACGGCAAATGCGGAGGCCTGGTTTTTGGCAAAAGTTAAGCGAGGCCGGTGCCTCGCAGGATCGGTTACCGCTTTTTCTTCTTGGCGGCTTTCTTCGTGGCCTTCTTCTTGGTTGCCATTGGGTAATCCTCCTTGTGTAACCTTCTCCCTTGAAGGTTGATTTTTTGGGAGCCCATGCCATACCCGCCCAAGATGTTGCACGAGCAGTATGTCTAACCCAAGATATTGCGGTTACTCGAACGGAATGTCAACAAAAATATTTGGGAAATCGCTTGCGCGGTTTGCCGTTTAGTGATTTACGTCCAAAACGCTGACGCAAAATGTCCCGTTGCCGGCGCCTGAGTTACACTCGCTCACATGCGCGCCGACCCCATCGAGCTCGAGGTTTTCAAGCATCTGTTTCACGCGGTCGCGGAAGAGATGGGCGCAGCGCTGCGCCGCACCGCCTTCTCGCCCAACATCAAGGAGCGTCGCGATTACTCCTGCGCGCTGTTTGACGCAGCCGGCAACGTGCTGGCCATGGGCGATCACATGCCCGTGCATCTTGGCTCGATGCCGATGTCGGTGCGCGCCGCCATTGCCGAGTTGCCGCTCGCGCCGGGCGACGTGGCCATGCTCAACGATCCCTTCCGCGGAGGCACGCATCTGCCCGACATCACCGTCGTCGCTCCAGTCTTCGTGCGACGCGCCACGCGCAACACCGCTCCCGAATTCTTCGTGGCGGCGCGCGCGCATCACGCCGATGTGGGCGGGACGTACGCGGGCTCGATGGGCCCGTGCCGCGAGATCTACCAGGAAGGATTGCGCATTCCGCCGGTGAAGATCGTGCGCGCCGGAGCACTCGACCGCGACATCCTCGCCCTGTTGCTCAACAATGTTCGCACTCCCGAAGAACGTGAAGGCGACCTCAGCGCGCAACTGGCGGCGTGCCACACCGGCAGCACGCGGCTGCTCGAACTTTGCGCGCGTTACGGCATCGCGCGCGTGCAGCGTGCCGCGCGAGCGCTGCTCGATTACTCCGAGAAAATGATGCGCGCATTCTTGGCGACAGCGCCTGCGGGAAGCTATGCCGCCGAGGACGTGCTCGATGACGATGGCGTCAGCGACGCGCCGGTGCGCATTGCGGTGCGCATCACGTTTCCGCGCGCAACAAAAGCCGCGAGCCGGAAGCCGCGACCCGTCATCATCGACTTCACCGGCAGCTCGCCCCAGGTGGAAGGCAGCATCAACGCCGTGGAAGCCATCACGTATTCCGCCTGCTTCTACGTTTTCCGATGCCTGCTGCGCGAAGACGTTCCCGCCACCGCGGGATTGATGCGCCCCATTCAGTTGATCGCGCCCGAGGGGACCGTCGTCAATGCGCGTCCACCCGCAGCCGTGGCTGGCGGAAATGTTGAGACCTCGCAGCGCATCGTTGACGTGCTTCTGCGCGCGCTGGCCCAGGCGCTGCCCCAGCACATCCCCGCCGCGTCGTCGGGGACCATGAACAATCTCACCATCGGCGGCATGGACGATCGTCACTCTGCGGGGGTGCCCCGTTCTAGCCTTCCTTTGGCTAGGGCGGGGCGAGCCGTTCCGTTCGCGTACTACGAAACCATTGCCGGAGGCTCGGGCGCCAGTGCGGCCCACGACGGCGTCTCGGGCGTGCACACCCACATGACCAATTCGCTCAACACGCCCGCGGAAGCGCTGGAATACAGTTATCCGTTACGGGTGATGAAGTATGCGCTGCGCGCGGGCAGCGGCGGCGAAGGAAAACATCGCGGCGGCGACGGCATTGTGCGCGAAGTGGAAGTGCTGGCCGACGCTACGGTGACCCTGCTCGCTGACCGGCGCAAGTCTCGACCCTACGGCCTCGCCGGCGGCGAGGACGGAGCGCCGGGACGGACCGAGATTTTGCGCGCCGATGGTTCCACCGAACTCATGCCCAGCAAGGGCAGCACACGCTTGCGCCGCGGCGAACGAGTTCGCATCGAAACCCCCGGCGGCGGCGGATGGGGCAAAGCGGAAAAGGACGAAGATAATTCAGCGTGATCGGCAAACGGATCGTTCCCACCCTGTCGCTGCGCGACAAGAGTGGGGCACCCGGCACCGGGCCGTCGATCCGCATACTGCGGCTCAATATCCCCTCTACAGTCGGACGTATGATTTTGTTGGAGGCCTGATTTGTCGTTACCAGAAACGCAGTCCCAGCAACGGGTCGTGATCGTTACCGCTTTGTCCCTTGAGTGTCTGGCGGTCTGCCAGCATCTAAAAAACCGCCATCAGGACACACACCCGGGTGGCACCGTATATGAACGCGGTGCGTTTCAGCCCGAAAGCGGCCGAGAGTGGGATGTTCTTGTCGTGGAAGCTGGCGCTGGCAACACCGGCGCGGCTGTCGAAGTCGAGAGGGCGATTTCATTCTTCCATCCGCGTCTGGCGATTTTCGCAGGCGTGGCAGGCGGTCTAAAGGATGTCCACATCGGAGATGTCGTAGTTGCCAACAAGGTTTACGCCTATGAGTCGGGCAAAGAGAGAGACCAGTTTGATGCACGGCCCGAAATTCACATGCCAGACTACCGCCTGGCCCAACGGGCGCGGGCTGAAATCAGGGATGGCTCTTGGGTCAAACGTATACAGGGCCAGATATCGGCAGATGCACCCAGAGCCTTCTTTGGACCGATTGCGGCCGGCGAAAAAGTGATCGCCTCGACCTCGTCTGCGACACATCAATTCCTGAAAGAACGCTACTCGGACGCACTGGCTGTAGATATGGAGGGATACGGTTTCCTGCACGGGAGCTATATGAACCCCGATGTGGGAGCTTTGGTTGTCCGTGGAATCTCCGATCTGATTGACGCCAAAAGCGCAGCGGATGCCGAGGGTTCACAGGAGCGCGCGGCCCAAGCCGCCAGTGCATTCACGTTCGAGCTGCTCACTCACCTCGAACCGGGGCAGGCAACTGGGATCAGCGTAGAAGTACCTGCCGAATCCGACCAGAAAAGATTTCGGGCCGACGCCCGTGTCGAGAAGCTGATACAGAACATCAAGCTGGCGGACTGGGACAAAGCAGCCGATGCCGCTCTGGATGTGGTAAAGATGACGGATAGCTCTTCAGGCCGGAATGAGATTTTCGAGGCGCTTTTTCCGTACCAGCACCTCCCGGATGATGACAATCGATTTTGGGGCGCAATGCATACGCTGGAAAGCTGCGTTAGGGTGGCACCCTGGCTAATCAGTCGAAGACAGCATAGTCAGTTGGCAACGCACGGGAATTTCTCGGTTCGAGCTTCGGCCGCTTCCATCTGCATGGACTTGGCGCATTCGGCCCCCGCACTGGTCCCGTTGGACATCCTCTTGAAACTGGGTGTTTATGACGAGGATTGGTACGTAGAGGCACCAGCAGCCGCGGCATTAAAAGCAATGGCCCGGTCGTTCCCAGAGGTTCTGAACGTTTTCTTTATGCAGCTTCGCAGTACGGTGGCACCCTCAGAATGTTAGGGCGGACCTCCGGCGAACCAGCATCACCGCCGCAAAAAGCAGACGCGGTCCGTCCAGTCCCATTTCCCCGTTTCTTGGAACAGGTGAAGCAGCGCCCGCGTCAGGCCTCCGATGTCGGCAGGAGAGATGGTCTTTTCGTCCACGAAAATTACGCCGCCATGCTTTCGCCCTTCTTCTGCCCACCGCTTGAGCAGCGGGGGAATGGTCCGGCGGTCGTAGGTAACCAGCGTCAACCGTTCGCTGGCGGCCTCCCGCAAGCAAGCGGAATCGTCCTGGCCAAGGAAGTTGCCATTCTCCCATTCCGCCATGCCATGCACGACCAGCGAACGCTGGCGCCGTCTGAGACTGTCCGCCACTGCGGGCGAGATATGTTCATCCAGAAGCAGCTTGAGCATTTCAGCTTCTGGTCCGCTTGCGGGAAACGAATTCCCTCGCCTGGGGCAGCATGTGTTTCAGCGTCTCAAAATCGGCTGCGTCGTTTTCGGACATGGCCTCGGCGATTTCTTCCGGAAACACCTCCGCATAGTTAACCGCCGCCCGAACCTTGGCTTCTGGCCACCTCAGGTGCTTGGCAACCGCGGCCACGTTCCCCTTGTAGCTGCGGACGAGCAACATGATCTCCCAAACTGCCAGCGTACTGCCTTGAACGTAGGCTTGCCGGCCTGCCGCTGAATCGCGAAAGTCGAGGAAGGCAAATTCTGACCGCCTTAAGCCCTCCTCGACCAGGCGCGCACTGGCGTCGCTCGGCGTCCATCCGTGTCGATTCGCCATGCGCTTCAGGCGCTGGCCGCTGTGCTTGGACAATCGCATGCTGAGGACCGTCGAACGGGTTGCCTTCATCAGAATTCTCCGTGATTTGTAACTATTGTAAGTATTGTACGCCTCAAGATTAAAGTAGCAGCCCCGGAACAGGCTGCGGAAAAAGTCAGGGGTAGTCCACGGAAAGATCGTGAGGGTGCCCCATCCAAGCTGCCTTTGCTTGGCTGGGAATTTTGTCTTTAGAAGTTGGTTTGTTTGGAGCCCCCCTGAGCGAAGTCGAAGGGTAGGGATTTCGATTTCCGACTCACAGCACTCCTGGGGTGTATCAGGGCACGACTCTTAGTCGTGCCGAATTCAGCGCAGATAAGGTCGGGGCTTTAGCCCCTGCAAAGCAGTTTTCAGGGGCTGAAGCCCAAGCTATGGTTGACCCGTTGCGGCACGTCTGAAGCCGTGCCCTGATACAAAACGATCTATGGAAACGCCGGCGAGAGTGGGGCTCACAGAACTATGCCACATGCAAAGCCAGCTTGTGCCCCAGGCAACTTTGCTGTTGACACTACTAGCGACCTGATTCTAGGATGCGATTACGGAGGAAACATGGCCCCCGCAAAAAAGCCAGGTGGTCGCAAGAAGAGCACGCCCCGGAAAAAAGGCATCCGGAAGAGGGGTACCCGTACCAGCGCCTAGCACAACAGTGACCGTCGACATGAATCGATAAACCTTAGGGAGTAGTGCCGACTGTTCTCCGTTGTGGCCTCCGAGCGTTCCCTGAAATGGATAAATCCTGGACTCCGATCGCGGCTAGGCCGTTGCGACTGAGATATCTAACTGTCGTTCGCGGGGTCGAGAGAGATGGACAATTCGAACTTAGAGAATAATACTCGTTTGCGCGAGACCTCTGCAAAGCAATCATTCATCTCAAAGTCTCTTTCCATGCTAAATCAGCCGTTTGTCGTCACCGTGATAGGCGGCGCGATGGTATTTCTAGTCACCAGTTGTGTACAACAACAGTATTGGATTGCACAGCAGAAATACCTATTTCAGCAAGAGAGTATTAGATTCAAGTTGGCAGCAGTCGACGAGACCATTAAGTCTGTGGATCAGCTCGTATCTGCGTACAGTGCCGAATTCACAGCATACGAATCGAATTTCGATCAAGACCAACAGGCGAAGATCGACGATGAGTTGGACACAGCCGACAAACATTGGGACCAAGAGTTTGATCTCCGAAAAATGAGAGTGAAGGTGTATTTTCCTGGCCCTGAGGTACAAAAAGCGCTTGACCAAGTAAACGACGATTTGGCAACGCTCGACTGCTACATGATGCGCCTGGGAACCAAGAACGTACCGCACGGTTTTGGCTGTGAACAGCTGCGATTGACGGACTTAGGTCAAAAAGATCTCATTGTCCAAGGACGCCCAATTATTGACGCGACCCAGGAAGCGCTACAGAAACTCGCGAGACTGATGATCGACTCAATCGGGAAGCAGTAGATTCATCACTTGATACATCAGTCCTAAAACCACCCTAATCATGAAACTGCGCTGACACACCTCTTGCGCTCCCGCGCCTCCCCTAGTACTTCGCCATGCTTGGGTCCACCTTGTCGGACCAGGCAAGGATGCCGCCGGCCAGGTTCTTTACTTTGGCGAAGCCGGCCTGGCGAAGTAGAGCACCGGCGCGTGAGCAACCCTTATCTCCAACTATGCGTCCCGCCAATTCCCAAGTATCAGATTGATTCCAGTTTCTCGAATGGCCTGGAAATCCTCGGTGTTGCCGGTTACAAGCTGCCTATCCAGCCGAACAGCTACGGCAGCAATCAAGCAGTCGGGCAGTTCAAGAGCAGAACCGTGCTTTCTTGCTGTCGCCTTGATGGTCGCGGCAGTGAGGTAGTCAGCGGAGGTAGGCGTAATTTCTTCGTTCTGGTTGAGCCATTCCACGGCCCTTTTCAACTGACTGGAGGCAGACTTAAGCTCAAGACCATAGACGATTTCGTAAACCGTCACGCTCGTGAAGGTGAAAACGCCGTGCTCTCTATGGTAGCGAGCGGCGTGCCGGATGACGTTCGGATCGTGCCCCTTGAGGTATTCGGAAAGGATGTCCGTATCCAGAATGCATTTAACCATCGTCTATAGCGCGGGTACGGTTTTCGATGGCCGCCGCCTTTCCTCGTAGGCAAGGGAGACAACTTCATCCAGCAGAGCGGAATCTTCGGGACTCCCGAACAATCCCAGCCCTTGCTCGAATACCGTTTTCGGAAGCGGCTTTTTGGCTGAGAGGCCAGTTTCAATGAGCCGCAGGACGGCCTCATCGTGGGTGATGTGCTCTTGCTGCGCAAACCGCTGAATGTCGCGCTCGACGTTCGTGGGGATGTCCAAGCTCATTAGTTTGCGCCTCCTGCCCCTGATATTAGGACTTTTCCGCTCCATTGTCACGGCGGCTCTCCCAACCATCGTGGGGATGCGCTAGTACTTCGCTACGCTCGGGTCCACCTTGTCGGACCAGGCAAGGATGCCGCCGGCCAGGTTCTTTACTTTAGCGAAGCCGGCCTGGCGAAGCAGAGTCACGGCCTTGGCGCTGCGCACTCCGCTGCGGCAGTGGGCCACGATCTCGCGGCTCGAGTCCAACTCGTTCAGGCGCTTGGGCAGATCGCCCAGCGGGATGAGATGCCCGCCAAGGTTGCAGATTTGATATTCATGCGGCTCGCGCACGTCGAGGATGAACACGTCGTCGCCAGCTTCGAGCCGGGCCTTCAGTTCCTCAGGGCGAATTTCCGGCACACCGGAACTCACTGGAGCTTCCTCACCGCGTATTCCGCAGAACGCCTGGTAGTCGATCAGTTCGCGGATGGTAGGATTGGCGCCGCAGACGGGGCACTCCGGATTCTTGCGCAGGTGCAGTTCGCGAAAGCGCATGCCGAGCGCGTCCACCAGCAACAGGCGGCCAATCAGCGGCTCGCCCGAGCCGAGAATGAGCTTGATGACCTCGGTCGCCTGGATCACGCCCAGCAATCCGGGAAGAATGCCGAGCACGCCACCTTCGGCGCACGAGGGCACCAGCCCCGGCGGCGGCGGTTCCGGATAGAGACAGCGATAGCACGGGCCGCGCTCGGCGGCAAACACGCTGGCCTGCCCTTCGAAGCGAAAGATAGAGGCGTAAACGTTGGGCTTGCCGGTGAGCACGCAGGCGTCGTTCACCAGATAGCGCGTGGGAAAGTTGTCGGTGCCATCGGCGACGATGTCGAACTGGCGAACGATGTCGAGGGCATTGGCGCTGGTGAGCTTGGTCTCGAACTTGCGAACCTGGATGAAGGGATTGATCGCGGCCAGCTTCTCGGCGGCGGAGTCGAGTTTGGGGCGGCCCACGTCGGCGGTGGTATGGATGATCTGCCGCTGCAAGTTGGTAAGGTCCACCACATCGAAGTCAACCAGGCCCAGCGTGCCCACGCCGGCCGCGGCCAGATACAGTGCGAGCGGGGAGCCGAGTCCACCGGCGCCCACGCACAGCACGCGCGCCGCCTTCAGCTTCTGCTGCCCCTCCATGCCGACCTCGGGCATGATCAGGTGGCGCGAGTAGCGCAGAATTTCGTCGTTGCTAAGGGTGGTGGCTGGCGGGCCGGTGAGCATAGTGATATTCGATGAAAAGAAGAGGCGAACGGATTCTGACGCGCTTGCCGAGTCACCCTCGAATGCATTAAATTCGGTGACCGCCACATTAAACCTCAGAGAGGTGTTGCAATGGGTCTTCAGATTGGCGACGTGGCTCCTGATTTCGAAGTTGAAACGACCGAGGGCCGGATTCGCTTCCATGACTGGATTGGCGACTCGTGGGCGGTATTGTTTTCCCATCCCAAGGATTTCACGCCGGTGTGCACGACCGAGCTCGGTTACATGGCGAAACTGAAACCTGAGTTCGACAAGCGCAACGTGAAGATCATTGGCCTGAGCGTCGATCCGGTTGATAACCACAAACGCTGGTCAGACGACATCAAGCAGACGCAGGGGCACGCGCCCAACTATCCCATGATCGGCGACACCGACCTGAAGATTGCCAAGCTCTATGGGATGCTGCCCGCCGCCGTGGAGGGCAGTTGTGACGGCAGAACGGCAGCCGACAACATGACGGTGCGCAATGTCTTCGTCGTCGGCCCCGACAAGAAAATCAAACTCATCATTGTTTATCCCATGACCACCGGGCGAAACTTCGATGAGGTGTTGCGAGTGATCGATTCCTTGCAACTGACCGCCAAGCACAAAGTCGCAACCCCGGTGAATTGGAAGCCGGGCGAGGATGTGATCATTGCGGGCTCGGTCTCCGACGAAGAGGCGAAGAAGACATACCCGCAAGGCTGGAAGGCCCCCAGGCCGTATCTGCGGATTGTGCCGCAACCCAAGGGGTAGGGGGGAGAGCGGGAGGCGCAGCGCTGTCTGCGGCCGCGCAAGCCTTGACCTGAATTATTCATGAAGATGTCATCCTGAGCGGAGCGCCCGCAAAGAATTTCCGACCCGCTGTTGTTGCGAGTCGGGCGGGTGCGCAGTCGAAGGATCTGCGGTTGTTCGCGACGGCGTGAAGCTATCGGCCAACCACAGATCCCTCGACTTCGCTGCGCTCCGCTCGGGATGACAAAAATAAAGGATTTGCGCCGGCGCACCCTTCGGCAAGCTCAGGGCAAGCTCTGAAGGTGCTCCCCTTCCAATACGCTCACCCTACTTTCCCGTCCAGCACGCGCGCCGCTTCTCCAGAAATGCCGAGATTCCTTCCTGCGCGTCGGCGGCGAGCGCATTCATGCTCATCACTTCTTTGGCGTAGGCGTAGGCCTTCGGCTGGTCGAGATCGATCTGGGTGTAGAACGCCTGCTTGCCCAGCGCGACCGTCAGCGAGCTGGCTTCGGCAATGCGCGCGGCCAGTTTGCGGCCCTGCTCCGCCAGTTCGGCGGCCGGAACCACCATGTTGATCAGTCCCCATTCCGCCGCCGTCACCGCGTCGATCATCTCGCCGGTGAGCAGCATCTGCAGCGCCCGTTTGCGTCCGACCGCCCGGCTGAGGGCGACCATGGGTGTGGTGCAGAAGAGTCCAATCTTCACGCCGGGGGTGGCAAAGGCCGCCTGCTCGGAGGCCACGGCCAAATCGCAGGTCGCCACCAGTTGGCATCCGGCCGCGGTCGCAATGCCTTGCACCTCCGCGATCACCGGCTGCGGAATCGATTGCACGCGCGTCATCAGCTCAGTGCAGACATCGAACACCTGGCGGTACTCGTTGATGTCGCGTCCCACCATCTCGCTCAAATCGTGGCCGGAGGAGAAGACTTTGCCGGCGGCCCGCAACAGCACTACGCGCAGCGTGCGGTCGCGCCCAATTTCGTTCAGGCAGTCAATCAGCTCGGTCATCAATTCCAGCGACAGCGCATTGCGCCGCTGCGGCCGGTTCAGGGTCACAAGCGCAATCTCTCCTTCGGTGTCGAACAGAATGCTCTGGTACTTGGCAGGCGTGGTGGTAGTTTGCGATTCAGGCATCACGAAGCTCCTTCTACTGCGCACGATTGCTGGCGCAGCACGTTCTTGCGGATCTTGCTCGTCGAGGTTTTGGGCAATGCACCAAAGTGTACCGCTTTCGGGCATGTGAAGTGTGCCAGGCGCTGGTGGCCTGCTACTCGCTGGCCGAGAGGCCGGCGCGAGCCAGCAGGGAGCGCAGGGGGCGCTCGCCGCGGGCCCCATGCTGGACGGCCACGATATTTCCCTCGCGGTCGATGACCACGTAGATGGGATAGGAATTGGCGGCGTACATCGCGGCCAGGTTGGTGTCGTCGGTCAGAACGATGCGGCAGCTCCGTGGATTCTCCTGCAGGTATTTCTTCACGGTTTTCTTCGACTCGTTCACGTCCACCGCAAGCACCACCAGGCCCTTGTCGCGGAACTCCTGGTCCAAGCTGTCCAGCAGCGGCTGCTCCCGCCGGCAGTACGGACACCAGGTTGTCCAGAATTGCAGCAGAACAACTTGGCCCTTCAGCGAATCGTTGGTGAACTTTTCGCCGGCGGTGGTTTTGGCGTTGAAGCGCGGCGCCGGCTCGCGGTCGCCCGCCAGCCCACTAATCGCCAGGCACAGACAGACGACAAGTAGAAGCAGCGTGTGGGCGGTTCGAGAAACGCTATGGCTCATGACAGCGCTCGCTTGGTGAACTGCAACCTGCGTTAGCAAGATCCGTGCGGCCACCGGTTATCGCCTTTTCCGGGCGCACCAGCCAGAATTCCGTCTGAGTTTAATCCAGTTGCGAGGAAAGTTCGAGGGAAAAGAGACGTGACGCGAGGTGGATATCCATTTGAAATCATTGGTCGGGGCGAGAGGATTTGAACCTCCGACCCCCTGCGCCCAAGGCAGGTGCGCTACCAGGCTGCGCTACGCCCCGACTCTTTTGCTTCACTGATTCTAAACCACTTCAACCAACGCGGCCACGGAGCGACGCCACCTCTTGGTGCAAACTCCGCTAGAACTGTGTCAAAACTGTGCCAAAACCCCATCAGTTGACCCTCGCTGTGTCAAAACTGATGTCCTGTTCGTTGGCCTGCCGATTCAGCTTGATTAAAGCTTCGCGCTTCATCTGCAGCTTCATGTGAGAATACTTCTTGAACACCTTGGCGGAGAAATGCGCAGCTGTTGAGGCAGTCGCTGTTCTCGCAAACTTCGAGCGTCGCGCCCCTGCCGTATTTCGGGGGGCCAGCGATCCGGGTAATTCTCCGGGAGGTGGATCGCCAGGAATGAGCGCTCACCGACATCCTGCCATGCCCGCAGTACTTCAGAGGTTTTCACGATTTCGCCTGGCCCTTGTGGGAGCAGACGAAGCACGGGCACCCGGATGTAACGTGTGGGCAGGCATTTGTTTCGCTTAGCGGTTCTCCGCTACAACGACCTGCCCGCTGAGAATGTCAGCGGCCTGAGTAAGGGTGAGGTCATCGGCCACTCGCTGGAAGTCACTGCGGGTTTCGGTCTGCTGCACGTTGATTGTCTTGAAGAGGAGAGCTTTTCCTCTCATGTCCACCGTCATGGCAGCCATTTCCCAATGGCCTGCTGCAACTTCGGCCTGCCTGACCTCAAAATGGCCCCCCTTGTTCAAGTGTCCCAGCAGACCGCCTCCAAATTTGACGTTCTCCATGAGACGACCATTCATTGCGGCAAGTCTTTGTTGTTTGACGTCGACCCACAATTCGCCTTCCATGTCATGAAAAACACGGGCCTCCAACGACGGCGGCTGAAAATTCGGGTTTGGTCTGAAGCTCAGCTTTATCAGGTCTCCCTCACGACCCGCGTAGTTGAACACAAATGCGTCCGGCAGCATCTTGAACAATCGTCTGCCAGGTTCTGTCTCGGTGTTTCGCGCCCGCTGCAATTTTCGTTGCTCAGCTGGATTGTTCACCAGTTCTTGAATACGCTGGTCCTCTTTCTGCAGCTGTTTCGTGGTGAGGGGGTGGTCGTTGATAGCCAGGAGTCGGCTGAGAGTACCGTCTTTTGTCTCAATGATTCTCTTAATCTGTTTCTTGCCTGCTTCTTCTTTTTCTTGCCGGTACGCCCACTGGGCATGATCCTCATCCTGGAATTTCAGTTCGTTGACGACCACCCTCCGTGCCAGCTCATTGGCCGACAGTTCTTGACTGCCGGGAGCAGATTGAGCGAGTGTCGTCGATGCGAGCAGAATGATGGTCACCATAACGGCGGCGGGGCTGTGTATCAGTCGCACCGCCAATGGCGACGCTAGTGCGCAGTCCGTTTTCAGCCAGTTATGCATGTGACCACCTCCGTTACTGCGACCGACGGGGCGAACGACCAGTAGATTCCCGTCGCCGTCGCAGTCCCTTGGTTCCTCACAACTTCCATGATCGAACCCGTGTACCCAAAAAGCTGTTCAAAATCGCACACATTTCCTTGGTCCTCTGGGGCCCCACGGTCGCCTGGCCATTCTCGGAGTCTCGCCGGATATGGACATCGATACCCGCGACCTGCTGCAAGAGGGGAGACGCAATGGGCGATCCGGAAACATCCCACGGAAAGTTCGCAACAAGGTGCGGAGAGACCCCACTCCTTGTTTCTATTCGTCAAGCGACGCCGATCTGTGCTGGCCGCGTGGGCATTTCCGACCAGATTTCCGGAAGCCCAATTGATCTCTGGGTGAACCTTTGCCCGTTTCGGGATCAAGCCGAGAGGCCCACTCCAGATATGGTCAATTTTGCACAGACCGCAAAAAGCCCTGAGATTACAAAAGTGACAGCCCTCAAAGCGGCTCAGAAGAGCCGTAATTTGAGTTTTACAAGGGCCAAGGAGAAATATGAAAACCAGCACGAAAGACAGGATCAAGGGCGGCTTCCACGAAATGAAGGGAACCATCAAGGAGCAGGTCGGGAAGGCTACGAATGACCGCAAGTTGAAAGCGGAAGGGAAAGCCGAGAAGAACGTAGGCAAGGTTCAGCAGCGCATAGGCCAGGCTAAAGAAACCGTCGCAAAGTTGAAAGGAAAGCTAAAAGGTCTAAAAACTGCGTAGGCCATTCCGCAATGAATCGGCGAAATTGATTAAGCCCCACATTTCCTTTTTGAAGTTGGGCTAGACTGCCGTATGATCGGGCCAACGCCAGGATCCATGCGGTTTGACGGGACAAAGGACACTCCGGAGGCTTGCACCCAGTGGGCGAACAACCGGGCGAACAACCAAACCAGCCCTTTCAACTCTCCTTCAGCCCCTCGCTGAAAGTCGATTTCCAGGGATCGCGAGTGACTTCCGACGGTGGTCTGCTGCTGGTGCGCGAGTTGGACGAACGCTTGGGGTTGAGCGAACTCATCAGCGACCTGTCCCAGCCTCGCGCCGAGCAGAGAAAATAATAGTGCCTGGAATCCGCCGATGGGTGTATAGTGCGGGGCTATTGGGAGCTAAAACGGAAATTCTAACTTAATTGCCAAACTCTGGGTTATACTCGACGACGTTCTGAAGGCAAACGCTGGAGGAAAAGTATGTTTCACTTGATCTGGTATGTACTTATTGGGCTAATCTCGGGGGTCATCGCGAAATCGGTGATGCACGAGCATTTAACGATGTTCTGGACGATCGTGCTCGGCATCGTCGGATCGATCATCGGCGGCTGCGTTACCCACATGTTTTCGCGTCCGAGGAACGAACGATATCATCCCGCCGGCCTCATTTTCTCCACACTGGGGGCGATCTTGCTTCTCTTCATTTGCTATAAGCTGAAGATTCATCTTCCCCAAGTCAACCCGTTCTAGCTCATCGACGACGAACCTCGTATTCCGATAGGACGGTCACGTCTCGGGCTCATGGCGCCACCTGTCCCTAACGAAAGTATGATAGAGCTCGTGGTCCTAGCACTGTGCAGTGCCTCCGCGATCAAACCGCTAACAGGCATCTCAGGCTGGAGTTCAACGTCGATCCGAAAATCCCCGGCACCTTCATCGAGCCCCCTTCTTGCCATCTGTGCCCTTGGTGAGCAGGTTGCTTAAGCATTCATCTCCGTTACTTGATGCAGACAGCCTTAAGATCTGATTTTGTCACTAAGGCTGGTACTTGCGGGAAGGGGATGATATGCCGACGGAGATCCTAAGAGTAGAATCAGGGCGGCCAATTTAGCCTCGGTCCTTATACTCCCGAGGGGCCGACGCGAGATGAGGCCTAGCAGGCTGCGCCAGGACCATACCCAAAACCGTGGAGTGAGCCGCTTATGGGAAGACAAGGCCCAATTGCAGAGTGCTTTTGGGACCAGCCGCTGCACGACCTGCTCCATCTGTTGCAGACAATGCCAGCGGGCCTGAGTTCTGCCGAAGCGGCGCAACGGCTGCGTCTGTATGGCGCCAACAGCTTCGTGCAGGAATCGCGCTTCGCCGCACTATTCAGTTTTCTCCGCTTATTTGCTAATCCCCTCGTCATCATTCTGCTCATTGCCAGCGCCATATCTCTCGTGCTCGGCGACCCAGTTGGTGGACTGATCATCATCTCCATCGTTGTGCTGAGCCTGCTGCTGAACTTCTTCATGGAATTCCAGGCCCGGCATGCCGTTGAGAAGATCCAAAAACAGGTTGCCACGACTGCTGCGGTCATTCGTGATGGCAAAGAACAAGAACTGGCGGTAGCAGAACTGGTTCCGGGAGACGTCATTCGACTCAATGCTGGAGACCTTGTGCCGGCAGACTGCCGGTTGCTCAAGGTAACCGACCTGCATGTGCGCGAGTCAGCCCTCACCGGAGAGTCTCTCCCCGTCGAGAAGTCGGCGGACGATCTTTCAGCGGGCAAACACGGGGTGGCTGATGCTGGCAACAGCGTTTTCCTGGGCACTGCGGTGCAGACCGGGATTGGCACCGCGGTTGTCATTTGTACAGGCAAAGATACCGCCTTCGGTGAGATTGCCAAGCGCCTGACCATGCGGCCGCCGGAGACCGAGTTCGGTCGTGGCATACGCCACTTCGGCCTGATGATCACGTGGGTGACCATGCTGCTGGTGCTTTTCGTCCTGCTGGTAAACATCATCCTTCACCGTCCGCTGCTGGAGTCTTTCCTGTTCTCCGTCGCGCTTGCCGTGGGGATGACCCCGGAGATGATGCCCATGATCATCACGGTCACACTGGCCCAGGGCGCCAGACGCATGACGAAGAAGAAAGTCCTGGTCAAGCAGCTGGCGGCCATCGAGGATTTTGGCAGTATAGATATCCTCTGCAGCGATAAGACGGGCACACTCACGGAAGGGGAGATAGTGCTCGACCGGCAAGTCGACGTCCAAGGTAAGGACGAAGAGAATGTGCTGCGGATGATCTATCTGAACAGTTACTTTGAAGCCGGCATCAGAAGCCCGCTTGACGACGCAATCTTGAAGCACGAACACCCTTCCATTGCGGAGTATGAGAAGGTGGACGAGATCCCCTTCGACTTCAGCCGCAAGCGCCTTTCCGTCGTGGTGCGGCACGGTGACGAACATCTCCTCATCACCAAGGGCGAGGCGGAGAGCGTCTTCGCAATTTGTCGGACCGTTAACATCGGTGAGGCTTCCCAGCCGTTCGATGAAGGCCAACGGGCCAGCGCGGCGGAGACCTTTAAGAAGCTGAGTGCCGACGGCTACCGCACTCTTGGTGTCGCGGTGCGGAAGGTGGACAAACAGGATGCCTACACTCTAGCGGCTGAGCAAAATATGACGCTGGTCGGGTTTGCAGCGTTCCTGGATCCCCCCAAGGAGGGGATCCAGTCCGTTCTCGAGGCCCTAAAGAAGAATGGGATTTCCGTAGTCATCATGACTGGCGACAACCAGTATGTGACACAGAAGGTTGCCCATGACGTTGGATTGCCGGCAGATCGCATTCTCACCGGGAGTGAGGTGGACACGACGGACGATGCCGCTCTGGCTTACCAGGCCGCGCACGGCGCCATCTTCGCCCGTATGTCTCCGGAACAGAAGAACCGGGTCATCCTTGCTCTTAAAACACGGGGACATGTGGTCGGGTACATCGGTGACGGCATCAACGATGCTCCGTCGCTGCACACTGCGGATGTCGGTATCTCAGTAATGAATGGCGTGGACGTAGCCAAAGACGCTGCCAAGGTCATCCTGCTGGAAAAGGACCTTGCAGTGTTGAACGACGGGGTAAACGAGGGACGGCGCTCCTTCGCCAACATCATGAAGTACATCATCATGGGGACGAGCTCGAACTTCGGCAACATGTTCAGCATGGCGGCGGCATCGCTGTTCCTGCCCTTCCTGCCCATGCTGCCGACCCAAATTCTGTTGAACAACTTCCTGTATGACATTTCGCAGATCAGCATCCCCGGCGACAATGTTGATCCCGCCCTACTGCACCGGCCCAAGCGATGGCAGATCGGCTTCATTCGCCAGTTCATGATGATCGTCGGGCCGATCAGTTCGCTTTACGATTTCCTCACCTTCGCGGTGCTGCTCTGGGTGTTCCATGCTTCGACCAACGCACCGCTATTCCGCACCGGATGGTTCGTGGAGTCCTTGGCAACTCAAACGCTCGTGGTTTTTGTGATCCGGACGGCCGGCAATCCCCTGAAGAGCCGTCCCAGCCGCCCGTTGTTTTTAAGCGTGCTGGCGGTCGTGGGAATCGCCGCTGTGCTGCCGTATACGGTAGTAGGAAGGCTCTTGCGGTTTACTCCGCTACCACTGTCGTTGCTGGGTACGATTGCGTTTCTCGCCGTGACCTACATCCTGCTGGTGCAGGTCGTAAAGTCCTGGTTCTATCGCCGGCACGCGCTGCTTTGACCCGAGAAGACCGTGCCTTTTAGCGGTGCACAATCAATTCTGCAGCCCTCTGCCTCGGCTTTGGTCTTGTGCGCTGTCCGTCCGGGGAGCGGCAGCAGCTTTGATCCACGAGCTAGCGCCGTTCAGGCAAATGTTCCCCCACCAGCCCAACCTGGATCCGGTCCCCGCGGTACATCGGTTGGACGAGCAATTCTGACCAGCTTTTGGAACCTGATCGTTGGATACTAGTCAACGATACAAGACTCTACTTCACACAAGGAAACTTGCAAACCGAACCTTAACGGTCCCGCGACACGTAAGGCGTAAAGGAGTTCTCGATGAATCTCAATCTGATGGATCCAAAGCTGATTGCTCTCGCAGTCGCAGTGGTTGTGGTAATTGTGGTTGCCATTGCACTGTACATGCGAAAACGCAAGAAGACCACGGCAGAACTTCGCGACCGTTTCGGGCCGGAGTACGACCGGGCGGTTAAACAACATGGGTCTGAACGCAAAGCGGAAGCGAAGCTGACAGACCGTGAAACAAGGGTTGAAATGCTGAAGATCCGTGATCTTGACCCAACGGAGCGTGAACGCTACCTGGCCCAGTGGCAGGCGGTGCAATCCCGCTTTGTCGATTATCCGAAAGGTGCAGTGACGGAAGCCGACGAGCTGGTGTGCTCGCTAATGCAGACGCGCGGCTACCCGGTCACCGATTTCGATCAACGTGCGGCGGATATTTCCGTCGACCATCCCCAAGTAGTGGAGAACTATCGTTCGGCGCACGCCGTCGCCTTGCAGCTTGGCAAAGGCGAAGCCAGCACGGAAGACCTGCGAACCGCGATGATCCACTATCGCTCACTGTTCGATGAGCTGGTGCAGGTGCAAATACCTGGCGACAAAAAAGTGGCGTAACCCAGGGTCTGCGGCTGTCAGGTAAATAGGCGTCTTTAATCGGAACCTACACCAGAGGAGGAACTCATGATAAAACCGAGCACGGACGATAAAACAACAGGCAAGCTCCACGAAGTCAAAGGAACAATCAAGCAGAAAGCCGGCGAGCTTACCAAGAACCCCGACCTGGAAGCTGAGGGCAGAGCTGAAAAGAATGCCGGCAAAGTTCAAAACTGGGTCGGCAAGGTCGAAAAGGCTGTCGGGAAATAAACGCATCAACATCGAACTGGAAACGAGAGAGGGCAACGCATTATGGCGCAATCAGTGTCGGAACGAACGGGCGAGCAAATTGCCGAAACGGCACGCAAGGCTTCTCGGGCGACCTCGGCCGTTGCGGATGCAATTGAAGATGGCGTAGGAGCAGCGCGGCGTGTCGCAAAACAAGGCGGCGACGCTGCTGAAGAGCTTTTTGATGACACACTCAAGCGCTTACAGCGACATCCTATTGAGACAATTGTGGTGACATTCGCAGTAGGCGTTACGGCTGGAATAGCGATCGGCTGGATGATGAAGCGAAGGTAGCTCTGGCAACACAAAGACTGAATACGCCAGAGAAGGGTCCAGTGCGCTGGGCCCTTTTCGCTGGATTTAGGGTCTCATCCCACCACGGCCGCACAGGCGCTGGTGTCTTCCCAGAGGCAGAGCCCGGCCACGGCTGCCCAAGTTCGGCCAAACTTCGGCTAACCCTGGCCTAACCAGCAGTGGTCAAAAGGATACAGCTATTCGTCGCTCCTGCGCCTACGCTGGAGTTGAGGTAATATCCATGAAAGCACTTGTAGGTCTCGGAACAGCAGTCCTGTTCCTGTCTCTCGGAACCACTGTTCCTGCCTTTGCACAGCAGGGCCAAGGAGGAGCCGAGCCAGAACAGAAGCAGCAACAGCAGCATGCTCAGCCGCAGCAGCAGCAGCACGCTCAGCCGCAGCAGCATGCCCAGCCGCAACCAAAACAGCAGCAGCCACAACAGCATGCCCAGCAGCAACCGAAACAACAGCAGCCACAACAGCATGCCCAGCAGCAACCGAAGCAGCAGCAGCCACAACAGCATGCTCAGCAGCAACCGAAGCAGCAGCAGCAGCAGCAGCATGCCCAGCAGCAACCGAAGCAGCAGCAGCAGCATGCCCAGCAGCAACCGAAGCAGCAGCAGCACGCTCAGCAGCAGCAGCATGCCCAGCAGCAACCAAAACAGCAACAGCATGCCCAGCAGGGCGTCCAGCAGGCGGCACGCCACACCCCACAACAGCAGCATGCCCAGCAGGCAGCATGGCAGGGGCATCGATCACAAAACTGGCAGACCGACCATCGCTCGTGGCAGCAACGCGGCGGCTACCACGGCTACCGTATTCCTGACAATCGTTACAACGGCTACTTTGGCCCGGACCACGGGTTCGTCATCTACAACCAACCCTATATGGTCGTCGGCGGCTTCCCGCGCTTCCAGTACAACGGCTTTTGGTTTAGCCTGGTTGACCCCTGGCCCGGCAATTGGTCCAACAACTGGTACGAAACCGACGACGTTTATGTTGTCTATCAGAACGATGGATACTACATGTACAACCAGAGGTATCCCGGCGTCGGCATTGCAATCAGTGTTTCGATGTAACGATCTAGTTGATTGGGTCTAGGCGGGGGCTGCACCCTTAAAGACGCTGCCTAAGCTGAGAAGTCAGCCGGGCGGTAAGGCGCGCCGGCGATTAGGTTGCAGCCGCCAAGTTCAAAGCTCAGATCGCGCTCCCAAACGGTGGCAGTCCCATGATTTCGCTCTTCATCGCCATTCCAGGCTGGAAACTTCTCCGCAGTCTGGGAGGAGTTGGACTGGTAATACTGGGGGTTGCGGACAGCTCGGTGGTCCCCACGTTCGGCAGCTTGGATGTTCTTACCGCGATCCTGGCAGTCAAGAATCACGAGCTTTGGCCGTACTATGCCGCGGCTAGTACAGCAGGTTCGTTGATCGGCGCTTACATAACTTATCGAGTGTCAGCCCGGGCGGGAGAGTCCTGGCTCGAAAAGCGCATTGGGAAGAGACGCTCTCGACAGGTCCAAGGCTTGCTTAAACGCTGGGGGTTCGCTGCCGTGTTCGTCTCGTGCGTTGCCCCACCGCCATTTCCTACCTCGCCATTCTTCATAGGAGCAGGTGCACTGCGATACCCGCAGGGGAGGTTCGTTTCGGCAGTGCTCACTGGCCGGGCCCTTCGCTATGCAGCGATCGGATTTCTGGCCGCAAAGTACAGCCATTCAATACTGCGGTTCCTGCGGCATCCGCGTGGTTTTGAAGCGGATGCTAAGTTGATCGGCATCACAGTGGCTGGCTTCGCGATCATAGTCTTGTTCATTCTTTTGTGGCGGCTGTACAGAATCCATTTCCAGCGCACCAAGGCAGAAGCGGTGGTGATAGTAAAGTGAGGCAAGACAAGTCGTACCTCAGTACGAACTTCTGAGTGTGAGCATACGAGTACCCTGTACTCGTGAAACAGAGAGGCCGAACCAATGGAACACTGGGGAATCTACATCGCTTACGCATGGCTGGCTACCATCATCTGGGCCTTCGCGGACGCTGTGCAGGCCATTCGGAAGGGGCCGCAGCCTCAGGCGCAGCCCGCGGAGCCATACGTCCACAATTAGCGACGACGCGCATTACAGATGTTGCGGATGGTGCGAGGCAAGCTCCTCTGCACGTTTCAGAATTGACCGAAGTGACTTTACTCCACAAGGTGGCCGCATGAGTAGTGAAGGGTCTGAACTAATGCTGGGTCTCTTGAAAGAGCTGCCGATCTTCAAGACTATGGATGAAGACTATAGTGCCGGCCCCAAGGGTGTGGAAACAGCAGCCTATGAGGAGCGCGAGCGAAGGCGGCAGGAAATAAAGCAGGAAATGCAAATGCTCGCTGCCGAGAGCAAGAGCCATCCGTCCTAAACATCCGCGGGCATTGTCGCTGGATGGTCAATCTTGACCAGACGCGACCTGCCATTCCCAACGACGATTGTTTGTGGCCTTGAACCCACCAGGCCGCTGCATTTAACAGGAGGCCTTCTGACTGCAACCATGCCCACAGCATTCGGTAGCTTAATGCGAATACTGAGATTATGTCCCCACGCCAATGTAGGTTGGCCCATACGTTGCAACGGGGAGGAAATACCCTGGCAACATTGTTTTGACTGCGGAGCACAGCGGACGTATAGGCTTCAGCCCAGTTTGCAAAGGGGCCCATGGAAACGGCCGGAACCGTGCTCCACCTATCGCCTCAAAATCGCCTTCTCCTCAAATGTGCAGAGTGGATCGGTACCGCCGGAACAGTTCGCGATATCTTAAAGTGGTGATATAGGGTGAACTGCAACCGCCTGATACTCCGGCCGCGACTGTAGGAGTTCTTCCGCCTGCCTCAGATCGAGGTCCTTCGACACCGGTTCAAAGTCGGACCGTGTTTCATGTTGCTGCTTGCTGATTGTCTTGAACAGCAGCATTCGTCCCGAGACCTGAATATCGACGAGGTCTGTCTTCCAATGAGAGGAGCTGACTTGGGTCCGCTCAATCTCAAAGGTGCCCCCTTTGGCGACGCGCCCGAAAAGTCCCAAGCCAAAGCTAACGTTCTCTACCAGACGCGCGTTCAAGTGCGCCAGCCGTTTCTGTTGGGGATCGACCAGGATTGTTCCAGCCATGCTCTGCAGGACCTTGGACTCCATCGTAGGTGGGACAAATGCCGGGTCAGGCCGGAAGGCGAGTCGCTGATAGGCGCCGTCCCAACCGTCGTACTGATAGACGAAGGCGCTGGGCAACAAACGCACCAGGTTCTGCAGTTGGCGTTCGTCCGAATCGTACTGCTTCTTGACCGCAAGCTGCTGGCTAGGGTTGCGAACCAGCTGATTGAGGCGGGCAGTCTCCTGCTCTCGTTGCCCTGAATCCAGCGGTGCGTCATTGATTGCGAGAAGACGGTACACCGGACCGTCTTTGGTTTCAACTTCCAGCTCGCTCAACGTCTGCAGCTCGACTACTTTGCTGACGCGGTATATCCAGTTACTTTGCTCTGCCCGGTCCGTCACTTCATTGGCAACCATTTCCTTAACAAGATCACGTGCAGAGGATTGCGCCTCCGGCCCGTGCGAGCCGGCGTAAGAAGGACACATGAGAAGCGCAATGGCCGCGAGATGGAGGCTGACATACCTCACCCTCGGTTGGATGCTGGATGGCGGAGCTTCGGCTGAGTTTATTTGGATCTCTGCGATCTCCTATTTCTCTTGGGGATGTGAGCAGATTTGAACAGACGCAGGATGTCGTATCTTCTAACCTTATAGCGGATGGAATAAGATTCGCTTGGGGCTGTTTCCATGAACGTTCGCTTGTTCCTTCTGACCGAGGGCCCTGCAGTCAGCTGGATTTCGAGCCGGCACTCTGACCCTCAGCCTCACTTGCAGCAGGGGCCCGCGATTCGCAGCGGGTGTTTAAACCCTGTTCCCCCATCCGCGACATCGCCCCTAAGGACGAGGGCCCTTAAACAACAGGAGCGCCAATAGAAAAAGCGCTCTACCGGAAATAGAGGAAGGTAAAAAGAGTATGCCGTTACTTCAAGTTGTCCTGGTCCTGGTCGTCGTTGGGGTCCTTCTGTGGCTGGTGGATCGCTTCATCCCCATGGCAAGCTCCATAAAGTCAATATTGAATGCCGTGGTGACCATCGCCGTGGTGATATGGCTGCTGAATGTCTTTGGGCTTATGCACTACCTCACCAACATTCACGTTGGCAAGCCGTAACGGGGAAGGATAATGCACCATAACAAATTCGAAGCCCAGAGTGTGTGTGCGCAATGACCGAATCCAACCCTAATCCACGATGCACGCCGGACTTGCCTTGAGAAACGTGATCGCAAATAACTGCCGGACGCTCTGGCTTCACACGCTGGCGCTGGTGCTGGTAATGCTGATGTGTAGTGGCGCTGTGTCAGCCTATTCCGTGCTGACCCACGAGGAGATCGTTGACTTGCTGTGGGCGGACCAGATCAGTCCGCTCATCCTCAAGCGCTATCCTGGGCTCTCCGAAGAGCAGCTCAAAGAAGCTCATGCCTACGCCTATGGCGGGGCAGTTATACAAGACCTTGGCTACTATCCATTCGGCAGCGTTGAATTCAGCAATCTGGCGCATTACGTTCGGACCGGAGACTTCGTTCGTGAACTGCTGGCGCAGAGCAGCGATCCCGACGAGTACGCCTTCGCCCTCGGCGCACTGTCTCATTATGCGTCGGACATCGCCGGCCATCCCGCGGTCAACCATTCAGTCGCCATCGAATACCCTAAGCTGCGAGCGAAGTTTGGCACGTCAGTTCGGTATGCGCAGGACAAAACCGCGCATCTGAAGACAGAGTTTGGGTTTGACACGGTGCAGGTCGAGAAGAATCGTTACGCCTCGCAGCAGTATCATGATTTCATAGGATTTCAAGTTTCCAAGCCGCTCCTGGAACGGGTGTTTCCCATCGTTTACGGATTGCAGTTGAAAGAGGTGCTGCCCCGCGAGGACCTTGCGATCGGCTCGTATCGATACTCGGTCAGCCGGCTGATCCCGGAAATGACCCGGGTCGCGCTGCAAACCCACAAGAAGGACCTGATGCGCGAAACACCCGATTTCGCAAAACAGAAGTTTCTGTACCGTCTTTCCCGCTCCAATTATGAAAAGGAATGGGGAAAGGATTACGTGAAACCGGGATTGGGCACGCGGATCTTGTCAACGCTCTTGCGATTCATGCCGAGGATTGGTCCCTTCAAAGGTCTGGGGTTCAAGAGCCCGACTCCGCAAACCGAGGACCTGTACATCAAGAGCATCAATACTACTGTCGATCAATACCGAGCTTTCCTCCAAGAAGTGGGAGCTGACTCGCTCGTGCTGCCCAACTATGACCTGGACAGCGGCAATCCGACCAAGGAAGGCGAATACTCCCTCACGGACCAGACTTACGCAAAGTTGCTGGGTCAATTGGCCAAGAGCAAGTTCGACCATACGACGCCCGAGTTACGCGACAACATCTTGCAGTTCTATTCCGATGTCTCGGCATCGATCCAGACGAAGGACGACAAGGTCCGATCGACCAGTGTGCCCGCCTTGCTTGATCAGTTAAGAGCCGCGACGCCGGTTCCAGTCGCCGAAGCGGTGGCCGAGCATTGATCGCCGTCCCTTCTCTCAGAGGAAGGGGTTAGTCTGAAGCAAAGTTCATCTACAGCGACGTGGCTGTTCGGCGGACCATACAAAAGCAGATCCCTCGCTGCGCTGGTGATAACAAAAAAGTGATGTCACTATGTTGTGCAGACGTCAATAGGAATTAACACAGCACGGCTTTCCGTTACGCTCCAGCCAGGTCAACAGCGAACGCAAGCTTGCCTGGGCGAGGGCTATACAGGAGTCGCCCGCACCATAGTAGATGTTAATGGTATCTCCGTCGGGACTCATGGTGTGTCCACATGGGAACACGACGTCATGTACGTCGCCTCCGCGCTCATAGTCAGTTTCGGGTCCGAAGATCCAGGAATCGCCCCGCAGCAAACAAACATCTGGCTTCAGAATGTCAAAGAGAGCGAGGCCTACCCGGTATAACGAGCCGGAGGCCGTGTGCTTCACTCCGTGATACAGCATCAGCCAACCTCTCTCAGTCTCGATGGGCGGAGACGACAAGCCAATCTTGTTTGCGTCCCACCAAGCGCCCTTGCGCGCCAACATCATCACTCGGTGGCCGCCCCAATGACGCAGATCGGGAGAGTAAGAAACCCAGATGTGAGCTCCTAGAGGAGTCATCGGTCGATGGATGAGCGCCCACAGTCCGCCGATCCTGTGCGGCAAAAGAGCGGCATCCTTGTCGTCCGGCGACATGAGGAACCCGTATCGCTCAAATGTCCGGAAATCTTTAGTTAGAGCGAGAGAAACTCCGGGACCGCCTTTCGAGTACGAGGTGTAGGCCACCGCATATTGCTGCAACTCGGGAACGTAGGTGATACGCGGATCCTCGATTCCCCACAGTTCTTCTGGATATTTATCTGGATCAGGCATCAGTGTTGGCGTTGCATCGATGTCCCATCCGCTCACACCATTCACAGAGCGCGCGGCGCAGAGATGGGAGAGACCACGGCGATCCTCCACCCGGCAAAGCAGTAGCGTGGAGCCATCCGCAAGCAATGTTGCTCCGGCATTAAATGCGCTATTGATCCGATAAGGCCAATCTTTGCTGGTCAGGATTGGATTGGCGGGATGCCGATGAAGGAGAGATTCGGTAGAGTCGGTAGACTCAACAGCGTCGATGGCCAAGGTCATAAGTCATTCTACAGGAACATGAAGCTGGTATCCCGAAACGTTGGAGCGCGAGAGCACTCGACCCCGCCGGCAACCCAGCTAGAGTTAGAACGCAATCTGTGGCGCTTAAACATCCTGGAGCTGCCGCATCTCCAGAAGTGCCATCAAGAACGCCAGCGTTGACTCCGCTCCCTGGTTCTCGTTGGCCCGGTCAGGATGAAGACCATCTCGACAGCCTCCCGTGCTGGCGTCGTACAAGGCGGCCTTCAGGTCGTTATCCCCCAAGAACCAATTGAATGCAGTCCAGGCCTGCTTGCGCCAATGCTCATCGCCGGTGGCGCGATACGCTTCGAGATATGCAGAAACTGTTGCACCTGCCTCTACCGGCTGCTGATCGAAACGAGCTTTTTCACCGGCTTTGCAGTAGAAACCCTGCGAGCCTATAGGGACAAAGTGGCCGTTCACGTTGCAGCATTGTTGCGTCGCCAGCCACTCCAGCGACTCCAGGCCAGCCGCCAGCATCTCTTTGTCCGAGGTACGCGATCCTGCTAACAATAAGGCCTGGGACAAACGTGCGTTGGAATAGGCCAAACTATCTTCAAACCAGTTCCAACCCGGCGTGCGGGTGATTCGATAGATATTCAACAACTTGTCAGCGAGTGCATCTCTCTGCCTTTGTGCAGACCGGTCTCCCGGGAAGCGATCCAGATACGCCTGGATTCCGAACAAGGAGAACGCCCAAGCTCGGGGGCTGGTAAAAGCCAGCACCGCCGGAACTGCAAGTTCAAACAAACGCCCAGCGAGGCCTCTTAGACCTTCATCGACGGTCTGATTGACGGCAGTTCCCAAGGCCCACAAAGCGCGGCCGTGACTGTCTTCCGACCCCTGTGGCTCCTTCCATTGACGCCCATAGCTGAGAAAGTTGCGGAACCTTCCATTGGCGGAATTAAAGGCCAGCCAGAGAAAAGCCAGGTACCGCGAAGCCAATTTCTTCGCCTCAGCGTTCCCGGGCGCCGCAAGTTGCTGCACGCGAATCGACACGATCAGGGCGCGGGCATTATCGTCGGTGGCGTAGCCCTCGTGATGATTCGGGACGGCGAATACGGCATGCTGCAACATTCCCGTATCGTCAGTCATGCGATCGAGATGATTAAGCTTCACTGCCGGCAAACTGTGGATGCGATTCGCCCCGACTGGGTTTGGGCTGACCAGGCGAGGGTTCCACATGCGCTCCGCTCGGGCCCGCTGGAAGCTGCGCATGTAGTCCTGGGCCACGCTTTTCCAAACCATGTTGCGGGAGTATAAGTACGCCCGTTTGCGCATAGCGTGCCGTTCGGCTTCATTCTCCAGGAGCTGAATGGTCTGTTCTGCAATTGCGTTCTGGTCGTTGAATGGGACCAGTATTCCTCGGCTCTGGTCGAGAAGCTCAAGCGCATGCCAATAGGGCGTCGAGATGACCGCCTTCCCCGCACCCAGGGCGTAGGCCAGGGTTCCAGAAACGACCTGCGCTTCATTCTTGTAGGGTGTGATGTAAATATCGGCCGCACCGATGAATTCCATCATCTCCTCAGGACTAACGAATCGGTTGTGAAATATGACGTGCTCCCCAACTCCGAGATCCTCAGCGAGCAACTGCAGCGACTCCCGGTATTTATCGCCCTCGCGCTTCCTAATGTGAGGATGGGTTGCGCCCGCAACGATATACGTAACATTGCTGTTCTGAGACAGAATGCGCGGCAGGGCCTGTATGACGGTTTCAACTCCCTTGTTTGGCGAAAGCAAGCCGAAGGTCAGCAATACCGATTGGCCTCCCACTCCGAACCGGTCCTTGTAAAAATTCGGATCGACAAAGGCCAGATTTGGAACTCCATGCGGGATGACGTCAATCTTTGCCGCAGGAACCTGGAAGATTTCCTGGAGAAATTGCGCAGAGTGCTGGCTCATCACGATCAGGCGGTCGGAGAGCTCTGCGATTTCGACCATCACGCGATGCTGGTCGGGATTCGGTTCGCGCAGCACCGTATGAAGGGTGGTCACGATGGGCATGCGGAGTTTCCGCAGCAGCTCCAGGATGTGGCTGCCGGCCGGCCCGCCGAAAATTCCGTACTCGTGTTGCACAGACACCAGATCGACATTGGTGAAATTAAGGAACTCGGCCGCGCGCTCATAGGACGGCAGCTCCTCTTCGGTCAGCTCGAATCGGACGCGCTCGGGATAGCTGTATTCGGAATCCGGATCGTTCACGGGTAGTGCGAATAACCGTTCAGTCCCGTACTCTGCCGAAACTGCATCACACAGGTCCGTGGTAAAAGTGGCAATACCACACTGCCGGGGAAGATAGTTTCCGATGACAGCGATTCGGCTGGGAAGCGAAAGATTGACCGCGGTGTCGAACGGCTTCGCTGACTTGATCTCAGCCAGGTGCGGTAGTGAGCCTGCAAGTCCCAACGGTCTCCTGAATGGCAGCGTCTTTGGCAATGACATAAGGTCCCTATCTGCTCACCATCCCGGAGGTTGGTGAATAATCGTGGCGTTGATCGGCGGGGTCTCCCTGAGAACACCCCGCCTGACAACGCCACGAACTTTTCGATTGCCGGCGTGCCGCATTCGGCAGGCACACCGGCAAACCCCAACTACTTGGTTTCGGCAGCTTCGTGCTGGTTTGCGCGTTTTTCAGCGGCATTGACCGCTGCGAGAAACGACTCGGTGCTCGCCGGAGCGCGCACCTCGCCCGATAGCGTTTGACGGAAGGAAACATTCTTGCCGTAGATAGCGGTGGTGGAGTCATTGTCCTGCTGGATCTTGGCGCCATCCACGGCGACTCCGGCAAACAGGCCCTTCGAACGCGAGTAGCTCAAGGCCTCCGTGTTCATCTTCCAGTCGGTGCCTGCCGAGGCATGCCTTCCAACCGGACCGGCTGAAGCCGACGCTTCGCCGCTAAGTTCAAACTTGCTCGAGAGCAATCCTTGCACGCCCTTGTCATTCATGAACAGCACGACCAGATCAACTGACTCAGCGCCCGCCTGGAAGCCAAAATTGCCTCCACCGATCGAAATGAATGCCGGCGCACTCCAGCCATGGGCAGTGCGGCAGGTGACGACACCGCGTCCATGCTCTCCGCCGACGATGAATCCACCCTTCGCCATGTCCGGCACCACGGCGATACACTTAGCGTCATTCAGCACCTCGTCCGGGATGCCTTTATCGGGCGCCGCCATGATCTCATTCAGGATCTGACCCGCCGCTTGTAAGCGTTCCGTGGTGTCTCGCTCTGCTGAACGAGCGAACGCGAAGGTGGTGGCGAAAGACAACGTTAACAAAGCAATGGCATATTTCTTCATAACACTTCCTTTTTCATTCCACTTGACTTTGTGGACGAACTTGTGAGGGGCGCTATCCGCCGTTAAAGGATCAAGCTGTTCTTCGGCCACTGATCAAATTGATGACCAGGACCACGACGGCAATCACCAACAAAATGTGGATCAGACCGCCGGCTATGTGGAAACTGAAACCGAGAAGCCAGAGAACCAACAGAATGACAAAAATCGTCCAGAGCATACGTTCCTCCTATTGCTAGTTGTGAGCGTCAAGATTGTGTGATTGGCTCAGTAACAGCGCCTGTGCCGGTAATCGCACCGAAGGTCGCTATGAGTCCACTGCTCTGCTGTCAGCAGCAAGGCTTCGGGACCGTCGACGGTTTACTCAGCGATCCACTAAATCCGGCCAAGCAGTACCAAAATAACCACAATGACGAGGATTAACCCCAGCCCGCCACTCGGGAAGTAACCCCAGGAACGGCTGTGGTTCCACCTCGGAAGAGCACCCACCAGAAACAAAACCAGTAGAACAATCAAGATAGTTCCGAGCATACTTTCCTCCTCGTACTTACGAAACGAGCTCCGGCGCGATGCGACATTGGTAAGCACCGGCGCGGGCCGGGTTGGTTGCGATCAGGCCAGCGATTGTTGTCAACAGATTGTGAGGGTGCTGTCCTTTAGGGTAAAACCTGTCGGCGATGATGCCGGCAGGCACGGCATCCCCGTGGTAATCTCCGCTCATCGCGACGATCGAAATCGACGGATACCGGCTGCGCACATGCGAGATCAGTTCAATACCCGACATCTGCGGCATGTTGAGATCGGTGACGATCAGATCGGGGACCGTTCGGTTCAAGTGCGACAAGGCGCTGACGCCGTCTTCCGCCTCAGCCACGTCGTATCCGGACGCCACCAGCAACATTCCCAGGGTTTCCCGAACGCAGGGTTCGTCGTCCACAACTAGAATTTGAGGTTTGGAGCCGTTCGGCATGTGCTCTCCTGATGGTGGCAGACAGAACAAATTCCACTTCACTACGATGTCATACCCACGCTCCCCCGTCTGGTCAAAACAGAACACTTCATTTGGTGGTGATGTGCTCGCGATTAGTCCGGAGGACCCTTAAGGTCCCGATGGACGAAGTGATCTGCCCTCGTTGCGGTTACGCGCAAGCTACAACCGCCCCGCCACGCCGTGGGGCCTCAGCGCCATGAGTTGGGAACAGCCGTCCATCGCTGAAATGTAGGCAAGTAGCGGCGCTTGTGGCAGACAATACAGCGTCCCGGGCACAGAAAGAGGCGAGGCAGGACGACTCTCTCGACCCATCCCTCAGGAGGCACGGTCCTGAACTGGTCTCCCTTGCATACACGGCAATGCGCGGATAACAAATGCATTCTTCGATTCGTAACACTGTTCTCAGTACCGAACAGCGGACTCGTCTCGCTGGTTGGTCCATGCTGTCCGTCAGCCAGAAGCGCGACCGCTCCCAAGCCGCACACAGTCCTTAGCACGAGTATCGATCAGACGAGATGAGGAAAGCTGTTCAACATTGCTCAGTGAGCAATCCTGGCTCAGACACACGATTCCCATCGATAGCTAGCGTGTCCTTGCCCTTTTTTGCAGAAGCGGCCAAAGTGCACACCATCACAGTTTTAGTGGAATAGGGAAATTAGAGGCTGGCAATATGCGTTCTCGAGGGGTGGTGCGGAACGAAAGAAATGATGCGATGCGGTGGAAGGCCCCCATCCAAGCAAAAGAAGCTTGGATGGGGACTGCACATTCAATTCTTCTACTCTTAGCGCTTTCTCTTCCTGAAGAACGCAGGGATTGAAGCGCCCCATCCCCAAAAAGAGAAATTGGAGGAATTCGCGCCTGCAGCCATTGCGCCCCCGGTGGCCACCAGGGCAATCGTTCCTGGCTCGGGTGTGGTCCCTGTCCCACCAGCGCAATTGCCGGTATTGATGTTATTGGTATCCATGGTGACGGCGCCATTCAGGGCTATTACTCTGCCACAATTGACGTCGGCGCCGGTAGTCAGCGTAATGCTCGCGTCCGCGATAATGCTCCCATAGAAGTCAGTGGTTGTCCCCAACGTCGCAGAGCTGCCAACCTGCCAGAAGACCTGGTCGTTGCTTCCCGGATTGATGATGAGCACCGACGAAGCGCTTGCCGTGGTCAGCGTGCTCCCAATCTGGAAGACGACCATCATATTGCTCATGCCTTGGAAATCCAGGGTGAGTTGTCCGGTCAGTTGTGCCGACGATGCGAAGAAATAGACCCCTTGGTCAAGCGTAAGGCCTCCGAGATCCTGACCCGTCAGAATCTGCGTAGGAGCCAAGCCGGCGAGAACGTTATACCCAGTCAGCGCGTCTGCCTGCGCCTGCTGCGCAACCGCATCGTCGTTGTGAATCGTCCCCAGCACAACTCCCGGAGGAAATCCAGTGATGGAAGTTCCGGCCAGACACCCAAGTCTTGATACACCACGCTGGGCCCGGTGTTGGTTACGGCTGAGGCACCCAATACGGCGAAAGCGTCGGCGCTTCCGAGGACGTCGGCATAGGCTGTGAGGGCGAACAAAGGGAGGGCGAGACAACACATGCGCAGCAGCTTCATAAAGTGGCTCCGCCTCGTTCCCATCCAAAAGAGCCCGGCCCCTGTCATTGGAACGAATGGCACAATGGTGACAGAGCGCAAAGCAACATCCAAAGCAGTGATTGCAATTCTACATCCTCTCTAACCCCTTCTTAAAACAGCCGATTTCCGTTTTTGGAGTGCACGTCTTTGCACCAAAGTTCCAACCAATTTCTCACCTTCGCTGCCCCTGCCCTTGGCCTTTTTTGAGGAAGCGGCCAGAGTGAACACCACCACTTTGGTGGAGGGAAATTGGAGTTGCGAATGTGCGACGTCGGACTTGCGCTTATTCGTGGAGAAGGAAGTTGAGCAGTGCCCAGTGCACGTGCAAGCTGCCGTTGTAATCGATCAGCCCCATCTTGCGAAAACGGTTCATAAAGAAGCTTACTCTCGACCGGGTGGTGCCCACCATCTCGGCCAGCGTTGCCTGGCTCACCTTCAGGGTGGCGGGATCGGCCTTGGATTGCGTCCCAAACCGAGCGAGCAACAGCAGAGTTCGTGCCAGCCGCTTCTCGCTGGAATTGAGGAGTTGATCGAGCAGGTCCTCCTCAGTTCGGGCAACGCGAGAAATCAAGTGCGCAATGAACAGCCTCGCGAATAGAGGGTCGTCATGGATGATGCGAATGATGGCAATTTTTTCCACGCGTACAATTGTGGACGGCAGTACCGCGGTGGCGGTGGACATCCGCTGAGACGGCGCTTCTAAACAGCCTTCCCCGAAAAAGTCGCCTTGCCGAAAGATAGCGATGACGGCCTTCTTGCCACGTTTGGATAGCACCGTCAGCTTCACATTGCCAGCCACGACATAGAACATGGCATCCGCAGCATCGCCCTGAGAGAAAATGGGCTCTTTGTTGCGGTACTCCCGACTGGTCCTGCGCTTGCCGATCTTTTTAAAAAACGTACCGGGATTAAAAGTTAGCGTGCGTTTGCTTGGCATTGTTGACTCCCCCGGATCGATCTTCTCGGCAGTGACACGGATCCAATCGTCAGCGGGCGACACATGGATCCGGCGCTCGGGGCGTGACATCGCTGCCCGCAAATTCCCCTCACAAACTCGAGGCTACCGCTTGGGAACGGACGGGACTGTGCAAAAGCGCTCAATTGGCTCAAATTCCAAAATTGGGAAACGGTGCGATATTGAACAGAAAACGGCCAACGGGCGGCTGTTAATTAAGGTGTATAATCCAGTCGTCTGAACGCCCCCTCCGGAGGTACGACATGAACAGCAGGGGCATTCAAGCCCGTAGCCAGGACCCTCCAGCCAAACGGGTTCCATCCGTGAATTCGGTGCGGTCCGCAAAACTCGCCACCGGCGAAATTGCACAGCTTCCCCGGGTTCAAACGCCCAAGCCGCGACCCACAAATGGCGATGGGGGTTTTGATCCTCTGGCCTTTCTCGCGAGAGCTGGGTTGGGCAAGAAAATTGTCAACCTGAAAAAAGATGAGGTGGCCTACGCGCAAGGCGACCCTGCCGACACGATTTTTTACGTGCAAAAGGGCCGGCTGAGAGTCACGGTTACCTCCGCGGCAGGAAAAGAAGCCACGATCACCTTGGTGGACGCCGGGGAATTCCTGGGGGAGAACTGCATGGTCTCGCCTCATCCTGTTCGACTCGCGACTGCTACCGCGATGGCCGAGTGTTCACTGCTCAGGATCAGCAAGGCGGAAATGGTCCGCGCCCTTCATCAGGACCCGGCATTTTCGAATGTGTTCGTCTCCTTTCTGCTTACCCGCAACGCTCGCATCCAGGCCGATCTGGTGGATCAGCTTTTCAATTCCAGCGAAAAGCGGCTGGCGAGAATTCTGTTACTGCTGGCGCAGTTCGGCAAGGAGAGCAAACCCGAGACGGTGGTTCCCAAGGTGAGTCAGGAAATTCTGGCGGAGATGATTGGTACAACCCGGTCCCGCGTGAGTTTTTTTATGAATCGCTTCAGGAAACTGGGCTTCATCGAATACAACGGTGAGATTCGGGTCCACAACTCCCTTCTCAATATCTTCTTGCAGGAATAGGGTTGCCGCAGTTTTTTGCGGGATTTACTTGCGCAAGTCCGTCCTTATTTCGGCTAACAACACAGCTCCAGAATTCTGCTCACCTGGTCTTAATTGACCGTTTCTCGCCTTGCGGCGCGTGTCATGATGACTGGGTTATGGTACAGAAAAATAAGAAAAGAGCATTTAGCGACGCCGCCCTCCGCGAGGTGAAAAAGGAAATGGCAAAGCCCCGCATTGCGGAGTCGGTCAAGAGATCTGCCGTGGTCGATCCGCGTCTGCGGGAGACGCGTGTAGAGCTCGGCGCAGCGTGTTAAATGATTCTCCGCCATCGCCACGGCCAAGGTGATGTTCCCCCGTCGTTCCGACTTCGCCAGCGCCCGGCCCAGGCGGCGTCTTCGGCAATGCTTTACCGGCGCCAGGCTCTTTTGGAATAAATTGTTCCGGACCCTGGCAAGAGTGATCCCTCGATGCGGCATGACTTCTCAGGCCGTGGCCTTCGACAGCGAATTTTGCGGAACCGCTCAAGGGTTTGTTGGTTCTGCGCCGTGCTGGTCGCAGCGGCCCTCGCTGTTCCTGCCATCCCAACAGACGGAAGGCAGGTCCAGATCGCGGTATTGCATGTGCCGGAACTCGACGCCGGCTTTCACCTGCCGAGGCTTTGCGAGAAGGATAGCAGCCGAAGAAGATCCCGATGCCTGCCAAACAAGCCGGAGAAGATCAAGAGCTGAGGCGTCAACCTGATCTCCCATTGCAGCAGCCGTTCCTCAACCACTCAACAACCCCGCCACGGTGGGGCGCTCGTTGGGGACCCGGCTAAGGGACTCCCTAATTTCTTGGTAGTGGTGCAGTTTTGAATCGGGCACATCAAATAATACGGTCAGCATTGGGAACGGCCCGCCGGCTAGGAGCTACTTATCGTCTGTCGCTGGTCTCACCCTACCCACGGCCGCTTGGCTGAAATCCTCGCCGACGTGCTGTGTTTCGAGGACCGCCTGTTTCCGCTTGGCATGGGACACCGGGTTTGCTTTGCCGGTGATCGTGTGACACCTTTCTCCGGGTTTAGCACCACAGACTGGGCATTCGAAGTCTATTGCGTTCATACCCACAGTTTACGCCATCCGCCCAGCCGTTCAAGACCTCTAAATTTCAACCTGCACCACTAGCTAATTTTTCCCACTTTACTAACCACCCCAACACGCCCGCCACGGCGGGGCGCGACAGGGGACCCCGGTTGCGGGGCTTGGGTTTTGCGCAATCATCCCACCGTACCAACTCAGAACGAGTTTTCACACACCTTCAAGAAGCGGGCCAGCGCCCCGGTTCGAGGTATCGCAGCGAAGCCGGCGCGGCGTTGATCGTTGGCGCCACCTTAAACCGCATCCTCGACCTTGCACCGCGCCGGCGCTTGACCGCAACCCGCTCCAGCGCAGTGGCCGCTATAATGTAGCCTTCATGCTTGGCCTCGTCTACGCCGCGGTTGCGTACGTGCGCAGCCCGGTCGGGATCTTCGTGGAAGAACTGCGCCGCGACTTGCACCCAGCGCACACCCATGCCGACGCCCACCTCACGGTGCTGCCTCCGCGACCCTTGCGGGGCACCGAACCGCAAGCCTTAGGCGTGTTTAGGGAGGTTTGCCAAACCGTGGCAGCCTTCGAAATCACCATGGGGGACGTGGAGAGCTTTGTCCCGATTACGCCCACCGTCTTCCTGCGCGTGGCGCGTGGGGCCTATCGGATGCGCGAACTGCACAACCTGCTCAACCAGGGCGCGCTGGCCTACGACGAGCCTTGGCCCTACATGCCGCATCTCACCATCGCAAAAACCGATACCGTGGAGGAAGCCCTGAAGGTGGAAGCCATCGCTCGTCAGCGTTGGCAGGCCAACTCTGGCACGCGCACCGTCCGCATCGACTCACTCACGTTCGTCAAGGGCATTGGAGAACGCTGGCTTGACCTAGAGAAAGTACCGTTGGGCGGCGTACCTGTACGGTAATTTCGAGGTCGGGGGCGGAGCGAAAAGGTTTCTGGGCGGTTCGACCCACGACCGCCGCACCGGACATACTTCCCTGCTGGCAGCCTGGGTTGCCTCGACCGGACTCGGGGCGCGAGAGGGCAACAGTCGCCTCAATATTCCCCGGTCAGCGATGAGATTCAAGGAGACGGGATGCCCATCTCCTTTCCGAGATTGAGCTGGTCGGACTGAAACACGACAAGCGCTTTTTCCAGATTCGCGGCAGCGTTCCCCAGCCACTCCGAGGTAAGCATGCCCTGCTCCAGTTGCTGCGAGATGGTTTTGGCGTCTTTGCTGACAGCAGCGTCCGATTTGGTCATCTTCTTGTTCAGGTTCTTCAATCCGGCTTCCTGTGAATCGGAAAGCGATCTCCGAAAGTCCCGATTTTGGCGCTGAGCTTCCTCAACGGAACTCCGTAAGCCGGTTGCCTTGTGGGTCAAAGCCACTGAATCGCTTGCGTTCGAACCCAGGTGCTGAAGATCGTGCGCCTGCTGCCGCGCGGCTTCCGTGCTCTTCATCATCAGGCGAAACTGCCCAATCTGTTCCTCGGTGGCTTGTACCGCAACGGCATGCTTGAAGGTCGCGGTGTCGGGATCTTCGGGCGGCGCAGTGGTCCCGCCGCCGCTGCCGGTGGAGGCGCCGTGCCGGCCTCCGTGTTGTGCCAGAACGGCGAGCGGAAACAACAAGAACAACATGGCAACGACAGTGCCACTGCGGCGCATCACAGGTCTTCTCTCGTGCAGATTGTAACGCGCACCAGTCGGCTGCCTCGTCTTCCTCACTACTGCTGAGGCGGCGGAGCCTCCCCGTGCGGCTGATTCTGGCCCGGCCCGCTGCGGTCGCGGCCCTGGCGGCTCATCATCTGCTCGTACTTTTGCTGCTGATCGGCGTTCAAGATCGGTTTGATCTGCTCCGAGGTGCCCTGCCGAATCTGCATCATCTTGCTCATGCGGTCCTGCTGTGGCAGGGAGGAGTCCTCATGCAAGCTCTGCATCTGCTTGGCTTCGTTCTCCAGGATGGGCTTGATCAGTTGCTGCTGGGCATCGCTGAGGTTTAACTGCCTGGTCATGCGCTGCAGCCGCTGCTCCGCTGTCATCGGCTGCCCCGGGCCATGACCATACGGGCCACCGCCCTGTTGCGGACCCATCTGCGCGTAAACCAGAGTACTGCCGGCCAGCACCGCGAGGACCGCGGCCGCGTGTATCAGCTTCATCTTCATCGTCATTGTGCAACGCTCCTGGACACTCGCTGCATGATCAACGCCGCCACATAGGCCGTGGCCGCGGTGAGCGGCGCGTTCGACGTCAACATCGTCAGCCAGAGACTTCCGAGTTTTCGTAACATCCGCGCCACGGCCAGTGCCTTGCAGATCGAGTGTCAATTTGACTGCGAGTATTTGAACTACGAGTGCTGAAACCCGGCTCGCGCGCATAAGTTCCCCTGTTGCGCTTGGCAAAACTAATGGAACTCGCCGGTGCGGCGGGCGGAATCCATTGAATGGGCGGTTTGATCGCAGATGTTTCGCCTGGGGGCTTTGGGGTGGGTGGTGGGATTCGAACCCACGACAGCCGGAGCCACAGTCCGGAGTTCTACCACTGAACTACACCCACCGTATCCAAAAATTATAACATTCAGCAACCGCGCACTTTGCGGGGAGTTAGGCGACTCTGCGCTGACTTTGCGGCGCTGAGGCAGGTCGAAAGCGTTGGCGCTTCAGTTCTCTGAGCAGCCGCCCATCATGCAGCAGTTGTTTTGTCCACAACCCGACGGCGCCGCCGCTGCGCTGCTCTTGGTGCTGACGGAAAACGTCGAGAGCTGGGGTTCGAGTTTGCGGGTGTGGCAGCTAGGGCACTCGGCCTTCTGCTCACCGAAAAGGATGGTCTCGAACGTATGTCCGCACTGTTCGCAGCGGTACTCGAAAATCGGCATTGCAACTCCAATCAATTTCACGGAAAGGCTAATCTGCACAAGGGCAAACTTGCACCCGCACAGCTCAGGAATGATACAACCATTATAGATGCAGCAGCGTAATCCCACCTCGCAGGAACCAGGAGCGGAGCAGCCTTCGTTTGCGGAGGAGGCGGCCTTCCCTTCCCTTGCGACAAGCGGCGGAGGCGATTTCTTTGGCGAGCCCTTCCGGCCACGGCGCGCCCTGCGTGGCGGCCACGCGCAGACCATCGCTGGCAATTTTCTTCCCCGCCGCAACCAACTGCCTCCGCCAGAAGATCGCCTGTTCCAAGTCGAGCCCGATGTGCAGGTGCTATGTCACTGCCATTGGCAGCCGAGCCGCAGCGACGCCATGACGCTGATCATCGTGCACGGACTCGAAGGCTCCAGCGAATCGGGATATGTGATTGGCACCGGCAGCAAGGCCTGGTGCGCCGGCATGAACGTGGTCCGCATGAATATGCGGAATTGCGGCAACACCGAGTCGCTGGGACCGACGCTTTACAACTCCAGCATGTCTGACGATGTGGGAGCAGTGGCGGAAGCGCTGATTGCGGAGGAGCGCCTGCCGAAGCTGGCCTTGGCGGGCTTCTCCATGGGGGGCAACCTGGTGCTGAAGCTTCTCGGCGAGTGGGGCGAGAACGCGCCCGCGGAGGTTGCCGCGGGTATTGGCGTGTCTCCCTCGATGGACCTGGCGGCTTCGGCCGACGCACTGCACGATCGCGCCAACCGTGTGTATGAACTGAAATTTCTCTGGAACTTGCGCCGGCGCATGCAACGCAAGGCGGCCTTGTATCCCGGGGTTTACGATCTGCGCTATTTGCGCGGGCTGCGCAGCTTGCGTGACTTCGACGACCAGATCACGGCGCGTTACTGCGGCTTTCTCGACGCTCAGGACTACTACACACGTGCGGCGGCGTCGAACGTGCTTGACCGCATCACGGTTCCGACGCTGATCGTGCACGCCGCCGACGATCCCTTCATCCGCATCCTGCCCGCAACCCAGGAGAAGCTGCTGCACAACCCGCATATCGCCTACTTCGAAACCGAGCACGGCGGCCACTGCGCCTTCCTCGCCGAAGCTAATGGCTACGATGGCCGCTGGGCCGAGCGCCAGGCCATCGCCTTTCTCCAGCGCATTCAGCGCGGAGAGCCGGTTCTGCCTGCCAATCGCCGCCCTGATTTGCGATAATGAGATTGGCGAGTCACCGCTCGCGCGAAACGATGCGGCCGCCTGTGGGCCCGTAGCTCAATCGGATAGAGCATCAGCCTTCTAAGCTGAGGGTTGCTGGTTCGATTCCAGCCGGGCCTACCATCTCTTTCAGCTAGTTAGCGCGACGTTGCCAGGTTTTCGTATCTGACTGCGGTGAAACTTGCGGGTACCCCGAGTCAATTTCAGAATTCTCCCGCACGCTGATGCTTTCAACCGCGGAGCGCAGCTCCTCAATTCCGAAGTGTCCATAGCGGGCGGCCATCTTCGCCATCGTGCCAGCGGACCATCCGACGATCTTTGCAATGATCGGTAAAGGAATGCGGGCCGCGATCATTCGGGAAACCGCAGTGTGCCGCAAGTCATGGAAGCGGACAGCGATCAGGCCAGCCGGTAGTTCTGAGGTTTCCCAGTGGCAAGCATCGCAGACGTAACCGGCCGCTGGCTTTGGCTTGTCCGTTAGGATGCCATCACTGCACTGAGGGCAATGGCGGCGGGTCCGCCTCTTCGCCGCTTCCCACGCTTCCTTGATTTCTCCGATCGGCTTGCTTGGATCCGTATCGTAAATCTTCGCGTCGAATACGTCCCCAGCTGCTGGGCAGGCCACCTCGCCTCAGGAGGTGCAGCGTCTCAACTGGAGGGAACTGCGCTTCGGAGAGGCGGGACGTATTAATGCGATACGAATGAGCGCGCCCTGTCAGTGAAAAGCGTCACATCTTGATGTGCGGTGATCGCAAAAAGCGACGGCGCAAAGCACGCCAAACCGTTAACTGTCGCAAAATTCCCATTGCACAAGTGATCCGCGCCGACTTAAGATTCTCCGTTTCGGAATTACTTGTGAAGTGGGTTGTTAACAACAGTTACGGGCCTTCGCCAATTGGCTAACTAGGACCGCAAGCCCTATGGCACAGGTTCCGGTGAAGCTGAAGTTATCGAACGGATGAAAGAACTTCGCCAGCAGTGAACGGCAGTGGATAAAATGGCTGAGACACTGAACACTGAAGGGATTAAGCCGCGTTCGGGACAGCAGGGGGACGCAACCAGCGTTTACCGAGTGTTGAAGTGTGCCAACGCTCTGTAAGGGATAATGGCAATGAACGCTCTCATGGGCAACAAGAGGGGTGTTATGGGGGTGCGATGAATAACGCAATTCGCACAGCAACCATTTTGGGGACTCTCATTCTGCTTTTGCTGGCCAGCGTCGGATGCGCCAGTCAGAAGAGCGTAGATGACCTGAGTAAACAATTGGCGGACGTAGACGCCAGATTGACAAAACTGGAGCAAGCAGAGACTCAAAAGTCTCGTGAAGCTGCTGACAAGGACAAAAATAAGACTCTTCGGGAGAAAGCCATGTCAGACGCAGCGAAACGTGGGCAGGATTGCAAGGCTACGGCGGAATGGGAGTTTAACAATTGGGTGCGAGTTAACGGAACTCGGCTTCCGGGGAAGACGGAAGTGTATGCAGCGACTTCGGAAGCCATCAGGCAAGCCCACGCCAAAGAGGATAAAGCTGAAGCTGACTGTCAGAAAGACTATGAGGACGCTGTGCAAGCAATTCAGCTCAAGTATCCGCAATGACCTTGTAGGTAAGACTGGATTACTGTCGAAAAATCACCATCTCTGACAATGTCGGCGGTGTCAAGCACTTTTCGAGCACACCACGGCATGCGCTCGGAAGAAGAGCGCCATTTCGCTCTAAAGGAAAAAATGCCCAATCCAACTGCGTAAGCAGATGCCGTTTTTGCTGGAAGACGCGGACCAGGACATCACGCCGCGTATGCGCAAGTTGCTCGATCACCTCTGGCAGGAGTGGAAGCAACTGAACTTCGATGTCGATAGCATTGCTAGCAACGCTGTCCGCTTCTTCAGCTTGGGCGCGTAGTAAGCTCGCCACTTCCGGTTACGGCCCAGAATGCGGCGATACTCAAAGCCCAGAAACGAGAAACTTCCGCCTTTTGCTACCTCCACGATTCGACTCTTCTCTTCGTTGATCTCCACCCGTAGTTTTGCCATCTCCTCACGAATTCGCTTTTCCACCGCCTTCAGCAGCCAGTCATGGCGCGGATGGGAGTCGATCAATACCACCAGATCATCCGCAAAACGTGCATATTGGACCCTGGTGTATTTCCCGTTCCGCGTGGCGGCGATCGCCTTTTCCAGCATCCGATCCACCTCGTTGAGATAGAGGTTGCTGAGTAATGGCGAAATTACTCCGCCTTGCGGCACTCCCTTCTTCCCAGTCGCCTTTAGGATCATCTTGAGTAACCTCATCACCGCGTCTTCTTGTACCCGTCGTGCCACCTTCTCCAGCAGTAGCGCGTGCTGCACATTGTCGAAGTAGGCCCGCAGGTCAAGATCGATGACTCGGGTCTTATTCTGATTGATCGCTTGAGCCACAAGGTACACCGCTTCATGCGCTCGCCGCTTCGGCCGGTATCCATACGAGCCCGGTTGGAAATCGGCTTCGAAGATCGGCTCCAGGATGAGTTTGAGTGCCCCCTGAACCACGCGGTCGCGGATGGTGGGAATCGAAAGCACGCGGACTTTGTTGCCCCCGTCCTTCGGAATTTCCTTCTTCCGCACCGGCATGGGCCGATACGTGTTGCTGACCAGTTCCGCCTGTATCTGTTGCAGAAAGCTCTCCACTCCGCTCTCTTCGATGGCTGCGAAGGTGACCCCATCAATCCCGGGAGCCCCGTTGTTCTTCTTCGCCATCTGATAAGCCTGGTGCAGTGTTT
>Ga0187864_10000143_pt1 | contig 79632 bp, 54 predicted proteins | sample June2016WEW_11_4_FD_132985 | JGI IMG/M metagenome (GOLD analysis project Ga0187864, IMG submission 132985) | Peatland microbial communities from SPRUCE experiment site at the Marcell Experimental Forest, Minnesota, USA - June2016WEW_11_40 | ecosystem: Environmental > Terrestrial > Soil >... | reverse complement strand
TCCTCTTGCTTCTCCCGCTGCTTGCGCGTGCCCATTGCCATGCGCACATTCTACGAACCAAGCCTGTGGATACTTCAACATTTTTTGCTCACGCATCTAGACTTGCACCACAGGCTGCTAGGCGTAGTCAATCGGATGGCGCTCGAGCCAGTGTTGATCACGCACCGCCCCCATCTGTTTCAGCGAGGAGCGGCCCATGCTTGCCGAGAGTTGACGTGTTTTCCAGGCGAATCCGGCACAAAATCCGATCGCGCTACCTAGCATGCTCCAGGCAATCGTTTTGGGCAGGCGATCGCGACGGCGGTTCGCGTAGAACCGCAGGACGCCGGCGCAGGCTCCGATGGTAGCCAGACTCAACGATGCCCGCGCAGATTGGGTCAGGACCGCGGAAAGAGGCTGTCCATGGAGATGGGATTCCCAGCCGCTACGCAGCCCCGATACTCCGGACTTGACCAGCGTTCGTCCGTAGCGAAGATATGCCGTTGAGTATCCATCCGCTTTCATAAGACAATCTCCTTCGAAGCTGCATCGCGAGAGCGGGGCGCTGTTGACCGATTCGCTCAGCGATGGACCGGTATTCACACCGACTACCACATTTGTCTCACGTAAGCGCCATCCCAGTCTGTGCCCTGCGTCACGTCTCACTCGGGGCTTGATCACAGCCACTCATATATGGATGTTTTACGGGTCTCAGAGTTTCGGGCAGAGGCTGCGAATGCGACACTTGCCCGGGCGCTTCGCTCCGTCGAAAAATATTCACCACCCTTCGGCTACGCTCAGGGCAGGCTCCGACACGGAGGACACGGAGTTTTGGTTTCTATTGAGTTTCCTCCGTGATCTCGGTGCCTCCGTGGTTAATTTTCTCCCCTATGGGCGGGCGGTGGCCATGCAACACTCGGCTTGTAGGAAAATCGGCGCGGCCGGGCTTGGAGAGGCGACCATGGTCCGCAACCGGTCACCTGTATCTTGCCACCAGCCATGGAAGATTTGCCCGCCCTCATAAACCACCTGCAGCGTCTGCCAGCTCTTGGGTCCGTAGGACGCGGGAGTGGCAAGAGCAGGATCCTGTGCGCGCCCGTCTCCGTCCGACTGCCGAAAGACGGGACGAACTATCACACTGCGGGTATCCAGTCGAAGCCCGGTGCGCAGCGCTTTCAGGGCACTTTCCTTTCCGCTCCAGAGCAGGGCCAAAAGCAGGGAACGCTCTGCTGCGGAGGTCCGCTCAATCAGCGCTTGCTCTTCTGTCGCAAAGTAGTCGGCGATGAACGCGTCACTGCGCGGCTCGACGATCTCCAAATCACAACCCAGTTCCGCCCCGGACTGCGTGACAGCGCAGGCGGCCACTCCGGCCCGGTGGCTGAGTGAAATGGCGATCCCCGCTGGTTGGTCGGCGATAAAGACTTCCGGCGCGCCCGACGGCGCCGAGCGTATCTCTATGTCCGCCAGGTCCGGGGGATGACCGGGCAGGTCCAGGTAAGCCGTCAGCGCACGTTTCGCGGTCCAGCGTCCCAGCCGCCAGTCGGCGTGGCGTTTGGCAAAACGCATACCATCCAGGCGGACGGCTTCGCTGGCGCTCAACCAATCATCCTCCGGCGGCAGGTCGGCTTCGGTTTGTTCCAACCAATAGACGTCCATCATGCCTGCCCGACGGGAGAAACCAGGAGTATCTCCTCGATGTTGATCTCTCGTTGCACCTGTTTTCTAAGTTGTGCCTCCTTGGATATTGATTGCTCCGTCCGTCTCATGCCGCGTTCGACGGCATCGACCAGGTACGGGCGAAGCCTTGCGGGGGGAAGAATATTATGCAGCGCGCCTACTCTGAGCGCGCGATGCACGCTGTGCACGCGATCGAACTCCTCGGCCATCTCGCCCAGCTTCTCGGAGTGAACGACCTTGAAGAGTTCGTTGTATTGGGCGCGCAACCCGGCTTTCTCCTTGCTGTCGGCCTTGGCCATCGCCTGGGTCAGCGCCTCCAAGCGCGCATCTTTGCGGGCCCTGGCTTCGACTTCGCTGGCAAACACAACCGCCGCCGCCGGCGCGCCGCCAATCACGGAAGCGTAGGTCCCCTCCAACGCCACCACTTCGAGGTGTTCGTTCAACGCCCGCGAAAAGACCACGTACGCTCCCCCGTGGTAGCGGGAGATGACGCAAAAGATCATGGGGCCTTTGAAGTTCACCACGGCCCGGCCGATCTGGGCGCCATATTCAAGCTGCAGCTTGCGCATCGACTCGGGCGATCCGTCAAACCCCGACAGATTGGCCAGAATCACTACCGGTCGATTGTTGCTGGCCGCGTTGATGGCCCGTGCCACCTTCTTCGACGAGAGAGGAAACAGCGTCCCCGCGCTCCACTGGTCGGGGCCGTCCGCTGGGACAAATCCTAAGCGGGGCACTGGCCGGGATTCGATGCCGACCAGGCAAATGGGATAGCCCCCGAGATGGGCATCCCAGATCACCGCGGTCTCGGCGCCGCGCATGCCGGGCCAGCGTTCCAGGGGACCATGGTCCTGGTCAACAACGGCCTTCATCACGCTGCGGATGTCGAACGATTTCTTCCGTCCGGCGTTGGTGTCGTCGGAGAAGATCTCGCCCACGCGAGCGAAGCCCTTGTCAGGGCCGCTGGCGTGCGGATAGGCCTGCACATCCCGGTCGATGGGATCGTTGGTAAACGCCCGCCGCGGGAAGCGCTCGCCTGGCGCTACGTAAGTGTGCTCATAATGGCGCAAGAGGATGTGGCAGGCTTGATCGATGTCTCGCGCCCAATACTGCGCCTGGCCGTTGATGCCCATGATGCGGTCATATCCGCCAATGCCTTCGTTGTCCTCGGCCGAAACGCTACCCGAGTAATCCAGGGCGCGCTTGCCGGTGAGCACCATGGCCGCTTTCGGGGTCATGATCAGAATGCCGCGGGTGTGCATCAGCATGGTGGCCTCGGCGTTCCAGTAAGGCTGCGCCCCGACGTTGATGCCGTTGATCACCAGATTCACTTCGCCGCCGGCCTGGGTGAACTCGATCAAGCGACGCAGGACGCGGGCAATCCAATCCATGTTCTCCACGCCGCTGTCCATCGAGATCTTCGCGCCGGCCGAGATGGGAAACCACTCCAGCGGCACGCCCATCTGTTCGGCGAGATCCAGAGCGGTGAGAATGCGCCGGCATTCGGATTCGGCGAGCGCGCCCAGGTCCTTGCTTGGATCTCCCATCAGCACCACGCGGGTCATGCCCTCGGGATACTTGGCGGTAAAGTTGCGAATGACGCCAACGATGATATTGGATTGGTTTTGCCCGGGCGGACGATCGACCGGTACCAGCCGGCCGTCGGGGTCAAGATCGTACTCGATAAACTCACCGTGGGGGAATTCGCCCCGGGCATTCTCCCGATCGGGGGTCAACATTCTAATGATTTCGTAGGGATAAATGAGTCCCCGCCGGCGCATGCGAACAACTTTCTGGTCGTACTCGGTCAGCGGCTTGAGCAGTTGCAACTTACTGAACGGCCGGAAGGTCATCAGCAAACCGGCGTCGCCGGGCGCCGAGATGCGCATCACCGTATCGCGTAGCTCGCCGCTCTGGGGATTGGGCATACGGGCCCGGACCACCACCTGTTCCAATCCCAAGCCATCCGTCGACAGGGCCAGTTTGTGTGCGATGTCGTGGATTTCATCCGGCTTGAGGTCGAACACCGGCCAAAGATAAAGGAAAATCCGATTCCAGTAGAGGCGCTCGTGGGGAGCGCGCCGCGACTGAAACAGCCGGATGCCTGCCACGGCTTCGGCGAACATGCGCTCCAGGTGCGGCAGTTGCACAATGCGGCCCGTCCCGTCTCGCACCGGCGTCAGGTCCCGGACTTCCGCAACCGCGAACAGCCGCTCATCTTTGGGGTTATCGTTGGCCCTGGCATGCAGCAGGTAAACATCTTCCACCGACGGCAGCCGCTCAACGCTAAAATTCTTCAAGCGCCACAGATGCAGCCGTTCGGCCATCATGGGATGAACTCCGCGGAAGAGCTTGGCCTCTTCATAGGTGCTCCCGGAGGGTTGATACGTGAAGCGTTGCATGCCGGCTATGCCCTCGACGCAACCGGGCCCAGCGACGGCCACTACGATGCGCTGGATGGGGCGAGGAAAGCGAGTTTGGTTGATCCCGGAGCAAACTTCCTGTTGCGTGAGCTCCGGATCGGTCGGCGAACCGGAATTCCAAAGGTAAAAATCGATGACAATGTCATTCTCTGCCGGCACTTCTGCGAAGCAAGAGCACATCGCACCTACCGCTTCGTGAAATCGATCGTAGGCAGCATGAGCGGCGAAGACGTGGACGTGCTTTCCGTCCTCTGCGTATTCCGCCGATACACAGCGTTGCCCGTTTATCGGCAGCGCGCGAAAGTTGATGAGCGATCGCCCGCGATAATATCGCGATGTCATTACTTCCAACATCAATTGACGCAAGCCGGGGTCCGCGGCGGCGAACCGGCCGGAGAAGAAGAAACTCGCCAGCGGTTGCGGACATTCGATCAACGCGTTTACTCTCTCGCGCTGGTCCACGGCCTGCGGATTGGCGGCAAGGTAGGCGAGGTGAGCTTCGGCTTGCGCGTAAATCTGTTTACGTGCCTGCTCAAACAGCGCCTGCTCGAAGCAGCGATAGCGCAGTTCACGGGCGAGGTCGCTGACGGAGGGAAACAGCCCGCGGGTGATGGCAATGATCCGGTCAAGCAGTAACCGGAACGACTCGTCCGCGTAGCGCGCGATGGCGTCCACGCCGGCCAGACGCCGTTCCAGCAAGGCCAGAATAGGCGCCACTTGCCGCTCCACCCGTTGGTGCGATTTGTAGATCCAGAGCAAACTCTCTTCCAGTTCGGGCGAGCGGTCCAGGGTCTGCACGCCATAATGAGCCAGCGTGCGACGGAGCGCCTCCACAAACGCAGGCGGGAGGCCCTCGCCGTGGGTTTCGAGCATGCGCGAGTAGGAAAAGAGGTAGGCTTCGGTGCTGGGCGCTTCCCCTCCGGCGAGATCGTGCATGCTCGGTTTCCGGCGAAACAGCGAACATATATCCACAAAAATGTTGAGGACCTCATCTTCGCGGTGTCTTATTTTGTCGCTATCGGCGGGCGCTTCCTTGAACTGGCTCCATTGCGCGAACCGCCGCGCCGTCTGGGCCGGGTCAGCATCGAAGCCCAGCATGAGATGACGCAGTTCTTCCAGGTCCTGGCGCCAGCGAGATTGAGTGTGGGATCCGCTGGCAGTGGGCGACTCGCCAAATACCACACGCTGCGTGGTTGCCACCGTCTGGTCATCCGCCGTGGCCTCGATTTGCAGCAGCGGAACTCCGGCGTCCACCTGCACGTGCGGTATCGTCATTACCTGGCGGACCCTTCCGGAAAATGGGGCGACGACCGCCATCTCCATTTTCATGGCTTCCAGCACAGCCAAGGTGTCCCCGGCCGAAACCATGTCGCCGGCTTTCACCGCAATGGAAACGACTACCGACGGCCCGGGCGCATGCACCACTCCGCCGTCATCGCGATTGATCGAGTGCGACACGCCGTCCACCTCGATCCGGTAATTCAGGCCTTGAACGATGGAGACGACGTGGAAGCGCCGCCCGAAGGCGGTGAGCCAATATTCAAACTTGCCCAGAGGGTGGATCAGCGCCTCGATGCGCGCACCGTCCACTTCTACGCGGTACTGCTGGGGGCCGAGGCAACAAACCCGGAGCGAGTATCGTTGTCCCCGGTAGCGTAGTTCCACCGTCCGGCCTAGCTCATTGCGAACGTGCGGCCGTCCGCGGACGGCCGAGGCATAGAACTGCGTCTGCTCCACCGCCAACTCGGCAGCGTAGGCTTCAATCGCCGCCTGCACCAGGGCCACATCGGCGTGACGCCCGGAACAATGCCCGCCACTGGCCGCCAGACGGTCCAGCCACCCGATATCCACTTCCGCGCGCTGTACCTCAGCCCGGTTCAGCAAGTCCAGCAGAAAGGCTTTGTTGCTGGTTCCGTCTTTGATGACGACAACGCTCTCGCGCAGTACCCGCTGTAGCCTCGCGAGTGCTTCCCTTCGGTCTTGTCCATAGGCGATGATCTTGGCGATCATGGAATCGAACTCCGGGGGGATGGCATCGCCTACTGCCACACCGGTGTCAATGCGCACCCCCGGGCCGGCGGCAAGCCTGAACCGCTCAATGGTTCCGGGAGCCGGCGCGAAACCGTTTTCCGGATCTTCGGCGTTCAGCCGCACTTCAATCGCGTGACCCGTTGTCCGCGGCGGTTCTCCTTCCAGGTGTCCGCCGCGCGCGACGTGAATCTGCAGCTTGACCAGGTCGCAACCCGTGGTGCATTCGGTCACCGGATGTTCGACCTGCAACCGGGTATTCATCTCCATGAAGGAGAAGCGGTGGCTCTCCGGCTGGTACAGGAATTCGACAGTCCCGGCGTTGTGATAGCCCGCCGCCTGGCTCAAGCGCACCGCCGCCTCGCGTAGCGCCTGGTCTTGCAGCGAGGTGAGCGCGGGCGAGGGCGCTTCTTCCATGACTTTCTGGTGGCGGCGTTGAATGGTGCAGTCACGCACCCCGAGGGGCCAGGTGGTCCCGTAATGATCGGCGATGACTTGCACCTCGACATGGCGCGCCGCCTGGACCAGTTGCTCCATGAAAACCGTAGCATTGCCGAAGGCCTTAAACGCCTCGGCGCGAGCGCCTTCAAAAGCCAGCGCGAGTTGGGCTGCGGAATTCACGCGGCGAATGCCGTGACCGCCGCCTCCTGCCGTGGCCTTAATCAGAAGCGGATAGCCCAGGCGCTCGGCATGATGCTGGGCCTCGGCGAGCGTTTCCACCGGCCCGCCGCTCCAGGGTGCAACCGGTATCTGGGCCTGCTCAGCCAGAAGTTTTGAGCTGATCTTGTCGCCCAGGCGCCGCATGACGTCGCCATCCGGGCCGATGAACACGATGCCGAGCTTGCGGCAAAGGTCGGCGAACCCAGGGTGCTCGGCGACGAAACCCCAACCCACCCAGACCGCCTCCGCGCGCGCTTTGGTCAACACCTGTTCGAGCAGAGCGTAATCGACGTAGCTGCTCTTGGATTGACCCGTGGCCGGGTCCTTGCGCAGAGCTGCGCCCAGAGACAGCGCTTCGTCCGCCTCGCAGACGAACATCGCGTGACGGTCGGGCTCGGTGTAGAGTGCGATGGTACACAACGATGCGCCGTACTCTTGATTGAACTCGCGCGCTGCGTGTATGAAACGCATCGCGGCTTCACCGCGGTTCACGATGGCCACACGTTGAAATTCGTGCTGCATAATTTCTCCGATCAACCAATCGTTAAGCAGAGCAAGTCAAGTTCGTTTATGCCATGACGGCGTGCAGCAGTTTCAAAGGCCCGGCATCGAGGCTGTTGGGCATCGCCGCCGTGCGGTAGCCGCTTAGCTGCACGTAGCAGTTTCCTTTGGTGTCCACCACTTCGGCATCGAAGCTTTCCTGGTCCGGATGGGGAGTGACCACGGCGTACAACCGGCTTTCAGCCAGGTCCGGCGCACGCAGCAGGGACACTTGATGAACGTCTTGTGGCAGACCGAACCGGTTTTGCACGCTCATTTCCCAGAGCCCGGCAGTCTGGAAGCAAAGCTCGATCAGCCGTGGCGCCATCAGCGTCGGCCGGTCGGACGGCTGGTGGTTGCTGGGCAAGCCTCCGGCCATCAACCCGATCATCCGCTTTCCATCCCACCAAGCCCGCTCCAGGACTTGGTACGCCGGTCCGTGAAAGTAAACGCGATAAATTTCGGCGGCTTCCACGATGGAGTCGGACGACGTCACCAGGGCCTTCGCGGTCATAGCGGTTGGCGTCCGCTTCGACAGCCGCACCCGTGCCGTGAAGTGAATGGTCTCTTGCGGCTCCGGGTGGTTGGGTAGCATGCGACGGCCAATGAGTTGGCAATCTGCGAGCATCCGGTCACCTTGCGGGTAGTACACGGCTTGGATCGTTACGGCCCGCGGCTCATCACGGTAGAACTTGAACGGTGACAGGAAATTTACTTCTTCCACGGCTTCGACATGCCAGCCGGGATGCACGCATAGAGCAGCCTCTGCGAAGCCCTCGATCCCCATGACTCCGGGCAGCACCGGCGTGCCGTCGATCCGATGATCGTACAAGAACGGTTGCACCCCCGGATCGAGCGTGGTCTCCATGGTCAAGCCACTGTGAATACCCATTCCGGTGATCCTGCCAACCATCGGTCCTTGCGCCGCTGCTCGCTTCCCGGCGGCGGCGGCGAGAGCGTCGGTGTCAAGTCCGCCGGTGGCATCCCATTCATTCAGAAGGATGCCCATGCGCTGGCCTATGACAACTTCACCGCGCGTCCCTCCTGAGGTCAGTTCCCGGCGGATCAGCGGAATGCCGGCTTCGGGCGGCAACATATCGATGCCGGCCAGTTCCATCATCTTCGGGATGGAGCCGCGCGTAGCCATGCCGATACCGCCCCACGCCGTCCAGTCGATGGCGATGCCACGCGTACCCGGCCGGGTGGTGCGAAAGCTTGACGTGATCTTGCACAGCAGGTCATTGGCGGAGCTGTAATCGGTCTGTCCTCCATTGCCGAAGCGGCCGGCAATCGAGCTGAATGCCACCGTCGCGCCGAGCGGCATATCGCCGATAGCATGCAAAAGGTTGAACCAGCCGTCGCTCTTGACGTCAAACACCAGGTCGAACTCGCGCGGATCTTTGTCTGGCAGGAAATGGCTGCGCTCGATTCCCGCAGCGTGCAGCAGCACGTCAATCCGGCCGCTACGCTCGCGCACCTGGTTGATGATTCGGGCCACTCCATCCGCATCCGTTAGGTTGACGGCGAAGTAATGTGCCGTGCCTCCGGCGGCGCGCACCGCGTCGATTGCGTTCTTAGCGGCTTGCGCGCGTTCGAGGGCAGCCAGCTCCTTTTCCACCAGCGCCGGCGTGGCGCGCTCACCGCGCGCCTGGATGCGCGCGAACAGATCGCGCTTGAGGCCTTCCTTGTCGCTCACGAAGCGCTTGAGGTCGGGGTTGTTGGGATCAGGTTCGGGCACCAGATCAAGCAAGTAGAACGTGCCGCCTGAAGCCGCCGCCAAGTCGGCGGTGATGGCCGAGACGATACTTCCCGCCGCGCCGGTGATCAGAAAGACCGTGTCGCTGTCGAGTCTCAATCCGGGCTGACCGTCGGCCGCGGGCTGTTCTTGCAGTCCAACCGTCCAGCGCTGCCCGTCCTTGTAGCCAATCTCGATGGCGCCGGGGTCGCGCAGAGTTTCCTCGATGAGGATTTCCGCGATGTCCGACGGCTTGCGCTCGGGTTCGAAATCGACCGCTTTGACGACGGCGTCCTGCCGCTCCCGTTTATACGTCTTGGTAAAGCCCACGACCGCGCCGCCCAGGGGTGCGACCGCTCCGGCGTCGTCGTAACCGTGCTGCCCGCCCAGTCGCGTCGCCGACACCAGGAATGTGCCCGGCTTCGCAACCTGGTCGAACAGAACACGCATGGTGGTATAAAGCGATTTTGCCCGGACCCACAGGGCTTGGCGCCAGGACGCCAGGTCCATGCCGGCAAGATTTCCCTCGTTGTCCAGCGCGGACAGCCAATACACTCCTTGCACCGGCCCGGCGGCCAGCCAGTCCTTGAGGCGATTGCTCAGCGCATTGGCATCCGGCGCGTCCTTGATCCATAGGACTTCTACACCCCTCATCGTCTCCAGCCGTTGCGCCAGTGCCTGCCCCACTCCACCGTTGTCGGGCATGATCACCGCGCGGTTTCCGCGGGCGAAGGTCACACCGGTTGGCTTACAAACCTTAAGCGGCGGCCGCAAGTTGGGCACTGGCACGCGGCGTGGAACAAGGTTGGCGGCGTCGAAACTGGCGACTGGCGGGCGCGTCGGCGTAACCGCTTTCGCAGCAGGGGTTGCGGGGACAGATACGCTGACCGTTGCCCGCTGCCCGGCATGGGCAAATTGAATGACGTGGGCCAGGGTCGGGAAGTCGCGCAGCTTGAGATTCTCATCGCGCGGGATGTTATACGCCGCTCGAATGGCGGCGAACATCTCCGCCTGCTTAACGGTGTCTATGCCGAGGTCGGCTTCCAGGTCAAGATCCAGGTCCAACATGTCCTTGGGATAGCCCGTCTTCTCGGCCACGATGTCCAGCACTTTCTCTTTGATCGCGTCGTCCGTGACCGCTGGGGCTGCGACAGTTACCGGTTCCAGAGTAGTGGTTGGTTCAGCGATGATTGGCGACGGCGAAGTCGCGCCCGCCAGGTCGGGCCGCTTCTCGTACACGAAACGAATCACGTGCGCCAGCGTGGGATAGTCGCGCAGCTTGCGGTTTTCATCGCGAGGGATGTTGTAGATCTCGCGGATGGCGGCGAACATTTCCGCCTGCTTGACGGTATCTACGCCAAGGTCCGCTTCCAGATCAAGATCGACATCCAGCATGTCTTTGGGATAGCCGGTCTTTTCCACCATCAAGGCGAGAATGCGCTCCTTCACGAGATCCCCAGCGCCGTCTTTAGGAGATGTCATCGGCGGCGGTGGAGTCGGTTGGACGGCGACGGAAGTTGTTACGGTCGCAGGTATCACGGCCTTCTCCGGTGACAACGGAGCAAGAGCCAGGTCGGGTCGCTTCTCGTACACGAAACGAATCACGTGCGCCAACGTCGGATAATCCCGCAGTTTGCGGTTCTCATCACGCGGGATGTTGTAGATCTCGCGGATGGCCGCGAACATTTCCGCCTGCTTGACGGTGTCCACGCCGAGGTCCGCTTCCAGATCAAGATCGACATCCAGCATGTCTTTGGGATAGCCGGTCTTCTCCACCATCAAGGCGAGGATGCGTTCCTTCACCGGATCGCCAGCGCCGTCTTTAGGAGACGTCACCGCGGGTATCGGCGCAGGAACCTTCGTTTCCACTTTCGCCTTCACCGGCGCGGCCGTTGCCATCACGGTGGTGATCTGTTCTTTCACCGCTTCGCTCTTCACAACCTTTGGCGGTGCAGAAGCTACGGGCGCAGCGACTCTTACCTGCACCTCGGATTTAACGACCGCTCGGGACGTTGCCGCTGGCGCCGTCGCGGCCTCCTTGACGGCTCCAGCCATCCGCGCCGCCAGTCCTTGGTCGCGCACCCGCAGCGTACGGTGGACTACTTCCAGGTCGGCGACCGGACGGCCTGCCATCCGGCTTAGCCAAGCGTTCCAGATGTTCTCATCGGCAATGCGATAGGCGTAGCCCAGAGCATTCGGTCTGGGGCGGAGCCCGTCTTTGGTTGGCACCCACCGCAACAGAATCATGCTGATCTGGGAACCGAAGCCGGCGCCCAAGTGCATGGCATACTGCACGGGATAGGCGCCGCCCTTCGACAGGTTCAATAGACCCAACTCGGGATCGACTTCCTTGAAGTTGGCAACGGGCGGCACTAATCCCGTTTCCAGCGTCTTCACCGCGAGGACATCTTCGATGCCGGTGGCCATGGCGTGGCCAGTCAAACCTTTGGTGTTGGCAATGACGATTCGATCGGAGCTATCGCCGAAGACGCGACGCAGTGCGTGGATCTCCGCCGAGGCGCTGCCGCCACGCGCGGGCGTGTAAGTTTCATGGGAAACGAAAACCATTTGCGGCGCCATCTCATTGCGTCCAGCCCCGCTGCGGGTTTCAGCTTCGGCGACCAGGCCTTCCATCACCTGGCCGATGTGCTGCACATCGAGGCGAGTGCCATGAAACGCGCTATTGGCCGTCACCGCGCTCAACACTTCACAGATAGGCTGGATTCCCCGCTCACGCGCAGCATCCAGGCTCTCGACCACAAGCGCGGCGGCGCCCATGCCCATAATCAGGCCATGCCGGCGGCGGTCGAAGGGAATCGCGGCGTCTTCGACCTTTTCATCGGTGGCGGCGGCTCCGCTGGCCAGAAAACCGGCGCCCATCCAATCGATCAGGTTGTCGGAGGTGACATCATCGGCCGAGATGACGATCACGCGGCGGCAGCGTCCGGCGCGAATCCAGTCCTGCGCCAGCGCAACGCCTTGTGCGGTAGTCGCGCAGGCGGAGTTGATTTGCGTGTTGGGACCACGCGCGCCGATGAGTTCGGCGAATTGCGAATGTCCCATGGACAAGACTCTCAGCAGGAAGCGCCGGTCGAAGACATACGGATGTTTTTCGATTGCCAGGCGCAACTCCCCGATGCGCTGGTCCAACTCCTGCCCCAGACCCGAATGGCCGTTACCTGCGGCCCGGGCGCGCAGGCCTTCCAGCAAAGCCAACTGCTCGCGGCGCTCATGGTCTTTGTAATAGCCCGACATGATGTCGGCGAAGGAGTCACAGCCGGGGAAGGCGGAGCCAAAAATCACGCCGGTATCGTCACGCATGGCGTCGGGCAATCCCCAGCGGTCCGGCAACTGGGTGCCTTTGGTCGTGGTCTTATAGCGCATGACCAGAGGGATGCCGGCATCACGCAGCGCGTCGATGCCCGCGCCGATGGCCAGGCGAGTGACACGGTCGAAAGCGGCCAGGTGTTCCGAGGGAATACCGAATTCGCTTGCCAGATCGAATGCGCCCCCGCGACCCGCCAGCTTGATCACATCCGCCACATCGTGAATGGATTCAAACGTGGCCTCTCCTTGCTCGCTCTTAACCAGGCGCAAGATGTTCTTGTCCAGCATGTCCTGGCGGAAGCGCGCCGGAATGGCGCTAATGAATTGATCGCCGCGCAAGATGCGCTCGACATTGCCATCGTCGAAGATGCGCTCGGTTCCAGGCAGACCCAACGACGCTCCCGTGATGCCCACTTGGAGACTGGCGGTGGCGGGCTTCTCGCCCCGCCGAATTTGCCAGCCCGCCCGTTCCAGAGCCTCGGCGAACAGACGACCAAGTTCGTTGTAGTGATTACCGCTCGACGGACTTGCCGGCGCCGTGACAGCGGTGGGAGGCGCCAGCGGCATTGGTTTGGTGTCGTTCGCTGGGGTGGCAATTGCGGACTGTGACGGCGCAGGTTTCGCTGGGACCTCGACCGCCGCTTCCGTTTGTCCGCGGCCCAGTCCCGCCGCATACATGGCGCACAGCGCCTGGTTGAACGCCGGAATGTCGCCGACTTTGGGATGATTCGTGAACAACGAAACCACGTCGCCGCGTTCGCCGAGTACTTCCTCGGCAAATCCCTGTAACGCCTTCTTCGGCCCAACTTCGACAAAGACGCGAGCCCCGGCATCGTAGAGCGTGTTCAGGCCCTTTACGAACTGCACCGGCGAAGCGACCTGCAGCGCGAGGAGGTCCAGCATCTGGGGAACAGCATCAGGTCCCGTGGGATAAAACTCGCCGTTCACGTTGGCAATGACCGGCACACGAGGTGGTTGTAGGTTCAGGTGCGACAGCATCTCGCGCAGCGGCTCGCTGGCTGGCGCAACAATCGAGGTGTGAAACGCGTGGCTGACCGGCAACGGCACTACGTTGTAGCCAGCTTGCAAGAAGATTTCCATGGCCTGTTCGACCGCCTTGCTGGCGCCGCCGATGACCGACTGCTGCCCGCTGTTTACGTTGGCGATCACCACATAGCCGTTGATGGTCTTCAGGATTCGCTCGACTTCAGCCAGCGGCGCAAACACCGCCGCCATCTTTCCGGTATCTTTCACCGCCACGCGCGCCATGCCGCGGCCGCGGGCGCTAACCGCCGACAAGGCGTCCTCGAAGGTGAGCGAACCGGACGCAACCAAGGCGCCGTATTCGCCCAGGCTATGTCCCATGGTCATGTCGGGCTGGATGCCATAGGCCGCCAGCAGCCGGGTCAGAGCCAGGTCGATGGTCAGCACCGTGGGCTGAGTGATTTCGGTCTGGCGCAAATCTTCCTCAGCTTTGGCTACGGCGTCGGCGTTAGTTTGATCGACGAAGACAAACTCGCTCAGCGGCTTGCCGAGAAGCGGCGCCATGATGCGATCGGCTTCGGCAAAAGTTTCGGCCACGATGGGTTCGGCGGCGCGCAGCGGCCCAAGCATGTTGACGTACTGCGAGCCTTGCCCGGTGTACAGGAACGCCACTTTGCCCGCAGGGCCGCGTCCGCGGAAGATGCCTTGCGGACGCAGGGCCTTCCAAATCGGAGCTTGGTTGGCTTTCAACGCCTTCAGAGCTTTCGACGATTTGTCCGCCAGGTCGGCGGCGTCGGCGTAGTCGATCACAAGGCGTTCCCCAGCTCTCAGGTCGGATTCCGCCGGAGCGGCAGGCGCCGGTGCGCGACCCGCTGCGGCATCTTTCTGGACTACTTGCAGACGCTCGGCGAGCGCGGCTTCTGAGGCGGCGCCGATGACCAGCGCGCCACGCAACGGGGCTTTGCAGGTGACAGCCGCAGTGGGCGGGGGCGTAGCAGTTGTTACGCTGACACTCTGCTCGGCGAAAATTGGCGATGGTGCAGTGACCGCTACCGACCGCTTGCCGTTTCCATTGAGCCTGCCGGGAATGTACTCCTCCAGCACAGCGTGGAAGTTGGTGCCGCCAAAGCCAAAGGCGCTGAGGCCGGCGCGCCGCGGGGTATCTGCTGGGACCGTCCACGGACGCAACTCGGTATTGACATACAGGGGAGAGTGAGCAAAGTCGATAGCCGAATTGGGATGCTCGCAATTCACGCTGGGGGGCAACACCTTGTCGCGAAGCGCCAGGGTTGCCTTCAACAATCCCGCCGCGCCGGCGGCTCCTTTGAGATGCCCGATGTTCGATTTGACCGAGCCGAGTGCCACCGACCCAGCGGGGAGATGAAAACTGCTGAGCACTTCAGTCATGCTCTGCAGCTCGATGGCGTCGCCCACACTGGTCGAGGTGCCATGACCTTCCATCAGGGTCGCGGTAGCAGGAGACAACCCGGCATTCTCCCAGCCGCGCTCGATGGCGAGTTTCTGGCCAATCGGATTGGGCGCCGTAATCCCTTTTCCCCTGCCGTCGCTGGCGCCGCCGATGCCGCGCAGCACAGCGTAGATCTTGTCTCCGTCGTGCTCGGCATCGGCCAGACGCTTGAGCAAAAAGATGGCCGCGCCTTCGCCCATGACGAAGCCATCTGCCCCCTCGGCGTAGGGCCGGCTACCGGTTGCCGAGAGCGCGCCGATCTTGCAAAACTTGACGAAAGTTGGGGCGCCCATGTTGCGGTCAATCCCGCCGCACACGGCCACGTCAAAATCGTTTTCCACCAGGCCTTCTACTGCCGAACTGATGGCCGCCATCGCCGAGGCGCAGGCGGCGTCCACCACGTAATTGGGCCCATGGAAGTTGTAGAGGTTGGCGATGCGGCCGGCAATGCAGTTGGCCAATTCGCCCGGCATGCTGTCTTCCGTAATCTCGGGGAGCAGCTTGCCAATGCGGTCGTGCAATTCGCGGGTGATGTCACGGCGGGCCGCCGGCGGCAACGCGGCGAAGCTGGCGCTTTCGGCCAGCTCGCGGGCATATTCCGGAAAGTGGACCCGCAACGATGTGAGGTAATGTCTTTCTCCGGCCATGGCATTGCCCAGGATCACCGCCGTGCGATCGAGATTCAGCGGCCGCGTGGGATAGCCGTAATCTTCCAAGGCTTCGCGGGTACAGGCGATGGCCCATTTCTGGGCAACATCCATGGCATCGACCACGCGTGGCGGGATGGGCAGGTGCCACTTCATAGGCTCCCACTCGTGCTCGCGTACCCAGCCACCGATCTTGGAGTAGGTCTTGTCGGGTGCAGCGTGATCGGCATCGTAGTACAGCGCCGCGTCCCAACGGCCGGCTGGGACCTCGCTGATGCTGTAACGGCCATGCTTCACGTTTTGCCAGAAAGCCGGCAGGTTCACGGCGTCGGGCAGAACTGCCCCCGCTCCCACAATCGCAATGGCACGATATGCGGTGTTTTCCATAGCTGGTCACTTCCTTTGGAAATTTCTTAAGCCGGACGAAGATGGCGCCCATCGGGCGACGCTGAAGCAGGCGTTCGGAGGGTTGGGTCGTTTCATTTCCGCCCCACGAGGAGAGGCATGATCCACACACACGGCCTGGATGACCCGGGAGCGCCTGAGAGCAATTATTACTGTGACAGGGAGAGCGGAATATTGTCAGTGATGTGGCGTGGGGGGATGGGTGATGCAGGCCACAAGGCAAGGTGATAAGTTATGTGTCACAACACAATAACTACATGTCACAACACGATAACTACACGTTACGAGACATAAAATGTATTTAGCGTTGCTAAGCGGACTCCCAACCGTTTTGGGTTGTGTTCGCTTTACGGGGAAACAGCACAGGCATCCCGCCCGCGAAAAACCGACCGAAGGCCTGTCTCTCATTCCTTAAGCCAGGACGGCTTGTTCCGCTTCTTTCTTCACCCGGCTATAAAGTACGTCGGCCACGTAATCCATGTCCGCAATCAGCCCCGCCTGCGCGCGGTGGACGGCGGGCAGCCCCAAGTCCGCTTCAAACGCGGCCATGTTCGCGTCGCTCACGCCAGCGGCTCCGGCCACCCAACGTAATCCCTCTTCGGCTACCTTGAGGGCCGCCTCACGGGCGAAGATCCGGCCCAGCGCCGCCAGCGCCGTGGCGTCGAAACGCGTGCTGGCTTTCTCATTGAGCCGGCCTTCCGCGCTACGCGCGGCGCGCCGCGACAGACTGCCCGCGCACTCGGCGTAAGCAATCAATTCGCCCAGCCGCAGCAGGATGTGCTGGAAGCGGGTCAGGCGAGCGGCCCGCGCTTTTTCCATCACCTCGGCCAGCGCGTGCATGGCCACCGCCGCCATGTTGGCGCCCACTTCCGGATGCTGAGCGTGCAGCGCCGAATTCGCGCGCCCGCTCGTGATAATACTGCCCGCGCGTTTTCAGGTGCAGCTGCCAGCGGTCGCGGCTGATGGTCATCTCCATGATCTCGGAGGTGCCTTCGTAAATCCTGGTGATGCGGACATCGCGGCTGATTTTCTCGACCATGTATTCGTGCGTGTAGCCGTAGCCGCCAAGCGCCTGAATGCTGGCATCCGCCGCCGCATCTCCGGCTTCCGTCGCCATGTACTTGGCGATGGCGCCTTCGGTGTTCAAGCTGCCTTCGCCGGCGTCGATGCGCTCCGCGGTCTCTTCGATGTAGGAACGGGCTGCCTCCAGCCGGACCACGTGCGGGACGATCAGCTTGTGCGTGTACCCCTGCTTTTCGGAGAGCGGAGAGCCAGCTTGGATTCGCTTGGTCGAATACGGGATCGCGCGATCGAGCGCCGACCAGCCAGCCCCGAGGCCAAAGGCGGCGACCATCACACGCGTGTAACCGAAGACTGCCTGCGCCTGCAGCAGCCCCTGACCCTCCACCCCTCCGATGAGGCGATCGGCATCAACGTACACATCGTTGAAGGCGAGCGCTGCGGTGTTGCTAAGGCGAATGCCATGCTTGTCCTCCGGCTCGTCGTGGGCGAAGCCTTTTGTCCCCTTTTCCACGATGAACCAACTGGGGCCAGCGGGGGCATTGGCCAGCACGGAATAGGCATCGGCGACGCTACCATTGCTGATCCACTGCTTGTTGCCGTTGATCTTGTAGCCGGCGATCTTACCGTCCTGCATTACCCGGTCGGCGGTGGTCTTCAGCGCGCCCAAGTCGCTGCCCGCTTCCGGCTCGGTGGCGGCATAGGCGAACAGAATTCCTTCGTCAGCGATGCGACCCAGCCACTTCTTCTTCTGCTCCGGAGTGGCGCCGAAAGTTATGGGATCGCTGCCCAGGAATGTGGCAAACAAGGAGGTGGCGACGCCCAGATCGATCCGCGCCATGGCTTCGCAGATGCAATAGACGTCGAAGGTGCTTCCCCCCATGCCGCCGTACTCTTCCGGAATGAACAGGAGTTGAATGCCCAACTTATCTGGGTCGCTCATGTGCCGGATGATCTCCAGTGGGCATTCATCGCGTTCGTCCAACGCGATCAGCTCTTCATCAGGCAGGCGTTTCTTCGCGAAATCCCGGAGCGATTTCAAACTCAATTGCAACGTCTTCTTGGTAATCATTGTCGGTGCCTCTCTTTGTTTCTTAGGCCGAAACCTGTTTCATGTCGCGGACCTTGCTGGTCAGCTCCGGCAAGAACTCCAGGATGTCGGCGACGATTCCAACGTCGGCCACCTGAAAGATGGGCGCTTTGGGGTTCTTGTTGATGGCCACGATGAAGGGACTGCCCTTAAGTCCGGCCAGATGTTGGAACGAACCGCTGATGCCGCATGCCAGGTAAATCTTGGGCTTGACCGTCTTTCCGGACGAGCCCACCTGGCGGGATTTCGGCAACCATTTGGCATCCACCACGGGCCGGGAGCAACTGACCGCCGCGCCCAGCGTGCCGGCCAGCTCCTCCGCGATCGCGATGTTGTCTTTTTCCTGGATGCCACGGCCCACGGAAACCAGAACGGCGTGCTTGGTGATATCCACATCGCCCGCCTCGGCTACGATGGTCTCGAGATAGCGCCGTCCCGCCGTCAGAGCGCCAATCTCGGCGGACTTGTCAACGATGACGCCATTGCTGGGAGCGACTTCCTGCGGCTTGAATGCGCCGGGACGCAGGTTGAGGACCGCGCCCGCCGACGCATCGCAACCCACATGGGCACTCACCTGTCCGCCGAATTCCTGGCGAACCAGTTTGAGATAGCTGCCTTCGATCCCCTCAATGCCCAACACATCGGAGACGAACGCCGAGTTCATCTTGACGGCAAGGCCGGGTGACAGGTCGATTCCAAAATGAGAGTGCGAGACCAGCACGAAGCCATCGCGCGGCAGGACGTTCAGCAGAGCTTTGCGGACCAGTTCGGCATTGGGGTAAGCGAGCGCCTGATTGGCGATTTTCCATACCTCGGCGTAAGAGCCACGCAGGGTTTCGCAAACGGCGTCAAGTTCCGCGCCCCAACCGGTAACCACCGCGACCGGCAATGCGGCAGCGTCGATCTTTTTTGCGGCGGCTGCGAGTTCGGCCGCTGCATCGTCGGCCATGCCGCCCTTGTGTGCGATGTAGGCGAAGATGCGTGCCATTAGTTCAACCCTCCTTTGGCTTTCATCAACTCAATCAGTTTGGCGATGACTTCTTCCCGGTCGCCTTCGAGCATCTCGGCCCCCTTGCCGAGCGCGGGCACGAAGTAGTCCACCCGCTTGACCTTCGCTCCGGCATCCCCGACTGCACTTGCCTCTACACCGAGGTCGGACGCACCGAAGGTTGGGACCTCCAGCGATGCCACCTGCCGGATGCCTCGCATCCCAACGTAACGCGGCTCATTGATGCCGGTCTGAATCGAGAGCACGCACGGCAGATCGATCTCGTTCATCTCCTTGTTGCCGCCTTCGATCTCGCGGCTGACTTTCAGCTTGCCGCCGTCAAGGACGGAAATGGAATTCACCAGCGAAGCGAACGGATAATCGAGCAGGGCCGCCAGCATGCCGCCGATCTGCGCGCCGCCGTCCTCAGCCTGGACGCCGGTCAGGACCAGGTCGTAATGGCCCTTCTGCACGAAGGCTTTCAGGATGGTAGCAATGCCTCTGCCGTCGGACCCGTCGAAGGCCTCATCGGAGAGCAGCACGCCGTGGTTGGCGCCCATGGCCATTTCGCGGCGCAGCACTTCCTCGTCATCGTCGCTGCCAACCGTAACCACGGTGACGCTGCCGCCGGCCTTGGCGGTAATCTGCAGCGCCTCTTCGACGGCGTAGTTGTCGGGTTCGTTGATCGAATACACCAGATCGTCACGTTCGATATCGTTCCCGGCGGTATTGAGTTGAATTTCGTTTTCCGAAGTGTCAGGTACTCGTCTCACGCAAACTAGAATCTCCACAGTCGCACTCCCCGATGGTTTTGGTTCGAAAGTTATTGGCAAGGTTCTACGCGAAAACCTCACTCGTCAGCTTGTCGTGGTCCGGTTGTGCTGGCGCTGGGCGCACGAGTTGTTTGTCCACCAGTTCCGCCAAGTCGATGGCAGTCATCTTGCCTTCCAGGCCCGCGACCTTAATCGCGTCTTCTATATTGACCATGCAGAACGGGCAGGCAGTCACGATCACATTGGCCCCGGCTTCGGCGGCCATCTGCACCCGCTTTACGCCCATCCTCTGATCTTCTTTAGGCTCGTAGAACAGCATCAGGCCGCCACCGCCGCAACAGAATGAGCGGTCGCGGCAACGGCCCATCTCGACCCTCTTCAAACCGGGAATCGCATCCAGCACCTCCCGAGGATCGTCGTAAACCTGGTTGTGCCGCCCCAGATAGCAGGGGTCGTGATAGGCGTAAACGCTGTCTGCGTTTGCGTTTTCCAGGGGATCGAGCTTGAGGTTGCCGGATTTCACTTCCCGGCAGATGACCTGGCTGATGTGCTCGACAGGCGGCACATGTTTGTAGTCATGCTTCAGCGCGTTGTAAGCGTGGGGATCGGCGGTTACGATCCGCTGGACTCCGGATGCCTTGATGGCCTCCACGTTGTGATCCCGCAAGGCCATGAACAACATCTCTTCGCCGAAACGCCTTGCTTCGTGCCCGCTATCTTTTTCCGCCGACCCGAGGATTCCAAAATTCACTCCGGCCGAGTTGAGGATCCTCGCGGTGGCGCGCCCGATCGACTGCATGCGATCGTCGTAGGAGGTGATACTGTCCACGAAGTACAACGTGTCCGCATGGCTCTTCCCGTCCAGGGTCTTGACATTGCAAGTCTGCGAGAACTCTTTGGCCTTGGCCCACTCAGCCCGTTTCTTCTCCATCTTGCCGTAAGGATTGCCTCGGCTCTCCAGCGCCTTCAGCGGCTTTTGCAGGGACTGAGGTACATTGCCATCGTCGATCATGCCCCGCCGCAAATCGACGATCTTGTCGATGTACTGGATCAGCAGCGGGCACTCCTCTTCGCAAGCGCCGCAGGTTGTGCAAGACCAGATTTCGTCTTCCGAATAAATGCCGCCGGGCGAAATTAGGGGTGTGCCGTTGCCTGCTCGACCGAACATCGGATAATGCTGGAAGCTGTAATCGCGCGCCTTGATGGTGAGGAACCTGGGCGATAACGGCCTTCCCACCGCATTGGCCGGGCATTGGTCGGAGCAGCGCCCGCAGTCGGCGCAAGAGTAGAAATCGAGCATGTGCTTCCAGGTGAAGTCTTCGAATGTCTTCACGCCGAAAGATTTCACCTGGTCCAGATGCTCGTCGGCGACGCCCCATCGCACCGGCTTCACAGTTCCGCGGTCCAACTTTGCGAAGTAAACGTTGAACAGAGATGTTTCCACGTGGAACTGAATTCCGAACGGCCGGTAGCACAGCAAGAAGTAAAAGGTCAGCACATCGACAAAATAGGCGCCGAAGTGGAGGCTCTGGAGTGTCGGCAACGGCGTCGAGCCGAGAACACTCTTCAACATCCACGGCAACGACAGGACCGCCAGGAATTCAGCGGGCTGGCCCTGCTGTGTCTGAAAGGCCGCCCCGCTGGCCTCGAAGAGGCTCTCCGACGCCATCAGCAGCGCAATCAGCGCCAGGAGGAAGATGGCATCGACCGGGTGCCCTTTCCCGTACCCGGCAGGCACCGCATAGCGCGCGGGCTTAAAGACGATCCGGCGAATTGCGGCGACGATCATGCACAAGAAGACAATGGTCGCAGCGTAATCCTTGACGATGTCGTAGATGTGGCCGACTTCCCCCGAGGAGCCCGGCAAAACGAAATTCGGGGAGACGCCGAGAACCAGCAGCGAGAAGGCCTGCGTCGCCAGGATAAGGAAGCCCGCAAAGAACAGGATGTGCATGGTCCCTGCGGTGCGGTAGCGCGGATGCTTCCACTGCCCCAGCCAAAATTGCAGGACCTTCTCCAATCGGACTAAAGGCCGATCCAAGCGCCCATCGCGTTCGCCCCGAGTGAGCGGCAGAATGCGCCTGGCTGCAATGTAGAAAAAGCACGCCAGGCCCACAAGATTGAGGAGCAAGAACAGGGTTCGCCCGCTTATCAACCAGTACGTCACTTGCGCGGGTGACTGGATGCCTTCCACCATGATGCTCAACATCTCCTGCCAGGCGAGGTTCCCGTTACTCCTGCAAATATTGTTCAGAGGGCCAATGGCGAAGCGGCTGCCGGACGAGCAGGATGAGGACACCAGGTTGGCGGGCTCCTGCTTTCGCCCTCGTGAAACTGAGGAGTCGCTCACGCGTCGATGCGCCGACCTGAGCACCCAGGAGTACGCCTCAGTTTGAAGGGGAAGCGGACGTATGTCTGTGATGCGGGGTACGGTGTGCCTGTGACGCAGGGTACTTTGGGAGGTGACGGAACGGACGGTAGAGTTTGCGGCAACTGGCATATAGAACGTCGGCCCTGCCGAAGCGAGCAACCGTCTGGCTCGTACAACGCCAGCGTTCCGCTATAGTATGAAACTCAGTACCATGACGGGCGAAGTCACGCGCACGCAGGCCGCAGCCGCCGGGCCAGGCGCCACGCTGCTGTATGACGACTGGTATCCCGCGCTGCGATCCTCGAAGATAGCCGGCAAGCAGATGGCGATGGCCATGCTGCTGGGCATTCCCTTGCTCCTGGGACGGACCACCGCGGGCCGTTACTTCGCCATGCGCGATACCTGTCCGCACCGCGGCATTCCGCTTTCCTACGGATGGTTCGATGGCCAGCAGGTCACCTGCAAGTATCATGGCTGGTCGTTCGAGGCGGTATCCGGGCAGTGCCGCGAGATTCCTTCGCTGACCAGCCGCGACTCCCTCGATCCCTCACGCATTTATGCGGCTGCGTTTCCTTGTGAGGAGCGCGACGGACATGTGTGGGTGTACGTTCCCCAACCGGGCAGAGGCAAGCTGCGGATGGATGATCCGGCGAAACTGCCCGCCATCCCAGAGGTCCCCAAGTTCAGCCAGCGGTATCGCAGCGCGCACCTGTGGGCTGACTTGCCCTGCAACGTGGACCACGGCATTATCGGGCTCATGGACCCGGCGCATGGGCCTTTCGTTCATCAGGCTTGGTGGTGGCGTTCCAAGCAGAGCATCCACGAAAAGCAGAAACAGTTCGAGCCCATCGACAGCGGCTTCCGTATGACCGCACACCAGCCGTCGGCCAACAGCGCACCCTACAAGCTGCTGGGAGTTTACGGTCAGCCGATCACCACCACCATCGACTTCGTCCTGCCCAACCGGCGTTACGAAATCATCCGCTGCGGCGAGAAATGGTTCGCCAGCCTCACCACGGTCACGCCGACCACCGAGCACCGTTGCCGGATCGACGTCTGCGCGGCATGGAACATCTTTCTGCACGTGCCGTTTCTCACTGCAATCGCCAAGTTCTTTGGCAGACGCTTCGTTCGCCAGGATCAGCTAACCATGATCCAACAGGCTGAAGGGCTGAAACATAATCCCAGCCTGATGCTGATTGACGACGCGGACCGGCCAGCCAAATGGTATTTCGAGCTGAAGCAGGCGCGGCTGGAGTCGCAAGCCACGGGTACTCCCATGCGACATCCCCTGAGCGGGCCGGTGACCCTGCGGTGGAGAAGCTGAGTGAAGCAGATCAGTGGCTTGTCGGGGTGCGACCCGCAGGGCAGACAGCGCCCGCCGGAGCGTAGGAGGTTTTGTTTTGTGCAAAGCACCAATTCACTTGTTCACGCGAGAACTCGTTGACCACGCTGGCCGGCACATCTGCGTCTTTGATTTCCTTGAACTCGAAGGTCATGCTTCCGTCCGGCGTAACCGTCGCCAGCAAATATCCATAAACATCGGTCATGGCAACGCTGGCAGCGGCGTGGTCCTGCGGCAGGCGATAGCGCACGGCGCCGGCAGAACCCACAATCCATCCGGGCAACACCTCGCCGCTGGCATGGCAGGCGGTGGCGTAGAGGTTGTTCATCACGAAGTGCGAATGGCTGGCCAGCACGTACGCGTTCTTTTTGGTGCTGTGCCGGAAGGCCAGCAGCTCAGCATAGACAGTTCGCCCGCTGCTTTGCTGCTGCGCCGAGTCGTTCATGCTGTGTCCCGCCGACAAACTGTCGGGCAGGGCCGCGTGCATCCCCAGGACGACCGTGCGGATTGAGCTGTCCTTCGCGTCATGAGCCAGGACGCCTTGGAACCAACTCATCTGGGCGGCATCGAACTCCTCCGCAGAAGCATTGTCCATGTTAATGAAGTCAACGCCGCGTTCGGTCCAGTGATAGTACGTCTTCAGAAGGTGGTCGCTGGGATTGTCCGCCAGCCGCTGCCGCCGCAGCACAGGTTGGTCAAGCCAGTCGGCGAACTGCGCGACATACTGTTCCCTGGTCATGGGTGAAATCATTTCGTGATTGCCCATCGCCAGGAACACTGGCAACTCTCCGAACGGTTTCAGTTGGTGCTGAATGAAGTCAGGCCAGGCGCCGGCGAGGTAGTCGCTAATGGTGGAAGCCGGATGCGTGTGAAGGTAGTCCTCGTCGAAGGTGTAGATGGCCCGGTAGTCGCCGAGATGCCAATAGAAGGCCGCCCCCTCGCGGCGGACGCCCTGGGCGATTGCGGGCATCACGATGTCGCCACAGTTGCGCGAGTCGCCCGATACCGCGAATTTCCAGCTCGCCCCAGAGTTGGGCTGCGGTTGCGCTTCCAGGGAGGCGGTCGCGCACAGCACCAGAAGCAGAGCCAGGATACAGAATCGGATGGAGAATTCTTGTCGGGCTCCCGATTTCACGAGTGGCAGGCTTTCCCAGCAATCGAACATCTTTTCCCTCACAGCGCGCGCCCTGTAACAGCATTTTGGCGCTTTTATACATTAACTGATGGCCTGTTCTCCGTGGAGAATTTCATCTCGCCGTCGCGCATTGATATTCGGGGGCTAAAGAGATAAGCTGCTGCCGTCTGGTTCCCGTGCTGCGCCGATTGGAGAATCTATGCCATCCGGATGTCGCCGAATTGTTGTGTCATTGTTCGTAATCTGTACCCTGTTGGGCTCTGCTAGCTTCGCGCTCGCCACGCAGGATGCGACGAAACCCGACCCAGCGCGCCTGAAACCCGCCTATCGCTTTGAGCGCAATCATTGGATATACGTCCATCTCGAAGGCTCTCCCGCCGACATCGGATATCAGCACGGTTACCTGTTGGCGCACGAAATCGAAGATGGCCTTAAAACGGTTCGCGCCGTGGACACGCACCGCACCAAGCGCGATTGGAATTTCTACCGCAATGCCGCACAGAACGTGCTGTGGAAGCACATCGACGCAGAATATCAACAGGAATTGCGGGGCATCGTCGATGGCCTCCACGCCCACGGTGTAGGCCTGGATCTGTGGGACGTAGTGGCGTTGAACGCCATGGAAGAACTTCCCGACTACTATGTTCCCTGGCTTAACAAAAAGGAAAAGCAGCAGGAAAAGCAGAAGGAAAAACGGAAGGAAAAGCCGGAGGAGGCGCCGGACTTGAAGGCGCCGGGAAACTGCAGCGCGCTGGTGGCGACCGGATCGATGACCAAGGACCACAAGCCGGTCATGGCCCACAGCAACTGGACCGACATCGCGGTGGGTAGCCGCTGGACGGTCATCTTCAACATTGCTCCCACCCACGGTTATGACATGTTGACGGATGGTTTCCCCGGGGTGATCGTGAGCGACGATGACTTCGGCATCAATGCCGCCGGCCTGATGGTCACGGAGACCACCATCACGGGATACGATCAGTTCAATCCCAACGGCACGCCTGAGTTTGTGCGGGCGCGGCGGGCGCTGCAGTACGCCAGTTCGATCGATGAGTATGTGCAAATCATGCTCGAGCGCAACAATGGCGGATACGCCAACGACTGGCTGCTGGCTGACAACAAGACCGGTGAAATTGCGCGATTTGAGATCGGCCTGAATATGCATCGCGTATGGCGGACCAAGGACGGCTATTTTGTCGGTTCCAACTTTCCCAGCGATCCTCGCTTCATTACGAAAGAAACCGATTTCGACCCCAGCAATATGGGCAGCTCACCCAATGCCCGTCACAAGCGTTGGGAGGAACTGATGGCGCAGAACAAGGGACAGATCGATGTCGAGATGGCGAAGAAATTTCTCGCCGACCACTGGGACAGCTACGAAGGCAAGGAAGACCGCGACGAGCGTTCCCTCTGTGGCCATGTCGCCAACTCGCCCAGGGGTGTGCCCGAGTGGGCGCGTCCGCCCTATTCTCCCGAAGGCGCGGTGACGGCCCAGGCCGCCGACAGCACCATGGCGGCGAACATGAGCCTGCAAGCGCGCGCCGGCTATCCCTGTGGAGAGGATTTCATCGCTGCCAAATTCCTGAAGGAGCACCCCGAATTTGAATGGGAGCGTCCCGTCTTGCCGGACATGAAGGGCAATCCCTGGGCTGAGTTCAAGGCGGCGGATAAACCATGATTTCCATGGTGGCGGGTGGAGGCACGGGGGTTAGCGCGCGGCTTGAGGCCGATTGACGCCATACAATTTTGCGACTTACGTGTTGCAACAAGCATCTACTCAATCGATGGGATGGGCTGACCGCCCCCGGTCTTGAGGAGGATGCCCATGTTTCGCAAACTTTTTTCCACTGCGAATGACTTTGTACTTACCATCGTGCGCCTGGTGCTCGGCGTCACGTTCTTTATGCATGGCGCGCAAAAAATGCTGGGCTGGTTTGGAGGTAATGGCTTGCACGGCAGCATGGGGTTCTTCACCCAGCAGATGGGGATTCCGGCGCCCCTGGCGTTCCTGGCAATTTGCGCCGAATTCTTCGGTGGCCTCGCACTTCTGGTTGGTCTGCTCAGCCGTATCGCAGCGCTGGGCATCATGGTCAACATGCTGGTCGCCATCGCAACCGTCCACCACGTAAATGGCTTCTTCATGAACTGGACCGGCCAGCAAAAAGGCGAGGGATTTGAATATCATCTCCTGGCGATAGCGCTGGCCATCGTCGTCTTGGTCAGAGGTTCGGGCGCCGTTTCCATCGACCGCGCGATAGCCGGCGAATAAGAACTGGGACTGCCGGCGAACGCCAGCCTGGTCCATGAACTTGAGGATCTGCGGTTATTACCGAGGACGGTACGGCAGCAAGACCTTCACGATACAGCCCCGCGTGTCGCGGCGATTGGCAAGCTCGATGGAGCCGCCGTGGGCCTCGGCGATCTGCTGCGACAGGACCAAGCCGATCCCAGAACCGCCCGGCTTGGTGGTATAGAACGGAACAAAAGCGTTGCTGGGATTAAGCAGGCCAATGCCGTTGTCTTCCACGATCAGCGCCAGCTTGCGATCGTGCTGTTCCCATCGCATGGAAACCTTGGGAGCTGCGGTTTCCGAATCCGCATGGGCCGACTGTGCCTGCTCCAGGGCGGCATCGACAGCATTGCGCACCAGGTTGATCAGCATCTGTTCAATGAGGTCGGGATCGACCATCAAGACCCGCTCGGGGCCGGGCGCGATCTCGACGTTAAGCCGAGTTTCCAGGACCGCAACCCGTTGCAATAGTGGGCGCAACTCCACCGGTTGCAGGGTGGGCGACGGCATCTGCGCCAGCCGTCGATAAGACTGCAGGAAGCGGTGCAGGGAAGCGGTGCGGGATTCGATAATGTTGAGTCCGCGTTGAAAATCGGCGTTCTGCTCTGGCGGCAATTGCGGCAGCGGCAAACGCGAAGCCAGGCTTGCGGCAATCGAAATGATGGGCGCCAGCGAATTGTTAAGCTCGTGACCCAAAACGCGGATCAAGCGCTGCCATGCGCTGCGCTCTTCTTCGCGCAGGGCGCGGCTCACGTCGGCGAGCACGATCAGTTTGTGGGGCACGCCGTTTTGGCGAAAGGAACTCTGGCGCACCATCCAGCGCGCATTGGGAGTGGAGTAGGGAAGTGCGATCAGGGTTTCGTTTCTGGCTTCGAAGCAGGCATTGAGTTCGAGTTCCGCGGCAGTCTTTCCCAGCAGCCGGGCCGCCGGCTGTTGCAACAGCCGTTCGCCGGCCGCGTTCACCAGCCGCAGGATGTGATCGGGATCGAAGGTAAACAGCGGAGCGTCGATCTCATCGACCACCCGTCGCAAAAGTGCAGTGGCTTCAATGGTCTGAATGCGCTGCTCGGTCAGGATGTCGGCCAGCGCATTGATTTCGAGCGCCAACTCGCCGAGCGCATCGTTGGCTACCGCCCCGCGCGCACGAAACGAATAGTCCTCTTCGCGCAACGCACCCACCACGTTGGTCAAAGTTTGCAGCGGCCGCACGATCTGCTCGAGCAAGGCCAACGTCAGCACCAGCCAAAGGGAAAACTCAAGCGCCGTCAGCGCTAGTTTCACGTCGCGCGTCCAGGGCTGGGTCCAGAGGAGGATGGTGCCGAAGGCAATACCGGGAAGGGCCGCCAACACCGCGAACAGAGCGATGCGTTTTTCGAAGAGTAGCCTCGATCTTCGAGAGCGAGCGCGAGGAGTTCGGGCTGCCGACTTGGAGCCGCCGCCTGAACTAGAGTCCATACCGCTCCATCCGGCGGTAGAGAGCGCCACGGCTCAAGCCCAGGGCCTCAGCCGCCTGACTGACGTTGCCGTGGAAGCGCTGCAGCGCTTTGCGAACCAGGATGCCCTCGACTTCTTCGATGCTGAGTTCTTCCAGGTTCTGTCCTTGTGGACGTTGCACATTCAGCCCCAGGTCCGAGACTTGAATCTCACCGGTGTGGCACATCAGCACCGCGCGTTCCAGGGTGTGCTCCAGTTCGCGCACGTTGCCCGGCCACGCATATTGCATCATGGTCTGCAGGGCGGGCGCGGCAAAACCGCTCACCGGCGCGCGATAGCGTGTCGCATAGCGCGACAGGAAATGCGCCGCCAGGGCGGCAATATCTTCGCGGCGTTCGCGCAGGGCGGGGATGTGGATCTCAACCGTGTTCAGCCGGAAAAGCAGGTCCTCCCTAAACTGGCCTGCGGCAATAGCGGTTTGCAGATCGATGTTCGTCGCCGAGATGACGTGCACGTTGATCCGCTTGGTCCGGGATGAGCCGACGCGCTCAATCTCGCCCGTCTCCAGCACGCGCAGCAGTTTGGCCTGCTGCCGCATGGGAACGTTTCCGATCTCATCGAGAAAGATGGTGCCATTGTCGGCCAATTCAAAGCGCCCGATGCGGTCGGCACGCGCGTCGGTGAACGCGCCTTTCACGTGGCCGAACAGCTCGCTTTCGAAGGTGCCCTCGGGCAGCGCTCCGGTGTTGACGGCGACTAAGGGCATCGAGGCCCGCGCCGATAAAGCATGCAGCGTCTGGGCCACCACCTCTTTGCCGGTGCCATGTTCGCCGGTGACCAGCACATTGGCGTCGGAGGGTCCAATGCGCGCAATGGTCTGTAAGACCGGCTGCATGGAAGGAGCGGCGGCGATGAACTGGGGACGCCCTTCGGCGCGCAGCAGTTTCGCTTCGGCTTCCAGGCGCTGAGTGCGTTGCAGAGCGCGATGTAGTTCGACCTGGGTCCGCAGGATGGCCAACAGGCGCTCGTTCTCCCACGGCTTCTGAACGAAGTCGCGCGCACCGCGGCGCATGGCCTCGACAGCCAGTCCAACGTTGCCCCAGGCCGTCATTACGATTACCGGGATGCTGCTATCGAAGGCCACGATCTCGGAGAGCAGGTCCAGCCCTTCCTGCCCTGAGGTGGTATCGCGGGTGTAGTTCAAGTCGATCAGCACGGCATCGTAGAAGTCGCTGGCGAGAGCTTCCCGCACCGCTGCCGGGGACTTCGCGGTATCAACTGCAAAGCCCTCGGGACGGAGCAGCAGTTCGATGGCTTCCAGAATGTGCAGTTGGTCATCAGCCGCAAGAATGCGGCCTGCTTTCTGCCGCTCCCGTGTCCCGGTGGCAGAATCTACCATTCCCGCAGTTCCCTGGCTTTGCGTCTTGGGCAACGTGCTCTCCGTCAGGGCGCAGTGCCGTTCACTGCATCCTGGATCTGAATGCCATTATCTTCCAGAGTAGTTCCGGTGGCGCGTTCCAACTCGAGTTTGGACTTCTGGTAGGCGGTGGTGGCATTCACCAGATCGAGTTCGGCAACCGCGAGGTCGCGCTGCGCGGTCAAGGTCTGGAAGCTGGATCCTGCGCCCAGCGTTTGCTCTTTCTGCATGATGGTGAACGTCTTGTCGGCCAGAGCGCGCGCTTTTTTCGCCGCTTGCACCCGGGCACGGCCCTGCTCAAGAGCATATTGCGCGTTGCGCACTTCGATGCGAATTTGTTTCTTCAATTGCTGCAGGCGCAACTCGGACTGACGGTATTCCAACTCCGAACGGTATTGGTCTGCCTTGGCAACCCGATTACGGATGGGGAGGGTCAGGTTAAGGCCCACAAAATAATCGGGCGCCGAATTGTTGAAGGCGTCGCCGAAAGCTCCCCCAAAACAGCAAGGCGCACTCGTGGTATTGGGAGTCAGATAGTAAAACGGATTCAATTCTCCCGCCAGGCCCGTGCCGCCGTAGAAGCCCACCAGGGCAAGGGTTGGCAGCAAGGCATTCTTGGCCGCCTGGCGGCTGATCTGGCGGTTCTGCAGATCAATCTGCGACTCCGAGAGCTCCGGGCGGTCTTCGAAGGCCATCGTGATCAGGTCGGCGACCGATTTGTCGGGGACCGTATCCGTTGGTTCCAGCCGGTCAGTAGGAATTACCGGCATCGATTCCAGCACCGGATCGTCCAAGTTTTTGGTAAGCGCATTCTTGATCAGCGATTCCTGCAACTGCAAATTCGTCTTGGCGACGGTCAGACCCTGGTCGCGCTTGGATACCTCGGCTTCGGCGCGCATGACATCCATGGCGGGAATTGCCTCTAGTTGTAGCTGCTTCTGGGCGTTTCCCAAACTCTGCTGGGCAAAGGCGAACGACTGCTGGTTCACCCGCTCTTCTTCGTAGGCGCTCACCAGGTCCCAGTAGATATTGGCAATCTGGGTGACGGTTGCGATCACCTGGCTCTTGAACGCGATGTCGGAGATCTTCTTGTTGTTGCGCGCGATGCGCAAGAAGCGCAGGTTAGGGCCGGTGCCAAATCCCGCCAGCAGTTGTTGCGTGAATTGGGCGCGGTAAAAAGACCCCAACTGCGGGGTCAGGCTGCTGAAAATGCTGTTTGTCGTCTGCCGATTGTTGTCCACCTCGAACGAGAAGGTCGTACCGGTGGGAAACGATTGGGTGTAGTTAGCATTCACCTGGGTGGTGTTGAGATGTAGTTCGGGGACGCCGTAGATCTGCAGGTTGGCAAGCGGTGTGGTTTGGTGTTCCAAGCCGCTAATGATGCCGACCGTTGGGTCATACGACTGCACCGGAGTGCCTGCGCCCAGGGTGGACTGCACCAGACCGGCGGCGCCTGCGCCTGCGCCGCCCGCGCCTCCGGTTGTGCCGCCGGCCCCGGCGCCCGGCGCGCCCGTTCCGAAGCCACCTACACCCCCGCCCGGCGTGCCTCCCACGACACCGGTGTTGACACCGCGGAACGAAGCGCCAGCCTTGGTTCTCTGAATATCGGTGTCGGCGATGGGCAGGTTATAGCGGGCGATGGCCAGGTCGAGATTGTTCTCCAGCGCCAGCGCAATTGCGTCCTGCAACGAGATATACAGCTTGCCATCGCGGATGAGGCGGTCGATGCGTGAGGAGTTTCGCAAATTCGGCTCGGGCACCTGGCTCGGCGCATACGCGTCGAACGGGTTATGCGAATGGGGAATCGCCAGGCGAGCGGGAGTATGGATGGAAAGTGGTGCAGGCGCCGTCGAATTGGATGGCTGCGGAGTCGGCGCATTCGGCATCGGCCCAGGGGCCGCATCAGCCGGCGCTTGTGTCTGCGCTTGAGCGCCCACCAGCAAACCACAGAGAAAAAGCGCCAGCACCGGCGACTTGAACAGACGCTGCATCATGAACGCACCGCCTCTCCGCTGGGCGCGAGCGCTGGATTCGCGGTGTCGCCCACCAGCCATCCGTCGCGCATTTGGATGGTACGGGTCCCATAGGACGCGTTGACCTCGGAGTGGGTGACTTGCACGATCGTGGTTCCTTCGCGATTCAGTTGTGTGAACAGCTCCATGATTTCCTTGGCCTGGCTGGAATGCAGATTGCCGGTGGGTTCGTCGGCCAGCAACAGCGCCGGCTTGTGAATGACCGCCCGGGCGACGCCCACCAACTGCTGTTGTCCGCCGGAAAGCTGGTTGGGATACAGGTCCTTCTTGGCGACGATCTGAAAATGGTCGAGCGTTTCAGCCACCATGCCTTGTCTCTGACTGCGTGGGATGTCCTTGTAGGACAGAGGAAGGTCGATGTTCTCCTGCACCGTCAGGTCGTCGAGCAGGTGGTAACTCTGAAAGACCATTCCAATATTGCGCTTGGCCAGTTCGCTGCGCTGTTTGCGCTTCATCGCATGCACGCCTGCCTCGCGAAACCAGTACTCGCCCGCCCATTGGTCATCGAGCAAGGCGAGCACATTCAGCAGCGACGACTTGCCCGCTCCCGACGGTCCCATGACCGTGACAAATTCGCCTTCTTGGATGGCGAGGTCAATGCGGCGCAACACCCAGGTTTGGCCTGCTCCGGTTTTGTAACTGCGTTCGACGTTCTTCAGTTGGATCATGATGGGTAGCAACTAGCAACTAGCAACTAGCTTCCAGCAGTCAGCAAGCCAGCTTTTGGTGCGCTCCATTTCATCCATAATCTGCCATTCCGTTTTCCTAAGCACTAAGTGCTATTTGGCAGCTGCTAGTTGCTAGCTGCTGGTTGCTTACTGCGTCTCCTGCATCAGCCTGCGCAGCTCTTCCTCGGCGACAACCTTGCCGTCAAACAAATGGATTTCGCGCTCCGCATGCGCGGCGAAGCGCGGATCGTGGGTCACCATGCAAATGGTGGCGCCTTCCCGATGCAGCTTTTGCAGCAACTCCATCACCGCTTCGCCATTGCGCGAGTCCAGGTTTCCGGTAGGCTCGTCGGCCAGCAGGATGGAAGGCGAACCGGCCAGCGCTCGCGCTACCGCGACACGCTGCTGCTGACCGCCAGACAATTGCGAGGGATAATGCCGCAGCCGGTGGGCCATGCCGACGCGTTCCAGCGATTCCACCACCCGGCGTTTGCGCTCGGCCGCGGGCATGCCGTCGCGATAGGTCAGCGGCAGCTCGACGTTCTCGTACACCGTGAGATCGCCGATGAGGTTGAAGCTCTGGAAGATGAATCCGATTTCGCGATTGCGAATCCGCGAGCGATCGGCGAAATCCAGGTTCGCGACGGGCTGCCCGTTGAGTTTGTAGTCGCCGGCGGTTGGGGTGTCGAGCAGCCCGATGATGGACAGCAAGGTTGACTTGCCGCAGCCCGAGGGCCCGGACATGGCGACATACTCGCCTTTGCGCACCGTGAGATGAACGCCGGCCAGGGCGTGGGTTTCGACTTCATCGGTATAAAAAACCTTGGTGAGGTTTTCAATCTCAATCAGCGGGGTTGCTGCATCGCTCATGTTGTTTTCACTCTCGCTTTTCGCTCTTCGCTGTTCGCTATTCGCGTTACAACCTTCCGCGAATCGCGAATAGCGAAAAGCGGCTTTCCCTACTCCAGCCGCACGCGATCGGTGTTGTCCCAGCGCGACATGTCAGAAAGAATGACGGTATCGCCCTGGCGAAGCCCGGAGTCGATTTGAATCAGGTTTACCGAGGCGCGTCCCGTCTTCACCTGCACCCGCGTCGCTGCCTTGCCGTCGGGATCAAGCTTGAACATGGAAACCGTGCTGGTTTCCTGGCCAAAAGCCGGACGTCCCACGTAGAGCACGTTCTCCAGCCGCTCCAAGTCGATGGTGCCATCCACGCTCAGATCGGGGCGCGCACCTTTGGGTAACTCGCCAGTCAACTTCACGTCGACCGTTACTGTGCCATTCTGCACGCCGGGATCGACGCGGCTTACTTCACCGGGTATCACGCCATTGTGGGTGTCCACCGATGCAGGCTCGCCGATCTGGACATCGCGCGCCTGCGTCTCCGGAATCTTCAACTCCGCCATGAGGTGGTTCGGTTGCACAATCCTTGCCAGCTCGGCACCCGGGAGCACGTGCTGGCCGACCTGCAACGGCAAATCCACCAGGACGCCCGCCACCCCGGCTTGTACTTTCAGGCGCTGCAACTGCTTCTGCTTGAGATCGGCCAGAGCGCGCATTTGTTCCACCTTGGCTTGTTGCACGGCCCACTGGGAGGCGATGGCCTTCGCGTTGATCTGCAAACGCTGGTCCTCGATGTCGTTGCGTGTGACCAGTTCCTGGGCTTTGCCGGCGGAAGCCTTGGCGGCCAAGCCGGAAATTACGCCGAGATCATAGAGCGCTTTATCGGTTTGCGCCTGACGCTGCGCCTCGGCGTAATCGGCGTTGACCGTGGCGGCTCCGGCTTTTTGTGTCATCAGGTCGCTATCGAGCTTTACCTTCAGGCTCTGGTACTCGGCTTCGGCCGCCTTTACCTGTAACTGTGCGTCCAGCGCCTCCTGCTCGAGTTGAGGATTGCTCATCTCGACTAAGACGGTGGTAGTTTCCACTAGCGATCCGGGAAGTTTGACGATGCGGATGACCGTGGCTTCGGTCTCGGCGGGAATTTGTCGGACATCCTCGTGACTGGGGATGAGAGTACCCAGACCGCGCACTTGCCGGAGCATGGAACCGCGCTTCACCGTGTCGGTCCAAATGGTGCTGCGATCAACCGTCGGGGCGGCTGGCTTCAGCCGCGAGATGCCGACCGTGACACCGATCAAAACCGCAACCGCAATACTGGCCCACAGAATTTGCCGGCGGCGCTTTTGACGCTTCAATTCAGGACGGGCGATATCCATCACGCCTTCGTAGGTGCAACTGGAGAACCACTTCCAGTCAGCGTTAGTTGGTGCGTTCTCAGAGAGTTAAGTGAGTGGTGCGTTCTCTGGGACGAGAGGCTGTGTCCCCACACGGATTGTAATGTCCAATTTCGGACAGTACAACAGAAACCCGATCTGATGGACGTGCCCAGCCCGCAAGGAACGTCAATTCATCTCGACGCAAGCCAGTCCACTGTCATAAAGTTCAGCTTCAAGATTGTCTAAGGTCAGTCGCGTCTGGTTATGGCTGCAACTAGCATTGCGATTTCAACTGAGGTAACGAAGGCGCCAGAAACGTGGGCGCGGCTGGTCTCTTTGGACGTCTTTCGCGGCGCCACCATCGCGGCCATGATCCTGGTGAACAACCCCGGAAACACCGTTTCCTATTGGCCGCTTCGGCACGCGAAATGGAACGGGTGGACCCCAACCGACCTGATTTTCCCCTTCTTCCTCTTTATTGTCGGCGTCTCGCTCGTGCTCTCGTTCCAATCGCGGCTGAGACGCGGAGATTCCACTCGATCGCTGGTCTGGCACACGGCGAAGCGAACCCCGATAATCTTCGCTCTCGGCCTGCTGTTGAACGGACTTCCCTCCTTCCATCTGGCGACATGGAGAATCCCCGGCGTTTTGCAACGCATTGCACTCGCCTACTTCGCCGCCGCAATGATCACGCTTTGCTGCAAGACCTATGCCCGCGCGCTATGGATTGCCGCCCTGCTGGCGGGCTATTGGCTGCTGATGCGATACGTGCCGGTGCCGGGATACGGAGTGCCTGGCCACGACGTGCCCTTTCTTGACCCCAACGCCAACCTCGCGGCATACCTCGACCGGAAGCTCATGATGGGCCATCTGTACGAAGCAACGCGCGATCCCGAGGGCCTGCTCAGTACTTTGCCGGCGATTGCTACCACCCTGTGCGGCGTTCTGACAGGGGAGTGGCTGGGCTCGAATCACAGTCGATTGCAAAAGATGGCGAGAATGTTCGCTGCGGGTGCGATTGCGCTGGTTGCCGGGGAAATTTGGAGCATCTGGTTTCCCATCAACAAGAACCTGTGGACCAGCTCGTATGTGCTGTTTACGGCGGGATGCGCGCTGCTTTGCCTGGCGATCTGTTACTGGATCACGGACATACAGCAGCATCAAGGCTGGTGGACCAAACCTCTCGTCATCTTCGGCAGGAACGCCATTGCGGCCTACGTATTAGGGGAGTTGGTGGGAGTGCCGTTCCGTTGGCAGGACTACATTTTCCAGCATGGCTTCGCGCCTGGGTTTTCTCCGGCCATGGCATCGCTGCTGTATTCGCTCACCATAGTCGGGCTATGTTTTCTGCCCATGTGGTGGATGTATCGCAGAAAAATTTTCCTCAAAGTTTGACGGCTGCAATCCTCCCGCGATTCCCGCGCCTGCCGCTAAGGGCCAACCAGACCTCGCTTCGCCACAGGTGTGCGCCATTGACGGCCTTTGCCCGCTGCCCTAATATCCGGAGCAATGGCAATTCAAGCTCCCAGCAGCGGCCAGGCGTTGGGCCACTATCGACTAGTCGAGCAGATTGGCGCCGGGGGCATGGGTGTGGTCTTTCGCGCCCATGATGAGCAACTGCAGCGCGACGTCGCGGTCAAGATCCTGCCCACCGGATTGTTCGCCGACGATGCCACCCGCAAACAGTTCCGCAAGGAGGCGCTGGCGGTTGGCAAGCTGAATCATCCCAACATCGCCATGGCCTTCGACTTCGGGGAGGAACGCGGCATTGACTACCTGGTCACGGAATACATCCCCGGGGTCAATCTGGACGAGATGCTCGGCCAGCAGGCGCTTCCGCAAAAGACCGTCCTGGAATTGGGCATACAACTCGCGCGCGGATTGGAAGCGGCGCACCGCGAGAATGTCATCCATCGCGACCTCAAGCCGGGAAATCTTCGGGTCAACCCCGATGGGCAGTTGAAAATTCTCGACTTTGGCCTGGCTAAGCTGGTTGAACCCATCGAACTGGCGGAGACGGCCAACCTCAACACCAGTCTCTCGGTCACCGGAACGCTGCCCTACATGGCGCCCGAGCTGTTGCGGGCCGAGACTGCCGATGCCCGCTCCGACATTTGGGCAGCCGGCACGGTGCTTTATGAAATGGCGACGGGTAAGCGTGCCTTTCCGGACCGGCAGCCGTCGCTGCTGATCGATGCCATTCTGCATTACGATCCGGTGCGGCCTTGCCTGATCAATCCTGAGGTTTCGGCCGCATTAGAAATGGTGATCCTGAAAACATTGGATAGGGACCCCGCTCTGCGCTATCAGACGGCGCGGGAGTTGCGGGCGGACCTTACCCGGATCCTCTCCGGCGATGAGCTGGCCACGGAAACAGTTCGTCGCACCAAGGTTTTCGAGGTCCAGCGTAGGGCCCGCAACCGAAAGGCTGCATTGATCCTGGCAGCGGTATTGCTGGCAGGAGTCGCGGCGGGATATGGCGTCAAGCGCTGGTGGCCGCAACCGGCCTCGGCCAAGCAACGGATTATGGCCGTGTTGCCCTTCGACACCGTAGGTCAGGACCCGGCGACCAGCGCTCTCGGTCTGGGCCTGACCGAAACCCTGACCGCCAAGCTTGTCCAAGCCAGCGACACGGATGCCATCCAGGTAGTCTCGCCGCGCGATTTGCGCGACCAGGGAGTCAAGACCGCCGAAGACGCTCGCCGCGAGTTCGGCACCGATTTGGTTCTGGAGAGCAGCCTGCAGCGCTCCGGCCAGACCATTCGCGTCAACTGCTATCTGGTTGACTCCAAGACCCACCGGCAGATTGCGGCCCGCAGCATGACCGTGGATGCCGGTGACACGTTCGGACTACAAGACCGGGTGGTGAGCGAGACGCTGGACATGCTGCCGGCGCAGATCAAACCGGAACAACGCCGCAAGTTGAGCGTCCGCCAAGATACCCAGCCGGCGGCGTACGAGGCGTACATCCAGGGGCGTGGATATTTGCAGGAGTATGAGAAGCCGGAGAACGTCGATAGCGCCATCGCGGCCTTCAAGCAGGCGCTGAAGATAGACCCAAACTATGCGCTGGCCTACGCCGCGCTGGGGAACGCCTATTGGACTGGTTACCAGCAATTCAATAAGAGCAAGGACTGGATTGACAACGCCTCACGCAATTGTGAGAAGTCTTTGTCCCTTAATCCCGACTTGGTGGAGGGACATGTCTGCCTGGGCAATGTCTTGAATGGCACGGGAAAGTATGAACAAGCCGTGCAGGAGTTCCAGCGCGCGGTGACTTCCAATTCCGCCAGCGAAGAAGCGCTGCGCGGCCTGGCGCTGGCCTATACCAATGTCGGCAACTTCGCGTCGGCGGAATCAACCTACAAGAAAGCCATCGATCTGCGTCCCAATTACTGGGGTGTGTATAGCTGGATGGGACTGTTCTACTATAACCAGGCGCGCTATGCCGATGCCGCCGCAATGTTCCTCAAGGCGACCGAACTGGCGCCAGACAACTACAGCGGATACTTTACTCTCGGCGGCATTTACGTCACGGAAGGCCGTTATCAGGACGCCATAGACGCTTTCAAGCGTTCGATTGATCTGCGCCCCAGCCCGGACGCCTGCAACAATCTTGGGTATGCGTATATCTTGATGCACCGCTTCCCGGAGGCCATCGCGGCCCTGGAACAAGCCCTGAAACTGGACAGCAGCTATTGGGAGATTTGGGGAAATCTAGGGGATGCGCTTTACTGGAGTCCGGAGCAGCGTGCGCAAGCGCCAGCGAAGTATCGCCAGGCCATCTCAATCGGGCTTTCCAAGCTGCAGGTGAATCCGCGGGATGCCGAAATCCTGGCTTACGAGGCAAACTACTCCGCCATGCTGGATGACCGCCCAGCTGCGTTTGGCTATCTGCAAAAGGCGCTACAAATTACTCCTTCTAAGGGCGAGGTGTTGTTTCGGACGGCCATTGTGTACAACCACTTCAACCAGACCGAGCAGGCCCTCGCTTACCTGAAGAAAGCCGTTGACGGCGGCTACTCGCGCGCCATTGTCAGGGATACGCCGGACTTCCAGGCACTGCAACAGAGCCAGCAGTTCCAGGCGCTCGTCCGAAGTCCCTGAACCATCGCCTCGCTACTTCATGATGAGCCCCAGGCTACCCGGATTCGAACACGTCCGATTATTGATGGTGAGACTTTTGTAGGCAAAAGGCGTGTTGGCCGTGCCACTGAATGCACCCGCGCTGGTAGCCGCCCCGGTGGGACTACTAATAACTGCAGAAGCGAACGGAGTTGAGGTGGCCGGGAACACCACCTCAAATTGGCTGAGGGCCACTGCCCCGCCTTGATACGTGACGTTCTGGCCTGACGCTACCTGAACGTTACCGGTGGATTCGTTCTGCTGGCAGGTGTTGTCAGGGGCGGCGGCGATACTCAGAGTTATGTGAAGCGTAGCGGTCTGACCTCCCCCCCCGTCTCCCTTTTCCTTTTGGCAAGCCCAAAGAGACAGGCAAGAGCAAACAGCCAAAGCTATTCCTAACTGCATGTGACGCGAAGTCATGGCAGGTTCCTTTCTTCTGCGTGTGCAACACTACCACGCTGGAATTTGCTGTCAAGTGAAACTGTTTGCAAGCATTCTGCCGGCGCCGCCGGTGCCACTGTTGGGACAGCAAACCTTCCCACCTACGCGCCAGCGGAATGGTCTTGTTTCAGGGGTGCATGCTTTCATTCAATTAGCCGATAGCCGACTGCCGGCCGCGTTCACTCGCCCTGCACCTCCCCTTTGATATCCAAGTTCCGGATGAGCCTGTGCAGGTAGTTGGGATGAAGTCCCAGCAGCTTGGCGGCCTCGGTGTAGCTTCCCTTGGTTTGCGCCACCGCATCGACGATCAACTGCTTCTTGAGGTGATTGATCCGATCGTGATACTTGACGCCACGGCGTCCCGCGGGCTGCACTTCCAGCAGGGCGGCGGGTAAATCATCGGGAAGAATTTCATCCGTCAGACCCAACACCATGGCGTGTTCCATGGCATTCTCCAGTTCGCGCACATTTCCCGGCCAGCTATAGGCCATGAGCAACGCCCGCGCCTCCGGGGAAATGCCTTTGAGCGGCCGTTTGCATTTCTCGGCATATTTGGCAGCGAAGTAAATGGCCAGCAGCGGAATGTCATCCGGACGTTCCCGCAAAGGAGGGACCACCAGCGAGACCACGTTCAGGCGGTAATAGAGGTCCTGGCGGAACTCGCGCTCCTGGATGGCCTGTTCCAGGTCCTTATTGGTGGCTGTCAGCACCCGAGCGTCGAACTTCAGGCTGCGGGTGCTTCCCACGCGCTCGAATTCGCGCTGTTGCAAGACCCGCAGCAGCTTGGCTTGCAGCGGAAGGGGAAGTTCGCCGATTTCGTCGAGAAAAACGGTGCCGCCTTCGGCCACTTCCAGCTTGCCTTTCTTAGTGGCAATCGCGCCCGTGAAGGCGCCCTTCTCATGGCCGAACAATTCGCTTTCCAGCAGGGCCTCGGGAATGGCGGCGCAGTTGATGGCGATGAACGGTTTGCCGGCGCGCGCACTGTTATGATGGATGGCGCGCGCCACCAGTTCCTTGCCCGTACCGCTTTCTCCGCGAATAAGAATGGCGGAATCGCCGCCCGCCACCCGGGCGATGAACTCCTGCACCTTTCGTATGGAATCGCTTTCGCCCACGATGACGCCGTCCAGGTCCAACTCCGTTTGCAGCCGGCGATTTTCGCTGCGCAGGGCCTCCAAGGCAAGAACGTTCTCCAAAGTGACGGCCGCGATTCCGGCGAACGAGGTGAGGAAGTTGACGTGGTCCTCTTCAAATCTTTTTTCTGCGCCGTGCGCAATCAGGTACAGAACTCCTATCGTGCTTTCCACTGCGGTCAGCGGCACGCAGAGAACGCTCTCCGCGTTGCGCGATTGAGCCGACGGCCTGCTGATAATGGCCGAGCGCTCCCACAGCGCGCGCTGCACAAGTTCCCGCCGGATCTGCAAGGGAGGGGAATCGCCGGCTTTACGGCTCCACGTACAACTCGAGCTGGGATCGTCGTCAGCCTGACGGGTGATTACGACCGCGGCGGAATCGGCCGGGACCACTTCGCAAATCAGTTCCAGAAGCCGCTGCTGCAGCGCCTCCAGGTCGCGGATGGAATTGATGATGCTGGCAACCTTGAACAGGGCATTCAGATCGCGCGCCATCCGGCCAACGTCGGTGCCGAAGTTCGAGTCAGAGGGTAAAAGATTTGTGCTCGTGGTCGTCAGGAGATCGCCCGGCGACTCATCCCGAAGCTGCACCATCCGCGCAATCGGACTGTCGTCTTCCCCGATTAGAAACACCAGCTCACAATGGCCAACCCGAATCGTGTTTCCATGACCCAACAGCTTTCGCCGTACCGGTATGCCGTTCACGAAGGTCCCGTTGTGGCTATCCAGGTCAACCAAATGGAAGGCCGCGTCGGTTTCGCTGATGGAGAAATGCTTGCGCGACACCGCGCGGTCGTGCAGGCATAACTGGTTGCTGGAATCGCGACCTACGAAGAACTGGCTGCCCGTCAGCCGTACCACCGTACCTTTTGCCGAGCCCGATACCACCACCACCTTGGAGTCCACGGAGTGCCTCCGGGCTGTTAGTTTAGCCCAGTTCGGGCGAATCTACGGAATGAAAATCGGCGGCCGGGCTTTGCGGGAAATGACGCGGATTGCCAGCAGCCCGTACTCGATGTGGCGCGACATCGCGTTAACCAACAGCCAGAACATCGAGGAAGCACTGCTGCGCTTTGAACAGCAATTGGCCCATCTGCGGGAGAACCTGCGCGGGCCGGGGCTGCGGGAGCTGTTCGACAGTGCCAACAAGTTTGGGAAAGGCAGGGGCTAGGGGTTAGTCCACCGCGTGTCCTCGATGTTACTTTGTGCCCCACCATCGCTTACAAACCCTGTTCGAGATAGCTTACGATAAGGGCGGTTCACGCCAGCTATGCCCGGCCACCGAAGAAATGGCTCCGCATGTTGCTATTTGCGGGTATACTCGATGATAATTTTGTCAGATTCTGTGAAAAGGGGAACGTAAGCGCACCAGTCTGCTTACGTGGTAGATGGTATGGATGTCCACGAGTATATCTGCCAGTTTGTCCCTGCAGATATAGATGCTGCGCTGGGTCGGCGCTACATCGTTGGTTCCGAAATTGCCACTGGTGGCCAGGGAACAGTTTTCAGGGCGACCAGAACTTCTCGGCCAGACGGCACAGCGGCAAATGACGGTGTAGCTCTGAAGTTGTACTTCGATCGCAGGCAGCTTCCCATACAGCCCGAGATCACCGCGATGGAGAACGTCTCGCATTTGAACTTGGCTCGGTTGATTGAGCATGGCTATTGTGACGTGGCCGGTAGACGCACGCGATACGTCGTGTGGGAATTCATAGAGGGACAACCACTGAGCGTTCTGTTGAAAAACGGACGGCTGCTGGAATCCGAAGTCCTGGCGATAGGACGCGATGTCTCGGCTGCAATTGCGGAAATTTGGTCGCGACGCGTTGTTCATGCGGACATAAAGCCCTCGAACATCATGCTTAGAAACTCCGACGACGGCGACATCATGTTCGGCTCAGTGGACAGCGCCGTCCTCATTGACCTCGGCGTGGCCAGAAATTTAGATCAAAGCAATATTGGTACTTTAGATCGACGCGAGCGTCGATCCGCACCTAGGCCTATGGGAACGTGGGGTTACTTTTCGCCGGAGCAGATCAGAGGGACAAAGGCATTGTCGTGCGCTTCGGACGTTTTTTCCCTTGGCGTAGTGATGCTGCAATGCTTACTGGGGCGGCATCCCACGGACGATGACCAGACCGCCATAACAGACGGCATCCGGGCGAGCGGAGGCAGGGTTGCAGCGAGCGTAGGCTTGCTTTGCGCGTTGGATATGATGCTGTCGCCACTTCCGGCGTTTAGGCCGAATCCTGCAGAACTCAGCCACCGTTTCCAAAGCCTACGGCAAACGATGCAAGCGGAGTTCGCCAAGGGCGCTCGCGCACCTCAGAAAGCTCAGGACTAGTCAGCGGCAGGTAGCTGTTGTCAAATCTCCATTGCACAAGTGATCCGCGCCGAAGCGCCCCGTTTCGGATTGCTTGTGCAATGGGCTGATTACAGCAGTTGTCGTGTAAACCGCAGACCGACGCAGACTCCCGCAATGCTCGGGGCAGATTTCACCCCGCGACAAACACCAGTGGCATCCAAGCGGCAATTCCCCAGGATCACGAAGCGGCAGCGGAGGTCTTCACACTCTTGGCGGCTTGTTCGATAAGAGATGCGACCGCCTCGGGCTGCGACACGTAGATGGCATGGCTGCCCTTGACCTCAACGACCGTAGAGCCCGCCCGCTTGGACATGGAACGCTGGGCATCAGGTGGGATCATCTTGTCGTCGGTGGCGATCAGGTACCAGCTCGGCTTGGTCTTCCACGCCGGTTCACTGATCTTGCCGCTAAGAGCCTCCACCCCCCACGGGACTTGAGAGTCAGCCATGAAAGCGGCTCTTTGTGAGTCCACATCGGCTGCGAAGGAAGCGCGGAACTTCTCCCGGTCAAGGAACAAGTAGCCGTCCTGCGGAGGCAGTATCGGCGGTGCGGGTGCGCCTGGCGGAGGATCCTTGATAAGCGTGGCCACAGACTCGCCCTTGTCCGGGGCAAAGGCGGTGATATACACGAGCCCTACAACCTTGGGATCGTTTCCGGCTTCGGTGATCACCGCTCCTCCGTAGGAGTGGCCGACGAGAATTGCAGGCCCGTCCTGCGATGCAAGAATGCGCTTGGTAGCCGCCACGTCGTCCGCCAACGATAGGGTAGGGTTCTGGACGATGCTGACGTTGTAGCCGTTCTTTTTTAGACTCCTGTAGACGCCCTCCCAGCCAGCGCCGTCCACAAAGCCGCCGTGGACCAGAACGATGTTGTTCATTGCTCGCTACCCCCTCCTTAACGGTTCGCGGGGCCTCTAAGATTTCCCCGGCTGGTGGGAAAGTGTAGCGGGCCGGTAAATTAGCTGTCAATTCTGAGGCGTACCGTGGAGCGTTTGCGAAGAAGAGGAAGCAGGACAGACCCATCTGTATAAGGATCAGTGTTGAAATATCCCCATTACACAAGTAAAAGACGAAACCGCGCAGAGCATTTGGCTTGAGCCGGACGGCGCGGGACTCGCGGACGATTGAGCTTTTTTGCACCAAAGCCACGTGCCCCGGTACAATCGCCGGTCGGAAGCAAAATCCTATGGCAATGCACAAAGTAGTGGCGAACGCAGACGAGGCCATTCACGACATCAAAGATGGCGACACGCTGATGATCGGGGGATTCGGGCTATGCGGGATTCCAGAGAACCTGATCCGCGCGCTGGTCAAGAAAGGCGTGAAGGACCTGAACACCATCAGCAACAACGTGGGAATTGATGACTGCGGACTTGGGCTCATGCTGGCCGCCGGCCAGATCAAATCGCACAAGGGAAGCTACGTCGGCGAAAACCGCCTGCTGGAAGAGATGGTGTTGACTGGGCGCATCGATCTGGAGTTGATTCCGCAGGGCACCTTCGCCGAACGCATCCGCGCTGGCGGGGCGGGAATTCCCGCCTTCTACACCCCTACGGGATTCGGGACGGTAGTGGCCGAAGGCAAAGACACGCGCGAGTTCGATGGCCGGCCGTATGTGCTGGAGCTGGCCCTGAAGGCCGATTTCGCGCTCATCAAGGCCTGGAAGGGCGACCGTTGGGGCAATCTGGTGTACCGCAAGACAGCGCAAAACTTCAATCCCATGATGGCAACCGCAGCCAAGGTGACCATCGTCGAGGTCGAGCACCTGGTCGAGCCCGGAGAAATCGAACCAGACCAGGTGCACACCCCCAGCGTTTACGTGCAGCGCATCTTCCAGGGGACCGACTACGAGAAACGCATCGAGCGGCGAACCTTGCGCAAGGCGTGAGGTAGGGCCGGCCTTCAGGCCGGCGTCAAAGATGGCAGTGAAAGACCCAAGGGGTTTGAGAGCGTGTGTGAGAACTCGTTTTGAGCCGGTACGGTCGAACGATTGCAAGAAAACGAGCCCCGCAGGGGCGAAAGAGCGTAGCCCAGCGCTTTAGCGCTGGGTAAAGTGGGAAATAAGGCCGAGTCCCGTAGGGACGGCAGAGGTTACTTAGGGGCTTCAGCCCCGAATACATCGACGAACGATAGAAATCAGGATCAAGATTATGGCGACCCCTCCCATTACGAAGCAGAAAGACACCGAAAAGCGCGATCTCATTGTGAAGCGGGTGGCCCGCGAGTTACGCGACGGATTCTACGTCAATCTCGGAATTGGAATGCCCACTCTGGTGGCGAACTGCGTGCCTCCCGGCATGGAAGTTATTTTGCAAAGCGAGAACGGCATGCTGGGCGTGGGCCCGTATCCTCTGGCGGGCGAAGAAGACGGCGACCTGATCAACGCGGGTAAGGAAACGGTGACGGAAATACCGGGTACGGCATTTTTCTCCAGCGCCGAATCGTTTGCCATGATCCGCGGCGGCCACATTGACCTGAGCGTGCTCGGCGCCATGGAAGTGGATGAAGAGGGCAACCTGGCCAACTGGATGATTCCCGGCAAGATGGTGAAGGGCATGGGCGGAGCGATGGACCTGGTGGCCAGCGCGAGGCGGGTGATCGTGGCCATGGAGCATACCACCAAGAGCGGCGCGCCCAAGATTTTGAAGCGGTGCACGCTGCCGATCACCGGACTGCGCGTGGTCAACACCATCGTCACCGAGATGGCGTATATAGGGGTGACGCAGAGCGGCCTGGTTCTGGAAGAGATTGCGCCCGGTCTCACGGCGGACGACGTGCAGCGCGCAACTGAGGCTCCGCTCATCGTTAGCCCGGAACTGAAGACGATGGAGTTCTAGAGGCAATTCCACAGTTGCTGTGTCCAGCAATGAGTGGAGCACGCTTTCGCAGGCTACGGAAAAAGTCCGGGCAAACCCGGGGGTGTACCAACGAATACACATCCGCGTCTTGCTACCACCGGCAACAAAGAAGGGCGCATCGATTGCGCCCTTCTTGCTTCCGAATTTTGCCGTTGCCTACACGCTCACAGGTTGCTTCACCGGGACCGGGGTCATCCAGCCAAAGCGGTCTTCGGTGGTTCCGTTCACGATGGCATAAAACTGTTTGCGAACGGTCTTGGTGACGGGACCGGCAACGCCTTGCCCCACCGTGATCTTGTCCACCGAGCGGATGGGCGTGATCTCGGCGGCAGTGCCGCTGAAGAACAGTTCTTCCGCGATGTAGAGCATTTCGCGGGGAATGATCTGCTCGATCACCGGAATTCCCAGCTCCTGCGCGATGTGCTGCACCGAGTTGCGGGTAATGCCCGGCAAAACGCTGTTGCCCAACGGCGGCGTGTACAGGCGGTCCTTGTGCACCAGGAAGATGTTCTCGCCCGAGCCCTCGCTGACATACCCGTTGACGTCGAGCGCAATGCCCTCGCTGTAGCCGTTGACGATGGCTTCCATTTTGATCAACTGCGAATTCATGTAATTGGCGCCGGCTTTGGCCATGGTCGGCATGGTGTTGGGCGCCAGCCGCGTCCACGAGGAAACGCAAACGTCGACACCATCGTCGCTGTCAGCGCTGCCCAGATATTTGCCCCACTCGTAATTGGCGATGTAAACCTCGGTGGGCGAGTTGAACGGGTTGACGCCGACCTGTCCGTATCCGCGCAGCACGATGGGGCGGACATAGCACGGCGACACTTTGTTGGCAGCGACCAGGTCCACCGCCGCCTGGCACAACTCGTCGAGGCCATAGTCCAGCTCAATACGGTAGATTTTGCAGGACTGGAGCAGGCGCAACATGTGGTCGCGCAGGCGGAAGATGGCGGGGCCCTTGGCCGTTTGATAGCAGCGAATTCCCTCAAACACCGACGAGCCGTAGTTGATCACATGGGCCATCACGTGGATCTTGGCGTCATCCCAGGGGACCAGTTGCCCGTTATGCCACACGTAGTCACTTGCCTTGATAGCCATTCTGGCGCTCCTTCAAAGAATCGGAGTGGTACACCTTGTTACGCTGTTGTGCCGGACGTGCAGAATACAGATACAAAGACGCTCACTCCGAAGACCAACGCTACGGCGCTCGACGACGGTGAGCATCAGGGAATCAGCTTAACTCGGAATTATAACTGACGTTCGAGCACCGCAAGCCGGGGTTTTCCTCAGCCCCGGCAGCGGCCGCCAGTCCAAAGAGAATGGATGCAGGCGGGGCGCAACCGGCTCCCGAATTCGTGGGGAATCTATGGCTGCCTGCTGTCCGATTAAGACCTCGGCGCGACATTGAAACCGCGGCGGTCGCCGCGGACAGTTACAATAAGAGGTAGTCATCAGCTTTGAAACCGTCGTTTTCCCGGAATTAATCATTGCCGAGCGGGACCCCGGGCTGGAGGCCACAGCGTATGGCTTGCTGGCTGACTTCCTTACCGCGGTCAGGAGTACGTAAATATGTCGTCGAGTGCAAAAGCTGTCGTGCCGGCGCGCACGCTGGATGTGGAGTGGGTGCGTCAACAGTTTCCTTCGCTGCATCAGGCGGTAAACGGGCAGCCAGCCGCATTCTTCGATTCGCCCGGTGGCACCCAGGCGCCGCAACGCGTGATTGATGCGATTGCCGGTTACCTGTCCACCAACAACGCGAACAGCGGGGGCGCCTTCGCCACCAGCCAGCGCACCGATCAGATGATCGCCGATGCGCGCGCTGCCATGGCCGACTTCTTCAATTGCGCAAGCGACGAGGTGGTCTTCGGCGCCAACATGACGACCCTGACGTTCGCGTTGAGCCGTGCCATTGGCCGCGAGTTAAAAAGCGGAGACGAGTTGCTGGTGAGCTGCCTCGACCACGATGCGAATGTCTCCCCCTGGGTGTGCCTGGAGGAGCGCGGAGTGAAGGTGCGCACCGCCGACGTCAAGCCGGGCGATTGTACCCTGGATATGTTTGACCTCTCGGCGAAGATTCGCCGCAGCACCCGCCTGGTCGCCGTGGGATGGGCCGCCAACGCCGTGGGCACCATCAACGACGTTCACGAGATCGTGCGGCTGGCGCATGCTGCGGGCTCCATGGCCTTCCTCGATGCGGTACATTACGCGCCGCATGGGGCGATTGACGTGCAGGCGGTTGATTGCGACTTCCTGGCGTGCTCCAGCTATAAGTTCTTCGGGCCGCACCTCGGCATTCTTTTCGGCAAACGCGAGCAGTTGCAGCGGCTGCGTCCCTACAAACTTCGAGCCTGCACCGAGAAGTTGCCTGATCGCTGGGAAACTGGCACCCAGAACCACGAATGCCTGGCCGGGCTGACCGCCGCCATTGATTACATCGCCGATGTGGGTCGTCACCACGATCCCGAAGTGAAGACGCGGCGCGAGGCCATCCTCGCGGCGTACGAGGTTTTCCAGCAGCACGAGCGCCAACTGGTCGGGCAACTAATCAATGGATTGCTGGCGATTCCGGGACTCACGTTTTATGGCATCAAGGACGCCGCGAAATTCGACCAGCGCACTCCGACGGTGGCCATCCGCATGGAGGGCCACACGCCGCGCGAACTGGCGGCCCACCTTGGCGAGCGCGGCATCTTCACCTGGGACGGAAACTACTACGCCATCGATCTGGCCGAGCGGCTGGGCGTGCAGGGCTCGGGCGGCATGTTACGCATTGGATTGGCGCACTACAACACCGCCGAAGAAGTGGAGCGGCTGCTGGAGGCGCTGCGGAAACTGGTGAAGTAGCAATTAGCAATTAGCCTTTTAAATGCCGCATCGACATTCTCGCGGTTGATTTATAATCCGCCTGTCCCCAAAAGGAGAGGACGGGAATGCGCGGCGTGCCTCGCTGGGTAGCAGTGTTGGCTGTGGTCGCGACCGGCGCGGCGGTGTGTGCCTTCACCGTTCGGCACGCGATAGCGCCCGCAACCTTGATATTGCAACTCTCCCCAACTACGGTTCCTGCCGACGGTTTCACTTCCACCGAGCTCAAAATCACGCCATCCAATGGCCGCCCACTGCGCGACTTGCAGGTCACGGTGGAAGATTCGCATCGCGCGGCGGTGGAATCGGTGATGATTGACGGTGAGGGCGACATGGCGACCGCGTCGCTGCGTGCCGGTGTGTTGCCGGGCGAGACCAAGGTGCGAGTCACGGGCCGCGGCTTCGCGGCGCAGGAGATCGCGTTGAGCACAACGCTCGACGGCAGTGACACAGTCGGAGACGGCACTCCGGACTTCCTGCGCTTGCACGATCCGGCCGACCGCATGGCTTTCCGCCGGTGGTTTACCTTGCTGGCTGAGGCGCAGTATTTCCGCGGACGAGCGCTTCCCGCCGAAATTGACGATTGCGCTGCGCTCCTGCGCTTCGCCTACCGTGAAGCCTTGCGCCCGCACGACGCCGCGTGGGGGCGCGAGATGGCCCTGCCGGTCCCGGCTTCGGCAAGCGACATCCAGCAATATCAATACCCCTACACGCCGCTGGCGGCGGCACTGTTTCGGGTGCGTGGTGGAAGCCTTCAGGCCAGCGATCTCGGCGACGGCGCGTTCGCGCAATTCGCGGATGTGGAAACGCTTTGGCGGCACAACACCCATTTCGTCGGCCGTGACTTATCGCGCGCTCGGCCCGGCGACCTGCTGTTCTTCCGCCAGGATGGGCAGAGAATGCCATTCCACGCGATGATCTTCGTCGGGCAAAGCCAGATCGAGCCTGGCAGCGAACCGTACGTCGTCTATCACACCGGTCCCAGCGGGAGTTCGTCGGGAGAAATCCGTCGTTTATCAGTTGCGCAACTCTTGAACTATCCCGACGCACGCTGGCGGCCGATAGCGGCCAATCCCGGCTTTCTGGGTGTCTATCGCTGGAACATCTTGCGGGGAGCGGACTAATGCGCCTGAAATCCGCCTTCGTTGCAGTTCTTTTGTGTCACGCGCTGGTGCTGCCGTTATTCGCCCAGGAGGAGGCAGACACTGGGCAGTCGTTTTCCCTCACCAGCCAACGCACCTATCTGCCCGGAGAAAAGCCGGAGGTCTCGGTCTATTCCCACAACGTGACCGCGCTGGAGTTCCGGGTCTATCGGGTGAACGATCCGGTGAAGTTCTTCAGCCAGATGCAGGAGTTGCATAACTTCGGCGGTCGCGCGCCCAGCCTGCCGAAGCAGGCGCGTACCTGGCTGGAAAAGTTTCACGCCTGGAAGCACCGCCTGTGGGCATGGATGCGCGACTTCATTCGCGCCCAGTTTTCGCCCGAGTCGCGCCAGCAGATTCGGCTGTGGCAGATGGGCGGCGGCGAAAAGAAATCTGGAGCGAAGGTTGAAAGCTACGCACAAGTGCCGGTGCTCAATCAACAGCAGGTGGTTGCGGTTTGGAACTGGACGGTGCCCTCGCATGAGCGATGGGAGAGTGCGACCGTCGCGGTCCCGGTAAGCGACAAGGGGGTGTACCTGGTGGAGGCGACCAATGGCACGCTTCGCGCCTACACCATCATCGTCGTCACCGAGATCGCGGTCATCACGAAAACTGCGCCGGGCCGGCTGATGAGTTTCGTGGTCAATCGCCGCAGCGGCGATCCAATCGCCGGGATTATGGTGCGGGTGTGGGTCGACCGGAAAGAAGTTGCCGCCGATACAACCGACCCGCAGGGATTGTTGGATACCTACCTAACCGAGGCGAAGCCCGAAAACGTTGCGGTCGTGGCGACCAGCGCAGGCCAGTTCGCGATCAATACACCCGGCGCATGGAACCTGGGTAACGATCCTGACAGCAGTTTGCGCGGCTACACCTACACCGATCGGCCGGTGTATCGGCCCGGCGACACGGTGCATTTCAAATCGATCCTTCGCGCGCAGACGGTAAGCGGCTACATCATTCCGCAAAACCGCGAACTGCAATTGGAAATGCGCGATCCGCGGGACTACAAAACCATCTGGACGCAGACCGTGAAACTCTCCGACATGGGCACGGCGGAATGGAGTTACGTGATTCCCGCCGAGGCCAATCTCGGGCTTTATTACCTCTCGATGCAGATGGGCGAGCGCTACATCGAGGGCACCAGCTTTTCGGTGGAGGACTACAAGAAACCTGAGTACCAGGTGAAGGTGACGGCGCAGACACCGCGCGTGCTGCAAGGGCAACCGATCAAGGCGACGATTGACGCGCGCTATTACTTTGGCGAGCCCGTCGCCAACGCCAAGGTGAAGTGGGTGGTGCACACCTCAACCTATTGGCCGATGGGGCGCGGCGAAGATGACGAAGAGGCCGGCGCAGACCAGGAGGGCGACAATCCCGACGCTGACAATCCCGAGGGCGATGACACCTACGCCGGGGAACAGGAGAGCGAGAACAGCGGCACGCTCGACGCTGACGGCAAGCTGCAGATTACGATTCCAACGAAGGTCGATAGCAAGAAGCACGACCTGACTTATCGCATTGAGGCGCGGGTGACCGATGCGGGCAATCGCGAGATCGCGGGACACGGCTTTGCACTCGCGACTTACGGCAGTTTTTTCTTGACCGCCGGGCCGGACTCTTACGTTTACGCCAAGGGCAGCACGGCGACCGTGACCATCACCGCGCAAGACTACGAGAAGAAACCAGTACAGACGGCGTTCCGAGTAGAGATGAATCGCTGGGACTGGCGCAAAGGGGCAGGGCAACCAGTCACTACCGCGCAGGGCCAAACTGACGCGAGCGGCAAAGCCCAGATCAAGCTCACCATCCCCGATGCCGGCGAGTTCCGCATTCGCGTAACCGCAACCACTCCGGAGAATCGCACCGTCGAGACCGCGGCGTTCCTATGGGCTCCGGGCGAAAGTCCGTGGTGGAGCGGACCAGCGCAGGAGCGGGTGCAGATTGTCCCAGACAAGAAGACCTATCAGCCTGGCGACACCGCTCACGTGCTGATCGTCACCGGCAAGGAGCCGGCCTCAGTTCTGGTGACGGTGGAAGGCAACGGACTCTACTCCGGTCAGGTGGTCAAGAGTAACGGCGGCAGCATCACGGTGGATGTTCCTATCAAGCCGGAGTACGCTCCCAACTTCTATGTGGCGGCGGTTTTCATTCGCGGCAACAAACTGTACCAGGGATCGAAGAGTCTCACCGTGCCCCCCGTTCAGCAGGAGCTGAATGTGCAGTTGCTGCCCTCCAAACCGCAGTACCAGCCGGGCGAAGCTGCCAGCTACACCATCAAGGCGACCGATGCCAGCGGCAAGCCGGTGGCGGCGGAGTTCAGCCTGGGCGTGGTGGATGAGGCGATCTACGCGATCAAGCCGGAGACGGTGGGCAGCATTGTGAACGCGTTCTATGGCCGCGTCTATTCCAGGGTGACCACGGAGACCTCGCTGACCTATTACTTCAGCGGGCAAGCAGGGAAACGCGCCATGCAGTTGGCCGCCGTGCGCTCCTCGAAAGCGATGGCGCAACTGAAGCCGGAGCGCCTGGTGCAGCCCAAGATCCGCAAAGCATTCCCCGACACTGCGTACTGGATGGCGGACGTGCGCACCGGCAGCAACGGACAAGCCACGGTGCACTTCGACTATCCCGACGCCATCACCTCGTGGCGCGCAACCACGCGAGGCGTCACGCAAGATAGCAAGGTCGGCAGCGCAGTGGTCAACACCATCGTGCGCAAGAACCTGATGGTGCGACTGGTAGTGCCGCGCTTCTTCCGCCGCGGCGACGAGATTACGATCTCGACCATCGTGCAGAACTATTTGCCCACCGCCAAAGTCGCGCGGGTCTCGATGCAGTTCGACGGCCTGCAGGTGCTCGATGGCGGGCAGCGCGATATCAGCGTCCCAAGCCGCGGATTGATGAAAGTGGATTATCGGGTGCGGGTGCTCGACGTGGATTCGGCCCGCGTGCTGGGCAAGGCGCTGACCGACGTCGAGAGCGACGCGATGGAACTGACGCTGCCGGTGGTTCCCCTCGGCGTGAAGCTGGCGGTGGCGCAGTCGGGATCGGTCGCGGTCCCAGGCAAGAGCGACACGCTGCAGCCGTTGACCTTCCCGGCGGGCGCCGAGGTAGGAACTCGCAAGCTGACCATCGGCGTGACGCCCTCGATTGCGGGCACGGTGTTCGCCGCACTCGACTTCCTGACCTCCTATCCCTATGGCTGCACCGAGCAAACCATGTCGAGCTTCCTGCCCGATGTGCTGGTGGCAAACTCGCTGAAGAAGCTGGGAGTGAAGTCGAACATCGATCCGCAAGTGCTGAACAAGCAGGTGCAGGCGGGTCTCGACCGGCTGTACAACTATCAACATCCCGACGGCGGCTGGGGCTGGTGGCAAACCGACGACAGCCAGGCGTTCATGACGGCGTACGTGCTCGCCGGTCTGAGCCAGGCGAAGACGGCGGGATTTGAGGTCAAGCAGGACGCGATCGATCGCGGACGCGGTTGGTTGCGCCCGCAATTCGATCGCTCGGAAAAAGTGAAGACCGATCTGCGCGCCTACATGGCCTACGCCCTGGTGTTGAGCGGAACGCAGGAGACGGCGGTGCTCGATTCAGTATGGAACCAGCGCTCCACGTTGACTGCCTACGGCCAGGCGCTGCTCGGACTCGCCATGCTGGAGATGAGCGATAACCGGGCGAATGAGTTGAGCAAGCAAATTGAAGCTGAGGCGAAACAAGACGATTCGCAAGCCTGGTGGCCCAGCGACAACAACTATCTGCTGGATTTCTACGGCGACACGGCTCCCGAGACAACCGCGTACGCGCTGAAACTCTTAGACCATACCGCTGCGGCGAGCCCGTTGCTGTCAAAGGCGGCGGTTTATCTGGTGAACCATCGCGACCAAGGCTACTACTGGCAGTCAACCGAGCAGACGGCGATGGTGATCTACGGGCTCACCGATTACTTGGAGCGCACCAAAGAATTGCAGCCCAACTACAGCGTCGAGGTCCAGGTGAACGGCAAGACGGTGGCAACCAAGAAGTTCACCGCGGCCGATGCGCTCGCGCCCGCGACCACGGTGGTGCTGAATGAGTCGCAACTAGCGCCGGGAACGAACCAGATTCGGATTACGAAGTCCGGTGAGGGACGGCTGTACTGGTCGGCGCGGGCAGAGTACTACTCAACCGAGTCGAAGGTGGTGAACACCGGCAGCTTCAAGCTGAGCGTGGCGCGCCAGTATTACCGGCTGTCGCCGCAGCAGAAGGACGGCCGCGTGGTGTATCACCTCGACAAACTCGCGGGGCCGGTGCAGGTCGGCGACACACTGGCGGTGCGGCTTACCGTCGGCGGTAATATCTGGAGGTACTTGATGATCGAAGACCCGATCCCGTCAGGGACCGAGTCGATCGCGCGTGACGATCTGTATGAACTGGATGAGCGTCCCGATTGGTGGGGTCGTTGGTGGAGCAATCGCGAGCTGCGCGACGATCGCACTACCTTCTTCAACATGTACTTCCCGCAAGGGCAGCACGAATACGTGTACCTGCTGAAGGTGGTGAACCCCGGAGTCTTCCGCGTCAGCCCGACCAGCGTGCAACCGATGTATCAGCCCGGGTATCTTTCGACCAGCGACGCGTTGACGGTGACGGTGAAATGATCGCGAAACATAGTGGCGTGGCGAAGTTGTGGCTGCTGAACCTGGCCGGCAATGCCGCGCTGCTCGCTGCCGTCTATTTCTGGCTGCTCATGCCGGATGCGCATGGCTGGCAGGTGGGCGGCTCAGCAGTGGTCGCGGTTGTTGTCATCTTTCTCGGAGTGTGGCTGCGCACCGGCACCTTCGCGTACTTCAGGGTTGCAGAGTTTCGAGACAATGCAACTGTGTGGCGCGCCTTTCGCCATGCTTTGCGGCACATGGTGGCGCTGGCAATATGGGCCATTTTCATGGCGGCGATAGCGTGGCTCCTCATTTGTCTTCGCAAATATGCGCCACAGTTCGGGGTGTGGTCCTGGCAGAAGTCGCCGTCATTCCTGCGCTTCGGCAGCCCGAAGCAGGTCTTTCATGCCGCCGACTGGCTGCTGTGGTTCCTGCTGTGGGGGCTGGCGCCTGCCGTCTGGCTGCCGATCGCCAGCACGGTTGCGGCCGCCGGATTCAGATTCAAGCGCATGACGCGCTCTCTGCGCGTCTTGCGGCGGCCCGCTTACTGGTTATGGTTCTGGGCGCTGATGCTGGTCGGGGCGTATGTTCCGTACCGGCTGGTCTGGTGGATCCCCGACCTCAGCGATCTGCGTAAACAGGCATGGAGCATGGGGTCCCGCTTCTTCTTGGCTTACGTGATCTTGATTTCGGCTTGGGTGGCTCTGCTGTTGGCCGTCGGTACGCGGGTGGAAAAAGAAGATCCTGAGATGATTGTGCTGCGTCCTAACTCGAAGGCAATTGTGAACTCCGCCATTCCCGAGGGGCAATGAGGCACTCAAGCACGACGCTTGGACGTGGCATTGCTGAGTCTTCTTTCTCGACGGAATGCCGCGATTTCCCGGTCGATCTGCAGCATGGTCAGAGTTGACTTCTTATTGCATTTGGCTTCGGCCCGAATTGCTACCATGACGCTCGGTTCCGGAGAAACGGCCTTCAAGAAGTCTTTGACTCCCATCACTGCTGTCCGGTTAAAAGTCGAAGAGAATCAGTTGGTTGGCGTTTTCGGCGAAATTGGCGTCGTGGTCGATGGTCTGAAGCGCGCTTAAAATGGGCGTTTTCTCAAAAAGCGTGAGACTGAGAATCTGTAGAATCTGGTACAAGCTGGACTCCAATCCGAGCCGCTTACGCACGATAGCCACTAGCACGTAGACCGACACTGCGATCCAGATCTGGGTCTTCACCGCGTTCTCGCTTGTACCTTGTACCGTAGAAAGCCTTGATCCGCAGATGTTGCTTGATCCACTTGAAGAACAGTTCCACCTGCCAGCGTTGCTTGTAAAGGTGGGCTATGGTTAGTGCCGGAAGCACAAAGTTGTTGGTCAGGAACTTCAGGCGCTTGCCGGTTTCGGCATCGAAGTAGCTCACGCGCCGCAAGGCATCGGGATACACCGAGGCTGACTCGAAGGACGACAGAATCACCGTCTGGTCTGAGCGCACGCCGGTGCTCCTGTCCACCGGATGCGAGTAGCGGCGCTGCAACAGCACATTCGACTTGGTGCGCACCACGAAGAATGCCGCGCTGAGGGTCAGCAGGAACAGCCGCTCGAAATCGACGTAGCCACGGTCCATCACGTAGAACGCGCCCGCCTCGGGCACGAGCTGGTCCAGTACGTTCACGTCGTGCACTTTGCCATCGGTGATGTGCAGGAACGCCGGGATATTGCCGCGCAGGTCCAGCAGCGTGTGCATCTTGACCGCCCCCTGCGATGCCGGAATCGGGCCCACGGAAAGAGCGCCAAGCACAGATCGATGGTCGTTGAGTCCAGGGCATACAGGCTCTGCTCCAGATCGACGGCGAGCGGGTCGCGGGCGTACAGGTTGCGCGCGGTGGAAATCAACGTCTGCGCGAAGTCGGCGTAGATGCGCCAGTCGCGCGATTCGTTGGCATCGGCTAGCGTCGAGCGCGCCACTCTGGTGCGGAAGCCCATGTGGTACAACTTGCCACCTACCGCGCCCAGGCAGGTCTCGATGTCCCGCAGACTCTCGCGATAGGTGAACTGGGCGAAGGCCATCGCCAGATACTGGTCCCAACAGGAAAAGTTCTTCGCCTAAAAGTCTCCACGGTAGCGGGCGACGCATTTTTGAAATTCCTTGTGGGGCAGATGCTCGATCAGTTGGGCAAATACAGTGCGGCCGGAGTTCATGCCGCATTCTTGCCGCTCCCGTTTGCTGCCTCTAAACTCTGTGTGTGAGGGTTTGCAACCCACACTTCCTTTTTGAAGTTCGTGTAAGTGGTTGTATGATCGCGCCAACGTCAGTATCCATGCTGGCTTTGAGAGCAACACGAACTCTGCGGCGCGGATTCCACTTCACAACGTCGCCGAGCAGGCGAAATGGGTGCACAATGTCTGCCGTTTTCAAGGTCAAGAAGGGAATTCTGGCTAACGAATTGGGTGAAAGGAAACCGCGTTCGTCCGTAAGCCTCCTGCTGATCGCCCTTTTCCTGATTGCCCTTGTACTCCGCGTCGAAGTGCCCGCGCACTTTCCAAGTATCGAGTGGCCAGACGAAATTTATAACACGCTTGAGCCTGCCCATCATCTAGCCTACGGTTATGGAGTTGTCGTTTGGGAATGGAGAGAAGGAGTTCGCTCCTGGGTGTTCCCCACACTGCTCGCGGCCGTAATGCGGGCCACGGACTGGATGGGTCCCGGATCAGTAGGATACTTAAGGGCTATCACAGTCATCTTGTCGCTGCTTTCTCTCACAACTGTCTGGTTCGCCTACCATTGGGGGAGGCGAACCTGCGGAGAAAGCGCTGGTTTTATTGCGGCGGGTGCGTGTGCCATCTGGTACCAGATGGTGTATTTCGCGCCGAAAGCATTCACCGAAGTCGTTGCGGGGAACATCCTCCTGCCTGGCCTTTACCTTGGTATGTATGGAGAAGAACTGCCGGAGAAGAAGCGGTTATTCCTTGCAGGACTCTTCTGTGGGCTTGCAGTGTCACTTCGCATGCAACTGACTCCTGCGGTTGCGTTTGCAACCTATTATTTCTGCCGCACAAACTGGAGAAGGAGAACTGCTCCGGTGTTGGCGGGGCTTCTCCTCCCCGTTGTCGCTTTCGGCTTGGTCGATGCGATTACATGGTCGTATCCCTTCCAGTCGTTCCTTCGTTATTTCTGGGTCGTTGTCGTTGAGGGGCGCGGCTCAACATTTGGCACGGAGCCCTGGTATTGGTATCTGCTGCTGCTAGCGAGGTCTTTTGGTCCGCTGCTTCTGTTAGCTCTGGTGGGAGTTCGCCGTAGTCCATTCCTCGGTTGGGTAGCACTTATCATCGTGGCGTCTCACTCGGTTTTCGCACATAAAGAACCTCGGTTCATCTATCCGGTCATACCGATCATAGTCACGCTCGCGGCCCTCGGCTTTGTAGAACTTGCAGCGGCCTTGAGCACACGCAGAAAGCTAGCTCTGTCGCCGAAGGTGACCGTAGTAGCAGGTCTTGTCTTCTTTGCCCTCACTTCCGGTTTTCTGGCCTGGCGCTTCCCTCGTTGGAGGCACAATTCCGGAGGCTTGATCGCTATGGATCGGCTCAGCCAAGATTCGTCCGTGTGCGGTGTCGGACTCCCCTCTCCTTTGTTGCTTCACAGCGGCGGGTACACTCACTTGCATCGAAATGTGCCTATTATTTTGATTAACCCAAACATCGCACTCGAGGAGCAAGTCCCTGGTTTCAATGCATTCCTCACCTTCGGAAGATTCAACGATCAGAAGTTTGGTTTTGAGCCCGTAGGATGCTGGAACGGCATCTGTCTGTACCGAAGGGCTGGTTCCTGCAGTGCTTCGTCCCAATATAATGAAGTTAATAAAGTGCTTCAGGAGTCTGGAAATTAACACTGACATCCTGATAGTTTCTTTAGAGCTGCGGCCTTCCTATTCTTGATCCACTTAGCTGGAGTGGTGTATCCAGCCTTCAAATCATTCCCGGCGTCAAAACCGCTTATCTCGCTAGCACTCAAGCGCTTACGCAAAGCTGACGCAAGTTTCCCCGGACAGCAGTGGACTCCCATAATCAACCTTATTTAATGAACTAATTAGAAGCCATCTCATAAATAGCGGGGCGGCCTAAAGCGAAGTACCTCAGGGGCTAAAGCCCAGTGCGTAACGGGCCATTTGCGGCACGGCTGAAGCCGTGCCCTGATACAAACCGATTTATGAGATAGCTTCTTAGCTAGTTCAATTCGTAAAGGATCTTGGCATGACCTGTAATTACCTGTCAACGAAACCGTCCGCAGGTTCATCGCCCGCCCAGGCGCTGAGCCCCACTCGCCGCTAGGTTGGCCGGCAATCCGCTCTGCACCCAATCGAGCAATGCTGCTTTGCCGTGCTGCCGCGCCAGTTGCGCCACCCGCGCACGGGCGCCGGCGTAAGCGTGCCGTAGCTCTTCTTCGCTTGCCGGAGCCCGCAGCGACTTCTCCAGGCCCTTCAAATCATCGACGTTTTCGCCTGGTCTTGACGAGGCGTTGGGCGCGGTGAGGTAAAGCACCAGCCCTTCGCGGAACCAGAGCGGCGTTCCCGCAAGCGCGTAGGAGTCGATCAGCATGTGCAGAAGTTCGTGGCGAATTGTGCTCTGCAGCGTACCCGTCTCGCGCAATACGTCGGAGGGTTGCATCTGGATGGTGCGTCCCCGGGTCGAAGCCGCCACCCATCCCGGCTCGCCCGTAGAGTTGCGAAAAGCTGCAACCGTCGGATAAATCTTCAGGCGCGGAGAAGCGCGATAGAGCAGTCCAGTATTTTCTTCCGCCTCATGCACAAACCCGGTCGCCAAGGTTAAGAGCGGGCGATCACGATCGGGACGAGTGGTCAGCAACGTGACATCTTCGTTGGCGAGCTGCTGCCACGGAATGCCCTGCGCGCTGACGCCCAGACGCGTGCCCGGGTAGTAGAAGCTGAGGATCTCGCGGTAGGAATGACCTTCCTCGCCCATGACCTCAGCGCCAACCTGGCACAGACCAACCCCGTGCCCGGACCCCCGGCCATGAAAAGTAAGACGGTCGCCGGCGTCGCTCACGTCGTACCAGTTGCTCTTCATGCGGTCCCATCCAATGTGCCGGCCGACGGCAGAGCGAAAAGCCAGGGCCGGCACCGTAATAGCGCCGTTGCCGGTGACGCGCAGAAACTCGACGCGTCCGCTAGGCGTGCGATGCAGAACGGATACGGTACGCAGGGCGCCGGGAACAACGATGCCATCGGCCGCGAGAGCGCGCTGCAACTCGCGCTTGGCAACCTCGGTGCGCCACTGAGTGCTGCCATTGCGCAAGCAGTACTGATCGGAATGCTGCACCAAAAATGGGGCGGGGGGCTCATTGTTGCCGAGAACAAAGCGCCCGTCTTCGGTAGTGCCTCCGCAGTTGGCGTGATAGTAAGTGGCCGCCGGTTCGCCGTCATACCAGAGAACTTCGCCCGCGGTCGCCTCGGCGATGCTGCGCAAATGGGTGTCAATGCCGGCTATGCGCAAGTCCTGGCAATGGGTGGTGTCGCAGAAGTCGAATCCTTCCAGGGCATGGCGGCTGCCAAAGTGCATCGCGTAAGTACGCGCCGCAACCGCCATGGCCTTCAGCGCCTCCTCGGACTTGAAGTTTCCGGTTTCCCCGGCGAGCACGCCCGCGATGTATTCCTCCATGGGCAGGAAGGCAGTGATGAGCAGGTGGCTGTCACTAGCGCGAATCTCAATCGGAAAATCGGCGCGCAGCGGCGGGTCACCGGCGGCGTTCATTTGATAGGCGCCACTCACGCGAAGCTCGGAGAAGGAGGATTTGTTTCCCTCGACGGCAATCTTCGATCCCTTGGCGCGCAGGGCGGCAGCAGCGATGGTGGATGTTGTGCAAGCTGCGCAGGTCCGCATCTGGGCCCGGCCGGCATCGGCGCGAATCCGCAACTCGCGCGGCGGATGCAAATACCAGAGCCGCACTCGGACGGTCTGGGGAAATCCACTGCGGAGAGATTTGGCGGTGGCGTGATCGCCGAATTCAGCATCGCCCGCCGCACCCAGCAGGAGCAGCAGACCGAGAGCCGCCAACCGGCGCTTCATTTCCGCGCTCCTTTTGCGGCTGCGGCGACCCCAGCACCCTGATCAACCGCGAACGCCACGAGTATCTCGCGTGCGACGCTGGCGGCATCCGTGCCGCCGTGTCCTTTTTCCAGGAACACGACCAGCGCGATCTGGGGATTCTCCGCCGGCGCATAGCCGGCAAACCAGGCATGCGTCCATGGACCTTCGTCAGCCAGCGCGGTCCCAGTCTTGCCCGCAACTTTCATGGGCGCATCCGGCTGCGCCATGCGTCCCATGCCGTAGGCAACGGATTGTTGCAGGCCTGCAAAAATTGGGGAGAGCTTGCCGTTCGGATCGCTGGCCGCGAGCCCAGCCAGGTCGCGATAGCCGTGCAGTAACTCCAGCGGGGTTACGCTGATTCCCCACTCGCCGATAGCTTGCAGTTGCAATTCTTCCGGCGAGTGGGCAAGCGCAACGCTTCCGGCGACTTCATCCGGCGCTAGTCCGGTGCGAGAGCTGAAGCCGGAACGCACAAAACTGTCGCGCAATTGTGCGGGCGTCAGGCGGGTGGCGACGCTGGTGAAGTACGAATTGCAGGAATACGCCAGCGCGCTCGCGGGGACCAGCGGCTCATGGGTTGCCGGATGGGTGCAGTCGAGCTTGTGCCCGCCAATGGAAACTGTGCGCTTGCACATGAGCGCGGTGTGCGCGTCCAGCTTTCCCGCTTGCAGCAGCGCCAGCAGGGTGAAGGGCTTGATGCTGGAGCCGGGATGCACCACGCGCCGAGCGGCGACATCGAGATGGTAAGCGGCGAGGACGTGTCCCGATGGGATATCGACGACTACCGCCGTGCCGCGACGGCCCGCCATGGCGCGCGCCACCGCTTTCTGCAACCTCGAATTATCTGAGTCTCCTGCGGTGGCGTGCCAGGCCACCAAGCACACAACGATCACGGTGAAGCATCGGCAGGTCAGGCGGGGCATGCCTCGATTGTAATGGCGCAGTGCAAGCGCGGCCGCAGGTGCATTCTCGGCGAACCGGCGCTGATACCCCCAGGTGGGCCCACAGCACGAAGGGGATGCCGGCCTCCAGTTGGGCGAGCGCGGAGGACTTAGCTGCGCTGTTGCAAGTTGGACGCGAGAGCCTACAATTAACATCTAAGTAGGTGGAGGTCGCCATGATGGAACTCCGGTTGACGAAGGAAGAAGAAGAGCTGCTTCTAAATCTCCTGCAAGAACATCAGACGCATCTACTGCGAGAGATCGCTAAAGCCCATCATCACGAATTCAGGGATGGACTGCGTCATCGCTGTACGGTGCTGGAGGCAATGCTCGATAGGCTGCAGGCGCCGGTACACGCAGCGGCCTGAAGCTGTGTTGACAGAGCTCTCCTGATGTCTGCCGGGGAATTGCCGTGCCTGGCGCATGGCGGTGAGTTCCGCCGCGAGCTACTCCCGCAGTCAGGGCACCAGTACGATCTTTCCATGCGCGCCTGACGGCTTCATGATCTCGACATGCGCGCGCGGCGCTTCGGCGAGCGGAATCCGCTGCCCGATCACCGGACGCAGCGTTCCATTCTCCAGCCCCGCGATTAGCGCGGCGTGCATGGCCTTATATTCCTGCTCGGAAATGTTCATGAGCGTCACGCCACGGATGTCGGCTTCGCGGCCCATGGCATTACGCGGATCGATCTCAATTGTGCCGCGGCTTCCAATCACCGCTACGCGGCCTTTCCTGGCGAGCAGCGTGAGGTCCTTGGCCAGGTTCTTATTCGCCAGCATTTCCAGGATCACGTCCACCCCGCGGCCGTCGGTGAGCGTCATTAACTCGTCGAGATAGCCGGCGGACGCATGGTTGAAAACGTGGTGGGCGCCTTCCTTCTTTACCAGTTCGAGGCCGGGCCCGCTGCCTGCAGTACCGATGACGGTCATGCCGGCGGCGCGCGCCAGTTGCACGGCTGCGCTGCCGACTCCCCCGCTCGCGCCGTGAACCAGCACGGTCTCGGCGGGCTTTGCCTCGGCACGCTGAAACAATCCGCGATACGCCGTGCCATAGGGAACATTCATGGCAGCGCCCTGCTCGAAGCTCACATGGTCGGGCAGGCGATGCACCTGGGCTTCGCCGCATAGCACCTGCTCGGCATACGTGCCGCTATTAGGAGCGGAGGTATAAACACGGTCGCCGGCCTGCACTCGCTTGACCCCTGGTCCCACAGCCATGACGACGCCACCGGCATCCGTGCCCGGGGTGTAAGGCAGGGTGGGTTTCATCGCGTAGGTTCCGGTGCGGACGTAACTTTCGACTGGGTTCACCCCGGCGGCATGAATGCGCACGACAACCTGTCCGGGACCGGGTTGAAGATCGGGAATATCTTCCAGCTTCATGACTTCAGGACCGCCGAATTCGCGGACACGGATAGCTTTCATCATTTCCTCCTGCGCACAAATTTCCTATCAGATTCTACGCAGAGACGGACAAGTTTGCATGGCGCGTTCGCTACGGGCCGGCCTGAACTTGCGTGGCCCTCCCGTTGCTGTAGGTCACGCGCAGCGGATGGCCATGGTTCGGGTAATCGACAATGCGTGGATTCGACCTTCCCAATCCTTCGGGCACTCCCATTCCAATTGCGAATGAGGCCTGCAGTTCATTCATTCCAGGCTGCATCTGATGGGCGTCGATCAGCTTCCACACGTCGGCAGGCCAATGCTTGTACAGTTCATGAGGATCCTGAATGAAGAGGATCTCGTCAGAATAGATCTTGTAATCGCCGTTCTCCACGACTCCGACGGGAACCGCGAAACGTTTGCCGTCCTTCTCAAATATGGCCATCACCTGTTTGTCACTGCCGGAGTCGGGTGCGCGATCCACGACAACATCTTTGATATCGAGCTTCTCGATTGGGCCCAACGTTCCGGCGGGGTGCTGGAAATCCGTGTGCCCGGCATAGGGATAGTAGGTAAAGCGATAGCCCTCGCGAATCCAAACTGGCTGGCGGGTCAATTCCCTGGCATCCTTCAGGTCCTGCGGATGCAGCTTCTTGGGCGTGACGTAGTAGTCGGGATCAAGCGCAACCTCCTGTTTTTTCGGCTCTGCCAGGCCGGAGCGCCGCTCGCGCAGGTAGAAATATAAGTTGATGGCCGCGGCCATGATTGCCACGAGCAAGACGACCTGAATGATCTTGCCGGTTTTCGACATAGCGTTACAAGCAAGATTGGATGCAGAAATTAGAAGCGTCTAAGGTCCATTTCATAAGCCGACTAGGTTGTCTGCTCCATAGTACGCATCCGCAGCCAGGTGCATACTGCAACCAAGCAAGCTACTGGAAGCGCCAACGTATCATCTAGCTCACCTTTGCGCTGATCGCCGCGCGCTGCGGCAATGCCAGTCTCCCTACCTGGAAGTGGTAGAGAGGCTGCAAAATTTCTGTTTCACAATCCCGTCCCTATCGGTTAGTCTTCTTTAACTCCTCCGAGAAAAGGTCCGTAAACCGCTGCGAAGGGTGGCCGTTGCTAGGGCAATTCATGACTCCCGAGATTACTGCGTGAAAGCAAGACCTGCAATATCGGTCCTATGGGTTGCAATAGCGCTTGCCATGCCGGCGTTGGCACAGGATCGGACGCTCGCACGCCTGGAACACGACAGTGTCTCTGCGGTCACGCAACCTCGCGTTGACACCCGCGGCGGCTCCACTGGAACGATCTCGCCTCACGCCGAACCGCTCTCCGAATCGGCGCTTTCGCGCTCGGCTGCGACCGCCATGTTTGTGCACGCCGACCTCGTCCGTGCGCGCCAACTTGCCGAACGCGCCTGGCGGCGCGACCATCGCGACGCCGAAGCATTATTTGTGCAGATGGAAGCCGCGGCCCTCGAAGCCGACGGGGCGACCATGGTGAACGCCGCTCTGCGTCTGTGCGAAATCGGTGGCGCGGCCAGGCAGGATCCACGAGTGCGCTTAGCGGCGGCCCGTCTGCGCGAGTCGGCGGCCAATACGCCCGAGTTTCGGGCGGTCATTCCTCGCCTGCAAACGCTGCTGGCAAACGTCAGCGAGGATTGGCCGGAACTGAACGCCGCCTTGCTGCATGCCGCGATGGATGGGGTTACGGGACTGGGTCCCGAAGCCCGCGCGCGCGCCTCGGGTGTCTTAAGCGAGTGGCGCATTGTGGGTCCGTTGGGCCGGCACCCGTTGCTCGACTCCGACCAGCTATCGATCTTGCCGAATGACGATTTGACGCAGGCGTCTCATGACAACCGCACGGTGGAGAATTTTGAATTTCCCGACGGCATCATTAGCCTGCCTCCATATCTCCCGACTCGGGGAACTTTCTATGCGGCCACCCATTTTGCCTCGCTCGCAGCGGGAGCCTGGAGCGTGCGCTTTGAAAATGCCGGGACGCTGGAAATTTACGTGGATGGCAAGCGGGTGTTGCGGCAAGATGCCAGCCTGCGCGGAACTCGTGTTCAGGGCTCGGCCACCGTCGATCTCGCGGCTGGTCCACACCGCGTGATGGCGAAATTCGCCGGCGCCGCCACCCCGTTGAGGATTGCAGTATCGCCTGCAACCTCGGAGGTATCCACTCCACCAAGGGCCAAGCTGTCGGTGGAGGAGTTGACTTACGATCTGGCGGCGGCTGCCTACGCCGACGGGGAGTTTGGGACGGCGATCGCGCAAATCGGAGCGCTGCCATCTGCCTCCGGTTCGGCCGCACTGCAGTTTTTGTTGGCCCAGTCGTGGGCGCGCAAGAATCCCGCGGCGCCCGAAGATCTTCAGGCGTGGAACCGAGTCCGATCGCTAGCGCCGGGAACCTTAGCTGCCTATCAGGCGCTTGGCGAGCGGGCATTGGCTGACGGTCGCCCGGTTGAGGCGGCCAAGTTTGCCCGACGTGTCCTAGAAGCGAGACCGAACGACCTAAGCGCGCTGGAGACATTAGGCGGCGCAATCGACGCCGATCCGAGACTTGCAGGCTCCGAAGGCGAAGCATCGCTGATCTGGTCGCGACGTTTGGCGGAGCATCCCTCGTGCGAGACGTCAAACAACGCGATGATGTTTCATCGCAGCCAGCGGCAATTCGCGGAGGCCGCCGCTGCGCAGCAGAGGTTGGACGGTTGCGCCCCCGAGTCGCTGGCCTATGCGCAGTCCTTGGCTGGCCAGGAGCGCCATGGCGAAGCCGCACGGGCGCTGCAGCAATTGCTGGCGGCGGCCCCCTTGAACCGTTCGGCGCGGCTGATGCTGGTCCGTGAGTTGCAACTGGCCGGTGACGATTCCGGTGCGGAACGGGCTGCCGCCGCATGGTTGCGGATTGCGCCCAATGCCTCCGAGTACCGTCGCCTGGCCGCCGCGGGTAGCCACGAGCCGGCTGCGGACACGAAAGACTTCTACGCTCCTTATCGCCGCAATGCCGTCCAAGCGATACAGGCCAGTGCCGCGCAATTCACGGGCGCGCCCATCCTGCTGGTAAATGATCACGTCGCCATTGCGCGGCCCGATGGCAGCGTCTCGCTGTATGTTCACACCACTACCCGTCTTTCAAGTGCAGAGGACATCGAGGGTTTCGCAGGGCCCAATCTTCCCCACGGTACGCAGATATTGCAGCTACGCACCTTCCATTCCGACGGCAGTGTCACGGCCATGAAATTCGGTCCGGAGAATCCGCGCAGCTCGCTGCCGGCGGTCTCGCGGGGCGATACGGTCGATGAAGAATATGTGGTGAACTACGCCGGCGATGGAGGGATTCCGGAGCATCCGGAAGTCTTCCAGTTTGTTTTCGGGCGCTTCGATGAAAAGATCTTGAGCGCGCGTTTCACGGTGCTGACCCCTGCCGAGGCGGCTGATCGCGGTGTCGTGATTGCCTCCAGCGATGCGCCGCGGCTGGTATCGCAAGTGAAGAATAACATGTTGGCCCGTACCTGGGAGCGCAACGAAGTGTCGGTGACGACAGGCGGATTGGCGCTGCCCAACCAGAGTCTGGCCATCGTACGCGTGGTCGAACAGGAAAATGGCTGGACGGTGCCCAGCGATGCCGAGCACCATCGCCGCATCGAAACCATCCATCCGGGGCCGCGATTCCAGGAGTCGTCGGGCACGGTTGAAGGCGGCAGAGACCAGGCGTCCAAGGCCAGAGAACTCTGACATCCCCGACTGCGGGTAGTGTTCCAGCCTCACCTGTTTTGACGGCGAGCCTGAAGACGGACCCAGCCACTTCCCGTTAGACTAAAGCCAGAGGTTTACATGGCACTGACCCAGGAAGATGTCATTGCAGCGCTCAAAGAGTGTTACGACCCCGAGATCCCGGTGAACATCGTGGATCTCGGCCTGATCTATGAAGTGCGGATGAAGCCGACGGAAGTTCCCAACCTGCAGGGCGAAGATATCGAAGTGGAAATGACGCTGACCGCGCCCGGCTGCCCGTCGCACCAGGAGATCAGCAATCAGGTGCAGCAGCGCCTGCTGCGAATGCCGGGCGTGGGCAATGCCACGGTCAACATCGTGTGGTATCCACAGTGGACACCCGAGCGGCTCAGTCCCGAGGCGCGCAAGCAATTGGGAATTGAATGAAGTTTTGAGGCAACCCTCACGAGCTATGCGCGCGCAGATCGCGCCAGGCGCTGACGCTGCGGCGTTCCGCTTCTTCGGCAAAGCCTTCTCCCATTTTTTCCAGCGCGGCAAAAATCTGCAAGCCCTTTTGCAGGTACTCCGGGGCGCTTTCCCACACCGCTTCGAATTTTTCGGGATACTCTGAGGCCAGGACCGCGAGACCGGCGGCCGCAAAAGCCATTCCGAGAGGACGGCGGCGGGTGATGACCAACACGGCGCCGACGCCGATGGAGCCAAATACGATTGCCTTCTTCCAACTCTGCATGGTTCACCTCAAGCGACGCAACGCCGGGCGCCGCGCAATAGGTTAGAGCCGCTCCGGCCCCGGCCGTTGCACATGCCCAATGCTCTCTTGCGCAATGGTCCATTGTAAGCGAAATGCGCCAGGGCGTTGTGGAGGCAGTCGCAGCCTCATCCTTCACCGGGCAGGAAGTGGGCGCGTCGGCCTGCCGGCCGCGCGCTGTAAGAGTGATTCGGGAACTCGTCGAGTCTTGACGATACTGGTCTTTCAGGGGCCGCTGCAACGATGGAATATCCGTGAATCCCTGGGAAATCTGCGATATGATAAGCGCACTTAGGGGTTGCTGCCGCACGCCGTCGCGGCAGCCAGGTAAGGATTGATTCCAACGTGATCGCGCAGCCGCGAGCCGTCAGCTTTGGCGGGCCGACAGCTGCGCCCATGAGGTCCATGATTCCGCCGCTCACGCCAGCTTCGGTGCCGTCCAGCTTGTCGCCGGGCACGCGTTTCGGCGCTTACGAGATTCTCCAGCAGCTCGGCGCCGGCGGGATGGGCGTGGTTTATCGCGCCCGCGACACCCGCCTCGGCCGTGAGGTGGCAATCAAGACCGTTTCGCTGGACCGCCATTTGCAAGCGGAGGCCTTATCGCGCTTTGAGCAGGAGGCCCGTTCCGCGTGCGCGCTCAATCACCCCAACATCGTCACCATTTATGAACTCGGGCATGTAAATGGCACCCACTACATCGCCATGGAACTGGTTTGTGGTGAGACGGTGCGTGAGATGCTCGCTTCTGGCCCGATTCCGTTTCGCAAGGCAGTCGCAATCGCGGCACAGGTTGCCGGCGCTCTCGCCAAGGCCCACGAAATCGGCATTGTTCATCGCGATTTGAAGCCGGACAACCTGATGGTTTCCGGCGACGGCACCGCCAAGGTCCTGGATTTCGGTCTGGCGAAACTGCGTGTGGTCCACCACACCCGGGGTTCAGATGTTTCCACCGCCGCTACTCCGATCACCGAGCACGGAGCCGTGATGGGCACCCTGGGCTACATGTCGCCAGAGCAGGCCAACGGCGGGGAAGTCGATTTTCGTTCCGACCAGTTTTCCTTCGGGTCGCTGCTCTATGAGATGGTCACCGGGCTGCCTGCGTTCCAGAAGAAGACCGCTGCGGAAACTGCGGCCGCCATCCTTCGCGACCAGCCGGAGCGTTTTCGTTCCAGAATGCTGCCGGCGCCCGCTCCGTTCACTTGGATTGTGGAACGCTGTCTGGCCAAGGACCCGACGCAACGGTACGCATCCACCCGGGATTTGGCCCGCGACCTGGCCGCCGTGCGCGACCGGCTCGCCGATGCCCCGGCCCGCCCTTCGGGGCCTCGCCCTAGCAACCTGCCGGTGCAGCGTACCGAATTCATCGGACGCGAACACGAAGCGGCTGCTCTCCGCCAGCTCTTAGGCCGCGATGATGTGCGGCTCGTGACCCTCACCGGTCCTGGCGGCATCGGCAAGACGCGACTTGCTTTGCAGGTGGCGGGTGAAATCGACAAACAATTTCCCGCGGGTGTCTGCTTCGTTTCGCTGTCGGTGGTTGGAGAACCTGGGTTGATAGCTTCCACGATCGCCCAAGCGGTGGGGGTGCCGGAGACCGGCAGTCAGTCGGCGCACGAAAGCATGAAAGTTTACCTGGGCGGGCTGGACCAGCCGATGCTTCTCCTGCTCGACAATTTTGAACACCTCGTCTCCGCCGCGCCGGTCATAGCCAATCTGCTCTCTGTCGGCCCTAAGCTCAAGGTCGTCGTCACCAGCCAGGCGCCGCTTCACGTTTACGGCGAACACGAATTTCCGGTGCCCCCGCTTGCGCTCCCCGATCCCAAATCCATTCCGCCGCTGGATGCGCTTTCGCGGCTTGCAGCGATAGCGCTTTTTGTGGAACGGGCGCGGGCCGTGAAGCACGATTTCGCGCTGACCAAGGAAAACGCACCTGCGGTGGTTGCTATCTGCGCTCGCCTTGATGGCCTGCCTCTCGCCATCGAACTTGCGGCGGCGCGCATCAAGCTGCTCTCACCGTCCGCTATGCTGGCGCGCCTCGAAAGGTGCCTCAACCTGCTGACCGGCGGCGCCCGCGACCTGCCAACACGGCAGCAGACTCTTCGCGGCACCGTGGACTGGAGTTACGGCCTCCTCAACGCTGCCGAGCAAACTCTGTTCCGCAGGCTTTCCGTGTTTATCGGCGGCTGCACGCTGGAAGCGGTGGAAGCCGTGTGCGACACCAAGGGCGACCTGGGCCTCGACGTACTCGACGGCATGACTTCCATGGTGGATAAGAGCTTGGCGCAGCAGGTGGAACAGGTCGAGGGAGAAACGCGCTTCGTCATGCTCTCCACCGTCCGGGAGTATGCTGTCGAACGCCTCACCGCCAGCCACGATGAATCTGCGACTCGCCGGGCCCACGCCGCGTATTACCTGGTGCTGGCCGAAGAAGGCGCCGAGGACGCAGCCACTCACCCCGAATGGCTCGATCGTTTTGAGGTCGAGCACGACAACTTCCGCGCCGCCCTCGAATACCTCATCAAAACCGGAGACGCCGACTGGGGCCTCCGCCTCGGCGTCGCCCTGTTTCGCTTCTGGGAAACGCGGGAACATCTTACCGAGGGCCGTAACCGCATCGCCAAGCTGCTGGCGTTGGAAGGAGCCGCCGCGCGTCCGAAGCTTCGCGCGCGACTGCTGTTCGCGGCCGCGGTCCTGGCGGGTGAGCAGGGCGATTACCCATCGGCGCAGCAATTGTTCGAAGATAGTCTTGAGACCTATCTTGAGCTGCACGACCACCGCGGCGTGGCGGTCGCGCTCAACGCGTTAGGCGTCAACGCCCGCGATCGGGGCGACCTTGCCACTGCGTCCTTTCTCTTCGAGCGATGTGTGGCGATCTGGAGGGACCTCGGCGATCCCGCCGACATCGCTCGCGCCCTCAGCAATCTGGCGAATCTGATTAAGTTGCGGGGCGAATGTGTGCGCGCTTCCTCGCTTTACGATGAGTGCCTCACCCTGTTCCGCCAGGTAGGGGATGGCGCTGGTGCCGCCTGGACGCTGAACTACCAGGGCGATGTCGCCAGGGAAACCGTCGCCTTGGTTGCCGCACGCTCGTTTTACGAGCAGAGTCTGGCGGCGTTTAGACAACTGCGGGATGGCTGGGGAATTGCCAGCGTCCTCTCCGATTTAGCCGGTCTCAGCTGCGATCAAGGCGACTACACGGAGGCGCGCTGCCTGTACGGCGAAAGCCTCAAAATGTTCCAAGAACTGGGTCACCAGCGCGGCATCGCGAGGGTGCTGGAGTGTCTCGCCGCCAGCGCCGCGGCGCGATCGAAGGCCGAGCACTCGCTGCATTTGGCGGGAGCCGCCGCCGCGCTTCGCCAACGATTGGGCGCGCCGCTCACGCCCGCCGAGCAACCCATGCTTGAGAAGGCCTTGGAATTTGCGCGCCGCACGCTCGGCAATGCTGCGGGCCTGACGGCGTGGATGGAAGGCTGGGCGATGCCGGTCGAGCAGGCCGTCCAGGAAGCGCTTAACTGCGACGCGGAGCCAAGTCTCCCGGCACGAAACTCTGCTTGATTCAACCTGCGGTGCTGGGATCGATCATGCGCCGCACTGCCGAGATGCGATTCGCCGGAAAACCTCCCCGGCGGGCGTGTTCGCGAATGGTTTCCTCGTCCGGCGCCAGGTACACGCAATAGACTTTATCGCCGGTGACGTAGCTGTGGAGCCACTTGATTTCCGGTCCCATCTCCTTCAGTACGCCCACCGATTTCCTGGCGACTTCCTGCAGCTCCGCGTCCGATAAATTACCCGCGCCCGGAATTTCCCGTTCAATCACATATTGGGGCATGGCCACCTCCGAAGCGCTCATGGTAGCAGGTTTTTCGCGTGATTCGGAAGGGCGCGGAGGGGCCCTGGTGAGACACTCGCCGCCGCTATTCCGAGGCTAGGCGCTCAGACGTTTTTTTGCCTTGATCTCTTGCAATAGCGCATCGATTTTCTGCTCGCGCTCCAGCGTGTGGAACCGTCCATGAATGTCGTCGTCCAACCGCTCACCCTTGCCATTCCGGCTTTGGATGCAGCAACTCCCTAGTAGGACACTACCCAGTGACCGAAGCAGCTTGACTTCGCCATCCCTGGGAGTTATCAATGAATTCTTAGCCAAGGGTGAAGGAGTTCACCCCAAACCGCTGTCCTCCTTTTACCGGGACAGATGATGACTCCTGACGAGGAAGACTTGTCGCGGAGTCATGTCCCCGGCGAGCTTTCCAACCAGAACGTAGGAGCGCCAAAGCGCCGGGATATTGAGAATGGCGCCTGCGATCCCATCGGCGGAAGAGCCAGAATTGCGCGAGCACCACATCACGTTGAATCCCAGCCAGCGCCAGCGCTTACTGGTCACCTGTAAGCACATTGACAAGCTGCTGGGGAATATCGAAGAGACTCTGAATGCCGCAGCTTCCAAGAGTGCATTTCCAGGCTATATTGGCGACATTATTCCCCAGCAGAGGAAGACCATCGAGGACTACATCGCCCGGCTTCGAGGACAACTTCTGCAGGTCTTAGCGAGGCAGTCGCTCGCTCCCGAGGGGCCCCGGATCTCGGCGGCCCATGCCATCCACGTCGACCTCACTTTCATCGAGATTGCCATCGCGGAACTCGATCCACATTACATGCGAGGTTACGGTCCGGTCTCGGAGCAGGGCGCCACCGATCTTCATGGCGTAATTGCGGAGCTACAATCCACGGTCAAAGAGCTGCATGAGTATGTGCTCCAGTCGAACCCAGGCAACCGGCAGGATAGCAGCCATGCCAACGCTCAAGACACCAGCCGGCTTCGGAATAAAAAGTGACGAGGGACGATGCTTGCCGGTCTCACAATTTTCGGACGTGACGAGGAGGTCGGGCAATTGCGTGCGCGCTTTGCGGCCCGGCGTTCGTTCCTCTTGCACGGCCCCGCGGGCGTTGGAAAGACCCTGCTGTTACGCCTGGTGTTGCCGGAATTCGCCGACGTCTTGTACAGTCCGCAGAACCCGACCCCGCAGTTGCTGTACCGAAATCTGGCTGAGTCGCTGCTGGAACTGGCGCATCCCGTGCTCAGCAAGTCGTGCCTGCGGGGAACGGAGTCGCTTCAGGCGAAAACCGCCACCTCCGTAAAAGGACTTGTACGCGATGCACTGCGCGACTCGAAATATCTGGTTATCTTGGACCATCTGGTGCGTCCCTCGCAGACGCTGGCGGCCTCAATTCGTGAGCTCATGTTGAACTGGTCGGTCCGGGTGGTCGCGGTATCGCGTTCCGCCCACATGGAGGACGTGGGATTCGTGCTGCCGCTATTTCCCGATCGAGCGGAGAGGTTCGCGCTGCGGAACTTCGATCCGGAAGTTGCCCGTCGTTTTGCAGCAGGCTGTGCCGAGAGAGAGGATTTAACGGCAGAGAATATCGAGCAGTTTCTGGATAGGGTGGTCGAATACAGCGACGGGAACCCCGGAGCCATGCTTCAGATGATTCGCATGGCCAAGGCCCCCAGGTACTCTCAGGAGAACCGGATCAAGATCACGCCTCTTTACATTGATTACAGAATCGCGATGGTGAGTCAATAATCCAGGTGGAGATGGATGCTGGTTGAGCGAACCTGATGGAGCCAACCGAATATGCACAACGTTGAAGACATACCGATTCCCAACCAAGCTCCCGTTGCCCGGCCTCCCCACGCGCCAGCCCTGGATCGGCTGGCGGCGATGGCCGAGCAGTTGGGCGAAGGTTCGGTCAGCGCCGACGTGCGGCAACTGGTCGCACGAATCAATGAGGGGCGCTTCTTCGTCGCCTGCGTTGGCCAGTTCAAACGCGGGAAGTCCACCCTGCTCGATGCCTTCGTAGAAGAACCGATACTTCCGACCGGGGTTGTGCCCGTAACTACCGTGCCCACGGTGCTGCGTTACGGAGAGGCACGAACGGCGCGCGTTCTGATCGACACAGGCTGGCGGACGATTCGGCCCGAAGAGCTGCCGCAGTATGTTTCCGAAGAATTGAACCCGGAAAACTCCAAGCAAGTCGCCGGGGTCGAGGTCTTTCTGCCTTCGCCGCTGCTGGCCAGCGGAATGTGCCTGGTCGATACGCCGGGAATTGGGTCGGTCTTCTCCGGGAATACGGAAACCACCAGGGATTTCATACCGCAAATCGATGCCGCCATCCTGGTCGTCGGCGCCGACCCGCCGATTTCCGGGGAGGAAGTGGCGCTGATCGAGGCGGTCGCCGCCAATGTCGACGAAATTCTGATCGTGCTGAACAAAATTGACCGCGTCTCGGCTACGGAACGCCAACAAGCGTCGGAGTTCGCCAGCAAAGTTCTGGAGGGCCGCCTGAAGAGGCCGGTTGGGCAGATTTATGAAGTCAGCGCGCTGAACCGGCTTGACAACTCCACCGATGCCGATGACTGGGACCGCCTGATCGAAAATCTGAAACTCCTGGCCAGCAAGTCAGGGCAGGCCATGACACGGTCGGCGGCGGAGCGGGGCCTGCGCCGCTTCTCGGCTTCACTGCAACGCTCGATCGAGGAACGCGTCCGAGCGCTAACAGAACCAATCGCTAACTCGGAACAGAGGATTGCAAATCTCCGGCAGACCGTAAGCCAGGCCGAGCAATCGCTGCGGGACCTGGGGGCGCTGTTTTCCGCCGAGCAGATGAGACTGGCGATGACCCTGCTTGGTCGCCGCAAGGAATTCCTGAAGCAGGTTCTGCCCATCGCCGGCGAAGAGTTTAGGCGCGCGACCAGCGCGGTCGCGGCCAGGTTTGGTCCGCGTAGGCGGCGCGAGCTGATGGCCACCGCCCAGACTGTCGCTCGCCGTCATGTCATGCCGTGGCTGGACACGGAGGAGACGCAGGCGGAGGAGCTCTACGGCGCGGTCACGCAGCGCTTCGTGAACCTGGTAAACGGGCTGCTGCAGCGAATCTCGGAGGAGCAGGCGGCCGACTTCTCGCACTTGCCAAAATCGTTGGACGCCGAGCATGGCTTCCGTACCCGCTCGCGGTTTTTCTTCCACGACATGATCACCATCGCGCAGCCGGCTTCGCCACTGCTGTACTCGTTCGACGCCGTGATGGGAGCGCTTCACATCCATCGCTGGGTGCAAAAAGACGCAGCGAACTTTCTCGAGAAGCTCCTGGACACCAACGCCGCGCGCGTTCAGGGGGATGTGGAACAGCGAGTGGTGGAGAGCCGCTTGCGTCTTGAATGCGACGTTCGCAGGCTGCTGCGCGAGGTGAGCGCTTCAGCCGAACAAGCGCTCTCAAAGGCCAGAGAGCTTGTGACCGCCGGTACCAATGCCGTGCAAAACGAGCTTGAGCGCTTACGCAAGTTGCAGCAAGAACTCAACACCCTTGCGGCCGTTCGATAGGCGCCGGCGTCGAGCACCGCTCAGACGGCGCCGCCGCCGCACGACCTGAGCCGCACAAAGAACGAAAAACGCACAGTCGGAGGAGCCGTATGCCCTCCCGGTCCTCATTGCAGACATAAAGGCTTCTAGTTACGCTGTCGGTGACGGGTTTTGGCGCAACGAGAAATTTGATTTCTTGCCTTCTGCATTTCTATTCTGCGAAATATTCGCGCCAGACCCTGGTCAGCGTAAGTTCGTGCCGATCAGGATTAGCGACCCACGGTTTCATCTCGTTTGCGAAGCGTTCGCAAAGCAGGCCAAAGCTGAGATTGAGTTTGGCGGCAAGATATTTCACATCTTCCCGATCTTTGGGACTGTTCCTGGTGAGTTTCGAGAGCACCAAGTCATAAGCTTCCAGAACTTTCAAAAAGAGGTTCTGCAGTCCGAGCTTCAGATCCACCAGACGTTGCTCGTAATTCTCGGGCAGGTCAGTTACGCCGCCCACTCGTTGAAAATACACGTTGTATTTCCTGGCAAGTTTGGAGCCATGCCCCGCCAAGTTTTTCACCTCATCAGAAGCGTCGTTCGGCACGATGGTCAGATAGTCAAGATCTCCTGTGGTTCGCGGTGCGCCATATACGGACGTCAGGACGAAACCTCCAATGCAGCGCATTTCGACTGGCCTTGAAAGATTCTTATCCACTTCGGATAAGAACTCGGACCATGGCGAGGGCAGTCCCACTTTAGGCGGCATACGGGAGGTGCTCAGGCCGCCAATCGGTGAGAAGGTGCCAATATTCGGCTTCCGGTGGTCTGGTTTCTCGCAGCCATTCTCGCTCGCGCTGTGACAGCAAAGACTGACAAAGTGTGTCCTCCTTATCGAGACGGCTCTCTTTCAATCGCGCCTCCAACCCGCTTAGGGGAGCGTAGTGCATTGAGGTTGTTCCGGCCACATTTGCGACGGCTTTCGCCAGTGCTACCACGAATCCCAGCCGGTTGGATAGATTGTGAAGCCGTGCTTGCTGCAGGAGCCAGTCGCTGTTCATTTCCGTGTAGCGCAGAAGCAACCACGGCAAAGCTTCCGTTACTCTGGACTCCAGATTGTCCTGAGCTAGGGCAGTTACCAGCACCTCAGCCGGATTTCTCTTTCGCGCTCCACGCAAATAAGCAAAGCCAGGGTATCCAAGAACCGAGAGCTGCTGAGGGAGATTCTGAGAGTGCCTCTTTGGTAGCTTCTCGGGAAGTGGCAAAAGGGTGGGAGGCAGTCTTAGCGCCTTCACTACTCTTCGAGCCAGCTTAGGTCCGACCATCCGCTTGCCATCTTCCAGAAGTGCCACATACGGTTGCGAAACGCCCAGACGTTCTGCGGTCTTCACTTGAGTCCAGCCGCGCTCCTTACGGGCTAATTTGAGTTCCTGCGCATTCATTTCCGTTTCCTTAGTCAACCTGTTAGCTGCTGACACAGGTCAGAATAACGCAATAGTTATAACAAATCAAGTAATATTTTATGTCGAGTATATAATTGGCATATAACAACTTAAGTTGATATGTTGTCTATAATTAGGGGGCGATCTGGAGCGGTGACTCTGCCGCGAATCGCTTTGGCACAACTCGACTGCGATTCCTGGACGCTACGTCACCCCTCCGAAGATGCAATCCAAAATGCCACCTCCCGTTTGGGCAGGGCACAAGAATTGAGTCAGTCAGAAATCAGCGGAAATCAGAGAAAAAATGACGGGGGCGCAAAGCGTTGAGGAGAATACAGAACTCTGGCGCGCCCGGAGAGATTCGAACTCCCGACCTATTGCTCCGGAGGCAATCGCTCTATCCAGCTGAGCTACGGGCGCGCTCTTTGAAAATTATACACGCGCCACGCGGATGGGCGCGGTGGGCTTTTGCTGTATTCGCAGCCGCCCAACCGAAAATGTTTGCAAATTATCTACAACCGAAAAACGCCCACGGGTGTAGAATCGCGGCAATCCGAGGATGCCGATTGTGGGGCACAGGCGCGGCGGCCATATTCACCCTGCAATTTGTTCTTCCATCCGGGTCTCTCCCGAAACCTTGGCGCGGCGAGTTCGACCCGACGCTCTTGAGATTGCCTCCTCCGGTGCGATCTCAGGGAGGTAGTTATGCGGTATCAAGGCTGGATCGCTCCCCTGTTCCTTACGCTTCTTGTCCCGTGTGCACAGGCCCAGCTAGGAGGGGGCACTGAGCGGATCTCCCTGGGAAGCCTGCACGTTCATGTTGTTTTCGACAACGACCGCGCGGCCGGACCCAATTTGTTCGTGCAGTTGATGGATGGTTCCAGCAGTACTCCGGTTGGAAATGGCTACACCAATTCTAATGGCCAGGCGGATTTTGGTGGAGTTCGTGTAGGCGATTACCATGTCATCGTGAGTGGGGATGGAATCCAGACCACTGAGAGCGAACTCTTCGAGGTGGATGAGCGTAAGCTCACTCAGGCGCAATATATCACCGTGCACCGCATCGACAATTCCGGCGGCGAGGCGGCCGGGTCGAAGCCGGCGATGGTTTCCGCGAGCGCAATGAAGGTCCCTCCGCCGGCGCGGAAGGAACTTGACAAGGCCAATCGGGCGATGGCCCAACACGATTGGGAAAAAGCGTTGCAGCGGTTGAACAAAGCCATCTCCATCGATCCCCACTATGCCGCGGCCTACAACAATCTCGGCGTGCTTTACGCCCGGATGAACGATGATGCCCACGAGCAGGCAGCGCTGGAAAAGGCCATCAGCCTGGATGATCACCTGGCCGCCGCCTACGTGAACCTTGCCAAGCTGTGCCTGCGAGAGAAGAATTTTCTCAAAGCTGAAACACTGCTGGAAAAGTCGGTGAGTGTGGATCCTAACAACGGCGCGGACCTGATGTTGTTAGCCAACGCTCAGTTTATGAACGGCCATTACGAGGGCGCCATCGCCAGCGCTCGTCAAGCCCATGCTTCATCGAGCACACACCCAGCATTCGTGCACTACATTGCGGCCCGTGCCTATGACCGGGAAAACCGGCGGGCCGACGCACTCGCCGAATTGCAAATATTTCTGAAGGAGGAGCCCACGGGACTGCGCGCCGATCGCGCCCGCGCTATCATTCAATCCCAGCAGCCGCAGGCGCAATAGGGCAGCGGCGCCGATAGCGACCTCGGCGCCTTACCCGCGGCTGGAAGCGATCAACCAATACCATCACTCGGTGTGCTTCAATTTCATGCCAGCCTTGTTGGCTTCCAGAAACTCGCGAATCGGATCAGTCTGGTCGAGCAACCGGGTCCATTGCTCGTAATAGAGGGTGACCGGAAATCGTCCCAGGCCATAGACGCTCATGCCGCCCTTTTCGCTGACCTTAAACTCCAGACTGCCCCGCTTGCGTCCCTGAGTCTTTTCCAGTTCCGCGACTCGGGCTTTCAGTTCTTCGTAACTTGGTTCGGCCATATTGATTTCCTCTCGAAATAACTACGCGAATCACTGCCGCCCCACATGGCCGGACGAATCGCCAGCCGATCCATCCGTGAGAAGTGGTGCGAACCATCGTACCCGTTTTGCGCCGTCGTGAATGTGAGCTACTGCACATACCAGTGTTCAGGGGGACGCGAATCCCGCTGGAACAACTTGGATGATTCCTGGGCCGGGCTGTTCCGCGGAGAATGAAGGGCGCTTTTTCAGCAGGCTGTTAAGCTATGGCTGAGCGAACGGCCAATGCCTGGTGGACGGCATTCGACAAGTCGGCAACGCTGAAGGGCTTTTGCAGAAATGCACTACCCTGCAACAGGATGTCGCGTCGCGCCGCACTGTCTTCCGTGTAGCCTGACATGAACAGCATTCGCACGGCGGGGTGATGCTGGGCCAGCCGGCCGGCCTGTTCATAGCCTCCCATGCCCGGCATCACCAGGTCGGAAAGGACCAGATCGACTTTGCCGTGAAGCTGCTCGCAAACCTGCAGCGCGGCCTCCCCATTCTCAGCTTCGACGACGTGGTAGCCCAACTGCTGCAAACACTCGCCCACATTGCCGCGAATGGTGGCTTCGTCTTCGACGATCAGGATGGTTTGCCCGCTAGGCTCCGAGTACGCATCGCTGCACGCCAGCGGATTTTCCAAGGGCGCGCTAATCGCGGGGAAGTATAGTTTGAAAGTTGTGCCATGCGCCGGTTCGCTGTAAACCCAGACGTAGCCGCTGCTCTGTTTCACAATTCCGTACACGATCGACAGCCCCAGGCCGGTGCCTTTGCCTACTTCCTTGGTGGTGAAGAAAGGATCGAAAATACGCGGCAGGATCGATTTGTCGATGCCGGTCCCGGTGTCGCTAACCGCTAACATCACGTAGCGTCCGGGTTGAACCGGCGGATGCTCCTGGGCGTAGGCATTGTCTAAGTCGACGTTGGCGGTTTCGAGATGGAGGACGCCGCCTTCGGGCATGGCATCGCGCGCGTTGACCGCCAGATTGAGGATCACTTGGCCAACCTGATTGGGATCCAGGCGGGAATTCTCCAGGGTGTCGCATAGGTTGGTCACCAGTCGAATGTCTTCTCCGATGATGCGGCGCAACATGTGCGAAGTCTCGGTTACCACGGAATTCACGTTGATGACACGGACCTGCATGATCTGCTGCCGCCCCAGCGCCAGCATCTGCCGGGTGAGGGCGGCGGCCCGGTCGGCCGCGTTGGAAACCTGCAACAGCGACTTGGTGAGCGGATTATCGGGCGTGGTTTGAGCCAGCATCAATTCGGTGGAGAGCTTGATCACCACCAGAATGTTGTTGAAATCGTGGGCGACGCCCCCTGCCAGCCGGGCCACCGCCTCCAGTTTCTGCACCTGCCGGACCTGCTGCTCCAGCGCGCTCTGCTGGGTCATGTCTTCGATGTAACCGGCGAAGGACTCCTTATATGTGCGAGGGTCGCGAGCCAGCAAACCGGAGATTCGCACCGGGACCGTGCTTCCATCACGCCGGACTAAGCTGAGTTCATAGCCCTGAACTCTTGCATCTTGCCGAAGTACTTCAATCAGCCGGCTACGGTCCTTAGCAGCCTGTGGTGCAAGTCTAGATGCGTGAGCAAAAAATGTTGAAGTATCCACAGGCTTGGTTCGTAGAATGTGCGCATGGCAATGGGCACGCGCAAGCAGCGGGAGAAGCAAGAGGA